>Ga0315286_10004755_pt1 | contig 13032 bp, 14 predicted proteins | sample YL17G10_0_MG_FD_205038 | JGI IMG/M metagenome (GOLD analysis project Ga0315286, IMG submission 205038) | Sediment microbial communities from Yellowstone Lake, YNP, Wyoming, USA - YL17G10_0 | ecosystem: Environmental > Aquatic > Freshwater > Lake > Sediment | place: USA: Wyoming | collected... | reverse complement strand
ACATCTGCACCCAATCTCTCCAGTTGCCTGGCTATCTCCAGCTTCTCCTGGACATTCAGCATACCTCCCGCCGCCTGCTCCCCGTCCCGTAGGGTGGTATCAAAGATGATGACCTTCTCCATGTTTCTCTCCCTAATCCCAGACCTGGCCTCCGAACCTCATGCCGTCCGGACTACTGGCGCTGTCTCCGGTGCAAACGCCAAAGCTATGGCAGGTTGGCCAACAACAGGATTCACCCAGATGAGTGCAGAAGACCACACCACACCACACCACTCCCCACAAGCCTGCTTCCTGAAGGAAGCTTGGCAATTTGCGCACTATCGCACTGATCTCCTCAGCCGACGCCGCCCTCTACTCCCTGTTCTTCTTCCCTGGCAGCCCTAGTTGCCCGGCGGGGGGTATCTACGGATGATAGTGTACCCTGTCCTCGTGCACTTGCAGAAGACTTCGCTTCTCCAAGTATTGCGCCCTCAAATGGCCATCCCCATTGGCCTACCCCTTCAGCCACGGCATCATGGATCGCAGTTGCTTACCCACCTCCTCTATGGGATGATTCGCTTCTGTCCGCTTCAGTGTGTTGAACCTCGGGCGGCCAGCCTGATTCTCCAGAATCCATTCCAGAGCAAAGCTGCCATCCTGTACCTCGCTGAGAATCTGCCTCATCTCATCCCTGACCAGGGCATCGATGACCCTCGGCCCCCTGGTATAGTCGCCATACTCCGCAGTATCGCTCACCGAGTTTCGCATGTATGCAAAGCCACCCTGGTAGATGAGATCAACAATGAGCTTCAACTCATGGCAAACCTCGAAGTAAGCTATCTCTGGTTGATAGCCTGCCTCCACAAGAGTCTCCCAAGCCGTTTTCATGAGGGCACTGACGCCACCGCAAAGCACTGTCTGCTCCCCAAAAAGGTCAGTCTCCGTCTCCTCGCCGAAGGTGGTTTCCAGGACCCCTGCTCTGGTGCAACCAATACCCTTGGCGTAGGCCAGAGCTATGTCCTTGGCTCTGCCTGAAGCATCCTGATGGACGGCTACCAGAGCCGGAGGGCCCAGGCCCTCGGTGTAGAGACGGCGCAGCATGCGGCCGGGGCATTTGGGAGCTATCATGCTGACATCAACGCTGGTAGGTGGAACAATCTGCCCGTAGTGAATGTTGAAACCGTGAGCGAACATCAAGGTCTTGCCTTTAGAAAGCTCTTTCTCAATCGACTCCCGATACACCGCAGGGTGCAGATTATCGGGAACCAGCATCACAATTATGTCTGCTTCCTTGCCCACCCTATCAGCAGTGGCTACTTCAAAACCGGCCTTCCGAGCATTCTCCCAGGCTTCCGTGCCCGGAGCCTCGGCCACCAGCACGACACAACCGCTGTCCTTCAGGTTATTAGCATGGGCATGCCCCTGGCTGCCATAGCCGATAATACCGATCTTCTTCCCCTTCAGCAAATCCAGGTTGGCATCACGATCGTAGTAAATCTTAGCCACAGTGCCTCCTTCGTTGATAACATTGCTGCCAAATGTGTGCGAGGTTATTTCGCACTCTATCTTGTAGCACAAGCCAGTGGAGTAGTCAAACAGGCGGCCTTGGTTTCAGACCACCTACCTCTGACAGACGGGGCAGAAATAGGTACCCCGCCCGCGGACGGTCGTGCGCTGGATAGCCGCATGGCAGTTACGGCACCGCTCACCACGGCGATGGGCCACCTGAAAGAATAAATGAGCCGTCCCCAGCTCACCATCGGGTTGCTTGTAGGTGTCAACGCTGGCGCCACTGTGCTGGATGGCTGCACTCAGCACCTCACGAATGGCCTGATGCAAGCGCTTTGTCTCTTCCTCGGTAAGGTCGTGGCCACTCTTCAACGGACTGATCCGAGCAGCAAAAAGGGCTTCGTCCGCATACATGTTTCCGATGCCAGCAATGATGTTTTGATCCAGAAGCAGCGCCTTTAGGGGCATGTTGTGGCGACTCAGAATCTTGCCCAGCACCTCTGGCGTGAATCTTTCGTCCAGAGGCTCTGGCCCCAGGTTGCCTACTACGGTCAATTCATCTCCCACCAACCAGGCCGCCCCGAACTTGCGCTGATCCCAGAAATGAATATTCGCCTCCTTGCCTAGGTGAAATACGGCCCGCGTGTGCGGTTGGGCAGGAGCAGAGGAAGGCTGAAGAAGCAAAACGCCGGTCATTTTGAGATGCAGCACTAACCTGTCTCCCTGCGACAGGCGAAAAATAAGATATTTCCCCCGGCGCTGAATATCTTCTATCTGTTGCCCTGAAAGCCTGTTACAGAACTCTTCAGGCGATGGCTGGCGAACCAGCCCAGGCCAGAGCAAGGTAACGCCAGTGAAGCAACGGCCACGCACCTGGGGAAGCAGGCAGTTCTTTATTGTCTCTACCTCTGGCAGTTCGGGCATCTTACCCTTAAGATAGCCCCAGGCGCTCAAAGATACGGTCTATGTGCCTCAGGTAGTACTGATAGTCAAAAAGAGACTCCAGTTCGGCTGCTGGTAGAGAGGCAGTCAACTCGCTATCAGCCTTCAGAAGCCCGAGGAAATCGGCCCTTCCCTTCCAGGACTTCATGGCGTGGCTCTGCACCAGATCATAGGCTTTCTGCCGGCTCAGTCCCTTGTCTATCAAAGCCAGGAGCACCCTCTGTGAGAAGACCAGCCCCCTGGTAAGCTCCAGGTTCTCTCTCATTCGCTGGGGATAGACCTGGAGCCCCTTCATGACGCCAGTGAAGAGATCCAGGATGTAGTCCAGCACCAGGCAGGAGTCGGGCAGAATAATGCGCTCGCTGGAGGAGTGGCTGATGTCCCGCTCGTGCCATAGAGCTATGTTCTCCATGGAGGTCAGAGCATACCCTCGGACCAGGCGAGCCAGCCCGCAAACCCGCTCGCAGAGCTCCGGATTGCGCTTGTGAGGCATGGCAGAACTGCCCGTCTGTCCCTTTTCGAAAGGCTCTTCCGCCTCCAGGGTCTCTGTCCTCTGCAATGCCCTGATCTCCGTAGCGAACTTCTCCAGAGAGCTGGCGATGATGGCCAGAGTGGTCACAAACTGGGCATGGCGGTCCCGCTGAATTATCTGGCTGGACACCAGTGCCGCAGAGAGGCCCAGCTTGGCGCAGGCTTTTTCCTCCACCTCCGGCGGCACGGTGGCGTAGGTGCCTACCGCCCCCGATATCTTACCCACTCCGACGGCCTTCTTGGCCTCGGCCAGCCGCTGGGCATTCCTCTTCATCTCCTCGACCCAGAGGGCCATCTTCAGTCCGAAGGTTATGGGCTCAGCGTGGACGCCATGGGTGCGTCCTATCATAAGGGTGTACTTGTGCTCCACAGCTTTCTCTCTCAGCACGACGAGGAGATCGGCTATGTCCCGTTCTAGAAGCCCTGCCGACTCCAACAGTTGCAGGCTGAGAGCCGTGTCCATCACATCAGAGGAGGTGAGACCCAGGTGCACGAAACGGCTCTCTTCGCCCAGGCTCTCCGCCACCGATCCCAGGAAAGCAGTCACATCGTGGTGGGTTGTCTTGAGTATCTCCTCAAAGCGTTCCTGATCAAAACGGGCCTTCCTTATCCTGGCCATCGCCTTCTTGGGGATCACCCCCAACTCCACCCAGGCTTCACAGACGGCTATCTCCACCTGGAGCCACTTACTAAGCTTGGCATCGTCCGACCAGACTTTCTTCATCGCCAGTCTGGAATATCGCTCAATCATCTGTTACCCCCGCCGTACCCACTGTCTGATGAAATGATGAAACACACCTGGCTTGACCACCAAATTTGAGGCGAAGTGCTAGCTCGCTTCTGCCAGCCTCCTTCGATATTCTTCGTAAGCCTTCCGCACCCTGTCATACTTCAGCCCCAGTATCTGGGCAGCAAAGAGGGCAGCGTTCCTGGCACCGGCGGAGCCGATGGCCATGCAGGCTACCGGGACACCGCCCGGCATCTGGGTTATGGAAAGCAGTGCATCCATGCCCTTCAGATCGCTGGTGGGCAGCGGCACGCCGATTACCGGAACGGTGGTCCAACTGGCTATAACGCCAGGAAGATGGGCCGCTGCCCCAGCACCGGCAATAATGGCCTCAACCCCCCGGTCTCGGGCACCCAGCCCGTACTGACGCACCTTCTCCGGCTGGCGGTGGGCAGAGATGACCACGACCTCGCAGGGAATGCCTAGCTCCCGGAGCACATCCAGCGCTGGCTGCATCAACGACTCATCTGACTTGCTGCCCATTACCACGCCCACCAAAGGCTTTGCTTCGCTAGAGTTCGTCATCTTCAACCTCGCCTCATTAGATTACCTGCTCAACAGGTCAAATACAAGCTGGAATCCCCGTAGCCTCTTCTTGAGGCTGATGTAGGTCTCCTCACCCCGCAGCAGACGGCAGGCAGCCCCCCACAAACGAGGGCGCTTTTCCATCTCATTGAAGTACAACCCAGGGAACCAGGCAAAAAGCCTGGCTAATGCCCGAGCCGCCTTGAGTTCAGGCAGTATCTCCTCAGCTAAAGCTTTCTGATAAAGGCTCAGATCGACAGTACCATCTTCCAAACGGCGACTGATAATCGGGGCGGCAATCTGGGCACTCCTCACGGCATAGTAGATGCCCTCGCCAGTAAGCGGGTCAAGTAGCCCAGCGGCGTCCCCGAGCAACAGGCCCCTTCCCCGCTGGACAGGCATGCCATTCCTGATCACCGGCAGAAAGTGACTCCTCAGCCTGATGGTATCGTAGGTCTCCAATCCGTGGTTGACCAGCACTTTCTGGCAACTCGCCTTCAGCCCCTTTGCCTGGCGGAGGGGGCCACCTACGCCCACGGACAGGTGGTCTTTCTTGGGGAAAACCCAGCCATATCCGCCCCGTATGTTCCCCAGGTCCAACCCCATCAGGGAGTCCCATTTTGCCAGCCTTTCCTCTGGAACCGAAACCTCGGCGGCCATACCCATACCAAACTCTACACCCTTGGCTAAACCCAGGTCCCTGGCTACTACACTGTTCGCGCCATCGGCACCAGCTATGATCTCAGCCCTGAAAGTATCCCCCGAGGTTCTAACCTCAACTCCATCGGTGGCGGTCTCTACCTGGCAAACCCTCTGGCCATCAGCCACTACTGCACCGGCTTCCTGTGCTCTTCGGACAAGGAAATGATCGAACTCATCGCGCATCACCATGTAGATCAGGGGCTTATCATAGTATCTGGTGAACTCCCTGGAGCTCCTGTAAACAGCTTTGACCCCATATACTACCTGATGCGCTATCGGGCTAATGTCGAAACCAAGCAGATTGAGGGTCTTGACGGTAATCCCACCAGCACAGGGCTTGTATCGGGGCAGCTTCTCCTTCTCCAGGATAAGGACTCCTATCCCCTTCCTGGCCAGCTCATAGCCTAGAATAGCACCTGCCGGCCCGGCACCCACGATGATGACATCGTATGAGCGTCCTATGGACTGTCTCCTTCGCCGGAGGCCGACCTCCTCAAGCGGTCCATTATGGCTGTCCCAATACCCATCTCCTCCACCTCCTCTACTATGATCTCGTCTACGCCCACAGCATCCAGATCCCTGAGAACAGCAAACATCCGTCTGGCATACTCTCTGAGCTCCTGGGGCATGGCCTTAACCACCACCCCTTCTTTGTCCTGGTAGATATCGGGATAGCGGGTGACTATGGCCACTTTCCGCCCCTCTTGGGCATGTCTTTCAGCCAACCGAACCACTGCCTCCCTGTCCTTCTCTTTCACCAGTGTGACTCTAGCCTTCGGGCTGTAGTGCCGATGGCGGGTGCCCGGGGAGCGCTCCAGAAGCTCAGCCTGCTTGCCCAAGACCACCTTACCGATGATGGGCTCCAGGTCCTCCGCTGTTACCGCCCCGGGCCTCAATATGGTGGGCGGCTGTGTGGAGATGTCCAGCACCGTGGACTCCAGCCCTATCTCCACAGGCCCGGCCTCCAGAACCAGGTCGATCTTTCCCGCCAGATCCTGGAAGACATGTGCCCCGGTGGTACCGCTGGGACGCCCTGATATGTTGGCGCTGGGAGCGGCAATAGGAGCTCCGGAGGCTCCTATCAATGCCAGGGCCACTTTGTTCCTGGGCATCCTGACAGCCACTGTTTCCTGGCCTGCAGTGACATTAGCCGGCACTCTGGCCGACTTCTTCAAGACCAGCGTCAGGGGGCCGGGCCAGAACTCCTTCACCAGTGCTATGGCTATCGCTGGAATATTGTCAACGATTGTTGCCAGATGTTTTGCCTCCGCTATGTGGACTATTATGGGGTTATCCAGAGGCCTTCCCTTAGCGATGAAGATTCTCCCCACTGCCTCGGAATCCAGGGCATTTGCTCCCAGGCCATAGACCGTCTCCGTGGGAAAGGCGACCAGCCCACCTCCCTTTATTATGGCCGCCGCTCTGGAAATAACCTCACTCTCAGGATTCCTGGGATTGACCTTCAGTACCAATGTCTGATGTTTCACGCCACGCTCTCCAAAGGGGCATGGGGGACAACGCTGAGATCCAGTCCAGCCACATCGCCATATCTCAACCTGGCCGCGCCAGCAGCCGCTACCATGGCCGCATTGTCGCCACATAAATCGGGCCGGGTGAAGAAAACCCGATAGCGCTCCCGGTTGCATCTTTCAGAGAGAGCCTCCCTCAGGCGTCTATTCGAGGCGACCCCACCCGTGACAGCGATGGCAGACACGCCTTTTAGAGAGGCAGCCTGCAGTGTCTTCGAAACCAGATGCTCCACCACTGCCTCCTGAAAGCTGGCGGCGATATCCGCCACAGGCAGGGTGGCTCTCTCCCTGTCCTTGAACATGTTGACTACGGCCGTCTTCAGACCACTGAAGCTGAAATCCAGTGTTTTACTGTTTCGCAGGGGGCGGGGGAAGGGGAAGGCTGCTCTGTCGCCCTGTACCGATAGCTTATCAATAATAGGCCCTCCGGGAAAACCCAGACCGAGAAACTTGGCGATCTTGTCAAAGGCTTCGCCAGTCGCATCATCCAGCGTGTTTCCCAGAACCTCATACTGACACAAACCTCTAACATAGACGAGCATGGTGTGCCCGCCAGAAACAGTCAAACAAACACAGGGCATGGGCAAGCTCGGGTTACTGAGAATATTGGCAAAGATATGGCCTTCGATATGGTGGACGCCGACAAGTGGCACTTTCAGGATGTAGGCCAGGGACTTGGCTGCTGCCACCCCGACAAGAAGCGAACCGACCAGGCCATATATTGAGGTGACGGCGATAGCTTCTATGTCTGCCAGATTCCTATCGGCCGAATCAATGGCCTCTTTGATTATGTAGCCGATTGCTTCCACATGCTTTCTGGCGGCTATTTCCGGAACGACGCCGCCGAACCTGGCATGCAAGTCCACCTGCGAGGCCACCACATTGGAAAGAATGACCCCATCGGCCACCAAAGCTGCCGCCGTTTCATCGCAGGATGTCTCAATACCAAGAAGCAACATCTAGTCTCTTCTTCCCTGCGCCAGCAGGGCTTTGATAAGAGGCTCCCTCAAATATAGCGGGGCCAGCGAAAGGGCATCATCCCTTTCGCCTCTCTCAAAGCGAGCCACCGCCAGCGCCGCAATGCCATAGCCCCTCACTTCTTCCGCTGGATCCCTGAAATTGGCCAGCGAGCCAAGGCTTTCAGAAATCGCCTGACGATGCAATAGCGCGGCATCTCCCAGGAAGAGGATCGGCTCTTTCACCAGCTTCAATAGCCCTGAGATGTTGCCCGCATAATGCTCACCTCGTCTGATGGCCGTTCCACACTGGGCCTGGTAGAAAGCAGCGTATATGTTTCCTCTGCCAGCCTCAACCATGGGACAGAGCAGAGTAGGCACATTCCGGCCCTGGTATGCTAGAGCGTCCAGAGAGGATATGCCGCAAAGGGGTTTGCCCGTGGCATAAGCCAGTGTTTTCCCTACGGTCATTCCCACCCTCACCCCTGTCCACGATCCAGGCCCTACGCCCACTGCCAGACCATCGACATCTGCCAAGTCCAGCCTGGCCTTTCCCAGCACCAAGTCAATATTGAGAATGATGTCCCGCAGTGAGTTGCCCGCAGCTTCCCAGACCAAGCCCCCGTGCTCCCGGTCGCCATCCACCAGGCCGATTTCGTTAAACCTGCCTGAGGTATCAATGGACAGTACCCTCATTCCTCTCCCATCTCGCCAAGCAACTGGCAGAAGTCTTTTCCCAGACCCGTCAGCCTGATCTCCCTCTTTCTGATGGAAACGACGGAGAAGCGCACTGCCAGATGACTATCTGAAAGAATAGGCAGAACCTTGTCTGCCCACTCTATTATCGCCACGCCTGACTCGGCCTGATCCAGATAGTCCAGTATCCCCACTTCGAGAGCCATCCCTGCACTTTCAATCCGATACAGGTCCAGATGGAGCACCAGGAGCCTGCCCTTGTATTCATTCACAAAAGCAAAGGTGGGGCTATTGACCTCTCTTTGGGGTATGCCGAGCCCAGCACACAGGCCTTTGGCGAAACAGGTCTTGCCGGAGCCCAGTTCGCCCATCAAGGCAACAACGCTGCCGGGGAATAGTCTTCCGCCTATTTTCCGGCCTAGGGCTTGCGTTGCCGCAGGGCTGCTGCTGACAAACGAACGCCTCTCCTCAAGATTACGAGAATCCATCTATTCCAGACCCAGAACAAAATGAATAGCGGCCTCCATCTCCTTGAGCTTCTGAGGACTCAGACTGGTCAGTCTACTGCGAAGGCAGTCCTTGGGCACGGTAGTCATGGTATCCAGGTTAGCCACGCAGTCTCTGGGCATACCATTGTCGGGCCCTAAAACCACCTCGGAGGGGATATGACGCATACGGATGGTGATTGGCGCTACGATAACCAGAGAGCGAACGGCATAGGCCTCGTCACGAGACAGGAGCACCACCGGGCGTCGCCCGGCCGGTGATCCCAATTCTACCCACCGGACCTCACCCCGCTTCATTCCCAGGGCTCCTTGGCCAGCATATTGGCGGCGGCCAGCCGTGCTGCTTCAATCCCTTCCTGCGTCTCAGGCATATGCTGGTATGCTCGCATATACTGCCTGTTCATCTCTTCCTCCCGACGGCGCCGCAACAGTATCTCGGCAGCGCGGCGGAAGAACTCACTACGGCTTTCCCCGCTGTCCTTTCGCTCCTCCTCCACAGCAGCCAGCACCTCTTCAGGAAGGCTGATAGCTATCTTAGCTGCCTTCGGCATAATGACACCTCTTCATACCATTTTCATACCACAGTGTGAACCATGCACCCCCATCTGTCAAACTGCCCCCGACGATGGTGACTGCCAACCCATGTCCTTGATGGTGACACCTTCCTGATCTAGAATGGGCGGGGCAGGAGAAGACCAATGAAACCCAGGCCCGACGAAAAGAACGCCATGCTGACTGCCGAAGGAAACAGGGACATCTATACCCTGGGCACCAGCAACCGCTCCGCCGACGAGTTTATGGAGCTGTTGAAAGGTCACGCTGTGGAGGTGGTGGTAGATGTGAGGAAGTTTCCTACCAGCCGCTTCGAGCACTTCCGTAGGGAAAGGCTGGCGAAATTGCTGGCTGAGGCCGGCATTGACTACATCTACATGGGGCAGGAGTTAGGTGGGTATCGGCCGGAGGGATACCAGGCCTTCATGGCCACGCCTGAGTCGCGGAGTGGGATAGAGAGACTGGAGGAATTGGCCAGAATGAGGAGAGCGGCCATCGTTTGCGCCGAGCGATTTCCCTGGCGATGCCACCGCCGTTTCATCGGTTTCGAGATGGAGAGGCGGGGCTGGCAGGTGACTCACATCATCGACCAGGAGAGAGACTGGACGAAGAAGAAGCCACAGGTTGCGGATGGGCGGTGAACCAGGGGATGAACGTGACGCTAGAACGTGCAATTTCAGACTTATACCGATCAGTGTTGCACCACCCGAAAGGGCTGTGCTCCCCAAAGGGTACTCCGTGAGCCGTAGCCACAAGCGAGGTAGGATAAGCTGTGTCAAAGGGACTTCATTTTAGCACCCAACAGCAGACCAAGCCTCTAAGTGTCCATTGACTCATGCCTTCAATCTGTCCCACTCTCGCTGACTACCTGCACTCCTGCTATCGCGTCCCGAAACGAAGCTATTCGGGGTCTAAAACGTGGACCGTACTCTTATCAGTACTGCTGTGAGAGGGATTGAATAGGTGTAGGAATAGCTGATTCCCACACCACAGTCCTAACCAGACTACTCCTCTTTCTATCTAGGTTGAGGTTGGGTGATAGAACTACAGGAGCAGGGCATGGATGCCACTGCACTCGTGGTCTTCGTAGGTCTCAGAAGGAGAATACTTGAAAACTCAGTTTGCTTGAGGTATCTTGGTGATGGGGTACTTTCAAGCCGAGAGAGTGGCTGACGCAGATTATGGCAAAGCAAAGACACCTTAGCAATGCTCCCATAGTGGAAGCAATAATTGACTTTAGAGTAAGACTTGCGCCCAGCTTCGATGTCATGGGGTTTACCTCGCTCAGACAGACACTTCATCCCGAGTATCCCAAAATGGAAGAGAGACGAGAATTCGCTGCCGGAATTCAATTGGCGAATAAGCAGGTTCAACATGTCTTCGAAGACAAGGGACTGGCCGGATATTTCTTTAGATCGGAGGATGGCAAGAACGTCGTACAGTTCAGAAGAGATGGATTTACTTTCAGCCGTCTCAAACCCTATACAGAATGGGAGACTGTGTGTGCGGAGGCAAAGCGAGCTTGGGAGCTATATCGTGCAAGAGTTTCGCTGGAGCTAGTCACCAGAATAGCTGTTCGATACATAAATCGACTGATCATTCCGTTGCCAATCAGTGACTTCGCCGACTATCTCACCGCTCCTCCTACGATCCCAGAAACGTTGCCGCTAGGTGTGAGCCAATTCATGACGAGGGTAGTGGTATGTGACGTAGTGACGGACATCCAGGCCAACATAATACAAGCGTTAGATAAGGGTGCCAAATCCGACGAAGCTGCTATCATCTTGGATATCGATGTTTATAAACAGCAAGAGGGTGGCTTGGATGAGAGCAAGATTTGGCCAACCTTCGAACAACTGCGAGAATTGAAAAATCGTATCTTCTTTGATAGTATAAGTGAGAGGACTGCGAGGCTATTCGAATGACACCACTCTGTGCCAGTAATGTAAAGGCGAATCTCTTTGCGTCACACAGGAATTTGGGTGTAAGCAACGATGCAGACGCACTCGAGGAGAAGGTTGTGGACTTGCAGGAGAAGTTTATGCAGAGCATAACTCTTGGAAGCCATTATTGGGAGACTCTCAGTAGCCTCACCAAAGCCGAAGCCGAGTCCGCGGCGGGCAATTGGGATGGATATGATGCAAGACCCATTGACCGAGTTTCCTGTTTGAGAGCCATTCAGTTTTCAAAACTGCTACCGATGAGCGTCCCCACCCCCGAGATTCACATTGACACAGACGGCGAGGTGAGATTCGAATGGTACAGAGGCCCGTGCCAAGTGTTCTCCGTCGCGGTGAGAGGCGATGGCGAATTGGCCTACGCTGGACTTTTTGGCGCCAACAAGGCTTACGGTACGGAGTACCTTGGCGATGAGTTGCCCAATGTGCTCTTAGACAACATATATAGGGTCTATGCCTGAAGAATTCATCCTGCAACTGCCCAGCGCAGTTGGTCCAAACGAGTCTTTGGCTCGTTACTTGACCCATAGTAATCACTATAACCTTCAAACCCGTTCAGTGAGGCCGACTGCATTTGAACCACCCTCAGATCTGCGTTTGTCTGTATTTCGAATCAATGGTCTTGACATTGAACACGTCTGGAAGATCGGTCAGGTGAATGTAATAGGGGCAATGTCCCGACCTCGCACTCTCTACGGTATCGGTAAGATCAAAGCTTCGGCCGTTAGCCATGTTCATCTAGACATCGACCCTGACAACGTTCCGCCACGGCATGCATGTCTAGTTGGATGGCCTGAACAGAAGTCTAGACGAATGTCAATTGCACAAGAACTGGCAGCGAGCGCAAGCTTGATACTGCGGTCTTAGGCTGGCGCTTCACCTCCTCTGTTGTCATGCGCGCGATTACCCTCTCAGCGCGGCGGGAGTATTATCGTAGATACCACAGGCAAGCCCGTGAACTCTGCCCTTCGAGTTCATTAGACGGGAAACCAACTCCCTGTCGACCTTAATCAGGCCGCTTGCACCCGACATCCAGTCCCTGGGCGGGCGATAGGGCATCAATACCCACAAGCTCTAAGCCTCTCTTGTGGGTGGCACCCGCTAGATCGAGTAGGGAGTTGACATATTGTCGGGCCCTGCCCTCGTCGTAAATCTGCCAAGGATGGACTGCTGGTCGGACAGTGACAGTCGCCCTAAGAGGCCTGGTAACGGCCGAATGTGGGGACAGCGGCTTCTCCGAACTCATCCATGTTGACACCAGGGAAGAGAGTATATCGAGGTTGCGGGAGATAGAGAGACAAAGGCGCTCCGCGTAGCCCAGTAGGGGCGCGTCTGCCCTCCCGGTATCAAACCTTCCAGAAGGCCCTGGCATTCTTAAGGGTTTGGAGAGTCTGGTTCATTTCCTTCGCATACCCAAGCATGCGGGATACATAGTCAGTATCCCCTCGTCTTCTGAAATAGTTGCCAGAGAAAAGCGTGACCAAGTCGGGCAGCGAAATGATGCCTTCTATCTTACCAGGATCGAATTGCGCCCAGTTCCGAAGATGTTCTTCCGACCGGAAGAAAGTCATCGTGCTTCACGAATAGGGAACGTCTTTCAGCCATTTCGTCATAGGGACGGACACATGCCCAATAGTACTCTCAGGGTCAGCGTTCTCTATGACCCCGTCTCGAATCTCGACTCGAATCGGCTCTCCACAATCCAGGCAGGGACAATCAATCTGGACCGTTTTCCCAGGGAAAAGCCAGCAGACCGCCAGCGATTCAAACGCTCATTGTCCAAACCATCTTTGTTCGCCATTAATAGTGATGCGGAACTGACTGGGGAGATTGTTGAAGGGCGCGAAAGAAACGATCAAA
>Ga0315286_10004754_pt1 | contig 13032 bp, 12 predicted proteins | sample YL17G10_0_MG_FD_205038 | JGI IMG/M metagenome (GOLD analysis project Ga0315286, IMG submission 205038) | Sediment microbial communities from Yellowstone Lake, YNP, Wyoming, USA - YL17G10_0 | ecosystem: Environmental > Aquatic > Freshwater > Lake > Sediment | place: USA: Wyoming | collected... | reverse complement strand
ATATTTTTTCTTAAATTTTCATCCGACCATAATCTTTTAATCAGTTCAACCAATGAGGTTATATCCTCCGGGTCAAATAAAAATCCTGTTTTGTTATGTTGGATAATTTCAACGTTAGTCCCTATTTTTGATGCTATTACAGGTGTGCCTAAAGACATCGCCTCAATGATTACCCTGTTATAAACCTCATGCCATAAGCTGGGGAGAATCAAAACCCGAGCTTCTTTTATAAGCTTAAGCAGTTTCTTTCTTTCAACTAAACCGAGAAATTCTATATTTTTTAAATTTTTTCTTATAGCCATATCTTTATATAGCCTAAACTCAGGACCTTCTCCGCAAATTTTAAATCTTATATCTTTAAGTGAAACAGCAGATTCTAGAACAATAGATAGCCCTTTTTCTTTAACCAGCCTTGCTGCGAAGACGACAAATTCTTTTTTTTCTCCATCTATATCCTCGAATTCCTCCGGCATGTCTACGTATCCCCTAACGATAGTAATATTTATCTTTGGCAGATATTTATTATAAAATACTTTTGTAAAGTTTGTATTTGAGACAAAAAGGTCTATATATCTTAAAAATAATCTCTCTAAAAAAACCCTGTAGGCATATAATAAAGAATAGGGGAAGTTCTCTAAGCAGTTATTTATGATACAGAAGATTAGCGACTTATCAGCGCAACTTGTGCAAGGCTTATCTTTTAGAAAACAAGTTCCCCGCGGACAGAATAGGCGGTAGTTATTTATGTAATATAAGATAGGTAATTTTCTTCTTTTTAACTCTCTTAGTATCCAGATATTTATTAATGGTGTAAGATTGTGAATCTGGACAACATCGGGTTTTTCTCTGTTAAGGGTTTCTTTAAGCTCCCTGGGAATATAAAAAGGCATATTAGCCTTGAGCAATATAATTATTTTTTTAACCCAAGGCAGCTTTTGAAAATTTTTTGAATATTTATAATATTCAACCACAACTATTTTTTTAGAATTCTTTAAGATTCTTGCGGCTTCTTCTACAACTAAATCCTCACCTGTAAGATTAGTATAAAAGTTATGCACTATTAATAATTTCACAAAAGCATTATATAACGACGTAATACCTAAGTCAACCCTTAACAGTCTTATTATCTGGACAAAATATCTTTTTTTGCTACAATAAATCGTATAAACGCGGTTTATCTTATAAATAAATCATACCCTTGTATATTACGATCCCTAAGTATATAAGAATGTTATAAGCACAATCGTTGCTTCTAAATTCTGCATAAGATGTTGCTATGACTATTATAAGAAAAAATCGTGTCTTTTGGCTGATTGTTTTGGCAGGAGTTATTATTAGAACCTGCCTTGTTTACTTTTCATACGACCTTAATACTGACACCGATGCCTGGAAATATGACCATATCGCCCAAAATATAGCATTTAAGGGAATATATTCTATACAAAGGCTGGAAACTCCCAACGCAGAACCAACAGCGCTATATCCATTGGTCTACCCGGCACTTTTGGCATCCGTATACTATATGTTCGGATATAACCCGCATCTCATTAATTATTTGCACATCGCTTTATATGTAATTGCCTGCATTGTTATTTTTAAATTGGCATCTATTATATTTAATGAAACTGCGGGTGTCTGGGCAATCCTCTTTTTTAGTTTTGAACCCGTTGTGCTTCTTTATTCAATAATAGCTATGCCCGAGATACTTATTGCAGTGTTTCTGCCTTTAAGTATCTATCTTTTGATAAAATTTCTTCAACCAGATACAAGAAATAGAATAAGATACAAATACCTCATTTTATCAAATATCATCCTTGGCATCGCCATGCTTACCAAGCCAGTGATTTTTTATTTTCCTTTATTGAGCATATTATTCGCGTTTATTTATGGGAGAAAATCGATAAGGAGAGCCATTATCGCCTCCTTAGTTACAATCATTGTAGTCGGGTTGGTTATTTCACCATGGATTATCAGAAATTATAAAATTTGGCACAAATTCTGTTTTGTGGAAGTAAAAGGATTTGTTTCTCCGGAGAAAGAGTCATTGCTTAAAAAAATTGATTATGTAAAATGGATATATCGTAAATATCCTGGTTCCATAAAAAACCCAGCTATAAGATACATCCTTGGAACAGCTACAATAACATTTTACAGGACTTTTGTCCGCACAGATAATCTGCATAAATACTATATGTCAGATAAAATAAAGCCCGAAGGTAAGAATATGGATTTAGAGTTGTCTGTTAATTTAAGCGGCCCTAACGCAAATGATTATATAAGGCTCTGGCGTTATTCTTGGAAATTTGCTGTCCTTGAACTTTTATTTTTAAGCACCCTGCTTATAATATATGTTCTGGCATCAACGGGGATATTCTTTGCTTTGAAATATAAAAAGATAAAAGAATTATTAGTGCTTGTTTTTGTTATCCTATATTTTGCTACGATTATATTGTTGGATTCAACTTCTAATAGCAGGTATCGTTTTGCCTCTGCGCCATTTTATGCTATCCTTGCAGGTTACGGCTTAAGTAGGCTTCTTGCTTTTCGAAACAAAACTGCAAAGATTGAGGCAAGGTAGGGAATAGGTTTTGCCTTGTTTGTCTATTGAACTAAGACCAAGCTATGAACAGAATAAGCGTAGTCATAACTTGTTATAAAGAAGGCGAACTTTTACGGTGGGCTTTCGCCAGCCTGGAAAACAAACCGACAGAGATTTTGAAATACTTGTGGTAAACGATGCCTCTTTGGATGGCGTAACAAATGAAATTTGCCGTGCATTGGAAGAGAAGAAGAAGGCGCGTATCATATGGCATAAAAAAAATAGCGGCTTATCAGCAGCCAGGAATAGCGGTTATGAGGCTATGCAGGGAGATATTTGCGTACCTTTAGATGCTGATGATATCCTGCCGCAGACAGCGATAGTCGCTATACGTAATGGGTTTAGAAAAACACCGGAAGCTGATTTTATCTTTGGTAATTATATTCGCCGGGAACCAGAGAAGGGCATTGAAAAGATAGTAGACTGCGGCGTTCTCTGTTCTCATAATGGGTTTTTGAACCCCAGATATTTGGCCACTCATAAGTGGATTCTTTATGGAGGCAGCCCTTGTCGGGAATCTTTATGGAGACGCATAGGTGGATATCTGCAGGAGTTTTCGTATGACGGCCAGGATGTGGATTTTTGGATGCGTGCTTTAATTTCAGGCGCCAGAGGATTTTATATCAACCATACAATTTATGAGTGGAAAAGGATTATAGATAAAACTATTAACTCCACCGCGTAGGTGGAAAAAGGCGGAAGAAAGGTAACTTATCAAAGAGGGAGGAGGAAATGAAAGAATCAGTCGTATTGAAAAAGAACCCTAATATAGTTAGCCGCACCATCGAAGACGAAACCATCCTGATGCCTATTTATAAGACATCTGATGAGATAAACTGTATTTATACCCTGAATAAGGTAGCAGCAAGGATATGGGAACTCATCGATGGTAAAAGAAATCTGGCAAAAATTAAAAAGACACTTTTACAAGAGTTTGACACTACAGAAAAAGAACTGGATAAAGAATTAACAAAATTCTTGAAAGACTTAAAAGAGATAAAAGCGGTTAAGGGCTAACGCGTCTTATGGTAACGGTGAACTCATCTGTTAAAGGATGCTTATTTAACAGGAGGTACTGCCGCTTTGTGAAAGAATTAGTTTTGCGATTAAAGCGAATTTTCTTTCTATTCTTTTGATGGTTTTGGTTTTACCTCGCCTGGTAGGATACGGTTTTTGCCTTTTCAAGAAATCCTGTCTGAATCTCTTAAATTTAGTCCTGATATCTTGGATAATCTCTTTTCCTTGCGTTGAATATTTAGCCAGTCTTAATAATTTAAGATAAGTTAAAGGATTATTTAGGCCCAGTCTTAAGGCATCTTTATATTCGCTGATTGCCTTAAGGAATTGTCCTCTTTTTTCATAAACTTGACCTAAAAGATAATAGCTGTAGGGTTGCATTGGCTCTTTAACTCGATAGCTTAATAAATAGTTTCTAGCGCTTTTATGTTTTTTTAATTTAAATTGTGCCTGACCTAGGCCAAAAAGTGCCTTAGGATAATCAATAAATACCTTAAGCGCTTTTTTGAAATATCTTTCTGCCGGTTTATATTTTCGCCTACTTAAATATATCTGGCCCATTCCGCAGAGCGCATCTTTATTATGTGGGTCACAATAGAGTATTTTTCTAAATTCATCTTCTGCCTTTTTATAAAATCTTCTGGCAAGATATAGAGGTCCATAGTTATTGTCGGTTACAGCGTAATTAGAATCAGATTTTATTGCTCTACGGTAATAATATCTTGCCTTTTTTCTGTTATTTTTTTGCCAAAAATAATTAAACAGATTAAATGCCTTTGCTGCAGGCGGTATTTTAAAGGTTTTACCCTTTAACCCCGAGGTGATTTCATCGCCAAGGTATTTGAATTTAAGCGGAGTGTAGCCACCATTTACTGAATAGGCAATGGTTACTAAAACCAGATACTTTATCTTTGTTTTTAAAACTTTGATAAGTTCTTCTGGCTCAATCCAAATCTTACGCCTGCCGATTTCATTAGTGTTATTTGACTTTCTTATTGAGCTTATCACCAAAAAATCTGTATCTATGTCTAAAAGGACTTTTTTGTTTATTTTTGGCAGTGTCTTGAGACAACAAATGATAAAATTTTGACCGTAGAGTTGGGTTTTGAGCATACCACCTTTAATTTTAATGGCAGTTTTGGGCTTGGGGTCTTGTTTGGTTAGACTTTTTATCATTGATTTGAGATTTTTTAAAGAACGGCTGAATTCCTTTTCATCCCCGGGAATTACCCAGTAAAAATCCTTTACCATCCCATCACGCATTGCCGGATAAATATAATTTCCGATATGGGTGAGTTTTTCTATGTCGAACTGTTTTTGCTTAAAAAGTATGGTTTTTTCAAGTTGGTTTTTAAGCTCAGATATGCTCTTTGCTTCCTTAAAGATTAAACGGGTATCTTTTATCTCTTGGAAAGCAAAATCAAGATGGGCATCGATGTGGATTAAGGTAAGGTTCTTAAACCCCCGCTTTCTCCAGACATAATAGGCCTGGTGGTGGTCTTGGATAAGGATAACTTTTTTTGAACCAACCTTCTTCACAGTTTAGATTTTAACACATTCTTTATAATTTGTCTGCTTAAATTTAATGTAAAATTAGAGAAAATTTAGGGAATTATTTTGTTGACAAAATAGATTTTATTAATTATAATTCTATTTCAGGAAGTCATAAATAATTATAATAAAATGAAATATATTGATCTGTATAAGAAGTTAGAGGAAAACCGATTATATCTATTTTCAACTCAGGATTTATCCTGTCTTTTTCCAGAAGAAAAAAAAGAGATTTTAAGACAGCAAATTCACTATTGGAAGAAACGTAATTGGATTAGAGTTCTAAAAAATGGACTTTATGAGATAATCTATCCAGAAAGCAAAAATATCCCTGATTTATTTTTAGCAAATAAGTTATATAGCCCATCTTATGTATCATTAGAGACCGCGCTTTCTATTTACAATATAATTCCGGAAGTGGCCTTTGGCGTAACCTCTATTACCACTAAACCCACGCGGGAACTTAACAATTTTCATGGGTTTTTTAGATACAGAAGCATAAGAACAAGGGCCTTTATCGGCTATAGAATCATAGAAGAGAATAAATTTAAGATTAAAATTGCTGAGCCAGAAAAGGCGTTTGCAGATTATGTTTATTTCAAACTATATGATAGTCATAAAATTAATGTAGAAGAAGAGCGCTTTGATTTATCTGTGCTTAAAAAATTTAAAAAGGCAAAACTTTATAAATATGCTTCTTATTTTAATAAATTAACTTATAATACAATAAAGGATATCTATGCTTGGTTATGAAGCACTAATAGAGCAGGCCAAGATTAATAATCTACCCATCAATAAGATGCGTGGCATAATGAGAGAATATATTCAGACCCTGATGCTCAAATATCTTTACGTAAGTAAATGGCAGGATAAATTTTATTTTTTAGGTGGAACCTCGTTAAGATTAGTATATGGCTTTAAGAGGTTTTCCGAAGATTTAGATTTCAACCTTACCGAAGTCAATAAGGTAGAATTCCAAAAGGCTGCAGAATTTGTCAAAGAAGAATTAAAAAGAGAGAATATTCATTCTGAGGTTGCTTTTGAGCATAGAGGAAGACTTTCATCAAGCGCATTTGTATTCAAAAATGTCTTAGAATATTACAAGATAATGGATAAAAGAGGAAATCTTATGGTAAAGTTCGAAGCCAACAGACCTATATTTGCACTGGAGACAGAGACAACTACCGTTTCAAGTTTTGGCGAGATTTTTCCAGTTAGGGTAATGTCTAAAGGCTCAGTCTTTGCGGAAAAGATAGACGCCTTAAGGCATATTAAAAAGGGAAGACATATCTATGATATCATTATTATGCTTTCCAAAAAATTCCCGATCAATAAAGATGTGTTAGAAGCCAATGGTATTAAGCAAGAGCCCAGAGAAGTTATGCTAAAGACGATTAATGAATTTAGTCTTTCAGAATTGGAAAGGCTTGCGAAGGGATTAAGACCTTTTCTCTTTAATGAAGAGGAAGCTAATCTTGTAGTTAATGCTAGAACAGTTGCCAAAGATTTATTAGATAAATATTAATTTTCGTAATCGGTAACTGGTAATTGGTAATTTTAAAAGCCGTAATCGGTAACCGGTAATTCGTAATCGGTAATTTAAGATGTTAAAGAAGACAATAAATACGTTTGAAGATTTAGAGGCTTGGTAGATTGCCCATAAATTTATCCTGGAAATATATAGAATTACAAAAAGATTTCTTAAAAAACGAACTATACGGCTTGGTAAGTCAATTGCGCCGTGCTGCATTATCAATAACATTTAATATTGCCGAATGGTTTAGCAGATATCACCATTTTTATTCAAAGAAGATGATATGGAATTAGTGCTAAAAGCCCCTCTTTATGCGCAAAGTTTCCTAAGAGAATATGAATAATGGGATAATTTGGTGAGAAGATAATCAAAACAGAAAGAGAGGTGAATCTATGTATAAGAAGAAAAAGTTTAATCCAGCAATCACACGGGTAAAACTCAACCCTGAACAGGCGGTATTGCTGTGTGCTTGTTATCAGTCGACGGTTTGGAATGAATCGGTAACGAACAAGGGGACGTCATATTCTGCTTGCACTCAGGTGGGTGGTAGGCCGTTCTCGTTACGTGCCCAGTGCGTGGGGACAGTTGGTACTGCAGGTTTCAGGGTTGATGGAAGTACCGCGACTTCCTAAGCCCTTTTGTTTTTTTGGAGACTTGCATATTTGTTACTTTGGGATTTGGAGGTGTGGGCTATTGCCTGCTGGCATAAAATTCAGGTATAAGAGCAAGATAAATGTTGTCCTATCAGCAAGGTAAGTTAAACATAGCTGTATTGGGCCAAAAGATAAAAGGTTGGATTGAATATGCAAAAGAGGCAAATTCTTATAAATTAAGAGGAGTCTCCTATCCAAAAACCTGTTAAGGAACATAAGAGATGAAAAAGCTACAAAGAAGCCTTTTTTTTCACCGTCTCTATAGCAAGAAAGCACATTTTCCTTTCCTTGGTCAGATTGAGCTTACCTACCGTTGCAATCTGGATTGTATACATTGCTATTGTAAGGGCTTAGAATCAACACGCCGGGAACTAACCACTGCAGAATGGAAGCGGATCCTCGATATAATACAAAGAGAGGGTTGCTTGTGCCTGTGCCTTACCGGAGGAGACCCCCTAATAAGAAAAGATTTCCTGGAGATTTATTCTTATGCCAAGAGAAAAGGTTTTATTATAACCATTTTTACCAATGGCCAGGCACTTACAGCCCAGATGATTAATTATTTTCTAAAATCTTCGCCTTATTCTATAGAAATTACCTTAAATGGCATAACCCAAAAAACTTATGAAGCAATTACTCAGGTTCCCGGCTCTTTTGCTAAGGTTATGGATACAATCAGCCAGTTGAAAGAAAAAAAATTGCCCTTGATATTAAAAGCTAACTGTCTTAAGCAGAATAAGTCTGAGATTGGCCGGATAAAGGCTTTTACAGAAAAACTCTTCGATGATAGGCTGCTCAGAAATAGATACCGTTTTAGATATGACCCTATGATATACCCTAGATACAACCGCGATAAAACACCTTGTAATTATAGGCTTTCACCTGCGGAGTTATTAGAGGTAAAAAAGCAAGACCCGGATATCTGGAAGGAATATCAAGAGAGTTTAGATTGCACTTTGCCTAAGTTAAGAAGAGACAGGCAGTTTCTTTATCAGTGTAATTCATGGATGGAGCATTTTAACATTAACCCTTACGGTTATCTTAAGTTTTGTGGCTTCTCAGATAAGTTTAGCGTTAATCTAAAAGACGCTACCTTTAGAGAAGGTTTCTATAATATATTTCCTAAACTTTTAAATGAAAAATTTAAAACTAACTCTAAATGTAAGGATTGCCGGTTAAGACCGACTTGCTATTATTGTCCAGCAAGGGCGTATTTAGAAACCGGTGATGAAGAGGCACCGGTTCCTTATTATTGCGAATTAGCTAAAGCAACTGCAGAACAGATTAATGGAAGTTAGATCCCATAACGATTTCTGGCAAAGAATCCATAAATCCGCAAAAGAAAATGGTTTTCCTTTACGGGTAATGTTTGAATTAACCTATGGATGTAACTTTAGATGCAAACATTGCTATGTGCCAGCCAGTTATAAAAAGAAAGCCAGGCGAGAACTTAACACAAAAGAGGTATTTTCTATTTTAGACCAACTTAAAGATTTAGGCTGTTTTTATTTGGGATTTACCGGTGGCGAGCCATTTTTAAGAGAGGATATATTCAAGATTCTCTGGTATGCCAAGAGAAAAGGTTTTCAGCTCATTATCTATACCAATGGTTCACTAATAGACGAAGATAAAGCTGAAGGATTAAAACAGCTTAGCCCTAATAAGATAGATATAACTATCCCGGCTTTAAGCAAAAGGGCTTTTGAGCAGATTACGGGAGTTAAGGGTTCTTGCGATAATGTATTTAAGGCCATCCGGCTTTTGCATAAAAATGGAGTCAGACTGGGATTTAAGAGTTGCCTTTTAAAGGAAAATGAGAAGGAGATAAAAGAAATTCAGGATTTTGCAGGTTCTTTAGGCGCTTTGCATCGTTTAGATGATAGGCTTTCACCGCGTTTAGACGGCGATAGAGAGCCGTATAGATATCGGGGATGGTTGAATGAGAAACCTGTAGCAGGTAACACGTCACAGGTAACACGTCACAGGTCAGATATTAAAAGACAAAAATGTGATTTGGAAGAATGTAATATAAACACCGAACACCGAACACCGAACACCGAACACCTGTTTAACTGCGGGGTAGGAGTAAGTCAGGTAACTATAAATCCTTTCGGCGAATTGAAGATGTGTTTATTGATAGATTATCCTAAATATAGGATATTGAATAAGCAGGTATCAGGTATCAGGTATCAGGTATCAGGTCAGGAAAACGGCTTGAGAGATGCATGGGAGAGACTTAAGGAATTAGTTGCAGATATAAAGCCGGATAAAAATTATCAGTGTGATAAATGTAGTCTATACAGTTATTGCAAATGGTGTCCGGGGCAGGCCTGGCTTTATAATAGAACCTTCACTGCCTGCGAGCCAGAAAGCCAATACTAGGCAGAACGACAGAAGAAAAGAATATGAAAATAGAGGTTAAGCTAAAAATCGCTGACACAATCATTCAAATGCAAAGTAAATTTGGGCTTGAAGAGCTTAACAAAAAAGAACAAAGAAATCAGGCCCCTGAACGGTTTAATAATTTCCTATATGAAGGAAAAGCTAAACCCGATATTTTTATTAAGGTTTATATGGTAGATAAGTTACCCCAAATTTATAAAGCCAAAAATATCTTCGTTACCTACCATCCTGACGGACACAGCGAGAACTGGAGACTGCAAAAAAAAGGCAATTCTTATGTTTATAGATGTCCTTTAAAAGATAAACAACAGCTTATGCTGGTAAATGAAACCTTTGATAGGGTAGCTGCTTATCTATTACCTAAAAAAGATAAAGGCAGGGTCTGGAATATTACGGATATTATTTATGATTTCTTGCAAGTTTTTTTAATAAATTATTTTGCTTTAAGAAAAAAAGGAGTATTTGTGCATAGTGTAGGAGTAAAAAACTTAGATGGCAGGGGGTTACTTTTTGCTGGTAAATCCGGTGCAGGTAAAAGCACTACAGCGCGGCTTTGGCACAAACATTCAAAAGCAATGGTTCTTAATGATGACCGTATAATAGTGCGTAGGTTAAATGGTAAATTTCTTATCTATGGTTCTCCCTGGCATGGAGAATTCAGCGATTACCTTCAGTCGCGTATTGAATCAGCTCCTCTGGATAAGTTATTTTTTATTTACCATTCTTCTTATAATAATGTCAGGCGCATCTCTGAAAAGGAGGCATTTAATTTGTTCTACCCTTCACTTTTTCCTACTTTCTGGGACAAAGCATGTTTAGAAAATGTGGTTTCTTTCACTCAGCACCTGCTAAAGGAGATACCCTGTTTTAGATTAGGGTTTGTAAACAATAAAAAGGTTATTGAATTTGTAAGAAAGATATTAAACTGATGAAGTTCTATATTTTAGAAAGAGAATACTCAAGTGTTTTTAAAAAGAAGCAAGAAGATTCGTTCAAGGTTAATCAGGGGACAGCAGTTATCGCATATAAAAAGTGGTTCTTTGGCTGTCTTAATCGGTTTGGTAAAATTATTCCGATTAGCGAAAAAATAGAGAAAGAAGAGAAAAAACTTAAAAGGTTGCTGGGTAAGTCAGATGCTATATTCGTATCAGTTAATTTTTTATTAGAAAAAAATCTCATCTCTAAAGTACCTCATCGTCTACTTTGGCTTTCTTTAGGTTCGTTATTATTACCCGATCACCTTTATTACTTAAAATACTTGTCTTCCAGTCAAGTTAACCTTGTCTCTACTCAGTTTCAACTCGACCGTTTAAAGTCTTATTTGGGTAATCTTGCGCCTGAAATGACAGTTTTTTCTAATAAAGTAGATACTGATTATTATACTCTACCTGTCAACAAACAGCGTTTGAAGGCACGTAAAAAGCAGGGAATAAGAGAAGGGCAGTTACATATTGTTTATGCCGGCAGATGGATTGTTACCAAGGGAATTTGTCAATTGATTCGTAGCCTAGATATCTGGCCTGTGTCTGATAATATCGTGTTTACCTTGGTGGGTAATATTGAAGAGGGGTTTGGATTAGCTTTTTCCTTTGCCCAGCATAAGACATTCCCCCAATTTTTTAATGCGGAAATATTGCGTAATAAACAAAGGCCTTGGTTGCGTTTTCAGCAAGCCAAAGATAAGCAAGAGTTAAGAGATTTGTTCTGGTCAGCAGATTTGTTTGTAAATCTATCTATCCAGCCAGATGAGGATTTTGGGGTTACCCCACGCCAGGCAATGGCCTGCGGACTGCCGGTGGTGACCACTAATTTTTGCGGACTAAGACCATTAGCAGATAATATGCCCTGGAAGGGGATTGATACCTATCCTACGCTTTTTGGCTGTCGCTTTAGCTTAAGGCAATTTAGAGCTCTCTTACAAAGGGCAATCCTCCAACGTAATCTACTATCCAGCCAAGAATATCGTAATTTTATGCTCAAAGAATGTAACCCCAAAATTTTAAAAGATAACTTAAAGAAAGCTATAAGCTATTTATTAAAGAGACCTGCACAGAAAGCTCTGGATTTAGAAAAAATTGAGCAAGATATAAAAAGACAGTTGTTTAATGTGGTTGATAACAGGGTTTTTAAGTACTTTGTGGATATAAGAAAAGAATTACCTCCCGGAGCTTATATCTATGGTGATGGGCCTTTACATTATGGATTTCCGGTTGCCCAGGGGATATATTCAGCCATGAGTGCGCCACCCAAAGTAGAAAAAAATAGTATTTGGCGCGGGTTTTTCCGCATCGCCTTTTGGGATAAAGAAAAAGCGCTCATAGAATTTGGATATCCCGGACCAAGGATTAGGCGCTACCCCAAAAAAATATGGAATTCTTTAGTGAAGTGCGCCCGCTACTTAAAACCAGATGAATATTTAATTATTCCTCAAGACAAAGAGCAGATTGCCATAGTTCAGGAATTAGTGGATTTAGGGTATCTTGTTTTAGATTAGGGTTTGTAAATAATAAAAGGGTCATTGAATTAGTAAGGAAGATATGAAATAAGATGAGAATATTTGTAACAAATGAATTCATAGTGAATCTTAGGGAATCCTCAAGCAAAGCAGGTTTATATGGGGCATGGGTGGCAAGGAGCGATTTTTATAAAAACTTAATCCGATTTGGAAAATTTGATGAGTATCATTTTTTTATCCTTCCAGAAAATAGTAAAAAGTACCCTTTGCACAAAGAGGTAATTCCTTATATAAATAATGAAAGGGTAAAAATTAAAAAGATTATTCAACTTCCTTTATTTTTAAAGAATGCAAAAAATTTAATCTTTTTTGCCTTTACTCCGGCAATATTTAATATAGCTAATTTACGTAGTATTTATGCAGAAAGGTATTTTCCTATCTGTGGCATGAACCATACTGTAAGTTATGCTGAATTACTTGGCCAAGTTTTTTTTTATAATATGATTTCTGATTTACAGCCTTTTGATTCTAGTATATGCATTAGTAAATCAACTTTGGAGTCTGTAAAGAAAATACATAGATTGATAGAGCAAAATATATTTAAAAAAATGTCTATAAACCTCAATTATAAAGCAAGATTAGACTGCCTGCCCTTGGGGATAAATAGTGAAGATTATATGAAAAATAATAAGGATGGGTCTCGTAAAAAGCTGCGATTACCTGACAAAAAAATCATTATTCTTTATGTCGGTCGTTTCTCGATTTCTGATAAAGCAGACCTCTACCCAGTGCTTTTTGCTTTTAAGAACCTGTTAACTAA
>Ga0315286_10004752_pt1 | contig 13032 bp, 9 predicted proteins | sample YL17G10_0_MG_FD_205038 | JGI IMG/M metagenome (GOLD analysis project Ga0315286, IMG submission 205038) | Sediment microbial communities from Yellowstone Lake, YNP, Wyoming, USA - YL17G10_0 | ecosystem: Environmental > Aquatic > Freshwater > Lake > Sediment | place: USA: Wyoming | collected... | reverse complement strand
TGGTCGCCTTCAACGCGATCTTTCAGGTTCTCTTCTACAGCGTTTATGCCTGGTTCTTCATCACGATCCTGCCGCCGCTGATGGGCCTTTCCGGGGCCGTCGTGAACATCACAATCGGGCAGATCGCCGAGAGCGTCTTCATCTATTTGGGCATCCCGTTCCTGGCCGGAATGATCACGCGTTTCGTCCTTGTGAAGATGCGCGGGAAGGAGTGGTATCACACGACGTTCATCCCCCGAATCTCCCCTATAACGCTGGTGTCGCTTCTCTTCACGATTGTGGTCATGTTTTCGATGCAGGGTAAAAAGATCATCGAGCAGCCCGGCGATGTGGCCCTGATTGCCGTTCCACTGCTGATCTACTTTATCGTGATGTTTCTGGTGAGCTTCTGGATGAGTGCGAAGGCGGGGGCCGATTACGGCAAGTCGGCCACGCTTTCCTTTACCGCCGCCAGCAACAATTTCGAGCTTGCCATCGCGGTGGCCGTCGGGGTCTTCGGGATCAACCACGGGGCGGCGTTCGCGGCGGTGATCGGCCCCTTAGTGGAGGTTCCCGTGTTGATCAGCCTGGTCAACGTCGCGTTGAAATTCAAGAGGAAATACTTTGAAACCAAATCGCTTTAAGATTGCAGTAATTCTCTATGGTCTTTCGCTCCTCGTCATCTTCGCACGGCCGGTGGCTTTGTTCGCAGCGGCGGCGACGCCGGAGGTCCCCGCCAAGGGGATGGTCACGCTGGTCGATCTGGGCGCGAAAAAATGCATCCCCTGCAAGATGATGGCGCCGATTCTGGAAAAACTGGAAAAAGTGTATGCGGGGAAGGCGGCCGTGATCTTCTTCGACGTCTGGGAGGACCCGGCGCCGGCCAAGCATTTCGGCATCCGGAGCATCCCCACGCAGATCTTCTTTGATAAAAAAGGCAGGGAGGTTTATCGGCACGAGGGGTTCCTGAGCGAAGAGGCGATCGTTTGTCGGTTTAAGGATATGGGCGTAAAATAAAAGGGGACCCATGCTGACGACATTTTTTCTCACCATCAACGACTGGATTACCGGCGCGACCTACCTGGCGGCGCTGGGCTGCTTTTTGTGGGGGATGGTCAGCGTCCTGTTGAGCCCCTGCCATCTGGCCTCCATCCCGCTGGTCGTGGCCTACGTGGCCGGGCAGGAGCAGGTTCTGAAACCCGGACAGGCCGCACATTACGCCATCCTTTTTACCGCGGGGCTCTTCATCACGATCGCCGTGATCGGTATTGTCTGCGCGCTGCTGGGGCGGATGCTCGGGGATGTGGGCAACTACTGGCAGATCGTTGTCGGTCTGATTCTGATCTGGGTCGCCCTGGGGATGCTGGGGGTGGAAAAGTGCAACCTCTCCGGCAGCCGGCTGCACCGGTTGAACGTCAGGGGGCTTAGCGGCGCGTTCCTCCTGGGGCTGGCCTACGGGGTCCTTTCCGGCTCCTGCACCTTCGGCTTCATTGCCCCGATCCTGGCGATCATTACGGTTCAGCAGAAGGTGTTGACCGGTGTTATACTGATCCTGCTGTTCGCTCTGGGGCACTGCCTCCCCATTATGATCGCAGGCAGCTCGACCGCGGCGGTCCGGCGCCTGACGGAGAGCGAACTCTGGCTCGGATCGGGTGCCTGGTTCCGAAAGGGCGCCGGGGTCGTCATCGGCCTGCTGGGAATCTATTTCATCGGCAGCCCCTTTTTCATCGGGTGAATTCAATGGAACACAACCACAACCACCAACACGAACCGCCGGCGTCGCTGAAAAACCTGATTTTCGCCATCGTGATCAACGGCGGGATCGTCGTCTTCGAGATGATTTTCGGCCTGATGATCCAGAGCATGGCGCTGATCTCGGACGCCGTCCACAACCTGAGCGACATCGCCCATATGCTCTTCAGCTACTGGGCGGAGAAGGTCGCCCGCCGTCCTGCGAATGACCGGAAAACCTACGGTTATCGGAAGATCGAGTTTATCGCCGCTTTCGTCAACAGCATCGGTCTGTCCGTCGTGATCGCCTTCGTTTTCTGGGAGACCCTCAAGCGATTCACAGCGCCGGCGGAAGTCCCCGGCCAGGTGATGCTCTGGGTCGCCGTCGTGGCGTTCGTCGGAAACGGGGCGGCCACGCTGTTGTTGCAGAAGATCTCGGCGCGGAATATCAACATGAAAAGCGCCTGGCTCCATTCGCTCCAGGACTCCCTGTTCTCCCTCGGGGTGATCGTCGGCGCTCTGCTGATCATGTTCTTTGGCTGGCGTCTCGTCGATCCCCTCCTCTCGCTGGCGATCTGCCTGGTCATCGCCCGTGAGATCTACAAAATTGTCCGGCAGGCGGTCAATTCGCTTCTGGACGCCGTACCGCCCGGCATTGATTTCCTTCAGGTCAAGAATGACCTGCTGGCGATCCCAGCCGTGGCGGAGGTCAACGATCTCCACATCTGGGAGACCGGTTCCGAGCAGAAGCTGCTCTCCGCCCATCTTAAGTCCGGGGCGGAGTCCCCCGACCACGAAGCGATCATCCGCGCGGTCCAGGAGATGCTGCTTCACAAGTACGGGATCAACCACACGACGCTCCAGATCCTGCCCTTTTCGGCTGGGGAGATGGAGCACTGCAACCACTGTAATTGAGGAAACTTGAGAATCGGCTTTGTAGTCCATGACATCCCTTATGTAACTATTCCCTCTGCGGAGGATAAAACGTCGGCTTTGGCTTTGCGAGAGGGTGGATACTTATGATCCATCTGGATACTTCAATCGGATATAATATATCCATATGGCAATGTATAACGATTCCCCTCCTCCCCCGCTATTATTAATAGTATCATGATATTGATTATTTATATTATATAATCTTCATTGGCATGTCTATTGCTGTTGATATATATAGCTTGCAAGCAATTCAATGAAGAGGAGATGAAAACCATGAAGAAAGTAATGACGGTTGTAGCGGTGATCGCCCTGGCGGCGATCGTGGCTTCCCCGGCGATGGCCTACCGGGGAATGGGAGTGGGGTACGGCAGTGGTCCCGGCAATGTCGCGGATATCGGAGCGGCGCGGGGGCTCGATTTGACCCCGGAGCAGACGGCAAAGATCAACGCCATGCGTGAGGTGCACCTGAAGGATATCAAACCCCTTCAGGACCAGATGCTGAGCAAGAGCGGAGAACTCAGAAGCCTGTGGCTGGCCGCGACGCCGGACAGGGAGAAGATCAACGCCCTTCAAAAAGAAGCTCAGGGGCTTCGCGATCAGATGACAGACAAGTTTACGACTTACCGTCTGGCGGTGCTGCAAGTGCTGACCCCCGAGCAGCAGGCCAAGGTTCAGGCCTATGGGATAGGGCGGGGGATGGCGCGCATGGGAGGCGGGGCCGGCATGATGGGTAGTCACGGCTACGGCTGGGGGATGCGGTAACCGAACTCGGAAGGTGGTGACCCCGGGGCAACCCGGAGTCATCCGTTAAAGCGGCAAGGGGAGTCGCTTTCAGGACGTCCCTTGCCGACAACATCAAATCCGGGCTGGCCGTGGCTGGAACGGCAGCATAAATCGTGAATTCAGGCTATCAACGTGGGAAGGGACCAGATGTCCGGTTTAACACACGGGCCAAGAGATATCCGGATCGCAAGGCCATTCTGGCCTGTCTTTGCGGTGCTCGCCGTGAATCTGGTCCTTTCCTTTTTGATCGGCAGTTTCACCTTTGTCGGCGGAATGGAAGCGCTATGGAAAGTCCCTCTCCGCTATGTCCGGATTTCTTTGACCCTGGTGCTTCCTCTTTTCCTGCTGTCGCCGTTGAGCGGCCTCTTGAGCAAAATTTTCACCCTCGGACGCCGGGAGTTGATTGCCGCCGCTGAAAGAGAGACCGGCATATCGCCGCTGAAAACCTGGATCATCCGGCCTTTTCAGGGAATCGGTCTCTCGTTTCTCATCGGAGCGAAACTGATCGCTATGCTCCAGGGTTATGCCGTCGTTGCGACAGGCTCGGCCCGCGTCCTGCCCCCTGGTCAATTCGCGCCGGGCCGGATGGCTGCGTCGGCGGCCGTTGCCGCTGTCGCTTCCTTCTTTTTATCCCTCTTCTGGACGCTGGACGACCTGGGCGCCCACCAGCGGAACACGAAAACAGGGGAAGTGAAGATGGCCGGAAGATATCTCGGCGTCCTTCTGCCGGTCATTTTCGGTTTTACCGGGTTTCTGAATCTGCTTCAGGATATCCCGGCTCCGCTCGCCGTCCAGTATGTCATGCAGATAACGGTTGCCCTCTATCCGCCGTTCGCGACCCTGGCCGTCTGTCATTCCTTGTATGTCACGAAAAAAGGCGACGCGATCCTCAGGCGTCTGGCCGTGCGGCCAATGCCCGCGCTGTGGCCCGCGGCCGCGGGGGAAAGCGCCACCCAGGGCAACGGGGCATCCTTTCCCGATCGGGAGGCATAAACCATGATTCGCAAGAATATTCGCTTCCTGATCCTATGCCTGATCTGCCTGACAGGCGTCGTTTCCGCCGCCGCGACCATCGCGGAGGCATCGGAGAATCCCGCCGGGGCGACCACCCATTGCCGTCTCGATGTCATCGTGGACCCGGCGACATCGAAGGTGACCGGGGTCATGGACATTTCAGCGGAAGCGGGCCGTGAATTGACCATCTATCGGAACGACGCCCGGATCAAGGAGTTTCGCGTCGCGGGACGAAAGAAGGATATTGGCAAGGACAAAGGCGAAGATCCGTTTGTGATCCGCGTCGAAGGCCCCATCCGGCTACAATACGAGATCACCGTCAAGAATAGGGAAGACAACCGCCTGTCCGATCAGGAGATCGTCCTCAAGGACGGCTGGTATCCGGTGGTGGACGGGTTTTGCACCTACGAGGTTCGCGCCCTACTCCCCCAGGGCTTTGTCGCAGTTTCCGAAGGGGAGAGCGACGAGACCCTCCCGCAGGGCGACAAGGCCCTCTTTACCTCCCGGCTGGAACAACCTTACAGCGACGCCATTTCCCTGATCGCTTCCAAACGGTTCGTCGTCTCCCGCGACGCCCTGGACGACATCGACATCTATACCTACTTTTTCAGCGACCACGCCGGCCAATCCGCCGTCTTTCTCGAGGGGGCGAAGCGTTACCTGAAAATGTACCAGTCGCTCATCGGCAAGTACCCCTACAAACGCTTTTCCATCGTGGAGAATTCCCTGTCCTCCGCCTTTTCCATGCCGACCTTTATCCTGATGACGGAGAAGTATATCCGGCAGGGGCAGATCGAAGAGACCCCCCTGGGTCATGAGATCGTCCATCAGTGGTTCGGCAATTCCGTGTTCGTCGATTACGACAAAGGGAACTGGCACGAAGGGTTGACCATTTATCTCGCCGACCACATCTCCGAGGAGGCGCGCCGGGAGGACGCCAACTGCCGGAAACGGATCCTCATCGGGTATGAAAGTTACGTGCGGGACAACAACGAATTCCCTTTGAATAAATTCTCGGAGCGCTTCGATTACGCCTCCCGTTCGATCGGCTACGGAAAGTCGGCCATGGTCTTCCACATGCTGCGAAAGGCGTATGGAGATGAGGCGTTTTATGGGACGATCCGGCGTTTTGTCCGGGACCATTCCTTCCGGGTCGCCTCCTGGGAGGATCTGGAAAAGGCCTTTGAAGCCGCCGCAGGACGGGACCTCTCCCCCTATTTTCAACAGTGGGTTTACGACGTGGGAATCGCCGACCTGGAGATGACCGATGTTCAAATGGGACAAAAAGAGCAGGGCTATGAGGTCCGCTTTTCGGTCCTACAGAAGGGGAAAAGCTACCGCCTTTCGGTTCCGGTTGCCTTTTATTTCAAGGACCGGAAACGAACCGAACGCGTCGAGATCAGCCAAGTGGAAACGCCGTTCACCTTCCTTTTTGACGAACCCCCGACGGAGATCGTCCTCGACGAGGGCTACGACGTCTTCCGGAGATTGACCGTTCAGGAAACGCCGCCGATCATCGAAAGACTGATCACCGATGAAAAATCGATCATCGTGACGCCATCGGCGGCCGGCGGCCTTTATACGGAGCTCATCGCTGCCTTCGGTGAAAACGGTTCCGTTCTCCAATTCATAAACCAGCGGTCGGACGTCACGCGAAAATATGCGCACGGCGGAAGGGAAAGGATGTCTCTCCTAAAGAGCCGCGATCGCGAGACGACGGATAGGCAGACCCTCAGGGAGAAGGAGGCCCTTCGGAAAAAGGTTCAATCCGGGACGCGGACCGCATCGTCGAGAGGCGCGGGAGGATTGCCGGGATTCCACAGGCAGAGCCTCCAGCGGGAGGCGAAGCGCCTGAAGGACGGTGATCTGGCCTCCGCATCCCTGCTGATCGTCGGCGCCGATAACCCGATCCTGAGAAGGTTGCGGATCGATCTTCCCCCGTTGGACGCCGGATTCGGCATTGTCGTGAAGAAGAACCCCCTGAACCCGCGCAAGGTCATCGCCGTCGTTGCGGGCAAATCCCGCGAGGAGATCGAGCTCGCCCAGGGGCAGATCACGGATTACCGGAAGTACAGCGCGCTGAGCTTCGATCGGGGGAAGCTGACCGACAAAACCATTGAAAAAGCGGAAAACGGCATCAGAAGGATCGTTGCCAATAAGGCAAGCCCCGCGCAGATATCCGGCCCATCCCCGTGACCACGCCTGGCTGGCTTTTCATAACTCATTTATCTTGATGGGCGATGCCCTGTCACGGGCGATAAGAGGGTATGTGTAATTTCTATATAGTATAAATAGAATATATAATTTAATAGTCAATCGGAAACTTACGGAATGTGAATATGAATAATTACTTTCACAGCAACAATATATCAAAATCTATCGCGTTATGATTGACAGGAGCATGTAAATAAGCGTATAGCTAATAAAGAATATATAGGAGGTTAAATCCTGTGACCTACGTAACGTTAAAAAAGATAATGCTCATCGCCTTTTTGGGGGCCTTCGCCATGTCCGGCATCTACCCCAGCAACGCCCAAGCCCAGGCTACGGGACCCGGCGGCAATGCCCAGGCGACGCAGACCGCCGTTGCGGAAAGCGAACCACTCTTTTCGCTGGATCGCTGCATCGACATCGCGCTGGCGAAAAATCCGGAAATCGCCGCCGCCCAGTGGGACATCTCAGCCGCCGATTCACGGCTCGCCGCCACACGGGCCGCCTTCTGGCCCCAGGTAAGCGCCGAAGGCGGTTACCAGCGATACGGAGACAATCAGCGGTTGATTGCGGCCCGGTATAACGGGGAGTTGGGCGTCTTCGACAACGATATCCTGCGGGCCGATCTGGTGGCGAGAATGACCCTTTATGCCGGGGGGCGCATCACCAGCGAAGCCGGCGCCGCGGGAAAGCTCTCCGAAGCGGAAAAGAAAAAATTCATCCGGACCCGGGATGAACTGATCTACAGCGTAACAGGGGTCTATTTTTCCATTCTCGGACAGCAGAAGATCCTCGCTTCCCTGGAATTCTCCCGGGGGGCGCTCGAAGAAAACAGGAAACGGGTTTCGCAACTCTATGAAGTCCAAAAGGTCGCCAAGGTCGATCTCCTGCGGACGGAGGTCCGTCTATCGGATCTGAATCAGACGATCATCAAGGAAGAAAATACGTTGGCCGTCCAGAAACGCGCCCTCTTCAACCTGATGGGGTACGACGCCGTCCCGGAAAAGGCACGATTGAACGATGTGGCCGGCTTTCCCTCCGAAGCGTCACTCGATGTGGAGCGGTTGACCGAATCGGCCCTGCAAAACCGCCCCGACTATCAGGCCGCCAAAGACCGGCTGGAGGCACAGACCTTGCGGGTTACCGCTGCGAAGTCTGGTTCCCTGCCCAGCGTCAATCTGGTGGGGGCTTACGGCATCAGGAACGCCCCGAGCGCGGCGGATATGGGGAAAAACACCAAATCGACGGAAGATGCAAGCACCATCGGCGTCGTCTTTTCGGTGCCCCTGTTCGAGGGCGGCCGCGTTGCCGCGAAGGTTGCCGAGGAGTCCGCCATTCTCGCGGCGGCGCGGGACCGGTTGAAAAAACTGGACCTCCAGATCCGGCAGGAGACGGAGACGGCCGCTTTCGACGTGCTGTCGAATACGGCGCGGTTCAGGGCGACGGAAAAGTCGATCGAGCAGGCGAAGGAAAGCCTCCGCATCGAGTCGATGAAGTACGAACTGGGCAGAGGGTCCATCACGGATGTCCTCGACGCCCAAGCTGCCCTGCTCCAGGCGGAAACCAGCAATTGCCGATCCTGCATCGATTATCACATATCCATGGCCAGGCTGAAGCTGGCAACGGGAGGAACGTTATGAGCAAGCGAGTCATCTTTATTTCCGGAATTTTAGCCTTTGTATTACTGAGCGTCTGCACGTGGCGATATGCGCCAACCTCGACCGCGGCGGAAGTCGCGCCTGCCAAAAACGTGCCGGTTGTATCGGTGGCTGTGGCGAAATCCGGTTCCATCGGTCGGACCATCGATCTGGACGGCGCGGTGGAGGCGGCAAGAATCGCCCGGATGTCGTCCCCCGCCGAAGGCCCCATCGGCTATTGCGGCGACAGCGTCGTCCGGGAGGGCGATCGCGTAACAAAAGGCCAGAAGCTCATCTGCATCGGCCGGGACATGACGATCAATGCCCTCCTGTCGGCCACTCAATCGGATCTGAAAAAGGAGCAGGATGAATTGGACCGGGTGAAAAAATTGGTTGAAAACGGGGCCATTCCCGGGGACCAGCTCGGCATCGCCGGCGCCAAGTACGAAAACGCCAAGGCACAGTTGGCCAGGGTCGAGGAGAGCCGCACGGACTATCAGATCACCGCCCCCTGGAGCGGCATTGTCTCCAAGGTGATGGTGGTCGAGGGCGATTACGTGGCCCCCAGGACCCCCCTGATCGAAATCTTCGATCCGGCGAGTCTTGTCGTTCGCTTTGCCGTACCCGAGGCGGATGCGCAAAACGTCGGCATCGGGAAAACCGTGTCCGTAAAACTGGACGCCTACCCCGGGAAAACTTTTTCAGCCCGGATCAATCGCGTCTATCCGAAGCTCGACCCCGGCACGCGCACCCGGCTTGCCGAGGCGGTTGTGTCGGAGAAGATCACCTTGATGCCGGGGTTCTTCGCCAGAATTCAACTCAATGTGCAGACCCATGATAAGGCGGTTATGGTCCCCGCGGAGGCCGTCCTCGTCAATGCGACAGGCGCTCGGGTGGTCTTCGTCGTCCAGGAAGGAAAGGCCGTCGCGAGAAAGGTTACGACGGGGATCGAATCGGGACGACTGATCGAGATCGTCAGCGGGGTGAAGCCGGGCGAACGGATCGTCGTGGCCGGCAATGAAAAATTGAAAGACGGAACGGAGGTCAAGCTGCTGGAGAAGAAGGGCGGACCGGACGTCAAGGCGGACGCCGCCAAACCGGCGACGTCCTCGACGAAAGGAACGCCGAAATGAAGATCACCGCTCTGGCCGTCAAACGGCGCATCGCCACCGCCGCAATTGTCATAACGCTGATCATCCTGGGTGCCTACGGCCTTTGGCAGTTGCCAACCAATTTCCTGCCCGATATGACCTATCCTATGATCAAGGTCTACATCTACGCCCGCGGCGCCACGCCCGAGGAACTGGACGTGAACGTTGCCGATCCCGTGGAGCGGCAGATGGCGTCGGTCGACGGACTGGACTACCTCGAATCCTCGTCGATCGAGGGAATGTACACGCTGACGGCAAACTTCCAGTACGGGGTCTCCATCGACACCGCCTACCAGGACGCCCTCGCGGCGATGGCGAGGGTGGCCAGAAAACTGCCCAAGGACATCGATCCGCCCATCGTTTTTAAGGCCGACCCCTCCCAGCTTCCCGTGATCCAGCTCACCGTTTCCTCCGATCAGTGGGATCTGGTGAAACTCCGCACCTGGGTGGACAAATGGCTTCAGAACCAGATCATCTCCGTGCCGGGGGTTGCCGGGACGGACATTACCGGGGGACTCAAGCGGGAGATCCTGGTTCATCTGGATAATGCAGCCCTGGAGAAATACGGGCTTTCCCTGCCGGCGGTGACCAAGCGGCTTCAGGAGGAGAACATCGATCAATTCGGCGGCCGGATCACCGTCGGCCCCCGCGAATTCATCGCCCGGACGGTGGGCGAGTACCGTTCGCTGGACGAGATCAAGGCAGTGGTCCTGAAGGGTGGGGACGCGGGGAAGGTGTACCTGCGGGACGTCGCCCAGATCGAAGACGGCCACGAAGAGATCCGGGTAATCACCCGTGTCGGCGGTAAACCCTGCGTCAAGCTGAGCGTCCTCAAACAGGCCGACGCCAACACCGTCGAGGTTGCTCAGGCCGTACAGCGGAGAATTCAGGAACTCAAGGCTTCCCTGCCGGGCGACGTCCGCCTCGGGGTCGTGGAAAACCAGGCGGATTATGTCACGGCCGCCCTCAATGGGGTTCGCAACGCTGCCGTCGAAGCCGCTGTTCTCATCATCCTGGTGGTCTACTTTTTTCTGGGAAGCTGGCGGCAGGCCCTGATCATGATGCTGGTGTTGCCGATCACCCTGATCGTCAACTTCATCTTGATGAAACTGGCCGGTTTTTCTCTCAACATCTTCTCCCTCGGGGGGCTGGTGGTCGCCCTCGGCGTCGTTCTGGACAACGCCATCGTCGTTGTGGAAAACATCACCCGCCTCAGGCACGAAGGAGAACCCGGATCCTCGGAGACGCTCGCCATCTCCGGCGCCGCGCAGGTCGGCCCGGCCATCATCGCCGCGACGCTGGCCTTCCTGGCGGTCTTTCTTCCCTTTCTGATCGTGCCGGGATTGATAAGCCTGCTGTTCAAGGAACTGATTCTGGTCATCGCCGGGATCGTCCTGGTCAGCCTGTTGCTGGCCCTGACGGCCACGCCCATGTTGACAGCCCTCCTCCTCGGTGAAGGGTCTTCCCGGTCCACAGGTCCAGGTTTCTTTGAACGGTTTTTTGAAGGCGTCAAAGGTTTCTATGAGGGATTGTTGAGGACGGCGCTCCTCTACAGGAAGCTGGTCCTGGGCGTGTTTTCGATCTTCTTGATCGGAGCCGCTCTTCTTTTCACCCTGCTGGGGAGCGAGTTTCTGCCCGCCATGGACGACGGCCGCATCTTGGTCAAGGTGAAGCTCCCGACAGGCGCCTCCGTTGCCGAAACGGACCGCATCCTGCGCGAGATCGAGGGAAAGATCGCCAAAGACCCTATGATCGAGAGTTATTTCACGCTGGCGGGCGCCAAGGTGGTGGGCCTCTATGCCTTTGAGATCGCCAACGAGGGGGAAATCAACATCCAGCTCGTTCCGCGCCAAAAGCGGAAGGTCGGCACCAAGGACTATATCAGGCAGGTCAGATCCGTTGTCTCGAAGATCCCCGTTCCCGGAGGCAATCTCATCGTTGCGCAAATGAAGATGAAGGGGATGCGGAAGATCGGCGAAGCGGACATCGAGGTGAAGATCAAGGGAGAGGATATGAAAATCCTCTTCGATCTGGCGCGGAAGACCTCGGAGGCCATGAACGGGCTCAAATATTTCCGGAACGTTTATGTCTCTATGGATTTGACGAAACCCGAATACCAGATCCGGGTCGATCGCACCCGGGCGGCAAGCCTCGGCGTCACCGTGGCCGATGTCGCCGCCGCGGCGCAAACGCTCCTGAGCGGCGCCGTGCCGACACGCTTCAAGGATGGAGAAGATTTTTTCAACATCCGCGTGCGAATACCCGCAAAGGATATCGTATCCCGGCAGGATGTCGAGAATCTGCTCATCAGCCGTTCCCGGGGCGGCTACCTGAGACTCAGGGACGTGGCTCAGGTCGTTCAGGCAGCCGGTCCCGTCGAGATCCTCCGGGAAGATCAGGTCAAGGAGGTGATCATCCGCGGAGACGCCGCCGATGTGAGCGTCGGCCAAGCCCTCGACGAATTGAAGAAGGCGATGACGAAGTTTGAACTGCCTAGGGGCTACGAGGTTTTCTACGGAGGCCAGGCCCAGATGATGCGGGATATGACGAGGTCGGTGGTGATGATTTTGGGATTCGCCCTGTTCTTCGCCTTTGCCGTTCTGGCCGTCCAGTTCAACAGCCTGAAGCTCCCGGCGCTCGTTTTGTCGGTGATTCCCTTCTGCCTGGCCGGGACGGTCGCGGCCCTCTTCCTGGCCGGCATTCCGATGGGCGCCACACTGATCATCGGCATCCTGGTGGTGATCGCCTTGACGGTCAATCAAGGTGTATTGCTGATCACTTTTGCCGAATCGCTGCGAACCGATGACTGCCTGTCCGCGGCGGTGGCGATGATCGCCGCGGCAAAAATCCGCCTGCGGCCCGTGCTCATGCTCTCGTTCTGTTTTATTGCCGGCCTCATTCCCATGGCCCTCAACATCGAGGAGGGCGGGGACATGCTTCAGCCCATGGCCGTCGGCGCCATCGGAGGACTGGTAGTGGGCGTCACGGTGACGCTGTTCCTCCTACCTTCCCTGTATCTGATCTTTACCGGGAAAAGCAAGGAGAAGGAAGGTCCATCTGTAGTTGAGATCAAGGGGTAAAACATGTCCCTGACCATCTACATCGTGAGCGCCGTTTCCGTCTTTTTCTTTTCGGGGCTGCTGGCTATGGCCGGGCTGGGGGCGGCCTTTATTTTCGTGCCCCTGTTCTACTACCTGGGTGTGCCCATTGCCGAGGCCGTGCCGACGGCGCTTTTGCTCAACGTCGTAAGCCTGATGTTTGCGGCCGTGAGTTATTACCGCGGCGGTCTGATCAACTGGCGGATCGGTCTGCCGATTCTCGTCACGGCGGTTCTGCTGGCCCCCCTGGGGGCGCACACGACGCCGTTCGTGGACAGGCGGCTTTTCCTCGGTCTTTTCGCTGGTTTCCTGTTTTTCGCGGGGTTCATGATGCTCTTCTACCGGGCAAAACCACGGACAAAGGCGCTGAGCCGCGCCGCCTCGGCCGGCGCAGGGGCGGCGGTCGGCGTTGTGGCCGGATTTCTCGGCGGACTTTTGGGCGTGGGTGGCGGGAATTTCATCGTCCCCGTCCTCAACGGGCTCGGCATCGAC
>Ga0315286_10004750_pt1 | contig 13034 bp, 12 predicted proteins | sample YL17G10_0_MG_FD_205038 | JGI IMG/M metagenome (GOLD analysis project Ga0315286, IMG submission 205038) | Sediment microbial communities from Yellowstone Lake, YNP, Wyoming, USA - YL17G10_0 | ecosystem: Environmental > Aquatic > Freshwater > Lake > Sediment | place: USA: Wyoming | collected... | reverse complement strand
TAACTCCTTTGGCAAAAGATGGCTGTTTAAATTTTTTCATCACCGACTCAATCTTAACGCCTGAAAGTTTTTCCGGATTAACCAGGGCGCAGGCGGTAATGAGTCCGGTCAATTCTTCAACGCAGAAAAGCGCCTTTTCCATTAAAGTTTCAAGCGGAAGCCCAAGCATATGGTTATGGACCTTGACTGCGCGGATAATCTCCTGATCAAATCCTTCTTTGGCTAAAATTTCCGCTGCCAATGCGCCGTGTCTTGTCGGCTCATTTTTTGTCAATTCCCAATCCATATCATGCAAAAGCCCGGCGAGCGTCCATTTTTCAATGTCATCAGTTTTTCCAAAGTGTTCCGCCATTTTTTTCATCACTGCCTCAACTGCCAAAGCGTGACGAATCAAATTTTCGTTTTTAGTATATTGTTTTAGAATTGTTAGGGCTTGTTCACGAGTCATATAATAAAAGTTAAAAATGAAAAGTGAAAAATGCAAAATATTGGAAGTTTTTTATTATTTTAAATTTTTAATTGTTGCTTTTCGTTTTTCGCTTTACGTTTTTCGTTTGCAATAATTAAGAATAGCATTTTAAATTAAATCCTGCAATAAATCCGCCTCCGCTCCGGTTTACAGAGCTTCGGCGAGATTCTAGATTTTAAAAAAGTCGCCCCGCATGCTGGAGCGACTAGTCTTTCTTGCTTGATTTTATTCGCGCGCACGATAAATAATGCTAATCTCTGTTGGCCTACTATTTGTTGCGGTGATGTGATATCGCGACACAAATACACAAAGAACAGGACCAAATTCTTCTTCTATTCTCTCACATGCAATTTCAAGCGCCTTATTAAGATTATCTGTCTCGACGCTATCAATAATCTCTCCATCCAAACTATGAAGGTCATAACAATCTAAAGACTTTTCTCCTAAATAAGATGCGCTTAAGAACAAAATCCTTAGCTTCCCTTTCTCTGGCATTTTGCCTCCTGTTAGTTTTTCTTTCTAGACCATAGGTCAGGATTAGAAAAACTCTTGTCCTGAGCTTTTCGAAAGGTACATCCTGAGCCTGTCGAAGGATTTTTCCCGAAAGGCGATTCTTTCGGATGTGTCTTTATCTTATATGCATTATTAACGAATGTCAAGTCCTACAAGCTTAAAATTCAAAGCGTAAAACGCAAAGCTAAAACTTAAAACCTTAAAACTATTAATCTAAAGTTTTTAGTTTTGGGTTGTGGTTTTGAGTTTTGACTTTTGAGCTTTGAGTTCATGCATTGATTTCTTTAATTTTCGCGTTAAAATAAAGAAGCTATGGAAAAGATTTATTTAGATAATGCAGCGACAACTAAAGTTGATCCCAAGGTTTTTTTGGCAATGAAACCTTATTTTTCTGATTTTTACGGCAACGCTTCAAGCTTGCATTCTTTTGGCCTTATGGCAAAAAAAGCGCTTGAAGAAGCGCGGGAAATTATCGCCCAGAAAATCAATGCCAAGCATAATGAAATCATTTTTACTTCCGGCGCAACTGAAGCTGATAATCTAGCCATTCGCGGCATCGCTTACGCTAATCACGATAAAGGCAATCATATCATTACAACAAGAATCGAGCATCCGGCAACTCTTGAAACCTGCCATTTTCTTGAAAGCCAAGGATTCCAAGTTGATTTTTTGCCGACCAACGAAGAAGGATTCGTTGATGTTGAAAAATTGAAAGCCAAATTAACAGAAAAAACAATTTTAGTTTCAGTAATGTTTGCCAATAACGAAATCGGAACGATCGAGCCCATCGAAGAAATCGGAAGAATTATTAAAAATTGGAACAAAGAACATAAGACAAAAATTCATTTTCATTCTGATGCAGTTCAGGCCTTTACCAAAATTGCGATTGACGTTCAAAAATTAAATCTTGATTTAATGTCTTTGTCAAGCCATAAAATCTATGGGCCGAAAGGCGTCGGCTGCCTTTATGTGCGCGAAGGTACAAAAATCGAAAAAATCATGCGCGGAGGCCGGCATGAATACAATCTAAGGCCCGGCACGGAAAACGTTGCAGGCGCAGTAGGATTTGGGAAAGCAGCAGAAGTTATAAAGCCGGAAAGCTATAAGGCCGTAAAGGCTTTAAGAACCTATCTTATTGATAAAATTTTAAAAAAAATTCCCGGCGCAACATTGAATGGCCCAGTCGAACAGAATGTTTTACCCAATATTGCTAATTTCGTTTTCAAAAATGTCGAAGGCGAGGCATTGATGCTGCTTTTAGATAAAGAGGGGATTGCGGTTTCTACCGGATCAGCATGCGCTTCGCACAGTTTAGAGCCAAGCTATGTTTTGCTTGCAATCGGCGTTAAGCCGGAAGATGCTCACGGATCAATCAGGATTTCACTGGGAAAAGAAAATACCAAACAAGAAATAGATTACGTGGCGAAAGTAATAAAAGAAGCAGTGGTAAAATTGAGAAAAATGAATCCCTATAAATAATTTCCAATTTTCAATTATCAATTTTTAATCAATTTTCAATTAATTAATTTTCAAACATTTAATTAGAAATTAAATCATTGAATATTCATTGGAAATTAAAAATTAGAAATTTAATAAAATGTACACCCAAAAAGTTTTAGAATATTTCTACAACCCTCACAACATGGGCCAAATCAAAAACCCTGATGGCGTTGGCCAAGTTGGCAATCCGACCTGCGGGGATATTTTGCGCCTTTATATTAAAGTAAAAAATGATAAAATTGCTGATATCAAGTTTGAAACGCTGGGCTGCGCTGCAGCAATCGCGGTTTCCTCAATGATTACTGATCTGGCAAAAGGCAAAACGCTCGAATACGCAAAAAAAATCACCAAAAAAAATGTTGCTGACGCTTTAGACGGCTTACCTGATATCAAAATGCACTGCTCAAATTTAGCTGAAGAAGCGCTTGGATTGGCGATCGAAAACTACCTCTCCAAAAAAATTCCAAATCACAAATAACAAATTACAAATAAATTCTAATTATTAAAATTCTAATAACCAAAATAGTTTTGAATTTGAAATTTAGAATTTGCAGTTTGTTTGTAATTTGGATTTTGACATTTGAAATTTAATAAATATCTGTGCAAATCTGTTTATTAATCCGTGAGTATCTGTCTTCTCAAAACAATGAAAATTAAAATAGATCAAAACAAATGTATCGGCTGCGGCAGTTGTGAGTTCAATTGCCCTGAAGTTTTTGAAATGAAAGACGGCAAATCAACTTTAAAAACAAAAGCTGATTTAGAAAAAAACAAAGAATGCATTGATCAGGCCATTGAAAATTGCCCGGTAGCAGCTATAACTAAAGAGTAAAAAACTATTAAACAACATGAATGCTTTTTGTGCTTTAGCTAAAAAAGCGATTGAAACTTATTTTCTTGAGGGAAAAACTTTAGCTGTGCCAAAAAAAATGCCCGCAGCGTTTAAAAAACAAGCGGGTGTTTTTGTAACGATTTTCAATAACGGCGAATTAAGAGGATGCATTGGCACTTATCTACCAACTACACCAAACTTGGCAAAAGAAATTATTGCCAACGCAATTTCTGCAGCAACGCACGATTGGAGATTTCCTAAAATTACCAAAGAAGAATTGCCTTGCTTAAATTATGAAGTGTCGGTTCTCGAAAAACCAGAAATTATCAAAAACCTCGAAGAATTAGATCCAAAAAACTTCGGCATCATTGTCCAAGGCGCTAACTCGCACCGTTCTGCCTTGCTTTTGCCGGATTTAGAAGGTTTGGATACAAAAGAAAAACAATTAGCTGCTTGTTTGCATAAGGCAAACATTAATCCAGCTCAGGAACAAATAATTATTTTCAAATTCAAAACAAAAAAATATGATGCGAATAGTCGCGAACAATAACTTTACAACGTTACAACTTCACAACTTTACGATAAAAAAGTCATTCTGAGTGAAGGAAAGAATCTAATAATTTTACCCACACCAAATTTTCAATCGCACTTAAATGATTAGAGTTTATTAATAAATTTTTGAATTTTAATTTATCATTTTGGTCTTTGCATTTTGATTTTTGACTTAAACCAAATGCGCGAAGCAATATTCTATACAAAACTAAAAGACAACTTCGTTCGCTGCGATACTTGCAATCAGCGCTGCATTATTAAAGACGGCGACCGGGGATTTTGCGGCGTCCGCAAAAACGAAAATGGAAAATTGATCCTGCTTGTCTATGGAAAGGCCATCGCCATCAATGTTGATCCCATTGAGAAAAAACCGCTGTTTCATTTCTTGCCGGGATCTAACGCTTTGTCTTTTGGAACTGTCGGCTGCAATTTTGAATGTTCATTTTGCCAAAATTGGACAATTTCCCAAGCGCCCAAAGAAAAATTCTTCTGGCATGGCGAAAATATTGGCAAAGAATGGCTGCCGGCAAAAATTATCACAGACGCTTTGAAACAAGATTGTCAAAGCATTGCTTATACTTATAACGAGCCGACTGTCTTTTTGGAATACGCGCTTGATACAATGAAACTGGCTCATGAGGTAAAGCTTAAAAACATCTGGGTATCAAATGGCTATATGTCGCCTGAAACGCTTTCATTGATTCTGCCTTATTTAGATGCAATAAATATCGATTTAAAAAGTTTTTCAGAAAAATTCTATCAGGAATATTGCGGAGCAAAATTTCTGCCGGTGCTGGAAAACATTAAAAAAATCAAAAAAGCTGGTGTTTGGCTTGAATTAACAACGCTTCTGATTCCAAATCTCAATGATTCAACGCCCGAACTAAAAAAAATAGCGAACTTTATAGTAAACGACGTTGGCAAAGATACGCCCTGGCACATCTCTCGCTTTTATCCCGCCTATAAAATGAATGCTTTGGAAACGACTGACGCAAAACTTATTGATAAAGCCGTTAAAATCGGCAAAGACGCCGGGCTAAAATATGTCTATGCCGGCAACCTTCCAGGATCATCGCATGAAAACACTTTTTGTCCGCATTGCAAAAAAATTGTCATTGAACGGGTTGGCTATATCGTTCGTCGGCTTGATCGAGACGGAATCTGCCCTTATTGCAAAACAAACATTGACTTAATTTTGAAATAAGAGATAATAATATCAGAATTTCTAATTCCTAATGACTAATTTCTAATCAATTTCTAATGACTTAATTTCCCTGCCTACCGGCAGGTAGGTAATTGGAAATTAAATAATTAAAACATTGATTGAAATTTAAAATTGATAATTGAAAATTTTGGAGCCATTAATTAAATAATAATTGATTATCTATGATTAAATTTACTTGCATCGCACCACATCCGCCTATAATAATTCCTACGATTGGCAAATCCCAAACCTCAAAAGCTCAAGCCACGATTGAAGCAATGAGAAAATTAAGGATTAGCTTAAATAGAATTAGGAAAACCGATAAGATTTTTTTGATTTCTCCTCATTTGCCTTCAACCTGGGATGCTTTTACGCTTTTTTACGAAGAAACTCTTAAAGGAAGCTTTGCTGATTTCGGGGATTCCGATACTGCCTTTGAATTTTTTGCCGACCGAAAAACAGTCGACGCCATCAAAATATTGGGCGGCCCGATTTTCCCAATCATTTCTGCCCCTATTCATTATTTAGATCATGGCGCTTTGGTACCACTTTATTATTTATGGGATGCGGGAAAACATAAAACCCCGCTTGTGCCAATGTCTTTTTGCTCATTATCGCTTAAAGATCATTATAAATTCGGCCAATTTTTAGGAGAATTCTTCAAACAAGACAAAAACAACTGGAGCATTATAGCGTCAGCTGATCTTTCTCACAGATTGACGCCTGCTGCGCCGGCAGGATACAGTCCTAGCGCCAAAGAATTTGACAGAAAACTGGTTCAATTTATCAAAGAAAAGGCCATTGATAAAATTCTCAATTTTGATGTTGAATTAGTTGACGAAGCAGGGGAGTGCGGACTGCGCTCAATTGTCTTGCTTTTGGGCATTGTTTCGACATTCGATTGGAAGCCAAAAATCCTTTCCTACGAAGCGCCGTTTGGAGTAGGATACCTTGTTTCCGAGCTTAAGCTCGGAAACTAACTATCGACCATCAACTCTCAACTTTCAACATAATCAATGTAAAATTATTGAATTATTGAAGTCGGACTTCAATAATTTTTTATTGTCATTCTGAGCGAAGCGAAGAATCCCAGTATATATTTTAAATCATGAAAGATCCTTCGTGGAATTTATCCTGAACGAACTTGTGATGAGTCCATCAAGCCATTGAAGGACTCAGGATGACAATTTTTATATAAAAATTGCTAAAATCCTTGCATTTTTATATAGCTTATGATATAATATGGAAAGAAAAAATTGTTCTTTAAAATCATCTTTGTTGATAGCAAACTGTGGCCTGTAGGAAAGGACTTTAGTCCTCGGGCCCAGTTTGCTGTCAACAAAGTGAAGGACAAAAAAACCTCAACGCCTTCCACCCCGCCTGCCTGCCGGTAGGCAGGGCATGCCGGGGGCAACGTGACAGCAGGAGGACAATATGTTCAAAGCAATAGTGTTGACGGTGGCACGGTTCAACGTAGAAGTAACCCAAGACCCAAATTCAGCAACGGACACTAGACTACAAACCATAATTACTTTGTATAAAACAGAAAAAGGGAAAAATAGGTTTACAGTTTGTTTTAAAGCATCATCGTGGCTAACGCCACACCAGATTTTTGGTACTAAACTAGAAAAAGCTTTGTCATCTGACTTAACTATTAGAAACTTAAAACTTCCAGAAAGAGTACCATCGGATTTTACTTTTACTTCTCGCATCGGATTCATCAAGTTCGTTGAGCATCTAGGGCATCTTCTTGATAATCTTGATGGCTGTAAAGCAACTTTCTTGGGATACAGGGAAGAATGCTTAAACGGCCATACGATTGAAGAAAATCTTCAAAGTTGGCTTCCTCGCCGAACCTACCGACTTTGCCACATATCCTCAATTCTAGATTCGACTGCCTGGGACCGCAAAGTTTCAGGTATCGGTCTGACGCCGGAAAACGCGGCAAAGAAACTAGGCGTAACACTGTTACCTGGAAAAACCATCAATCTCAGTTATTATCCTTATGTTTTTTACCACATCAATGTGCCCATCGAAAATCTAGATACAGCTATTAAGGGATTGAGTGATTGGGCTCGCGAGGCAGATATGAGTCTTTATTTGATCGAACATTCGCTTGTCCTTGTCGAAGTAACCGACAAAAAGTAAATCATTCCGAGCCCAAAGAGAAATAATCTCCGCGGGCTCGTTTTTTTTCCGTAAAACCTTGATGAGTCCTAACGAATCATTGGTTTTACGAGAACCCCGCATATTTTATTTTATTTATCTTGAAATACATAAAGGTTCACAGAGAACTCTCCAATTTCTAAGTTCATTATCATTCACTAAGAATTGTGCGGGGTGTATTTTACTCTAAAATCCTTGCATTTTTAAATTAATTGTGGTAGAATACGGTGAACATAATCAGTTCTTTGAAAATCTTTGTTGATAGCAAGCTGTGGCCTGTAGGATTGGACTTTGAAAGTCCTCGGGCCCAGTTCGCTGTCAACAAAGCGAGAAGGTTAAAATCCTAGATACTTCTCCGCCTAAGCATCGTCCAAAGGACGAGGGTCGATTTGACAGCAGGTGATAGCATGGCAGATCGGGTCAAGGTACGCGGGCAAAGGATTTTTATAGGGCTCCTGAGGGGAGAAAACAATCTTTCTGCGGTTGAGCTTCATATCGAAAAAGTGCATGGAAAACCGATTGTCCATATCAAAATCAAGATTGTTCCAACAGAACACGGTGATCAGGAATACCTAGCCATCAGACAGAATTTGATATATCGTAACTATCCTACTTTCGACATGGTTCTTAGGTGTGAAAGTAAAATCGCATCATTTACACTGCGCGATGGCGCGTCCTTCATTGAAGATTTCCTTATAAGCATTATCGCTAATCTCAAAGACAGGGATTTCCCTTGGAAAAGTATCGTCATAAACGACCTTGAGGTTGTTCTTGAAGTAAATGGAAAAGAAATGACAGTTAAAGAATATCTGCAATACAAGTTAAATGTACGCAGATGGATCGTTGCACTTGGAAAAAGAAGTACCTATTCTGACCATGATCCCTGCGTTTTCGGGCACGCAGAAGGTCCAGATATGACCGAAGAACAGGCAATGCAAGTCCTTGGTCTTGTGTATGTTGAAGGTAATGCTCCTTTTGTCAGATTTGTTGATAAAATTAGACAGGCTGATGCCGAGAGCAGAATTTCTGATCGTTATGACGATGCAAATCTTAACCGTTCAATTCTCCTATCTGATGTAACCAAGAAAGACTAGTTCTAATCCGAGCCCAAAGAAATAATCTCTGCGGGCTCTTTTTTTACATTGATGTTTTATGTTAATGTTGGTCCCCGCACCACATTGGATATGGGGTCCTAATGAAACTAACGGTTCGTTTCTTTACGAAAAACTCGCCGAAGTTTCATGGGTCTTGACAAAAAAATAAAATAGGCATAGAATACTGAATAGATTATTAATTTGACTTTTTTTGCTTAATTTTATGAAAAAAATTATTTCTTTCTTAAGCTTAATCGCCATTCTGGCAGGCATCTTTTTAACTATTGAAGCTATTAGGAAGCCTGCCCCGGAGATTACTCCCGAAACTAGTTATGCTGTTTCACGCAAAGATATTGCTGAAACATTGAAAATAAAAGGCGATGTTAAATCAAGCGAAATACAGGCGCTTGACTTGTCTTTTGACAGTGCAGGAAAAATCGACGATATCTTAGTCAGAGAAGGGGACTCGATAAAAAGCGGCGATGTCTTAGCTATCATAAGCACTGATTCGCAAAGTCTTGTTCAGCAAAAAAATGCTGCTAAAAAAGCGCTTGACCAAGCGCAAGCTAATTTAACGCAGGCCATCGCTTCTCCCAAAACCCAAGAAGTTAAATATTGGGACCAAAGCGTTGTTGACGAAGCGCAAAATTATTTAAATCAAGTCAGGGCAGGCGCTGAATCAAATATCGCCTTAGCTCAAAATCAGGTCAATTTTTATCAGAACGAACTCAATAAAATCACTGATCAAATCAATCAAGCTAAAAATAATCCCGACAACATTTCCATTATCAAAGCTTCGATAAAGGCAGATTTGATCAGGGCTTACTCTTCTTTAGACAAAAATATCTGGCTCCATGATAGAATTCAGGTGGCCTATTTTAATAAAAGCGACCAAATCGGCTTTAATGTCAAAGAAAAAGAAGCTGATGCTTTTACAAAATACTATACTGTTAAATGGTATATGGATAATCAAATCCATAATGTTGACAATCCGGCTGACTGGGCGATCGCTGATTGTTTAGAACAAATGAAGCAAGCGTTTGAAAAACTAGAAATAGCTTATCAAACAATTATTGAAGCATTTAAAGATCCTCTTTATATAGATAGATTAACCGTTAATGATAGAGAAGATATCGAAGAAGCAAGAAAAGATGTCAATAAAAATCTAGCTTTAATTGTTGAATCTCAGGCGAAATGGCTCAATAGAAATACAAATATTGATAACACTCTTTTACAACAATTAGAAAACCAGAAAACTAATCTCACAACTTCGCTTGCAAGCGCGACAAATTATTTAAATCAAATTAAAGCCCAAGGACAAACTGCCATCAATCAGGCAACGGCTAACCTTAATAATGCTTATATCAAAGCTTTAAAAACAAAGACGATTACTTTGCAAAATGACACTACTTCTCTTGAGGCAGCTTTGCGCCAAGCTCAGGAAAAATATAATCAACTGCTTGCTCAAAATCCGCTGACTACCAAACTGATTGCAAAAACCAAAGGAACTATTGCCCAAATTTTAGCTGCAAAAGGAACATTAGTTAAAGCAAATCAAACTATTATAAAAATCAATCAAGCCGGCGGACTGCAAATTGAAATCAATACTGATAATAAAAACATTAATCTTTTTGAAGAAGTTCTGATCACTTCAGAAAAATATCCAGCTCAAAGCTGGCAAGGCATGATTACTGATTTATTCGATAATAAAGCGCTTGTCAGTTTCAGCAATTGTCCTCTGGAAGATACGACTTGTTCAGCAACCCTTGCGTCCGGCGATACGGTCAATCTAGAAATTAAGCTTTTAGAAAAGAAAAATGCTTTAACCATTCCTTTAGATTATCTTGTTAAACAAGATGACAAAACCTTCGTCAATATGATGAAAGATGGCAAAATGGCTTTACAGGAAATCCGAACCGGCATTGTCAATCATCAATATGTTGAAGTTCTGGAAGGATTGAATGAAGGGGATACAATTTATTTGCCGAACAACAAATAACTTCGCAACTCTACAACTTTACAACAAAAAACGAAACAACTTTACAACTAGCGGCGAAACGATTTCGCCGCTTTTGTTTTATTAAAATTAAACATTAAGTCATTAAAAAATTGATTAGAAATTTGAAATTAGAAATTAGAAATTTTAACTAATGAAAATAAAGTCTGCTAATAATACCCCTGCTCTTGACAATCATCAATATACTTTATAATATATAATCAGTTCCTTAAAAGGGAACACTTAGCCCAGCGCCCGGCCGGCAAAAAATAGGCGGGGTAAGAATACCAAAGGAGGTTGGCATGAGAGCCAACGAGGAAAAAAAGGAAGTAGGAGCAGAAATCGATCCCAGAGAATTTGGCGAATACCAAACCTGGAATGACTTTCTCAAAGACTGGAAAGCTTTAGTCAAACGCGGCAATCCATCAATGATTTTGATGCGTGGATTAGTTCATGGAGGAGCAAGCATTAGTTTAACCGATCCTCAGGACCGGCTACGCAGAATCGGATTTTATCTTGAATTGGCAAATAGATCGACAAAAGACTGGAAATACATAAGACCAGCTGCTGATTTTGTCGAACTGGCATATGATCGGCTGTTAGCCTATCTCTTACGACCAGACATCTATCTTTATATAGCAGTCCCGAATACCACAAACCCCTATGATTTGGAAACGTTTGTTAAGATCTTGAATCTCATTGTTCGTTTCTTCAGTCAGTATCTGAACGGTCCTCGCGATCGAAGCCACCATAAGCAACACGCAGATATTATTGAAGAATTGCTTACGAGCATCTATCTTTTCCGACTACCGCCTAATGCCAATCCAGAATTAGTAGAATCGCTAACCAAAACGCAAAAAGACATCCCAGTCATTTTGGCAATCCACGAACTTTACGAACCCATCGTAGAGCATAAAATGTACCATGCGATGTATTATCTAAATCTAGTCCTCGGTCAAGATAAAGAACAAATGATAATGGATAGGCTTTTATCGCTAAGCGCTCTCGACGAAAGCCCCACATTCTCCTCCTTGATTGCCAATCTCATTCTTGCTCTTCACTTACGGCCTGATTCTGCCTTCAAAACCTATTTAATTCTTTGGGCGATGAAGAATGCGCCGAAGCCAGAAACGGCTCCGATTCAGCCAGAAGATCTGGGAACGTCACACGGATCTACGATGGGATTAGGAGCAGATGCGCTAGGTGAAAAAGTTCACGGACCGAAATCCCCGACACTCGGAGGAGGAACGAGTTCCACACACATTTGAGTAAAACATGTCCCGCACTCAGCGTAGTGCAAAAAACCAACCCTGTGCCTAACGTGGTACAGGGTTCTTTTTTAACTTTACAACGTCACAACTTTACAACATTAAATCGGAGGCTCGGCCTCCGATTTTTCTTGATTTTATAAGATCAAAAAGTATATAATAGAAATATGAATGAAAATATCACAATTAAAGATGTGCCGAAGGAAAGAATGCTTTGTCTTTCAGGCAAAGATTTTTCCGAAACAAAGGCGCTGGAAATCATCAATCAGGAAATCATCTGGCTTGCGCAAAAAGGCATCGGCATTGCCGATCTTCCGTTAGCAATTGTCAATGAAGATAAAACTTTTGATGTTTGCGCGCCGATCAAAGAAGAGAAAATCAAAGAAGAAGGAGATTATAAAATAAAAATTCTGCCCTCCCATCGCATTGCCACAATTTTGCATAATGAACCCGATAAACCCTTAAGCTTTGCACAGGAATTTTTGGAAAGGCGATTAAAATACGACGGCTTCACATTGCTCAAACCCTATCGCTATATTTTCCGCCAGAACCCGCAAAATCCCGAAAAACCGTTTGTTGAAATTCAAATACCAGTGCACAAGCAATCTTAAACTTTAGACTTTAAACTTTCAACAGATTCAAGATATTATTTAAATTATTGAAGTCCGACTTCAATAATTTTTTATTATTCGCATATTCACATCATTCGTCCCATAAAACTTTCTGAATGATTAATGAAGAATTAGTTTTACGAGACCTCGTGATTCTTAATATTCTTCTAAAATCATACAGGAGTTCACGGGACTCCCTAAATTCATAAGCTCACTTTGTTCGCTAAGAATTTTACGGGGTATAAAATTTGTTCCATTCGTATCAAAACTCTTGACTTTCACCTATGAGTATGCTATAATAGATAGTAGAAAGAAAATTTAGCGATTCTTAGCTTTTTGACAGCGGACTGTGGTCCCAAGGATAAAACTATATGTCTTCATCTTTGGGCCCAGTCCGCTGTAAAAAAAGGAGGCGAAATTGAAAGACGCAATAATAGGCAAATACCCCAAGATAGAAACTCTCTTCGAACGCGATCCTAACACACTCAAAGTCATTAAGGGTACATGGCGAACACCTGAATTTGAATATCTCAAGGATCGCATTTGGCTTTTTACTGAAAAGGTAAACGGCACAAACATTCGTGTTATGTGGGACGGGGAAATGATCAGTTTTGACGGCAGATACGATGACGCACAAATTCCAGCTTCACTTCTGGCTCGACTGCAAGCGCTATTTCTTTCTGATAAACTTCGGCAGGTTTTTGCCAATAAGTCTGTTTGTCTCTACGGAGAAGGGTATGGCAACCATATTCAAAAGACAGGCAGTCTATACATCCCGACAAGCGTTGACTTCGTACTATTTGATGTCGTGATAGAAGGCTGGTGGCTG
>Ga0315286_10004749_pt1 | contig 13034 bp, 8 predicted proteins | sample YL17G10_0_MG_FD_205038 | JGI IMG/M metagenome (GOLD analysis project Ga0315286, IMG submission 205038) | Sediment microbial communities from Yellowstone Lake, YNP, Wyoming, USA - YL17G10_0 | ecosystem: Environmental > Aquatic > Freshwater > Lake > Sediment | place: USA: Wyoming | collected... | reverse complement strand
GGGAAACCAGCGAATTCCTTCCCATGGTGGCCCGGCGCATGGTCGACGTTATCCCCAGGCTCAAGAACCTCCGGGTCAGGAGGACTTGGCGCGGCCTTTATCCCATGACGCCGGACGCCTTTCCCATCATCGGCTGGACGAAGGAGGTCGAGGGGTACCTTCTGGCCGTGGGCATGTGCGGCCAGGGATTCATGCTCGGCCCCGGTGTGGGAGAGATGCTCGTTCGCATGGTCCTGAAGGCCCAAACAGCCAAAGACGATGAGGTCCTGTCCTACGTCAGCCCCTATCGGGAATTCAAGGGGCTGGAAAAACTGCAGTAGCCGCAAGGTTTAGGCAGGCCTTTCACCCGGCCCCCCGCGTTTTCAAAGAAGGATGATGTTTCTCCCGTCGAACGGCACGATCTTCATCGGGATGTCATAGACCTGTTCCAGGAGGTCCGCGTTCAGGATCTCGTCGGGCTTCCCGGAGGCCACGACCTTCCCCATCTTCATAAAGACCAGGGAATCCGAGGTTTTGACTGCCATCTCCAGATTGTGCAGGGTGACGATGACGGTCTTTCCCTTGTCCAGGGCCAGCTTCCGGCAGAGATTCATGACCTCAACTTCGTGCTTGGGGTCGAGGTTTAATGCTTGGGGCGCGCCTTCGAAGCGTCCGGAGACCCGATTTAGGCTTTGATGTTAAGACTTCTTTCCGAGAAAATGATCTTTCCGAAGAATTCAGGCCTGTGAAAGTCCGGCGCCTCTGTCCGCGGAGGTGACCAGGCTCCGTAATGTGGGAATTCCGTTTCGTCGCCGCACTTGTAGAAGTTTGCCCTCCCCTCGAGCCTTGGCTTGACGCGTGTGCGGCGGGGGTTGCCCATGGGGTGCCGCACAGTTAGACTGAATACGCCTTGATGTCATCAAGAAACTCCGATGCAGGTTCAACACTCGTTACAAGCAAAAAATCTCTTGCCCGCGTGCACGCGACGTATAGCAGATGGCGTTCGGTATCGTATATCTCCTGCAAGTCAGCGTCATCTCCTACAGCCTCAATCCGCTCCTGTAAAGGGATGATCTCATCATCACAGGCCATAACGACCACAGCACGGAACTCCAAGCCTTTGGCGAGATGCATGGTGCTAATTGAGACGTAGCCGGTTGTAGTTTCAACCTGTTCGTCGAGGATCTTGAACGCCATGCCCGTTTCATTGAGAGCAGCCCGCGCTCGGCCCAATTGCTTTTCAGACCGGACGAAAACGCCGAACTCGTGCGGCAGCACTCCAGCCTTTGCATGTTCCATGATCCAGTTGCCGACCGTCTTGGCTTCCTCGCTTTCACTCTTGAGCGAGTGAATCATCGGGGGTGGGCCGTTGAATACAGAAACCGTATCGCTTCGGTTCTCGCTATTGCCATCTACGTCGGTCACGACGGGGCCGAGCAAACGGTCCGCCTTCATGCGGATTTGGTGGGAGGTGCGGTAGTTAACGCGCAAGGTCCTCGAACGCCCCCTAACGTCTACCCCAAGGGCTTTCCAGGAGAAGGGCTGCTGGAAGATACGCTGCCCGAGGTCGCCGGCAAAAAAGAGAGCGTCGGGCCGACCATCGCCTAAGGCCGCTAAGAACCGGAGATGGGCGACGCTGATGTCCTGCGCTTCGTCCACGACCGCGAAGTCGAAGAGCACGTTTTTGTTATTCGCGATCGCGGCTGCCAGTGAGCTGAACAGACCCGCGTGCGTAATCATCTTGCGCGCTTTCAACCCGGCACGAACGCGCTCGAAGATGGACCAAAGCACCGTCCGCTGCGCCTGCGGGAGCCGCGTTTTTCTTCCGAGGCGCACAACATCGCGATACGCCTCCCAGTTCTCCAACTGCCAAGCATCAACTACCTGCTCCCATTCGGTGAGGAGAAAATGCAGGCCGAATGTGTGGCCACCCACGGCACCCGCGGCCTCCTTTATCACCTCGCGCAGCACTTCACGGCTGGCAAGTGTCGCCTGTCCGACATGCGTCTTGTATAGCCGAAGACCGATTGCGTTGAGCGAGTGAACATCAATCCTCTCTGCTAGGCGCGGTTCGCTGCCCAACAGTCGTTTCAGCTTGGTGTGCAGCGCATTCGCCAGGGTGTCAGAGAAGGTCGTCAACAGGACGCGGGCGTCGGGATGCGTGCGCGCCAGATAGGCAGCCCGGTGCAATGCGACGATGGTCTTGCCGGTGCCCGCTGAACCGGAGACACGTGCCGGACCAGTGTAGGCATGCTCCACCCATTGCCTCTGCTCTGGATGCAGGAAGATCGTCCACTTCTCCCAAGGGAAATCGAGGGCGCGCTGCAGCTCCTCTACGTTCGTCATAACCCGGAAGCGGCGTTGGGCGTCGGGATGATCGAAGGGATTAGCCGCTACCTCAGCGGGCTGGGGCACGCGGGGCTTGCCACCCGTCGCCAGTTCCAGCAACGCCTCCGCCGCCTCGGCAGGGAGGTGGTCGGTCAAGGCCAGCAGCGTGTCCTCGTTTGCCTTCTTGACGTCGTTAAGCCACTCGGCAGGCACGCCGTAGCCGAGTATTTCGTCGTCGGATACCCCGGCGAAAAAGGGCTTCGCATCGTCCGTCAGTTTCGGTGCCGCGACAAGTTCAGTATTCACATATACCGGGACAACGATCTCCTCCACCGTCTCCCGGATCTCGACCAACTGTGCAGCACCCGTTTTGGGATGCGTCTCCAACCTCCGCCGTTCCGCCCAATCATAGGCCTTGTCGTGGTGTCCAACATAACAGAGCAAGAGGCTTGTATCGCTCTTATGAACGATCAGCCGGATGTCGCTGCCAATCCGGACAGACCAGAAGTTCTTGTCTCTTGCTTTGTTGAGCTTGTGGAAGCTCATGCCGGGATTGGCAGGATTGAGCTGCAAATCGAACGCAGTCGTCTTGACAGCCTTCTGCTCGTCGCCGGTCAGGCGGGCGAGGCTGTCGGTGAAGGTGTCTGCGATCCTGAATTCCATCAATCTGTACCATTCCTCGGAAACGCCAACGCGAAAAGCACCTTCGGTTAAAGGAGCATCTCCGTATAAGCGGGGTAGTATCGGTAGATTGCCCTATAGTCCTGTACGTCGGCCGCTTTCATTTCGAATTCAGATGGAGACCAGTTCGGGCAGCACGGCATGTTTTGATCCAGATAGTGCCTTTCCTTGCGTGTTACTAGTGGAACTCGGATCAGAAATGGCTCGTCGGTGATGTTATCACGCATGAAGAAAAGTTCTTTCCTGTTCAGTGACTTGATTCGTCGTCTATCTTCATCCCCGCCAATCATGCCGCCCACAGACAACATCCGATGGCCATCGGCGTATAGGAACGAGAACATGCCAATAAATGCCGCGTCACGCTCACGCAAACCTTCGTCAATAACAACCTGCAGGATACGAGCGTTCGTCGCAGGTAGTGCATCGCGGGCAAAATCTCTCCTGGAGATGCCGCGCCAGAAATGCGCCCCAGCCTCCTCCCGGTAGTGCCGCATCCAGGTCGTTGGATTCCATCTTGTTAAACCATCCTCTGGCCTTCCCGGTGGCTCAACATCGATCGTGACCAGCAGAATGGATCGAACGCTGAGCTGAGCAGCGGCAAGTTGAACGGTATCCAAAAGTTCCTCGGTGAGAATTGAATCAAAATCAAGCCAGAGGATGTGACGTTTTTCAGTGGACAGGCGAGAGATCTGTGCTGACATGTCGTCATGCACGACTTTGATCAGTTTGTACGGGCAGTTGAAATCAACGCGATTCGCGATATCCCTGTCCCCCTCGACGCTGGTCATCCGTGTCAACCCAAGGTACCGGTGGAAAAGGGCAAAATCCACGAAGTAGATGGATCCAAGCCCCGTGTATTCATAATTCGAGATTGCGTAGCCACAGTCACGAAGCTCTTGGAACGCGTTTAGAAGCATCCTGCGCTCCACCTGCTTGGCAGGCCTGAATTCATAGTGTACTTTCTCGTGGCTCTTGCCGGTGGAACTCATTTCAGCCCCTCCTGACGCAGGAAGTAGTTGAAGGTGTGCTCGCCGATTGTTGCGGCTCCCATGCGGGGCTTCCGCAGGCGCTTACGAACCTTTTCAATGTCTGAGACGTTTGCGTCGTACTGCACTCGAACAGTTGTCTTCGTTTTCTGCTCTTTCGGTGCATTTATCTCGAAAGCTGAACCTTCTCTACGCACGAGGTTTGCGAGAGTAGTCGGCTTCATTTGCTTGGCGATCTCTCGTTCGATAGGCTCTTGATCTTCATCGTTTGGGTACTTCCTGTTACAGAAGCTCAGAATCGGGCGGGCAAGGACAGCCATCCGAGAGATCGCCTTCCTGTACACTGCCGACTCCCTATTGACGCCTCGTTTTGTCGTGGTCCAAGGAAGTTCAAGCGCATTCTGCGACTCGAAGAAAACGAACCCGATGAACGCAGTGAACTTGGATACCCAGATCGGCATTGGGTGGACACCCCATCCCGTGATCTCAGAAGTGTCAGCGACTAGAACAAGGCGTCCGTTGCACGCTACGTACCATCCAGAGTTTTCTTTCGTCGGGCTTTCGTTACCAGCACTTGTGAGAGTAGCAAATATGCGCACCTTCACACCGTCCTGCTTGAATTCCTCGTATGACGACTGCCCTTCCCGGGGTTCGCCAACGGGGATGCTGAATGGCTTTACATCCACGTTGTTTACAGAGATTTTGAGGTGCTTGCCGACCAAGAAGGCATATACGCGGCCAATGGCCTTGGATAGATCACTTTCAAAGCGGGGAGAAGACAGAAGATTCGCTACCTCTTCTTTTAGGCGTGATACGACTATCTCTGTGCCCGCTTGATTCGGTGTTCTTGCAGCAGGGAGTTCTGTCAGAGGGATGGTCCAATCATCCATCTCGGAGTCTTTGTTCATCCAATTGATTACATCCAACTTGCACTTGAATCCATTCTTGACGGTTTTGGATTCGATCTCAAAGCTGTCTCCCATTTTGAATAGGGCACGCTTCATGCCCACACCGTAGACGCCCAAGTACTCTTTTGACCGCGTCGTGCTGTGTCCGAAATTGAAAACGTCCTCAAGCGCGTATTTATAGTCAATCCCACCGCAGTTGTCGCTGATCCGGAAGCGCTGCGCGTTGAATTCCACTCGAACGTGTGGTCGATCCGCATCGCACGGCGCTTTGGTCGACTGCTTCCGGAAGATGTCATCTGAGATCATGTGCATCTGCAGACGACCAGTCCGCGCCAATCCGTCAACGCAATTGTCGATAAGATCCAAAACACAGTCCAATAATGGGATATCTCGCGTGAACATCTCGATGAAGAAGCGCTTTTTCGGATGAGCATTAGCAAGCGGCATGCTGGTCTTTTCCTTTCTCTGACATATAATCTCGAACTCGTGCACACATAAGTTCGCAGTATTCCTCTTCGCAATCAGATGCCACAAAACGCATTCTTGCTGATAAAGCAGCCAGGATTGTGGTGCCCGACCCCGCAAACGGATCCACAACTAGCCCCCCTCTCACGCCGCTGATTGTTATAACGCGTTGTGGGATCAACAGAGGGAGTTCGTTTGCTACCCGGGTTTTCGCGTTGCGATGCCTGATAGGACTGACGTCGTCCCAAACGTCACTGAGGTTGATCCCATTTTTAACAAATTGTTTGTAGCCACCATAGTCACGAAGATCCCTCTTGCACTTCGCGCAAATCGGTTTGGGAACCTTGGGACGTTTAAATGTTCCGGGTCTTCCCTTCGTGTAGTATAGCAATGCATAGTGTGCCGGATACAGATGATCACCGCGCACGAAACCGTTCTTCATGGATATCGCTATCCAATGGCGGAAATCGAGGTGCTTCTCTAGGAATGGGCTTAGCCGTATGGCCCACTCAGGGATATGGTAAAGGTAGAGTGCTCCACCATCCTTAAGTACCTCAGCACTGCGGGAGATGACCTTCGCCATGTACTCTACATACTCGGATTCTTTCTTTCGATCATGGTGACTGCCGTTCTTGCCGTACTTCTTTCCAAGGTTGAAGGGCGGATCCAAGAAGACGATATCAGCACATCCGTCACATAGCGCGTTCAGGACGCGCAAAGCATCCGCGCAAACAACCTCGCCCCCTGGGTGTCGGTAGATGACTCCATCATATTGTTTACGCCACCATTTCTTGCGCGACCGTTCTAGCGGGGCTATCTGTGTGGATCTTTTCATGGTTATTTAGTGCTCAGACCCTAAAGATCTTCATCACCTCGTCTCCCAAATGGTTGATCACCTTCACGGCAATGCGGCCCTTCGCCGGTTTGTCAAACGTGCGTGACGTGTCGCTGTTCAGAGTAGCCCACGCCTCTGGGTCAATCTCCGCCCTTAGGGTTGTCTTGAGGGCGCTATAGGGATCGTTCGCACCGAGAAAGTAGGCGTGACGGACAAAGAAGCTCTCTTCATTGTAATCGGTATCGATGAACCAGCAGGCGATGCCGTCGGCGTTGTCGCTGATGACTTCGCCTGTCTGGGGCTTGAAGACATCCACTCCGTTTACCTTCACGCGCAACCTGCCGTCCTTCTCGGTTAGGAGCGAAACATCTGGCTCGCCAAAAATGACGAAGAGGTTGCCTTTGCCTGTGTTCTTGAGATCTTCGGCCATGTGAAGGTCGGCGTTCATCCGAGCCTTGAGCACGGGGAGGCGGCCCAACTTGCTGAACTCCGTGGTGTGTGCCTCGTAGTTGAAGGCGCAGGCGATGAGCACGTCAAATCCGGCATCGCCTGCTTCCCGCGCGGCGGCGACGAGATCGGCACGCTGCACGGTGCCAAACTCGGGGCCGATGAAGATGGCGGCACGTTTCTCCGTTTTGCCTTCCAGATATCGGCCTTCGGCGCAGACCAGATCACCGGGCCAGGGGGTGAGGGCGGTGAAGGTGACCCTGTCCTCCTTGTGCGCCTGCTGCACTCCAGCGACCTTGAGGGTCTCCAGGATCATCAGGGGAAAGGACTGTTTAGCTCCATATTCCGCGTGGTCTTCCTTAAGGGAATCGATCAACTCGTCGTTTTCATCCACGCCCAGTATGCGGTGGGGGCTGAGGCTCTCTACTGTGAAGGGGCCAGCCACGCGAACTATCTTGTTGTCCTCGTAGGGTTTATCGTAAAGGTATTCAAATTCGGCCTTCGCTGCGATGGAGGCGTCGATCTGCTTCTGCCGGGCAATCCGCGCCTGCCACCAGTCGGCGTGAAACTTCTTGGCCGTCTCCGGCCAGGCCTTGTCCGCCTCATGCGAAATCTCCCATTCCTGCCACTGCCGCTTGAGTGTGGTGTTCAGCTTCTCGCGGAGCGGCTCGAGCACGGCCTGCCACTTGTTCCAAATAACATCAATTTCCGCATTGTTGGCTATAGATTTGAGGGTGATGTGAGGCACGCGCTCGTAGACGAACCCCTGGCGGACATTGCCATATGCCGGCCGGGAACTTGGGGCGGTGCCCGTGATTTCAGCCTCTTTGCGTTGACCTTCGCGGGAATCTGTCAGCAGGTAAAACGGATAGCGCGCACCCATGATGCGGGCACGAGCCAGCGCCAGCGCCACGCGCGAGGTGTCAATGGTGATCCAGCGGCGGCCCCATTGCTCGGCGACATACGCAGTTGTGCCTGAACCGCAGGTCGGGTCGAGCACTAGGTCGCCGGGGTCGGTGGCGAGTAGAAGGCAACGCGCGACGATGGTTGTCGAAGTTTGAACTACATACACCTTCGGATCGGATCGACTTTGGACGGCACCGCTGATATCGGACCATAGGTTGCCTATTGCGCCATATCCGAAGTCATTTTGTGATCTTCGGTAATTCAGTTTGCCATTCTTGGTAACCAGAAGTCGGTCCGCTTTTCCCAGGCGAATCAGCCCCGTTTCCTTTGTCTTGAACGTGCCCTTCCCGGGATTGAATTCTTGACCAAACCATCGGAACTCTGTTACGTCTCCCTCGCCCGCTGGCCGGGAGCTTGTCATGTTATCGAAACGGTAGACAGAGCCGTCCAGATACTCTGAAGTGTAGCGACCCTCTGAGTCCTCACTCCGACCTGAATATAAGGTTCGCGCTTTGGTTTGATCCTTGTGTTTAGCAAACCAGAGAACGAAATCACAGGTTGCTCCGAGCAGGGTATTCCCCTCGCTGGTCGTCTTGCGAATCGTAATCTGGCTGATGAAATTATCCTCCCCAAACACCTCATCCATCACCGCCCGAACACGGTGCACGTTCTCATCGCCGATTTGCATGAAGATGGAACCAGACTTGGTGAGCAAATCGCGGGCGACGGTGAGGCGGTCGCGGAGGTATGTAAGATAGCTATGGATGCCGTCGCGCCACGTATCGCGGAACGCTTTGACCTGTTCCGGCTCGCGAGTGATATGGTCGGCCTTGCCGTCCTTCACGTCTCGGCTAGTAGTGGACCATTGGAAGTTACTGTTGAACTTGATGCCATATGGCGGATCGAAGTAGATGCACTGCACCTTGCCGCGGAGACCCTCCCGCTCGGCCAAGCTGGCCATGACCTGGAGGGAGTCGCCGAGTATCATACGGTTCGACCAGTTCTGGTCGTGCTGATAGAACTCGGTTTTTTCTGCGCCCTTGGGCATACCATTGAAGTCAGCAAAGAGGTCAGGCTGACTGCCCGGGGTTTGTGCTTTGGCCGCCTTCGTCTGATTGACCAGATCGTCGATCAGCACCTTGGGATGCACCTTCTCCTGGATATAGAGCGGTGCGGCGTGCACGACGAGGTCGCTCCAGTCCTGCTCGTCCTTCCCACGCCACACGAGCTGGGGGTCTAGGTCGGCATTGCGAGGGTAACGCTTCTCCACAGGCTTCTGCTCGTCGGTCTTGAGGACGGACTGTAACTCAGCTGTAGGTATGTTCTTCCGCTTGTCTGCGTTGTGCTTGAGAGTTTCGACGGTCTTGGTAGTAGATTTCCTGGCCATGGTTATTTGTTCCTAATCGCCGGTTGTGCTGCGGCGGACTCGATCATCTTTTTGAACTCTCCTTCGACCTTGGCCTTGAAATTAGCCTGGATTTGATAAATGTCGGTGAACTCAGTAAAGGCCCAGCGGCCATAGGTGCCGAGGTGGTTCACGCCGGGCACCCAGTAGGTGTCCATCGTGGATTTCTTCTCCTTCGTATCCTCGCGGCGGTATCCCTTGATCTCGACGACGAGATGCAACGGATCTTCGGAGCCGTGGCCGTCATCCACAAGCACGATAAAGTCTGGCAAGTATTTGCGGATCTCGGAGCCATAACGGTAAGGCACTTCCAAGCCGAGGTTTTGGTTCTTAACGTAGGCGATTACCTTGGGATGTGATTCAGCGACGCGGCAGAACTCTGCCTCCCAGTCGCTGTCAAGCACGACCCAGTTAATGTGACAGTGTTTGGAACTCGTTTCCCAGCGGTCGGTTTTCGAGGTGTTGAACCGGACATATATGGTAGAACCGGTGGGATTATAAGGATCAAGCATCGCTTTGATGGGACGCTCGCCCAGGAACTGACGGGTGATGGCTGCGGTGATCTTGTTGCAGGCCATGTCGGCCAGCTCCTGATACATGAGCAACGCGGGATACGTGCCGCCTTTGCAGACGAGGCACGTGTCGAGCCATTGCTTGGTGATGCGCTTTAGCTGGCCAAAGAGATGAAGCTTCGGCTCCTCGCCGGGATCGCGCCATTTCGTATAGAGCAGCCGCTGAGTGAGGTAGAAGACAAGAGTGGAAGGGCGCATATCGCCCATATGCTCAAGGCTCATATCTACGCCTTCGCCGATGATGCCGGAGTTGCGGGTAAGGGAAGGCCCGACGATCTCGGGGCTGAGTTCCAGGACGGAATCTTCGTTGAAGCTGGCCGTTAAACGTTCCTCCGGCAACTCCACGCGATAGCCCTCGACGCGGGGGAAGCGGATTTCCAGGGCGTCGCGTTCAGGGCGCATAGCCTTGACCTGAACCGTTTCACGCGGGGCTTGCGGCGGGGCAATAACTGGCTTCGCTGTGAAATCGAAGGGAATGCCGAAGATGTCGGCGTATTCTACATTGAAAAGCCCCTCTTCGTTGAGGTCGTAGGACTGGCGGCGCAACGAGCGACCAATGACCTGCTCACATAAGAGCTGCGTGCCGAAGGCCCGAATGCCGAGGACGTGGGTGACGGTCCTGGCATCCCATCCCTCGGTGAGCATTGAGACGGAAACGACGCAGCGGATAGAACCGCCAAGCTGGCCGGGCTTTCCAACAGTGTTCATGACCTCGCGCAGCAATTCTTGGTCAGTGATATTATCACCGGCACGGGCATCACCGGTGCGCTCCACGATCTCCCGGCGAAAGCGCTCAATCTCGTCGGCAGCCATACTGCGGAAGTTGTCATCGAGCGCATTCTCCGCCTCGAGCTGCTCACTGTCGATGAGGATTGTGTTCGGGCGCGGGAGCGGGTTGCCGGTAATTTCGTCGAAATTGCGAAATAGTTCGAGGCGACCATTTTCAAGCTTAGCCGTGCCATCTACGTTATTCCGATAAAAGCCGGAGACGAAGTCGTAAACGAGCTTCGAGATGGAAGTATTTTGGCAGACGATGATAAAACAAGGCGGCACATTAATGTTTTTTTCCTCCCACAGCCTGAACGTCTTTTCGTAGTGGCCGTAGAGAGCTTGCAGCGCTGTCTGCAGGCGAGTGGGGAGTTTGAGCGGGTCAAGTTCCCCCCCCTGACCGCGCCCTTTTCTGGGCATGCCCTTGCGGATATTCTCCCATAGATTGCGAAACATTGGCATCTCATCGCCAGGGATGTTTTCCGCAACCGGAACGCGCGGTAGCTTAACGATGCCGCACTCGATGGCATCCATGAGTGAGAAATCGCTCATGGTCCAGGGAAATAGAGTGCCTTCGCGGTATCCGGACCCGCTCAGGAAGAATGGCGTCGCAGACAGATCAATCACGCGGCTGATACCGAGTTTGCGGTTAACAGCTTCGAGGCCAGAAATCCAAACGCGAGCAGCCTCATTATTCTTTTCTGCTTCCTTTTTCTCGTCGCCTTTCAGGTCCTCATCGTAGGCTTCACGCGGCTTCTCCCTGTAGCAGTGATGTGCCTCGTCGTTGATAACGAGGATGTTCCTCATCCCCATCAAATCGGGTATCACCCGTTGGAGCATCTGGCCTTCGGTCTCCTGCGTGATGATTTCATTGCCGCCGCGGCCTTGGAGTAATGAGCGGCCGCCCGCAGAGAGCTCGATGCGTTCCCGCAGCATAAAGCCATGATAATTTGTGATGACGATCTTGGCGCGGTTCACATCGTCGAGCATATCGCTGGGAATGAGTTCGCGACTTGCGTAGTAGCTATCGGGATCATTAGGCTGGAGGACGCGCAACCGGTCTTTAATTGTCAAGCCGGGTGTGCATACCAAAAAGCCGCGCGTGAAATGTTTGCTCCCCGGTCGGCGAACCGCATTGATCGTCTGCCACGCGATGATCATTGCCATCACGGTCGTCTTGCCAGCGCCGGTGGCGAGTTTTAGCGCGAGTCGTATCAATTCTGGGTTAGCGTCTTTGCTCGCCGAAACGAGATGGTCAAGTAAGAGCTTGCCGGGCTTAGTCTGAGGCGCGACCTCGGTGAGCCAGATCACGGTTTCCATCGCCTCCACCTGGCAGAAGAAAGGGCGGATACCGCTGAACTTGTGATGGCGCCAGTGCTGAAGAAGACACGCTGTCTCCGGCGTGACCTGCCATTGATTGGGATTCGGCAAAGCACGCCAGGCATCCACGTGACCGCGCACGTTATTGATGATCGAAGTGGGGTCGTATTGCTGCTCCTTTGTAGAAAGCCCCTTACCTTCATCAAAAACGAAGGCCGCCTGCGTAATGGCAACTTTACGCTTCTTCGGCTTCGGGATCGGCGTGATGAATTCGGCGCGACGACGGGATTCGAGTATCTTCTGGGTGGGTTGCCCGTTCTCATCCAACTCCCAATGCTTTGCCGGGTATTCGTAAGGCGAGTTCAGAATTGGCCGGTCAAAGAATGGGTTAGACATCGTTTTGTGTAGGCCTACGTTTTCTGTACCGCGGTTATCATGATACTAGTAATGGATGCCCTAGACAACGAAAATACTGCCCGAAAAATACGGCAAACGCAGATCGCTTGATTCTGGCGAAATAATCCCACTTTATTAATAGGAGTTTTCCTCTTCGTGAAGCACAGAATTCCCACCATCCAGGTGCGAAACCCATTCCTTCTATGAAAAGCTGATGCTATCCCCAGTCAAGTTCTATGTCAAGGATAGCTCAGACGTCGGTGATCCTTCGAAAATTGTCCATTTCTGGCCCGTAGAGGCCTCCAGGAAGGGGGTTCTCTGCCAAACGGTAGGTGGGGGGCTACCTCCCCTACCCACCGCCGGGGTTTTCGAGATCTAAGGCCCTTTTTATTGCTTGGGGCCCATGGGATTCCCCGTTCAAACCGCTCGTATGAGGGAATGAGCCAATCTTCTCTAATTCTCATAACAAAAACCCCCGCCCGAGCACGATGGAAGGATAAGAGTTTCCTTTTTCTGCGACGCAGCGAATTCCCGCCCTTAGCGCTGAATTCATCCTCCTAACCATACCGGAAGTATATCGTCGGCCGGGCGGCAATGTCAATAACCGCGAAAACTGCTCCCGCAGATCATGTCCGGATAAGAAATCCCTCCGCCGCGGCTAAAAGACAATAAACTTCCGCTCCCCCCTGATCACAAAATACTCAATAATATTCCCCGCTCTCCTCGGCCTCCAGCAGGGCGACCTCGGTAAAAACATGGGACGGTGGGGGCTTCGCCGCCACAAACCGAAGCTTCAGGTGATCGATGATGCGGTCCACGACGGCAACCTCCGTGATGAAGGCGACGACCTTCATTCGGCCCCCGCATTTCGAGCAGATCATCGGGTCCACCTCATAGACCTTCCGGATCATGGCCGCCCAACCTTTGGAAGGAAGGCGTCGGAGCTCCTCCTCGACCACCCGGAGCGCCGACGGACTCAAGCTCGCTTTCTTGACCTTTCCCCGGTGGGCGTTGGCGTACAGCCCATAGTAACGGACC
>Ga0315286_10004748_pt1 | contig 13034 bp, 10 predicted proteins | sample YL17G10_0_MG_FD_205038 | JGI IMG/M metagenome (GOLD analysis project Ga0315286, IMG submission 205038) | Sediment microbial communities from Yellowstone Lake, YNP, Wyoming, USA - YL17G10_0 | ecosystem: Environmental > Aquatic > Freshwater > Lake > Sediment | place: USA: Wyoming | collected... | reverse complement strand
CTTCCACGACGGCATTCCCTGCGTCCAATTCTACAACGTCGCCTTCGACTTCTCGACGCCCTTCTGGGTCTACGGCTCGGTCCAGGACCAGGGCACCTACCGGGGCCTCATCCCGCTCCAAAAGCCTGCCGCGGGCGCTCCGGCCGGACGGCGCCGCTCCGGCTTGGCCCAGCCGAAATGGGAGACGGCGCCGGGCGGTGAAGGGACGATCATCGCCGTCGACCCGGCGGACCCCAACACCGAATATTCTTCCTCCTTCTACGGCCGGCTCGAGCGGTCCGAGTACAAAGACGGCCAGTGGACCAGTAAGGAGATCTTCCCCAAGGCGGCCCAGGGCGAGCCCGAACACCGCGGCCAGTGGCTGGCGGCGACCATGCTATCGCCCCATAACCCGCAGGTCGTCTATCACGGCTTCCAGTATCTCTTCCGGTCCATGAACAAGGGCGAAACCTGGGAGAAAATCAGCCCCGACCTGACTTATAACAATCCCGCCGAGCAGGGCAAGTGGCCCTACGCCATCCCCTTCGCCTCGATCACCGCGGTCGACGAATCGCCGTTCAAGTTCGGCCTCCTCTACGCGGGCACGGACGACGGCCGGGTCTGGGTGACGAAGACGAGCGGCGACAGCTGGACGGAGATCACGGCCGGCCTCCCCTACAACAAACACGTCTGGAAGGTCGTCGCCTCGAAGTACGACCCGGCCACGGTCTATGTGACGCTCGTCGGCCGCCACGACGACGACTTCAACCCCTACATCTTCAAGTCCGTCGACTACGGCAAGACCTGGGTCTCGATCGCCGCGAACATTCCCGGCGGCCCGGTCAACGTCGTCCGCGAGGACCCGAAGAAAAAGGACATCCTCTACGCGGGCACGGACACGGGCGTTTACGTCAGCCAGGACGCGGGCAAGACCTGGAACGTCCTCGGCGGCGGACTCCCGACGAGCTATGTCTGGGACATCGCCATCCACCCCAGGGACAACGCCCTGATCATCGCGACAAATGGCCGGGGGATGTGGATCATCGACGACCTCGCCCCCGTCCAGAACGCGGCTAAGTAAGGATGATGTCCGCGGCCAGGCTTCCCGTGTAGAGCGCCGTAGGTACGCCGCCCAGGAATAATTCGGTCGCCGCGTAGGCGCCGGCGGCCAGCAGGCCCGGCACGGGCGTCCGGACGAGGACTTTTCCGATGCGCGCCCCGGACGGCCGAGCGGCCCAGGTCCATCCGGCGATCGATCCTTCATACCTTCCGCCCCAGTCCCGGTAGGTCAGGGGTGTGGCCGTCTCCATGACCTCGACGGCGCCGGAGAGGCCGGGAAGGACATGTTCGGCCGTCCGCACCAGCTTCAGGGCCAGGCTTTTCTTGAACTCACCGTAACCGTCGCGACGCTTCTTTTCCCCCAGCCTCCAGGGAGCGAAGCGCTCGTACGGAAATCCCGCCCGGAGGACGAGCGCGGCCCGGCCGGGGGGTGAGAGGTCCGGTGCCTTACGGGACCAATGGCAGATCTCGAGCTCCCGGTTGTCGAAATCTTCGGGCTCGGAATCGTCGCCGTCCCTGATCTCGTGCCTGTAAAAGAGGTGTTCGGCCTTCATCGCCGAGAGGTCGACGGCATCCGGCCGGACGCCGAGGTAGATACACAGCTCGGACCCGGTATAGGGGATGCCGCGGACCGGTTCCAGGTCCACGCCGGGAATATCGGCCGAGTCGAGGAGCTCGAGGAAGGTCGTCTTGTAGTCCGCGTTGGAGACGACCCAGCGGGAGGGAAGGACCTCGCCCCCGGCCGTGGCCACGCCGGCCGCCCGGCCGTTCTCGATGAGGATTTTTCGGACGGGTGTCCCAAGGCGGAGCTCGCCGCCGGCGGCGGCGAGCCGTTCTCGGAGAAGGTCGGCGACGCCGTGGACGCCGCGCTCCGGAAACCAGATACCCTCCTCGGCCATGACGTTCCACATCAAGGCCAGGTTGAGCATGGACATCTCCGGCGGGCGGGAGCCCATGGAGCCGAGAAAGTTCTTCAAGTGCCCGTCGGCGACGAGCGCGTCGAGGACTCCGGCGGCCGGCGTGCGAGAAAGCTCCCCGACCGCGCGGACCCGGCTATCGAAAAAGGCCGCGGCCGGCCCGCCTTCACGGCCTGAGCCGGAAGTGACGCAAAAATCGGGATGCCAGAGGTCCATGTCTTTCGAGACGGCTATGGCGCTCCGGAGGGCGGCGAAAAATCGGGCGAGGCCTTCCCTCTCCCCGGGATAGAGCCGGCCGAGCTCGGACTCGAGTTCGGAGAGGGGCCGGGAGATGACGACGTCTAGGGCGGGCGTCCGGATCTCGAAACCGCTCCGGCGGAATTCAAGATGTTGTCCGACCCCCGCGTCGGCCAGGAAATTCCGGACGCGGCCGGGGAAGCCGAAAGACAACGGCCCCATGGGAAAGGCGTAACCACCCCTGCGGAAGACATAGCTCGTGCCGCCAGGCAGGGCCTTTCTCTCGAGGACGAGAACGCGCAGCCCCGCGCCGGCCAACTTGGCCGCCGCCATGAGCCCGCCGAGCCCGGCCCCGATCACGATGACGTCGTACACTGCGGCCTCATCTTAGCGGAATCACTCCGGCCCGGCAATGCCGGGGCCCCGGCCGCCGTTGAGTTCACGATGGGGTGATTTAGGAGGATTGCGCAGGGGCGATGTACGGAGGCGGCGGCTGAATTAAGGGGCTGAGGGTATCGCCGGAGCGGCGGGGAGCGGAGTCTTCGTAACGACCAGCAGAATTGTAGCGGAGTACCCGGAGCTATAATTCTGGTAAATATCTGAAAAGAAATTTCTTTCCTGGACTTGCTTAAAATTTTTTCTCGAAGTGCGGCTCCGAGTCGCTCCGCCGCACTTCAATCGGTCGCTCCCCAGAGTCCGCTCCCTGCCGCTCCCATCGAATCCGGACCGGGAAGGCGTATTAAATCACCGCAGCGGACGGAGGCGATGCCCGAGGCCCCTGCAGCGGCCGCCGGAGCGGCGCGACCCGGCGGTTCCTTTATCGGGCCGAGGGTGCTACAATGCCCGCATGGCCGATGTCGTCAGCATCATCATGGCCGGAGGGCAAGGCAGCCGGCTCTATCCGCTGACCAAGGTCCGGAGCAAGCCGGCCGTGCCCGTCGCCGGCCGCTTCCGGCTCATCGACATTCCGATCTCCAACTGCATCCACTCGAACGTCCGCAACATCTTCGTGCTGACCCAGTTCGCCAGCGAGTCCCTCCACCGCCATATCTTCACGACCTACCGCTTCGACAATTTCCATCGCGACTTCATCACCCTTCTCTCCGCCCAGCAGACCCTCGAGAACAGGAACTGGTACCAGGGCACGGCCGACGCCGTCCGCCAGAATCTCAACTTCATCGAGGACGCCGGGTCGCTCGTTCTCGTCCTCTCTGGCGATCATCTCTACCGCATGGACTACCGGAAGTTCGTCGACTTCCACGTCGCCTCGGGCGCCGAGATCAGCATCGCCGTCACCCCCGTCCGGGCGGAGCAGGCGCCGGAGTTCGGCGTCATGAAGGTCAACAGCCGGGGCCGGATCACCGAGTTCTCCGAGAAGCCCAAGGCCGCCGCCGACGTCGACCGGATGAGGGTCCCGGAGGACATCTTCAAGAAATTCGGGGTTCCCGCCGAAGGCCGGACCCATCTCGCCTCGATGGGCGTCTACCTCTTCAACCAGGACGTCCTCCGCGACCTGCTCGCCCACACCGACTACAAGGATTTCGGCCGGGAGGTCATCCCCCACGCGATCGGGGAGCGCCGGGTCTTCGGCCACTTCTTCGACGGCTACTGGGAGGACATCGGGACCATCCCGAGCTTTTTCGAGGCCCACATGGATCTGACCCGGCCCCTCCCGAAGTTCGACTTCTACGACGAGGACAAGCCCATCTTCACCCACGCCCGCTTCCTCCCCGGCTCCAAGATCCTCGCCTCCGAGGTCGAGAACGCCATCCTCTGCGAAGGGAGCATCGTCAACCGCTCCCGGATCCAGGATTCCATCGTCGGCATCCGGTCGCGCATCGGCGACAACTGCCGCCTCGAGCGGACCGTGATCATGGGGGCGGACTATTTCGAATCGCGGGAGGACCAGGCCCGGAACCGGGAGAACGGTGTTCCCGACGTCGGGGTCGGCCGCGACTGCGAGATCCGCAACGCCATCGTCGACAAGAACGCCCGGATCGGCCACGGCGTCAGGCTGGTCAACCGGAACGGGGCGGCTAACGAATCCGCCGAGAATTACGTCATCGTCGACGGCATCATCGTCGTCCCGAAGAGCGCCGTCATCCCCGACGGCACGATCATCTAAGCCCCCCCCTTTAGGACCCAGTTAATCGGAGAAATACCGATTCGAGGTCCGGCGCCGTCCGGGCCGCTCGCATGAGGCGCCACTCCCGGAGGGCGGCATGGGCGATGGCCGTACCCCGGCGGAGGACGACGAAGCCGTCGGCGATCCGCTCCATCTCCGCCAGCATGTGGGAGCTCAGGAGAAGGGTCGTCCCGGCGCCTCTCAGCTCGAGGAAAAGGTCCCGGACGCACTTGATCGAAGGCGGGTCGAGGGCGGAAAATGGCTCGTCGACGACGAGAAGAGCGGGCTTGAAGACGAGGTTCTGAAGGTAGGCGAACTTCTTCGCGTTCCCGGCCGAGTACGAGCCGGGGCGGCGCCGGAGGAGGGCCGGGTCGAAGTGGAGGTCTCTCGCGACCGCCAGGATGCGCGCCCCTGAGTCCTTCCCGTTCCCGTTCGCCCGTCCGTCGGACAGCCCCAGGATCGTCCGCCCGTTGAGCCAGGTGAAATAGGCCGGCCTATCGGGGACGTACCCGACGCGGCCGGGGGCGACGATGACGGTCCCCGAGTCCGGCCTGAGGAATCCGAGGACGATCTTGAGCGTGGTCGTCTTGCCCGCGCCGTTCTCGCCGAGCATGGCCGTGATCGTCCCTTTACGGATCTTGAAGCTGACGTCCTGCAGGGCCTGGACCGGGCCGAATCGTTTGGACAGCCGATGCGCTTCGATCATGTTCACCTCTTATTTCCCGAGCTCGAGCGCCCGGGCCAGCCGATTTTGGACGAAAAGCGATAGCACGAGCCCGGCCAAGACCTCGGCCCCGAACGCAGATAGGCGGCTGGACACGGCCAGGTTGGGCAGGACGGCGACGAGCCCGCCGAAAAGGAGCTTAGAGCCAAGGCCGGGGAAGCGGCCCGAGGCCGCATAGTCGAGGAAACCCGTCCGCGAGGTAGCCGAGAAGAGGAGCGCGACCAGGGCGGCCGACTGGGCGAGGAGCAGGACCAGCGTATTCGAGCCGGCCCTGAGGAAATAGCTCAAGGTCCCGGCCAGGCCGATATAGTAAAACCCGGCCAGGAGTCCCATCCCGAATTGGGCGGCCCGGACGGGCCTGAACTCGCCCGCGGCCAATCCCCAGGCCGAGAACAGGGCGAAAAGCAGGAGGGCGTAGGCCCCGCCGGCCCCGGCCAGGACGAAGTTCTTGGCCCATAAAAAGCGCCTGAATCTCCCCCCGAGGAAGAGGACGTTCTCGAGGGCCCCACCGTCGATATCCGTGCGGACCATGTCCTGGGCGGCGATGAGAAACACGTGGGGAAAGAGAAAAAAGAAGAGCTTCGCCGCCGTTTCGTAGGAGTCGCGGAGACCGATCCAGACGACGACCGCGGGGAAGGCCAGGCCGGCGGCCAAGGTCAGCGGCGAGGCGACGAGCCGGCGCCGGGTGACGCGCCAGGTCAGCGGGAAAAGAGCCGTGTCAAACATCGTTTCAATTCCTCTCGGCGGCCGTCGGGATCACCGTAGGGATCGTCCCGGTAGACCGCCTCCGTCCCGAGGAGCAGGGCCTTGAAAGGGACGGCGTCCACCTTGTACTTCTTGAAAAGGACCTTTCGCCTGTCCAGGACGACTGGCAGAGTCCAGGCGTACTTCTCGAGAAAGGCCCGGAGGTCATCCCGCAGCCCGGAAAAGACGCCGACTACGGACACGGGCCAGGGGCCTTTATCGACGAGGTATCTCGACTCGAAAAGGTCGTCGTAGCAGAGCGGGCAATCCGTCGAGAAGAAGACGAGAAGGACCGGGCCGGGCGAGCCCCGGGACGCCTCTTCGAGCGAGGCGCAGATGCGGGTCTCGACGGCGTCCCGGCCCGCGCCCATCGTGCCTCCGGCGAGGGCCGCGGCAAGAGCGATGGGGAGCAGTATGCGTTTCATCGCACGACCTCGAAGATCCTCAGCCCACCGTCATCGTCGACGGCATAGATCCGCCCTCCTTCGACGACGAAACGGTGGACGGGGCACGGCAGTTCGATGGAAGCGGTCAGACGGCCCTCCCTGCTGACGACGGACAGAAGCCGGCCCGGCCCGAGGTCCTTCCCCTCCACGAGCGCGGGCGCCGATATATAGAAGAATCCCCGGTCCCAGGCCGCGGCCCAGCAGAAACCGAGGAGACGCTTATTCGGTCCCTGGAAGGGCAGGTCTATCGGCTGGAAAGCGTGGCGCTCGTCGACGGGGATTTTCCCGACGAGGACCCCGGAGCCTGCGAAGTGGAGGATGCTCCGCTCGCCGCTCCGGAAGACGACGAAAAATTCTCCGCCCTCGCCGGGGCAGACCAGGATCATATTACGGAAGGCGTCGAACACGGGGTCGGAAGACGCCCGGGCTTCGAGCCCTTCCCAGCGGAGGCGGCCGCCGACGTCGTAGATGTGGAGCATTTTTTCGGCCGCCGGCCGGCCGGTCGGGTTGCTCGTGACCAGGAGCGTTTCGCCGGTGAGAGCCCAGGCCTTGTCCGGCGCGAAGGGCACCGAAAATCCGCCGCAGGGCTTTCCCGCCCGGTCGAAGGCCTGGACCCTGTAGTTGAATTTATCCGCGACATAGAGCCGCCCGCCGATGACGGACACGCCGGACGGGAAAGAGAGCTCGCCGGGGCCGCGGCCTTTCCGGCCGACCGCCCTGAGGAATTCCCCGTCCTTCGAAAATATCTTGACCGCGCCGTCCTGGGCGTCGACGATGTAGAGATGATCGGCGTCGAGGGCCAGGGCGATGGGCCGCCCGAGACAGGCCTCGTCCGAGTCGTTGGCCGGGACGGCGACCTCGACCACTTTCCATTTCCCGACACCGGGTCTGTCCGCCGGCCGAGCCGCCGCGAAGACGGCCAGCGAGACGACGATGACCGCCATGATCAGGCTTCTTTCTCTTCTCATGCTTGCCGTGCCTCCCCAGGAAAAAAGTCGAGGGCCCTCGAAGGCGAGGGCCCTCTTCGTCTCCGTCACAGGGCCAGAGCGCACTTGCCGAGTGCGAGGTCGCAAACCGTCAGGATGAGCATGACCTTGTACCAGGGAGCGTCCAGGTTAAGGGCGTTCTCCCGGCAATCCTGGTGGTTCTCGAAGCACTCATTGACATCGTGGGCGGCGAGGGACGTGGGGAAAAAAAGGGCCGCTGAGACGAGGACGAGTCCGGCCAGAACTAAGACTGCCAGCTTTTTCATCGGTATCTCCTTTCGCCCTCTCTAAAGCAAGCGGCGTGCCAGCGGCTAAGGACTCGGAGCGCAGTCCAGGCCGTTGATATAAATCAGGATGGGATCGGACTCCGGAAGTCTCCGGAAAGGCGGGTTGACATCGGACGGTCGCGTGCGCCGCGGCGCGTCGCTCGCTTTTGACGATCGGCAAAAACCCGGGCGGGCCCGCGGGCCGCGGCCGGGCTCATTTCATCATGGGGATCTTGATGCCGTTCTTTTTCGCGCAGGCGATGGCGTCCGGGTATCCGGCGTCGGCGTGACGGGCGACGCCCAAGCCCGGGTCGACCGTCAGGACGCGCTCCAGCCGGCGGCCCATCATGGGCGTGCCGTCGGCGACGATGACCATGCCGGCGTGGAGAGACAGGCCGATGCCCACGCCGCCGCCGTGGTGGACGGAGACCCAGGAGGCGCCGCTGACCGCATTGAGGAGGGCGTTGAGGACCGGCCAGTCGGCGATGGCGTCCGAGCCGTCCCGCATGCCCTCGGTCTCGCGGTTCGGCGAGGCGACCGACCCCGTGTCCAGATGGTCGCGGCCGATGACGATGGGCGCGGCCGTCTTTCCCTTCTTCACCAAGTGGTTGATGACGGCGCCAAAGCGGGCCCGCTCGCCGTAGCCGAGCCAGCAGATGCGGGCCGGCAGGCCCTGGAATTTGACCTGGCTGCGGGCCTTGCTGATCCAGCGGGCCAAGGCCTCGTCCTCCGGAAATTCCTTGAGGACGGCCTCGTCCGTGGCATAAATATCCCGGGGCTTTCCGGAGAGCGCCACCCAGCGGAAGGGTCCCTTGCCGAGGCAGAAGAGGGGCCGGATGTATTCCGGGACGAAGCCGGGGATGTCGAAGGCCTTTTCGACCCCCGCTTTGCGGGCCTGGCCGCGAATGTTGTTGCCGTAATCGAAGGCCTTCGCCCCTCTTCTCTGGAGCTCGAGCATGGCCTCGACGTGGGCGGCCATCGAGGCGTAGGACCGCCGGATGTATCCGGCCGGATCCTTGACCCGGAGCGCCAGCGCGTCCTCGTAGGCGAGGCCGTGGGGCACATAGCCGTTGAGCTCGTCGTGGGCCGAAGTCTGGTCGGTCAGGATGTCCGGAGTGATGCCCCGGCGGACGAACTCCGGCAGGACGTCGGCGGCGTTGGCGAGGAGTGCGATCGAAAGCGGCTCCTCCTTCTTCATGGCCTCCCGGGCCAGGCGCAAGGCCTCGTCCAGGCTGTCGGTCATGACGTCGACGTACTTCGTGTCGAGGCGCCTCTCGATGCGGCGGGGATCGACCTCGACGACGATGGCCACGCCGTCGTTCATGGTCATGGCCAGGGGCTGGGCCCCGCCCATCCCGCCCAGGCCGGCGGTCAGGGCGAGCCTGCCCTTGAGCGAACCGCCGAAATGCTTTCGAGCCACCGCGGCCAAGGTTTCGTAGGTCCCCTGGAGGATGCCCTGGGTTCCGATGTAGATCCAGCTCCCGGCCGTCATCTGGCCGTACATGGTCAGGCCCAGCGCTTCGAGACGCCGGAACTCGTCCCAGTTCGCCCACTGGGGAACGATCAAGGCGTTGACGATGAGGACCCGGGGCGCCTCGGGGTGGGTCTTGAAGACGGCCACGGGTTTGCCCGACTGGACGATAAGCGTCTCGTCGTTCTCCAGCTTCTTGAGGCTGGCCACGATGGCCCGGTAGGCCTCCCAGTTCCGGGCGGCCTTGCCGGTGCCCCCGTAAACGATGAGCTCCGCGGGTTTTTCGGCGACCTGCGGGTCTAAATTGTTCATGAGCATCCGCAGAGCCCCCTCCTGGGACCAGCCCTTGGTCGTCAGGCGGGAGCCCCTGGGGGCCCGGATGGTGGAAATGGGTTCGTTGTTCGTCCGCGCCATTCTCTTTCTCCTCGAACGTGTTCCGCCCCTGGAATATACCATACCCCCGGGCCGCATTTCAAAAGCCCGGGACCGCCCCCCGACAGGGCTGATTCGGGGGTAAAATAATGATTGACGAAGCTCGGGCAACTGGTATAAATTAATTTCAGGAAGTGAAGAGCTTTTTGCTCTCTGTGTTACGTTCGGGCCAAGGTTTCGTGTGAAGAGGGCTATGATCCAAAAGCGCATCCTCGTTGTCAACCCGTCGTCTGCGGAAGCCGACCGCCTGGCCCGGCTGGCCCGAAAGTACGGCTCGGCCCTGTCTGAAACCGACCCTGAGGCGGCCATGGCCGTGTTCGCCGAAGGGGATATCGCCGTGGCGGTCGTCGACGTCGCCTTCGCGGGGTCGACGGCCCTCAAGGCCATGGTCCACCCCCCGACCGGGGTCCTCCTGACCGGCGCCGACGAGGACCTCGTCTCTAGGGCCGCCGACGAATGGCCGCCGGGCGTCGACGTCGACGCCTGCCTGACCTCTCCCGGGGACCCGCGCGAACTGGCCTTTCTCCGCGCCCTCGGCCGGGCCGTCGAGCTCGCCCAGCTGAAGACGGAGGCGGTCGCCCTCCGCCGGTCCCTCGGCCTCCAGGAGTCCAAGGTCAAGGACGTCCTCGCCGAGATCCACGAGATCAAGGGCCTGCTCAACACGGGTTTCCTCCGCGAAGTCGAAAAGCGCATCGCCATCGAGGCCCGCTACATCGGGTCCCAGCAGGAGCGCCAGAGGGTCGAGAGCATCCTGCGAAAGATCTACGGAGCGGACGACGTCAGCAGCCTTCTCGACATCGTGCCCGAGATCCGAGACATCGTCCAGGCGGAGAGCGTCACGGTCTACATCCTGGAGGAGAACGAGGTCATCGGCCCCTACTTGAAGCCTCTCGTCTGGGACAACGCCTTCCTGGCCCACTCCGACTTCTCTAAATACATCGCCCCGCTCGAGGCCCAGGACTTCGCCGCTTCCGTCGCCCGGTTCGGCCACGACGTCAGCATCGCCAACCTAACGTTCGACAGGCGCCTGAGCAAGCGCTACACGGCCTTCCTCAAGGCCCCGTTAAAGAACCTGCTCGGCGTGCCCATCATGCACGGCCGCAAGGTCATCGGCGTCCTCGAGGTCTACAACAAGACGGCCGGGGGGAAGGCGAGCCCCGAGGGATTCACCCGGGAAGACCAGCAGATCCTCCGCGGCCTCTCCGATCACATGGCCATCGCCATGGACAAGCTCAACCTCATCCAGTTCGACCCCCTGACCGGGCTCCTCAGGCCCGAGCCGTTCTTCGAAAAAGTCCTCCAGAAGGTCAACGCCCTGAGCAAACGGCGCCGCGAAGAGGGCTCCATGGCCCTGGTCATGGGCGACGTGGACTGGTTCAAGGAGTACAACGACCGCAACGGCCACGAAGCGGGGAACAAGCTCCTCCGGGAGCTGGCCCATGTCCTCAAGCTGTCCATCCGCGAAGAGGACCTGATCTGCCGTTACGGAGGGGAGGAATTCCTCTTTTTCCTGAAGGGCGTCGATAGCGTCGACGAGGCGACCCTGCTCACCGAGCGGATCCGCAAGAACGTCGAGGACCACTATTTCGAGCTCCAGGAGTTCCAGCCGCGCAGCAACCTGACCATGTCGTTCGGCGTAACGGTCTCCCCCAAGGACGAAGGCGAACAGCACGCCCCGCTGACCAAGGCGGACCTCAAGCGCCTGGCCGGCGAGGCGGACCTGGCCATGGCCGAAGCGAAGGGAAAGCGCCGGCCGGACCTGAAACCTCGCGGGCCGGCGGACGTCCCCATCGACAAGAACCGCGTCTGCAGTTTCTTCTGGGAAGAGGTCGCCGAAAAAAAGAAAACGGAGGACCCGGCCGCGGCGAGCCGCCTCGTCCGGGAGAAGAGGAAATACGAACGCTACAACGTCTCGACGCCCTTCCTCTTCCGGGAGAACGGCGGCTTCAAGGTCGCCAAGACCGTCAACATCAGCCTCGAAGGGGCGCGGATCGTCTCCGACACGGCCCTCCCCCCGGCCAAGACGCTCGAAACGATCCTCGTCATCGAAGACAAGGCCACCCTCATCCGGAGCGACATCGTCTATTCGGAGAAAGGCGGGGGCGATTCGGGCTTCTATTATTCGGGCTTGAAGTTCAAGGACCTGACCTTCAAGGAGATCAGGGGGCTCGAGAGCTATCTATTCCATTTCAGGAGAAGGGACGTCCTCCCCTGACCCCCCGTCCGGCCTTCCCGGCCGGATCTTATTCGGTCTCGATCTCCCGCTTGAGCGACAGGAGATAGGCGAGGCGCGACTCGACCTTGGCCTGGAAAGCCTTCTTGATCTCCGACATCGCCGCGGAGAAGGAAGCGAACTCTTCGAGGTTGCTCCAATTCTCCATGCTCAGCCGTTCGAGCAGCCGCCGCAGGACCTGAGAATTGAGGATCTCCTGGGTGTAGCGCGGCAGGGACCAGGCGCTCTTCTCGCACATCTTGACGACCCGCAGGAAAAGCGCCCGCAGGCCCTCCTGCCAGTTGATGAGCTCCTGCTTGATGAAGAACTGGTCCTTGGGCGATTCCGTCTGGCCGAGCTTCAGGGACAGCCGCTGGGCTTCTTCCAGGGCCCTGTCCACGGCGGCCAGGATCTTTTCCGGGTCGACGATGACGACCTTGTCTTTCTGGAAGTAGTGGATCTCGCCGCTCCCGTTGGCGGGTTCCGTCCGGCGGCAGTTTTCGAGGAAGGCGACCAGGTCCTCCTCGGAATCTATTTCGCAGGCGTCCGGGACGGGCTCGGGCGCCGGTTCGAGGGCCGTTTCGACGGGCGGCGCCTCTTCGGCCGGGGTTTTGGGGTTGTCCGGGGCAGCCGGCCCGGCGATAAGGTCCTGGAGCTCTGGGATCTCCACGCCGGGCGAATCCGCGGCGGCATCCATAACGGCCAGGTCTTCCCGGCGGGCCGGCTCGCCGCCCATGCGGCCCAAGCTCGCGGCCGCAGATTCGATGGCCAAGAGGTCCTTTATCTTGCGGAGCTTCTCCAGCTCTTCGTCGAGATCGAGGCCGAGGGGCTTGGGTTCCTCCTCCATGACCTCGGCGACGATGCCGAAACGTTCCTTAAGGTCGTTCTTGAGAAAAGCCGCCCGTTCCGACGTCTTCGCCCGCAAGCCCTCGAGCCGCTCCTGAATCTCGTTGACCTTCTTGATCTCGTCGACCGTGGACTTGGCCAGGTTCTCGATCTCCGCTTGGAATTTGAGGACTTTCTGGAAGCGGTCACGGGCCTCGTTGAGAAGGCCGGCCCTCTGCTCCTCGAAATCGCGGACCATGACCCGGTAGTCGGTCAGGGCCGTTTTTTCCTTGTCGAACTCCCGTTCGATCTCTTCCTTCCGCCCGCGGGCCGCTTCCTTTTCCCGGTTGATGCGCTCGACGAGTTCAGAGTCGACGTCGCGGAATTTTTTCTGGAGGATGCGTTCGAGCTGGTCTTCGATTTCCTGGATGACCTGAGAGGAATCCCTGAAGATATTCGGGTCGTGGTCCATGGCCGCTCCTTACACCTTAGCGTCCATATTATGATGATTCGGACGCCTCCATGTCAAGAAGGAAGAAAGGGAAACTTGAATCGAAAAGAAGAAAAAGGTATAAAAAACAGGATGAGCGAAGAGCGGGTCGTTCTAGTCG
>Ga0315286_10004747_pt1 | contig 13036 bp, 11 predicted proteins | sample YL17G10_0_MG_FD_205038 | JGI IMG/M metagenome (GOLD analysis project Ga0315286, IMG submission 205038) | Sediment microbial communities from Yellowstone Lake, YNP, Wyoming, USA - YL17G10_0 | ecosystem: Environmental > Aquatic > Freshwater > Lake > Sediment | place: USA: Wyoming | collected... | reverse complement strand
TGAAGAAAGTTGACGATTTAGACACCGCTATAGACGAACTACAAGATTATTCAAATTGGTTTCTGCATCGAGGCAGTAAATTTGATCCAGAACTAGGCAATCCCGAAGAAATGATAAAAGAGAGCTATATGCCTTTAGGTAACTATGATTATAGTCAAAAGAATATTGAGGCCGTCGCGGTAGTAATAAAACCAAGAAGAATATTCGACTGGCCGCTCAAAGATCAAGTGAATTTTAGAATCATTGAATTACCGTCTCGTTGGTGGAAAAATCCTGACGGAAACCCGTTCAACATATGAAATTAATTATCCATCGTGGTACCCATGAAATCGGCGGCAGCTGTGTCGAATTAATAACAGCTACTAACCGAATCCTGATTGATTTCGGCATACCTTTGGTTTCTCGTGACCATCAGCCGTTCGACATAAATCAACTTAGAGGTAAATCCCTTCAGGAGCTCAAAAAGCAGAAGATCCTTCCTGATATAAAAGGGCTCTATAAGGATGAGGAAAAAGGCATCGATGGAATCTTGATTTCTCATTCTCACCTTGATCACTACGGCTTCCTTCAGTATGTAAATCAAGAAATACCAATTTATTTAAGTAAAGGCGCCGAGCTTCTTATTGAAGTTTCAAATAGTTTTATTCCTACCAAAGTTGGCAAGCTAAATACAAGAGTGGTTAGTAATAAAAAGCAGCTGAGCATAGGCGATTTCAGTATTACGCCGTTTCTAGTTGACCATTCTGCCTTTGATGCGCTTGCGTTCCTGATTGAGGCAGAAGGCAAGAAGCTTTTTTATTCAGGAGATTTTAGAGCCCATGGAAGAAAAGCAATATTATTCAAGCAGATGGTTATGAAACCGCCTCAAAATATAGACTGTCTGCTTATGGAGGGTTCAGCACTTGGTAGAGAGGATGTCCAGTATAAAGCTGAGGAAGATGTTGAAAAGCGGCTTGAGGAAATTCTGTCGGGAAGAAAAAATATAACCTTTCTATTTGTCTCATCACAGAATATTGACCGGATAGTGTCGGCGTATAGGGCATGCATCAAGACGGGCTCAATTTTTGTTATCGATATCTATACCGCCTTTATTCTGGATAAACTCAAGCAAGTCTCTGAGCGAATCCCTCAATTTAATTGGAAAAACGTGAGAGTTAAATTTCTCAATTCCCATGCCAAGGCGCTTGAACAGGCAGGTTATAAAGAACTGCTTTATACCTACAACAAACGAAAGATTGAAATGCCAGAAATTAGCAGGGACAAAAATAGAATTCTTATGCTTGCACGCGATAACTCTGTTTTTCCTTTGATTCTCAAGAAGATCAAAGATGTGGCAGGTGCCACAATAGCCTATTCGATGTGGGAGGGATATCTTTCTGAAGAGTTTAGAGCATTTTGTAGAGAAAAGGGGTTAACCTTAGAATATATTCATACAAGCGGACATGCCACAAAAGAAGATCTTAAATTATTTGCCGATGCCATGAATCCGAAGACACTTATACCAATTCATACATTTGAGGCTGAAAAATATCCAACACTCTTTAAAAATGTAGTAGTGTTGAAAGATGATGAGGTATTTTTAATCTAATGTGGTATAATGTGGAATAATGTTACATAGTGTTAAATGGAGAGCTGAAGATGCAGCATAAAGGATATTTGACTGTAGAAAAAGTTGCCCAAGAACTGAGCCTTACGGAATACAGAGTCCGCCAGCTCATTAGAGAAAAGCAGATCCGCGCCACTAAAATAGGCAAATGGTGGATTAAGCCCGAAGACTTAGAGGAATTTATTAAAGCGAGGACGAATAAATAATGAATACTGATTTAACATTTATTACGAACGAAAAGAATCAAAATCTTAAGAAAAGATTTGAGGTTTTAATAAAAGACACGAAATTGTTCGATTGCCTTGTTGGATTCTTTTATACAAGCGGTTTTCACGCAATATACAAGGCCTTGGGGGGAACTGAAAAAATACGGATTCTCATTGGGATAAGCACAAGTCGCCAAACCTATGATTTACTTCAAAAAGGGGATAAAGAGAAGCAGCAATCGCTTCAATTCTCCCACGCCGAAACTAAGCAAGAATTCCAGGGCCTTGTTGAGAAAGAATTAGAAGATTCAGAAGACAATCAGAATGTCGAAGAGGGCGTTGTTAAATTTATTGAGTGGCTGAAAAGTAAAAAGTTAGAAATAAAGGCATATCCTTCCCAAAACATCCATGCCAAGTTATACATAATGACTTTTGCTGAGGGAGACAGGGATGTCGGTAGGGTTATTACCGGCTCTAGTAATTTTACTCAGGCGGGATTAATTGATAATCTTGAGCTTAATGTTGAGTTAAAGAATCGCGCCGATTATGAATTTGCTAAGCAGAAATTTGAAGAGCTCTGGAAAGATTCTGTTGATGTAAGCGATAAGTATATCCAGACAATAGAGGATAAAACATGGCTTAACCAAAATATTACCCCTTACCACCTTTACATTAAGTTCTTGTACGAATATTTTAAAGACGAATTGAGCCAAACAGATGAAGTATTTATTAAATATCTACCTGAAGAATTTAAAAAGCTGGAATATCAAGAGCAGGCAGTTTTGAATGCTAAGAAAATCCTTGAGGAATACGGCGGAGTTTTTATTTCTGATGTAGTCGGGCTTGGTAAAACTTATATCGCAGCCATGCTCGCAGGCCAGCTTGATGGTAGGACATTGGTTATTGCGCCGCCAATGCTTCTTGATAGGGCTAATCCGGGTTCTTGGACGAATGTCTTTTCTGATTTTAGAATACCGGCTGATTTTGAATCGCTAGGAAAGCTAGATGATATTATTGACCGAGGAACTGAAAAATATATCAATATTATTATAGATGAAGCTCACCGATTCCGCACCGAGACGACCATTTCTTATGAGGCATTAGCAGAAATCTGTCGTGGTAAACGCGTGATTTTGGTTACTGCTACTCCTTATAATAATTCACCGAAGGATGTTTTGAGCCAAATTAAGCTTTTTCAAAAAGCGAAGAAAAGCACAATCCCTAACCTTTCTGATTTGGAGGGATTCTTTAATGGCCTATATAGGAAATTAAAGGGATTAGATCGCCAGAAAGATTACGCAGAATATATCAAGACTATTAAAGAAAACGCCAAAGAAATCCGTGAAAAAGTACTCAAGTATTTAATGGTTAGACGCACAAGGACAGAGATTGCTAACTATTTCTCTGAAGATCTCGAAAGGCAGCAGCTAAAATTTCCGGATGCTAAGAAGCCGGAGCCTCTGTTTTATGAGCTAAATGACGCGGAGGATGACATCTTTAATAAGACCATCGAACTGATTGCTAAGAAGTTCAAATATACCCGTTATACGCCAATGCTTTATTATAAAGGCGAAATATCTCAGCCAGAAGAGCTATCCCAAAGGAATATGGGTAAGTTTATGAAAATTCTCTTGATCAAGAGACTGGAGAGTAGCTTCTTCGCCTTTAAAAAATCCCTAGAAAGATTCATTCATTCTTATGATATGTTCATAAAGGAATTCCAAAAAGGAAATATATATGTAAGTAAAAAATACACCAATAAGATATTTGAATTGTTAGAAAACGATGATGATGAAGCTATCCAACGATTGATTGATGAAGGCAAGGCACAGAAGTACGACAAAAAAGATTTTAAGGATGAATTTATAAAAGACCTGGAAAGTGATTATGCGATACTGAAACAAGTACGGGCATTGTGGCAGAATGTCAATCGAGACCCTAAGTTAATTAAATTCTTAGATGAACTCTCGAAGAATAAAACTTTAAAAGAAAACAAGCTCATTGTTTTTACCGAATCAAAGGAGACAGCCGAGTACTTAACCATTAATATCAATGATAAATTTTCTAATACAGCTCTTTGTTTTAGTGGCGGATCTGGTGAGGCAACAAGGGATAAAGTAATTGAAAACTTTGACGCTCGGGCACGTCATCCAAAAAATGACTATCGAATTTTAGTATCTACTGAAGTGTTGTCAGAAGGCGTCAATTTGCATCGTTCCAATACTGTTATAAATTATGATATCCCATGGAATCCAACCCGCATGATGCAAAGGGTTGGCCGTATTAACCGAGTAGATACAAAATTTCCCTCAATTCATACGTTTAATTTCTTCCCCACTAAACAGTCTAACGACCTTATAAAGCTCAAAGAAGCAGCGGAAGCTAAAATTAATGCCTTCCTGACTTTACTAGGAGGAGATGCGGAACTCTTAACGGAAGGTGAGCCAATTGGTTCGCATGAGCTCTTTAATCGTTTGATTTCTAAACAGACTATTACCGGTGAAGATGAAAAAGAAGAAAGCGATTTAAAGTATTTACATGTTATTAAAACAATCCGCGATAAGAATCCGGAGTTATTTGAAAAAATTAAGCACCTGCCTAAGAAAGCTCGCTCTGCAAAGAAGTGTAGCGATCCCAAGGAAGCACTTATTACCTATTTTAGGCGGGGGAAACTGGGAAAGTTTTTCATTGCTAAAACTAATGCAGAGTCCGGAGAGCTGGATTTTCTTTCTGCCGCAAAACTTCTGGAAAGTAGCGTTGAAGATAAAAAACAGAAGCTTCCGACAGCATTTTATGAACTCCTAGACAAAAACAAAGAGGCATTTATTTTTGCGACAACAGAGGAGATGATAGAGCCGAAGCATAGAGGCGGCAGAGATGCGGCTGGGAATATTCTTAGAATCCTAAAAGTAACCTTGAAAAATACTCAGAAATTCACTGATGATCAGGAATTATACCTAAAAAAGGTTCTAACTCAGCTTGAAGAGGGTGGCCTCCCTAAACAGACTACAAAAGAAACTCTCAAAGCTCTGAATGAATTAAAGAAGGATTTAATGAATCCGTTCAAGGTGCTGGCGACTCTTCAGACCCATATTCCCGAAAGACTTCTGGAAGGTCATTATGTTGAATATTCGCCTACTGTTTTTGGGAAGCGCGAAGTCATCCTTTCTTTATACCTAACCGATTAATTTATGGATAAGAAACAGGCCCAATCAATTATAAAAGAGACATTCGAAAAGCCTTTCGACAAGGCTAAATTCACTGGTTTCGTGAAGAATCTCCTGAACACTATTCAAGAAGATACTTTTACTTATAGAGGTAATTATATCCCTGACGCTTATGAGCAATACATCAATACGCTAGAAAGGATAGGGAAATACAGTGTTGGCGAACATAAAATCGACATCCTGATAGCGAAACTAAAGAAAGAAACATCCATAGAGCGCGCTCGAACTATGCAGAGAAATTTTATTGCTTGGTATCTTAACGGTAGCCGTGGTGGTGAATTAAAGGATGCGGCATTAGTAGCTTATGTTGCTCCTAATGAGGAAGATTGGCGTTTTTCTTTGGTTAAAATGGACTATCGGTTTGAAGAAGGTAAGAATGGCCGTATGAGGGTAAAAGAAGAATTCACTCCTGCGCGTAGATGGTCTTTCCTTGTTGGGGTTAACGAAAACAGTCATACTGCCCAGAGTCAGCTTGTGGACATCGTTGCTGATGATGAAAGGAACCCCACCTTTACTCAATTAGAAGAAGCTTTTAATATTGAAAAAGTCACCAAGGAATTTTTCGAAAAGTACAGAGAACTATTTTTGTGGACAGAAGAAACGCTGGAAGAAGTCGTGAAAAAAGACAAAAAAATAAGAGCAGATTTTGATAATAAATGTGTCAGTATGGTTGATTTTTCCAAGAAACTCTTAGGACAGATAGTTTTTCTTTACTTCCTGCAGAAAAAGGGATGGTTTGGTGTCAAGCGCGATTCCGATTGGGGGACAGGGCCGAAAGGTTTTCTGCGTGAACTATTTGAAGGTAAACACGGTGCTTATAATAACTTTTTTAATGATATTTTGGAGCCGCTTTTTTATGAAGCTTTACGTATTGACCGAAGTCACGATGACGATTATTACAGCAAACTTAACTGCCGCATTCCTTTTTTAAACGGTGGACTTTTTGATCCGATTAATAACTACGACTGGGTGCATACAGATATTCTTTTGCCTAATGATTTATTTTCTAACTTCTATAAGACTAAAGAGGGTGATACTGGGAATGGCATCCTGGATATTTTTGATCGTTACAATTTTACTGTTAAGGAAGACGAGCCTCTTGAAAAGGAAGTAGCCGTTGATCCAGAGATGCTCGGTAAGGTCTTTGAGAACCTCTTGGAGGTGAAGGATCGTAAATCAAAAGGTACTTATTATACTCCTCGCGAAATTGTACATTATATGTGCCAGCAGAGCTTGATTAATTATCTGGCAATAGAACTTGGAGACAAAACTAGCAAAGAAGATATTGAGACGTTTATTAAATACGGTGAACAAGTAAGTGAAAACGAATTAACGGCTTTGATTAAAGAACAAAAAATTAATACGGGAGAACAAAAAACAACTACCATTAAGTCCATGCTTCCCGAAAGCATTCGTCAAAGCGCAGAAATACTTGATGAAAAACTTATGAATATCAAGGTTTGCGATCCGGCTATTGGGAGTGGCGCATTTCCGGTAGGCATGATGAGTGAAATTGTTAAAACAAGGAATGTCCTATCTGCTTACCTCAAAAACAAAAACCGAACCATTTATAATTTTAAGCGCGAGTGTATTGAGAAATCACTATATGGAGTAGATATTGATTCTGGCGCGGTAGAGATTGCTAAACTACGCCTTTGGTTATCGCTCGTGGTTGACGAAGAAAATATTAAGCAAATTAAGCCGTTGCCCAATCTTGATTATAAGATTGTTTGCGGAGATTCGCTTCTGGGAGTCGAGAAGAATCTTTTCAACTTATCTTTATTTTCTGAATTAGAACGCTTAAAACCACTTCTTTTTAGTGAAACCAATCCTAAGAAAAAACAAGAATACAAGAAGCAAATAGACGATATCATTAGACAGATAACCAATGGACATAAAGAGTTTGATTTTGAAGTATATTTTTCAGAAGTATTCCACGAGAAAAAAGGCTTTGATGTAGTAATCGCCAACCCACCATATTTAGGAGAAAAAGGACACAAAGAAATCTTTAGAAAAATTAAACAAGGCACGCTTGGTAAGTTTTATCTTGGGAAAATGGACTATTTTTATTTCTTTTTTCATTTGTCTCTAAATATTGGGAAAAATAATTCAAGTATAGCGTTTATTACTACCAATTATTATCCCACAGCTATGGGTGCTAAGAAATTAAGGCAAGATTTTAAAGAAAGGGGGATTATCAGGAATTTAATGAATTTTAATGAGCTAAAGATTTTTGAGTCCGCATTAGGGCAGCATAATATGATAACGATTTTAGAAAAAGCCCAAGAAGAAAATGCTGTTGCCCAATCTTGCATAACTCAAAGACAAGGCATAGCAAATTCAGAAGCCTTACAGCAGATACTTAATGGGAGAGATACGGAAACCTTCTATAATAAAGTAAGTCAAAAAGATTTATATGATGGAGATGAATATTATATTCGGTTAACAGGAGGCTCTGAAGTTTCGGATAATCCTATTCAAGTAATTTTAGAAAAAGTAAAAAGCCTAGGAACCGAATTAGGTATTATTAGCAATGTCAATACCGGGATTATGGGTGGATGTGATTATATTAGTCGAAGAAATATAAACTATTGTTCAAGCCAGGTGAGAATGGAAAAAGATATTCATATAGATGATGGTGTGTTTGTTCTTGATGAGGATAATGAAAGAGATAAGAGCGTTATCAAAAATATTAGAAAAAGTGGATATTTGTATAAGTTTTTCAAGAATTCTGATATTGAAAGATATTACACAAGCAATAAAATCTCAAAATACATTATTTTTTCATCACAAGATAATGGTGCATACGGGAATTATGATATAAAGAGCCATTTGGATAAATTTAGACACATCCTTGAAAAGAACAGAAAAATTAATAACGAAGATATAAAACTCTTTCCCTTCTTAAGAAGAGGAACTGCTCACCAACATATATTCGAGTCCCCGAAAATAGTTTCTCCTCAACGAAGTCCGCGAAACACCTTTGGTTATAATGAAACCCCTTGGTATGCTAGCGCCGATGTTTACTTTATCACCGAAAAAGACCACTCTGTTTCGTTGAAATATGTTTTAGCTTTGCTTAATTCGAAGCTTTATTATCTTTGGTTATACCATCGAGGTAAGAGAAAAGGCGAAACCTTAGAGCTTTATCAAAAGCCGCTTTCAGAGATACCTGTTAAGAAAATATCGGAAGACGAACAGAAAGCATTCGTAGAGGTTGTGGATAAAATTATTTCTATTACAAAGTTGGATGATTATCTAACTAATTCATCGAAACAAGCCAAAGTTAAAGAATATGAACGCCAAATTGACCAGATGGTATATGAGTTGTACGGCCTTACAAAAGGGGAAATAAAGATTGTTGAAGGACATAGTAAGGAGGATTAGTTTTGCGTAATTTTTCAGCGAGTAGACTTCTAAAGGTTCTGCATGATTTTAACGTGAATAGACCGGCAGAACGTTTATCTGGAAGGAAGCTCTCAAAGGAAAGGAATATCACATTTGATGAAATATATAGGCAGGCACAGTATCTAAGGGATAAGGGACTAATCGAGTTAAAAGAATTTAATGAAATTGGACGAGTTGGTCCTGTTGACATTCATATGAAAATCACAGCCAATGGCATAGATTATTTAGACACCAATCGTTTTATTAAAAGAATTGGTAGGGGGATAGGGAAGCTATTTGAAATAGTAATTAAGATCTTTAAATGAATGGCGATGATTTCTTAGATGAATTTATGGAATACGACTTTGCTATGGGTGCCGATGTTGTGAAATGCCCATATTGTGGTGCTGATGTGCCATGCAGTCTATTTTTTGACGATGAGGCTGAATGTCCTAAGTGTGGCAAGAAGTTTAAGAAGGAATAAAAATTACGGAGGCGATATGCATTATTGGATAATTCGGGCAGGAGAAGGTGGAAAATATTTCGATGATTTCGTCAAGCATGATGTTGTTGCTATAGGTTGGCAACTTAAGGACTTAAAGAGCGTAGAATCAAAAGCAGTCTTACAACAAATTTATAGGAAAGTTTATCCGAAGGATTCAAAAGCAACAGTAGGTATTAATGTTGGTCAATTATGGACTTTTGCTAAAGATATTGAAATAGGAGATCTAATACTAACTCCAAATCCATTAAATAGGACTATTTATCTTGGAAAAATTAAAAGCGAATATAAATATAGTTCTCAATCATTGGGCGATTTATACCATTCATATAAACATAGAAGAAAAATTGTTTGGGAGAAAGAGGTATCTCGAGATTTATTTTCTCAAGATATGAAAAATAGCATTGGTTCGACCTTGACAGTTTTTAACATTGATAAGTATGCGGGTGAAATAGAAGCTGTTTTGTCTGGCAAATCAACCGGAACCGTAGCGAAAAGTCGAATAAAGTTCCCCACTAAGGCTAAGGAAGAAGTGGCTATTGGAGAGCCGATTGACTTCGAAGGTCTAACGAACGCTCCCATGGAAGAAAACGGTGTCATATTTCTATTTGGAAAATTGCACGACAGAATGGGTATAAGAATTAAGGCAATTAGAAAAGGATTCCCTGATGCTGTAGGTGAGGTTTGGATAAAGGATAGATTATACCCAAGGACAATAGAGTTTGAATTTAGAAGTTCTGATTTTAAACGACACGGTCATAACCCAGATAAGTGCGACATTATTGTGTGCTGGGAACATGATTGGAGGGACTGCCCAGAGAATCTTTTTATCATTGAACTAAAGAGTGAGCTAGCCAATTATATTCAATAAAAGGATATTCATATATATACGAAGAAAAAGACCATATGATGACCAAACAAGAACAAATTAACCAATGGTCTAAGTTTTATGGTAGGCAGATGGCCGATAAAAAGAGGTAAAATATGAACCTACAAGAAAAATTAACATATATAGAAGATTACTTAAGTACATATTTTGATGAAATGCTTGTTAAAGATATAATAATGATAAAAGATAAAGATTTGCATTTTACTTTGCCGTATATTCTTTTGGCGAGTGCGGGCGTAGACTTTCTAGGTGGCTTAGCAAAAGGATTTAGAGAAAAATCAGGACGAAGATCGTGCTATTTTATCAAAGAATGGATGGGAAGAGTTAACGAATTATATGGATACGAAGGGATGAGCGAAATTATTTATAACTTGATCAGGTGTGGCTCTTCTCATCAGGGGATTTATAAAAAAGGGGTTGAAAGTTCGTCGGAAATTTATCCGAGAGACAAGCACCTGCATCTAAGGAGTAGGCCAGGAGGCGAGGATAGGATTTTCATACACGCTTTGCAATTTGCGGATGACTTTATAGAAGCTCAAAAACTTTATAGAAAAGAATATATTAACCAAAACATTGATACGGTTCATGAAAATTTACTTGCTATGCTACAAGAGGAGAAAATGAAAGGATTCGTTGGTTTAGTAAGCTATTTGAGAAGCAAGGGTTTAACATTTAAAGATGAATGTGTCCCTTCCCCTTCGGCCGCACCGGAAGATTAGATAAAAAAGGTTCAATGATACTTTAAAAGTGATATATTACTTAAAGTTACAAAGGAGTGGTAATGGGGTTTAGTATAGGCAAAATCTAAGGCAACTCTCTGAATAGGGAGTTGTTTTTGTTGTGAGGAAATGATTATACAGCTTTATATAAAGGAGCGTAGATATGAATAATCTTTTACCAATGTCTTTTTTACAATTGCTAGGCAGCACCATTTGCGTTATTGCAATTATTTTCGCTTTTTTATCAATTCTGTCATCTCTTAGAATACACGCCCTGCGTTTATCTGCGATTACGTTTGTTATCGCAATTTCTTTGTTTTGTAACAATAGCTGGACCTATTTTGCAGCTTTGTTTATAATTGCTACCTCTGTGACTGAAATTGAATTCCTCCAGAATCTAGCAGCTATTATAAGGGGCGATAAATATTATTTTGATTATAAGAAGGCCATAGCGGGAGAAATTAAGTCAACACAGATTAATAAAAACTCTAATGTCAGGAGTCCAATGGAATACAAAATATTAAACACTCTATGGACTAAACAGGTTAATAAATATCAAGATTTATCAGTACTGTTTACTTTTAAAATATTTCCGAACTCTCCTGAATTTAACGAATTTCGGTTGGCTGGAGCAAAATTAATCGGTGAAGGTTTAATTTCTGAAACACCGAACGATGGCAATTATCATATAACACAAACAGGCTATGATTATTGTAAGAAACACTATACAGAATTTGGGTTTGATCAATGGTGGCCCGAAGAAACTCTGGAACAAGAGAAATTAAAAAAAGTATTGGAGAAATGAGTTATACTTTCGAGTGTGATTATAATTCTGAAGGAGAAATGTGTTTTCAAACGCTTATAAATTAGCAAGTTGTTTTACTCAGCCAGTTGTAATCTCTATACGATTCTTCGATAAAACTGTTGAATGTGGGTGTGGGGCTTTTATTATATTGAACGAAAATGGTTGGGTTGTTACTGTGGCGCATCTCTTCGAGTCATTATTTGCTTTTAACCAACACGCCAAAGAAATTTCTGAATATAATAAAGAGCTAAAAGCTCTTCAAGAAGATCAGGGACTAAGTGTTAAGCAAAAGAAGAAAAAATCCGATCGTTTAAAACGCAATCCTAAATGGATTATGAATCATTCGTTTTGGTGGGGACGTGATGGAGTACAGCTCAAAGATATTAAATTACTTTCAGAGGGTGACTTAGCAATCGGTAGATTAGACCCTTTTGATCCAAAAACGACAACAACATACCCAGCCATCAAGAATCCCACTACTCTTAACTTAGGAACGAGTCTTTGCAAACTCGGATATCCATTTCATAAAATAGAAGCTACTTTTAACGAGACAAATAACAGATTTGAATTGGCTCAAGGCGCATTACCTCTTCCTCGATTCCCGATTGAGGGGATTTATACAAGGAATATATTAGCGGGTAAATCTAAAGATGGGAAATATGATCTTAAATTTCTAGAGACATCATCGCCTGGATTACGAGGACAAAGCGGTGGTCCAATTTTTGATGTAAATGGTATAATCTGGGCTGTGCAGAGCAGGACAGTTAACCTTCCTTTAGGATTTAGCCCAAAAATTATGAAGAATGGAAAGGAAATCGAAGAGAATCAGTTCTTAAATGTAGGGATAGGTATTCACCCCGAAGTACTAGTGAAGTTTTTAAGCGATAACGGTGTAAAATTTAATTTATCAGAGAGTTGATTTAAAACTTCAACAACTCGGCAGGCTTTACTTTCAACGTTTTAGCAATTTGAAACAATGAGGAAACTGATAGGCATAAAAGAACTTTCTGATAAGCTCGACATCCCAGTAAATACTATCTACTCATGGACTTCTATGAAGGTAATCCCATTTTATAAAGTAGGGCGCCTTGTAAAGTTTGAAGAAGTAGAAATCGAGAAATGGCTTGAGCAAAGAAAGCAGCAAGTATCTAAATTTGCCGATGAATATTGGGATAAATGAGATAAGAATAATTGAGAGGTTTTACTTTTTAAAACTTAGGTGATCCAGTATGAATTGTAGAATATGTGGCAAAGAGATCGTGCCCGATAGGAAGTTCTGTTCTCGCCTATGCTACTCGAAATCTCTGCAGATGCCTTCTCCAAAACGATATTGTATTAGTTGCGGAAAAGAGATTATTAGTAGAGGAGAGAAATTCTGTAGTCGGAGTTGTATGGGCAAATCAATAGGGATACATAATTGGGTTAAGAAAAATCCTGAACAGGCTTCTATAAAGTCTAAAGAGAGAGCTATTCGTAATTGGCAGAGTTCTGAGTATCGGCAGCGTAATAAAACTTCTTCAGGATACCATCATACAGAGAAATTTAAAGATTCCGTTAGTAGAAAGAACACTTTAAGGAATATTAATAATTGGAAAGATCCAGCATATCGTGAAAAGACCGTTCAAATGTTGCGCGATACAGGAGTTTTAAGAGGGGCTAAAATATCATCTTCTTTGATAGGAAATAAAAATTGTT
>Ga0315286_10004741_pt1 | contig 13044 bp, 9 predicted proteins | sample YL17G10_0_MG_FD_205038 | JGI IMG/M metagenome (GOLD analysis project Ga0315286, IMG submission 205038) | Sediment microbial communities from Yellowstone Lake, YNP, Wyoming, USA - YL17G10_0 | ecosystem: Environmental > Aquatic > Freshwater > Lake > Sediment | place: USA: Wyoming | collected... | reverse complement strand
CCAACGGCAGCGGGACGGCGTTCAGGGACGCGAAGCTCCAGTTCGTCGCGGGCGACCTGAACCGCGTGCAGCCGGCCGCGCGCAAGCAGGCGCTCGAGATGATGGCCGATGCGAAACCGATGTCGGTGGGCATGAGGCAGGAGGCCTTCTCCGAGTACCACCTCTACACCATGGGACGCCGGACGACCATCGCCAACAACGAGACCAAGCAACTCTCGCTCTTGAGCGGCACGGGCGCGCCCGTCGAGAAGCGATACATCGTGGACGGCCAGTCCTTCTACTACCGCAACCGTCACAGCCCGGGTTCACCGCTGAAGGACAATGTGCAGGTGTTCTATCGGTTCCGGAACGACGCCAAGAGCGGGCTGGGATCGCCGATGCCGGCAGGCGTCATCCGCGTTTACCAGGCCGACGCCAGGGGCGGCCTCCAATTCGCCGGCGAGGATCGCATCGACCACACCCCGAAGGACGAGACCATCGACCTGAAGATCGGCAACGCCTTCGACATCGTGTGTGAGCGGAACCAGACGGACTTCGAGAAAATCAGCGACCAGGTCTACGAGATGGAGTTCGCCATCACGCTGCGCAACCACAAGACGACGTCCGTGGTGGTGCAGGTCAACGAGCCGGTCGGCGGCACGTGGCGCATGCTGCGGTCCACGCACGAATGGCAGAAGACCGCGGCGTGGGCGGCCCAGTTCACGGTGCCCGTCCAGGCGGACGGCAGCGCCGTCTTGAAGTACCGTGTACGCGTCACCTACTGAATCACAGACTGAGGTTCCATGGAATCGGGGCACGCAACGATCCGGCCGGCTGCGGCGTAGCAAGGACCAGCGCGGCCGGCGTCACAGACTCGGCGGGCCGAGTGGCGGTCTAATGTGGCCAAGGCCCCTGAACGCGGCCTGCGCGCCGTGGCCCTGGTGGCTGCACGGCGCCACGCAGGAACGTCACGGGTAGGAGAGGCCGGTGAAACTGACCGACGGACATCATTCGCCCCTCCGGGTGACCGTGAGGCGGCCGTTCTCGGGCCGGTGGGCACTCCTCCTGATCGGGTTGGGCCTGCTTGGCGTGTTCCTGATCGACCGGGCCACCGGGGTCGTGCCGTTCCAGCACCTCTACTATCTGCCGATCATCTTCGCCGCGCGGCAGTTCGGCCGACGCGGGGGCTGGGTCTCTTCGCTCGTCGCCGTCGCCCTCTATCACCTCGCGAATCCCGTTCTCCTTCGCTTCGCGCACGGAGAGCGCGACGTGGTCCAGACCGCGCTGTTCGTCGTCGTCGGTGTGGTCACGGCCAGGCTTCAGGAGGATGCGCGGCGCCTCGAGGCGCTCGCGGGCACGGACGATCTCACCGGGCTCCACAACCTTCGCGCGTTCGAACAGCGGCTGCGGCCCTTGGTACACAATTCGCGAAGGGCGGGAACACCGCTGTCGCTGCTCGTCCTGGACCTCGACGGCCTGAAGACCCTGAATGATCTGCACGGCCACCTGGCTGGCGCTGAAGCGGTCCGCACGGTCGGTCACATCATTCAGTCGCACCTGCCCGCGTCAGCGTTTGCATGCCGTTACGGCGGGGACGAGTTCGTGGCTGCCCTGCCGGGACACCCCGCGTATTCTGCAGGCGGGACCGCCTCTGTCATCCTGGAATCTGTACGCAACACCGCGCCGGTTCTCGATGGAACTGAATTTCCGCCGGGAACCTTGTCGGTCAGCATCGGTGTGGCCTGCCTGGACGGACGCACGGGAGGCGGTCCGGGTGGAACGGAACCCGACGACGACGGGGCGGGTGAGGCGCTGTTCCGCGCGGCGGACGCGGCGCTCTACGAAGCGAAGCGGGGCGGCCGGGGAAGAGTATGCTTCGCCTGAGTATCAACAGCGCTGCCGGACCGGGATTCGGAAACGCCCGGGCATGACATGAGGAACTGGTCGACATCACGCTTCCAGCGGCTGAGCGCCATCGACGGGTTGGCCGTCCTCGTGGTAGCGCTCGTCGTGCTGGTGGTGTTCCTCGACGAGCCGCACGTCCTGCCGCGGACCGGCGACGTGCTGAATCTCTCGCCGTCGATGCTGCCCCTCTACGCCGCATACTCGCTGCTGCGGATGCTTGCGGCCTATGTCCTCTCCCTCGGTTTTGCCCTCGGCGCAGGCTACTGGGCCTCGGCCACACCCCTCGGCCGCCGCCTGATCCTGCCCGCCCTCGACGTGCTGCAGTCCGTCCCGATCCTGGGGTTCTTCCCCGCGGCCATCTTCTTCTTCATCCGGCTGTTCCATGGCGCCGCGATCGGCGTCGAGGCGGCGGCCGTGTTCCTCATCTTCACGAGCCAGGCGTGGAACATGGCCTTCAGCGTCTACGAATCGCTGACGACGATTCCCGACGACCTCCGTACGGCCGTGCGCGTGAGCGGGGTCTCGGGCGTCGTCCTGTGGCGTCGTCTGCTGCTCCCCGCGTGCGCCTCGAGGCTCGTGTACAACAGCATGCTCTCCTGGGCGGGAGGCTGGTACTTTCTGATCGCGAGCGAGATCATCGCGGTTGGCAAGAGCACGTGGATGCTGCCGGGCCTCGGCAGCTATGTCGGGCAATCGATCACGCTGGGGCGATTCGGCCCCGCCGCCGCGGGGCTGTTGTCCCTGGTCGGCCTCATCACGCTGCTGCACGTCTTCGTCTGGAGCCCGCTCGAGGCCTGGTCGGCTCGCTTCCGCTACGAGACCAGCGCGACCAGCGAGGCAACGGTCCCCTTCGCGAGGACGATCCTGAGGCGCGCGCCGCTCGTTCGCGGGGCGCTCACGCGGGGCGGGCGATGGGCCGGGGAGGGACTTGGCCGGCTTGCCGCCATCACATCGCACGTGCTGTCGCGCACCTGGGTGCTCCCGCTCGCCGCGCTCGGTGCGGTTGCGGCCTTGTCCGGTCTCGTGTACGGTGCGGTCCAGACCGTCGAGGTGCTCGTGCGACCGCTCCCGGCCGAGGCCGCGACCATTCCCTCCGCGCTGTTCTACAGCTTCCTGCGTCTGCTGGCCGCCTACGTCATCAGCCTCGCCTGGACGGTTCCCGTGGCGTGTTGGATCAGCCTGTCCGCCCGCCGCGCCGCGCGGGTCATGCCCGTGGTGCAGATCCTGGCCAGCGTGCCCGCCACGGCCTTCTTCCCGGTCCTGGTACTTGCCGTCCTGCGGCTCGGTCTCGATCTGAACGTTTCCGCCGTTGCCCTGGTGCTCACCGGGATGCAGTGGTACCTGCTGTTCAACCTGGTGGCGGCGGCGCAGGCGATGCCCAAGGACCTGCGCGAGCTCGCGCGCGCGACCGGCGGGCGCGGGCTCTTCTACCTCCGGCGCTTCTTCCTCCCCGCCGCGCTGCCGAGCCTGATTACGGGCAGTCTCACCGCCTGGGGCGGCGGATGGAACGCGCTGATCCTCGCAGAGAGCGTGACCGCCGAGGGTCGCACGTGGTCCGTCAAGGGAATAGGGACGCTGCTGGACCAGGCCACCTACGTGCACGGGGACTTGCAGATGATCACGCTGGTGATCGTCAGCATGGTCACCGCGGTGCTGCTGCTCAACCGGGCCGTGTGGCGGCCCCTGTACGCCTGGGCTTCTGTGAGGTACCGACTCGATGCCTGAGCCACTTGTCTCGCTCGTGGGGGTCGCCAAACGCTACGACGGCGCCGAAGTGCTGCGCGAGGTGTCGTTCGACGTGAAGCCGGGTGAGATGCTCGCCCTGGTCGGGCCTTCGGGTTGCGGGAAGTCGACGCTGCTTCGGATCATCGCCGGGCTGATCCCCGCGTCCTCCGGCGTGGTTCGCAGCAACGGACGTCCGCTGAGCGGTCTCAATCCCGACACCGCGATGGTTTTCCAGAGCTTCGCGCTCCTGCCATGGCTCAAGGCCGCCGAGAACGTCGCGCTGCCCCTGGAGGCGCACGGGGTGCCCGCGCCGGAGCGTCTGCGCAAGGCGGAGCACCTGCTCGATCTCATGGGGCTCCGCGGTCACGCGCGTGCGTATCCGCGCGAACTCTCCGGCGGCATGCGCCAGCGTGTGGGCATTGCCCGGGCGCTGTGCCAGGAGCCTCGTGTGCTGCTGCTCGACGAGCCGTTCTCATCCCTCGACGCCCTCACGGCCCAGACGCTGCGGGACCAGGTTCTGGACCTGCTCCAGGACCCCGCGGTAGCGACCCGCACGGCCGTGCTCGTCACCCACTCCGTCGAAGAGGCGGCCTACATGGCCGACCGCGTGGTGGCGTTCCAGGCGAACCCGGGCCGTGTCGTCGAGGTGGTGTCGATCGACGTGCCTCGCCCGCGGCGGTGGGGCTCGCCGGCGCTGGTCCCGTTCGTGGATCGTCTGTACGCGTTGATGACATGAGGAGGCGAGCATGAGTGCCGAGTTGTTGCCCCACGTCCCGCTGGGCCGCCTGTTCGGGCTGATTGAAGTCATGGCCGAGACGCCCGGGCCAGACGACCTCTTCCGGCTGGCCGATCGGCTCGGCCTCCAGTTGGACGGCCTGCACCCGCTGGTCGAAGCCGCGCGTCTGCTGGGATGGGCCCTGGTGGGGCAGGGCGACTACGACCTGACCGACGAAGGGCAGCGGGTGGCGACGGCCGGCGTCGCGGACCGGAAGGCCCTGTTCCGCGAGCGCGTGCGCGACCTTCCGATCATCGCCTCGATCATCGACGCGCTGGCTCGAGCGGCGGCGGTGCCGCGCGAAACGATCCGGGACCGCCTGCGCCCCCGCGTTCCCCCGCAGGAAACCGAGCGCCAGTTGGACACCGCCGTGAACTGGGGTCGGTGGGCGGACCTTTTCGACTACGATGCCGACGACGCCTGCTTCATTCGCGTAGGGGAAGACCGCGAGGCGTGACCCCGGCAGAATGCGCCGCCGCCGATGGCGACGTAGGTGCACGGCGCCACGGCCCTCCTGAGGGTCATGGCCGGCCGCAGGCGCGTGGCCAGGAAGATGGTGCGCTGCATCCACTCGCTCACTTGAGGATGAGCTCGACCAGGCGGTCGTACTCGCCGCCGAAATGGTGTCCGCTCCCGACCGCGACGGATCGAAGCCGCGTCCCTTTCATGGCTCGACACACCGAGTCCGCTTCGTCGTTGGCGAAGATGCACGTGACAGGCACAGGAAGCCGCTGGATCTCCGGAACGGTTCGATACTTCGGATCCCCGCCGCCGCCGAGCCAGCTCGCCACATGGAACTCGAACGCTGCGGTGTCCGACGGGCCGATGAGCACCACGTCAGCCACCCGGCTCTTCGCCTCACCCCCAAGACGATTCACGAGGAAGGCCGCCACGTCGGCCCCGAACGAGTATCCGACGACGATCACGCGTTCCCGCTGCCACGCCGCGGTGTAGTGGTTCAGGATGCGGCCCAGATCGGCCGCGGCGGAGTCTGGCGTGCGCGGCGTCCAGTAGTACTCGAGGCTGCTCCAACCGACGACAGGGACGCCCGCTGCCGCAAGACGGACCGCAATGGTCTTGTCGATGTCCGCCCAGCCCCCGTCGCCGGTCAGCAACACGGCCATCGTGTTGCGGGCTGCACCGGCGGCTGAAACCTCGACGAGCGAGAGATCGGCCACGGCCGGCGCGGTGGCCCTCGGTGTCTCGCCAGACGGCCGCGCCTCTGCGATGGCGCGGTAGGCCTCGAGGAACTGAGGCTGCCAACGCGCCGGCACACCGAAGCCGTGCCCCACCTTGGGCAGCGAGAACAGCCGTGCCGAACCCGTGGCCGCGACGAACGCCCGCGTCGCGCCCGCGTCGCACACCTGATCGACCTCGCCTTGCAGGACCATCCACGGCACAACCGACCCGGCGAACGGGGCCAAGTCGTAGCCCACACCCTTCGGCCTCTTCGTGGCCTTCAGACCTCGCATCTGACATGGTGACTTGCGGATCTCGATGTCGGGGCAGAACCCGAGGCTGACGGCGCCCGCAAATGTCTCCGGTGGCGCGGCCGCGATCGCGGCATAGACCAACGTCGCGCCCGACGAATACCCAACCAGGATCGGCCGCCGGTAGACGGGCAGCTTCAGCCGCAACTGCACGGCCCGAGACAACTCCTCGATGTCGCCCGCCGGGTACGCGCACCCGCCCGCCGCCTCGAGACTGCTCATGAACCGGCGGATGTCGATTCCCACGACGAGGGCGCCGGCGTCGCGAAGTTGCTCGGCCATCGGAACAACGCCAAGATTCCATCCCCCGTCACCCGAGACGAACAGGACCACTTGAGTCGGAGGCTTCGGACCCCTGTAGATCGTCACGACTCCAAACGTCTGGACCGCCATCGTCTCTGTCTGCTGAGCGATCGCCTCGCTGGAAGCCGCCACCAGGCAAAGCACGAGCGCGGCGCCCATCGGTCGACTCACCATCGCTGCAGTCATGTCTTCACTTTCGAAAGATTCTGCTGTAGCCGCCGGCCACGAGCGCGGAGACGTCCGCCATGATGCGCGGCAGGCGCAGGCCGCCGGGATACGCCAGGTAATGCGGCTCCCAGACGGGATTGAACTTGTCCTTGTAAGCGCGCAGACCCTGGAAGTTGTAAGCCGATTCGCCGTGCTCGTACAGGAACGCGCCGACGCGGTTCCAGAACGAAGCCACCGGCGACTGCTCGAACCCCGAGAGCGGGGCCATCCCCAGCGCGAACCGGCGGTACCCCTGTTCCCGGCCCCACTTCATCACGTGGACGAGCAGGGCCTCCATCACGCCCCTCGGCGCGTCATGGTGATACCGCATCAGGTCGACCGACAGCTCCACCTGTCCGGGTCCCTGCCAGATATTTGCGAAGGCCTGGATTGCGCCCCCGCGCTCGACGACGGCGACGGGGCATCGCGAGAGATACTCCTCTGCGAAGAACCCGAGCGAGAATCCCTTCTCCGCGGCCGCTTTCGCACCGAGCCAGTCATCGGACACCGCTCGAAGCTGGTTCATGATCCCTGGAACGGCCGCCGACTCGACGACGCGGAAGCAGCCGCCGTCCTTCTCCAGCCGGCGGAGAGACTGGCGATTCCTAGAGCCCGGCCCGCCCTCGAGCGTAAACGTGGTCAAGTCGACGATGGCTTCCTCACCGAGCTTCACGAAGGTCAGCCCGAAGTCGGCATATCGATGCAGGTGCGTCTTGCCGACCTCGTAGAAGACCGGCACCCCGCCAAAATCATCACACCGTTCGAGGAAGCGCCGCAGGAGATCGCCCAGCCGATCATCCGGGCCGACCGGGTCGCCCAGCGCCACCCACGTTCGGCCCTGAACTCCATACATCACGAACGCGGTGCGATCGTCGTTGAAGAGCAGCGCCTTGTCTCGTAGATACACCAGGTACGGGAACGTGGACGTCTGGACCGCAAGCGCCTTCGAGGCGTCCTCGATGTCGGCGTCGGTCGGGGCAGGCGCCTCGTGAGGCGCATACCCGACCAACCGGGCGAATCCGAACAACAGCAGGACGACGGCCGCGCCGACCGACGCGCGGAGAAACCGCGACACCTCGGCCTGGGACTCGAATTGCCACCAGAGTTCGTGCGAGTAGTCCACGTGTTTGAACGCGAACAAACCCAGCCAGACCGACGCTCCCAGCGCGGCCGCCACTGCCGCGATCCACGCCACCGGGAAGCGGGTGTCGAAGAAGGCAGCCCGGCGGTCGAAGGCCGGCCGCGCGCGCCGCAGCACGAGCAGCACGAGCAGCAGCAACGCGGCTTCCTCGACGTCGAAGGCCTTCAGGAGGGACGCCGCCATCCCCGCGACGATCGCCGTTGCCGTCAGGTAGTAGGCGGCATCGAGGCGCCGCGCCAGCCCCTGCGACAGAATCAGGAGCGCCGCACCCGCCACGCTACCAAGGAAGTGCGACGCCTCGATCACGCCAAGCGGCAGGAGCCGACCGAGCTGCTCCAGCCGCCCCGCGGCCGCCGGCGTCGCACCCGAGAAGAGCAGCACCAGGCCCGAGAGGAACGTGAACACCGCCAGCAGGCGTGGCGTGAGCTGTTCCGTGAGCTCGCCGAGCAGGGCGCTGATGCGCGCCGCGTGCGAGCGGCGCTGCCGCACTTCATCGGCGACCAGGCCGATCACGGCAATCGTCAGCGGGAGCAGGTAGTACACGACGCGGTAGACGACGAGGGCCGGCAGCAGCTGCCCCGAGGTCAGGTACGGCTTGAGGAGCAGGACCATCAGTCCTTCGAACACCCCGATGCCGCCCGGCACGTGACTGACCATCCCGACCAGGATCGCCACCAGGAATGCGCCGAGGAACAGGAGGAAGGACAGTCCGCTGGGCGGCAACAGCACGTACAGAACCGCCGCCGCCAGCGTCCACTCGACGGCGGACACCAGCACCTGGCACGCGGCGATTGCCGGAGACGGCACCGGCAATTCGAAGCTGCGGACGCGCAGCGACCGGCGCCGCAGGACCGTCGCCAGGAGATACGCCGGCGGCACCAGCAGGAGGAGCAACCCTGTCGGTGCGAGGAGCTGATGGGCGGGCAGTTCGCGCGCGTCCGGCAGGGGACTGAAGACGAGGCTCAGTCCGCCCAATCCGAGGAGACCCAGCCAGAACGTCACCGAGTATGAGACGACGATCCGCGAGAGCTCCTCGGCCGTGACGCCCCACCGCGTGTAGAAGCGATACCGCACGGAGGCGCCTGACAGCATCGCGAACCCGACGCTGTTGGAGATCGCGTACGCCAGGAACGATGCCAGCGCGATTCGCGCGCGCGGAAGGGCCTTGCCGATGTAGGCGAACGCCAGCAGGTCGTAGCCCGTGAGCGCCGCGTAATTGATGGCCGTGAGCACCAGCGCGAGAGCTAACTGCCAGGGCGGCGTGCGAAGCACATCGGCCGTGAGCTCGTGCCACGTCACCATCCGCAGCTCGATGCGAAGAACCTCGAGCGCGACGATGAAGAGCACGAAGCCGATCGCGACGGGGATCGCCTGACGGAACCGTTCGGACACGAGACACCTCAGCGGGCGGCGTTCTGCGCGAGCCAGGCCATCGCCTCGAGCAGCCGCCGATCGAATTCCGGCAGGTTGTCACGGAACCGGTGATCGGACGCCTTCACGATCCACAGCTTCTTCGGCTCCCCGGCGGCGTCGAACACCTTCTGGACCTCCGACACGGGCACGAACTCGTCCTGGGTCGAGTGGATCGCCCCGATCGGCGCCGGACTGACCCGGCCCACGATCGTGGCTGTACTGAACGTCGGCTCGTTCGGCACTTCGTGTGTCACGTAGATCAACGCGTCCCGCCATCGCCAGCCGAGTTCATTGATGTCGGGAAGCCCCAAAGCGAGGACGCCTGCGATTGACCGCTTCGTCTCGGGATCGGTCGCTGCCAGGACAGACAGGCCCGCGCCTTCCGAGACGCCCACCAGAATCGGCTTCTGCGTGGCCCCGCGCGCGGCGAAATCGACGAGCACCTTGTAGTCACGGGGCTCGTCTTCCGGGCGAAGGGTGACGGTGCCGGAGGTGAAGCTCTCGAGGTAGGCCTTCACGTCGAAGCCCACCACGAAGAAGCCCCTGGACGCGAGCACCTCGGCAACGTGCGGGCCAAGATGCATCCAGCCGCCATCGCCGCTCGACACCACCACGGGAGGTCCGCCGCGTGTGCCGTAGAGGCGGAGCGACTGCGCATGCCCGCGGAGGACGATCGTTTCCGTCGTCTGGGCATGCGCAACGCAATCAAGTGCCAGCGCGCCGCCAATCGTCAGCACGACGAGACAACTGCGAACGCGCGCGCGAGTGGTGATCAAGGTCCTCCTCACGTCGCGGCCAGCGCCGCCGCGATTCTACCGCGGATCGCCCCCGTCGAGCCCGCCGGCCCGCGACACCATCCAGTGAATCGCGTCGAGCCACGCGGCGTTGAACGCCGCCCCCCCGCCGGAAAACCGATGGTTCTTCGCGTCGATGGCATACAAACGCCGCAGAGGCGTGTCGGGCCCGAACAACTCCCGCGCGCGCGCCGCAGGAAGATAACCGTCGTGGGTGGCCTGGATCACCGCGCACGGAAGCGGACCGAGGCGTGCGATCCGGGCGTAGGTCTCAAACGGCCACCGGGGCTTCTCCGGCGACGCGCGCCCGTCATCGGTCTCGTCTCCCGGGCCATTGAGATTCAGGTCCTCGCCGTCGGCGAGGCCGATGGCCACCACGCCGCCGACATCGTCCTTCGCGGTGGCCTCGGAGCCCACGAGCACGGCGAACGCCGCCCCTCGAGACCAGCCGGTCAAGACCGTGCGGATCGTCGCGTCCAGCCCCAGCGCGGCGCGAGCCTGCGCGACGATCTGCTGATACTCGGCCGCCAACTGCGTCGCACTCACGAGTGAGCCGCGAGGACGCTGGATCTTCAGGAACGAACGTGAACTGAAGCCCACCGCCAGGTAGCCGGCGTCGGCCACCTGCCGGAACATGTCCACGGCCGTCCCGAACCAGCCGCCGTCACCGCTCGCGTACAGCACGAGGACGCCAGGCGCGGCTGGTGTGCGCGGGGCCGACAGGTGCAGTTCGAGCTGTTTGCCGTGGAGGAACACCGTGGTGGTGAATGTCCGGCCGGGGGACACTGCCTCCGATTGAGGTCCTGGGAGCGCTGAACAGCCCGAGAGGACGAGGATCATCATCGCGACGACGGCGGTTGACACACACACCCGCGCTGCCGCAGCCGGCGCCGAAGCGCAACCGGCCGTGACACGCTCCTTGTCGCCTTGGGCGCGGCCGCGCTCGCGTGCTCGTCTCCCGCCGGTGAGGTTCCTCACTCTACCAATTGCCATATCGCCCAGAGTCGCGGTCCATGTGCATCCGTCCATCGCAATCGGCCCCCGGCCGTGCCCGTGGGCCTGCCCCAGGAGTGCTGCAGCACCGGCCTGACACCCGCCCGCCGCCCGCCGAACAGGCTCAGTCCGACACTCGGAAGGCGAGGGCGGTTCGGTCGTCGCTCCAGCCTTCGGAACCTGGAGGGCCGGGCGAGCTGGCGGCGAGCCCGAGCAGGTAGTCGCAGTCTTCCCTCGGCGTGGCCGACGGCGGTCGGTGCCCGATCTCGAGCGCCTGGATCAGCAGCAGAGGAATACCCTCGAGCGCTTCGGTCACGCCGTCGGTCACCAGCACACCGACGTCGCCGGGGGCCAGGTCGAACGACGCGCCGTCGTAGGCGGCGCCGGGGAGCAGGCCGAGCGGCGGGCCCCCCGACTCAAGTTGGAGCACGTCCGACCGACGCAGCACAAGACCGGCGGGATGACCCGCGTTGACGTACGTCACTCGATGCGGGCCGTGATCGAACCGCGCGAGGATGGCGGTGGCGTACGGACTCCCTCCCGTCTGGTCGAAGAGGGCCTGCGACATGCGGCTGGCAATCGCGCATGGATCCGCGGTCATCGACGCGTGAACGCGGAACAGCGTCGTGAGCGACGACTGCATCATGGCTGCGGGCATTCCCTTGCCCGACACGTCGCCCAAGATCAGGAGCACGGCCCCCTCGCCGGTCGCCACGAAGTCGTAGAAGTCGCCGCCGACCTCATGCGCCGTCTCCATGCGCGCGGCCCACCGGTAGCCCCGCGTTTCCGGGGGAATCTCGGGAAGGAGGGTTCGCTGGATCTCGGCAGCCATCCTGAGTTGCTCATCCTGGATGATGCGGGCCCCCTCCGATCTCACCAGCTCCGCGCGGCTGATCCGGAGGTGGAGCCAGAGGTAGGTCAGGCTCGCGACCACGACCGATGCAATCACGTCGCTGATCCACTCCAGTTGGTGGCCCGTCGCGCCAACGGTCCTGATGAACACCGATTCGATCCGTGTGCCCACCAGGAGCACGAGCGCGCCCCCTCCGACGGCCACGGCAGCAATCTGCTTTCGCGTCATCGCGCGCGGCTGCGGAGACGTCACCTGCTGTGTCGTTGTTCCGCGGGCGCCAAGCGTGGCTTCCATCGACATCTCCTGAGGACCGGCCTCGAGCCGGGACTGGGCGTCGGCACGACGCGAGAGGCATTCGTCCAGGGCTGCCATCTTAGTCTAGACTACACCCACCGCCCGGCACGTGCCTGGCGCGTTATCGAGGTGAACGCCATGTTTGATTCCTCCATCTACCGTGCGCGCCGCACCCGCCTGAAGAAAGACGTCGGATCCGGCCTGATCCTCCTCCTCGGCAACGACGAAGTGGGAATGAACTACGCCGCCAACACGTTCCACTTCCGCCAGGACAGCACCTTCCTCTACTTCTTCGCCGTCGACCTGCCTGGCGTGGCGGCCGTCATCGACGTCGACCAGAACACGGAGACCATGTTCGGCGACGACCTCACCGTGGCCGATATCGTCTGGACCGGGCCGCAGCCGACGATCGCCGACCAGTGCAAGCCCGCGGGCATCGCGTCGAACGCGCCAGTGGCCGAACTCGAGCAACGGATTGCAGAGGCCATCGCGCAGGGACGACGGGTGCACTTCCTCAAGCCTTATCGCACCGAGCACACGCTGAAGCTCACCGCGCTGCTCGGCATCAAGCCCGCGATGGTGGCGTCGTACCGTTCGGAGCCGCTCCACAAGGCCGTGGTCGCGCAGCGGAACATCAAGTCGGCGGCGGAGGTCGCGGACATCGAGCATGCCGTCGGCGTGTCGCGCGAGATGTACCTGGCGGCGATGGCCGCCGCGCGGCCCGGGAAGCACGAGTACGAGGTGGTGGCCGAGATCATCCGCGTGGCGAAGGCGCGCGGCTGCGACCTGTCGTTCCCCATCATCTGCTCCGTGCACGGCGAGACGCTGCACAACCACGGCCATGCAAACCTGATGCAGGCCGGCGACGTGATGGTGCTCGACTCGGGCGTCGAGACGGCGAACAGGTACGCCAGTGACATCACGAGGACGATTCCCGTCGGCGGGAAATTCTCAGCTCAGCAGCGGCTGATCTACGAGATGGTCCTGCGGGCGCAGTTGGCCGCCATCGCGGCTATCAAGCCCGGCGTGCCGTACAAGGACGTCCACCTGCTGGCGGCCCGAAGCTTCGCCACCGACCTGAAGGCTGCCGGCCTGATGAAGGGCAATGTCGATGAGGCCGTTGCCGCCGGCGCGCACGCGCTGTTCTTCCCGCACGGCCTCGGCCACATGAT
>Ga0315286_10004740_pt1 | contig 13045 bp, 10 predicted proteins | sample YL17G10_0_MG_FD_205038 | JGI IMG/M metagenome (GOLD analysis project Ga0315286, IMG submission 205038) | Sediment microbial communities from Yellowstone Lake, YNP, Wyoming, USA - YL17G10_0 | ecosystem: Environmental > Aquatic > Freshwater > Lake > Sediment | place: USA: Wyoming | collected... | reverse complement strand
GCCGGGGTGGTGCAAGGGCGAACCAGCACTGACCGCGAGGCTCGCTCGCCACTCACGAACCAGGTTGACAACGAAAGGGGCATGTACGGAGTGCCGACGTGCAACGCAGCGTACCGCAAAGGCATCTTCAGCGCCGTCGGCGGGTTTGATGAACGTTTTCCGTTTCCCCACAATGAAGACGCCGACCTTGCCTGGAGGGCGGAGAGGTTGGGGCCAGTGGTGTTTGCCCCGGAGGTTCACATCATACATCCACCCCGGCGCGAGACGCTCTGGGGGCGGGCCTATTGGGTGCGCTACCTGGAGAGTGACTTCCTGCTTTATGCCAAGCATCCGGAAGTCTACCGGCAACGCTGCAGTGCTTCCCCGTGGCATACCATTTACTGGAGAGCCTTCGTCGTGGCTCAATTCGGTGGCTTGAAATCGAGCGTGAAATATCTGGTCCGCCCGTTCAAGCCAAGGTACTTTTTCCAAGGAAACGCGCTGGTACTCGTGCGTTGGTGGAACCTGATCCGGTTCTACCCTTTCTATCTCCGGGCGGCCAGACGGCATCGTCGGGCGAGCGTGAAACATTCTTCGCAACCGCAACTGGCCGTGCCTGGCGTCCTGGCGAAGATCGGCACGGGGTTGAATGCGGAGGAGACTGCGGCGAGGGGAACGGGATCTGAGCAAAAGGAAGCGGGTTCGACTTAGCCGGGAATCGAGGGTGGGCAGGGCGCATCGAGTAAAGTCAAAACCCGCGCGCGAGGCCAATTTGGTTTGAGTGAGCGTTTCGAGTGAGGCTAGCTGGTTGAGCTCGGCAAGGCGGCTTTCTTATGCCGGGAACACCGTCGCCGGAAGCTCTGGCCGAACAGTGATGTGCGAAGTCCCCAGTTTTCAGGAATGCGAGTCGGAATTGGATGCGTATGGCATGGTGCCGGGGTTATTGCGTACGGGATGGCGAAGCATGCGCTCATCATGAGTGAGTGGGCGTCTCTTTCCGCAGTGGGCCGCTGCTGACGATGTCGTTCTGCAACGGATGTGTGGCGGCTGGGTGGTAGGGGCTCAGGATGGAGAAGAACAACACCTTCTCTGGGGAACATCCGGTTGTGAAGAGGACTGGATGTTCAAGCCTTAGTGTGGTCATTGCCACGTACAACCGTGGTGAGGCTCTGCGACTGACGTTGGAGGCGATGACGGGTGTCAGGCACAGTGATCTGCGGGTCGAGTGGATTGTGGTTGACAACAATAGCTCAGACCACAGCGCCGCGATCATCCGATCGTTCAGTGGACGACTGCCGCTCAGGCACCTTCACGAGTCCCGCCCCGGGAAGAATTGCGCGCTCAACAAGGCTCTCGCGGAATGCCAGTTGGGCGACCTGGTTGTCTTCACAGACGATGACGTTACGCCTGAGCCGCGCTGGCTGGAAGAAGTGGTTGCCACCAGTAAGCGATGGCCAGCGTGCTGCGTATTCGGCGGACGCATCATTCCCGAGTTCGTAGGCGGCAGCGCGCCGGTTTGGGCGAATACGCGAGACCTGCTGACCTTCGCCTTTTGCCTGCATGACCTTGGCGAGGAGACAACGTACCCGAAGGGCCGCCTGCCGTTTGGTCCAAACTTCTGGGTGCGCCGCCTGATCTTCGAACAGGGCTATCGATATCGTGAAGACGTCGGCCCGCACCCGACCAACCGAAAGATGGGTAGTGAGACGACCTTCTTGATGGAGTTGCAGCGCGCTGGTTTTGGGATGGTCTATGCACCCAGCGTCTTGGTGTATCACCGGATCAGCCCCGCTCAATGCTCATTGGCCGCGCTTCGGCGGCGGGCCTTGAGCTACGGGAAGGGTCGCGTCCACTTCGGTGGCCTGCCGAACCGCCGACTCCTGGCGCTCTCACGGGGGCTGTGGACCTGCCGGCAAGTAGTGCGCATGGGTAGCGGCTCTCTCTGCTGGCTGCTTTCCTGGGTCGTGTTTCCTTCCGGACGGCGGGCGCGGTTGACGCTAGAGGCCCTCTATCAAATCGGTATGTCTATGGAGGCACTGCGCTGGGTCGGGCGTTACGGCGACACGGCCGGCAGTCGGTGAGGTAACGCCCTCGCGGAACATTGCGCTCTGGTTCCAGGCCATTCATGGCGTCGGCACAGCGCCATTGGCGATTGGCGTGAGTTAATCCTGGGGGCACGTTCTCGAGTCTTGTGGCTACTGCACGCGTTAGCGTGGGACTGCCGGTTTATAACGGCGAAGGGCGTATCGAACGGGCTCTGGATTCGGTTCTGAACCAGGACTTCCGAGATTTTGAGCTGGTTATTTCGGACAACGCCTCCACCGACCGAACGAGATCGATCTGTGAGACCTATGTGGAGCGCGACCGTCGTGTTCGCTATTTCAGAAATGACACCAACATCGGTGTCAACCCCAACCATGATCGCGTCTTTGAACTGGCCCGGGGCAAGTACTTCGCGTGGTTCGCGGATGATGTGGAGTATTTGTCGGGCATGTTACGTCAGTGCGTCCAAGTGATCGAAGAGGCTCCGGCGTCCGTCGTTCTGGTCTATCCCCGTTGCGAGATGGTTAGGGATGGCCAGACCGTCGCCGTGGACGAACGACGCTCCATCGAGAGCAGGGATCCGCGGCCTTATCGGCGATTGGAGAGCGTCGTGCGACACGTTCTGATGGTCAACCAACTCTATGGACTGATGAAGAGGGACGCTCTTGGAAAGACACAATTGAACGGGATCTATCCTTCTTCAGACCATGTCTTGTTGGCCGAATTGGCGATGCTGGGTGAGATCTGGGAGATTCCCGCCACGCTGATGCGGCGCAGAATTGATTCCGATCGCGGGACCCTCGCGGTTTACGAGGACCAAAGGGCCTGGACGGCCTGGCTGGGGACGAATGCCAGGAGCGTGAAGCGCACCTGGCTACCCTACCGGGAGCGGTTGGCCGTGGAGTATCTCCATGCGGCTTGGCGTTTGCCTCTAAGACCCACGGACAAGCTCATGTGTCTGCTGACCATCCTTCCCGTCTACTATGGTCGGATGTCTCGCTCCGCCCGGTTTGTCCTGAGACTGATGCGCCCGTGGCGGCACGAGGCAGAGCCCGGGCGGCATGGGTCCTGAACGATCTTCCAAGCCCTGGGCGCACGGGGCGTTTCCTCTGCGCGAATCGTGGCGAGTGATCTCAGAGAGCGTACGATCAGTGGCGTGGGGTGGAGTGCGGTGTCACAGTTGGTGACGCAGAGCTTCACCTTCGTGATCTCCATCGTGCTGTCCCGGATCCTCGGCCCGAGCGTGTTCGGACTGATCGGAATGATCAGTGTCTTCACCGGGTTCGCCCTGTTATTTGGCGGGTTGGGACTGGGCGCAGCCATTATCCAACGAAAGGAACTGCAGGAGGCGCATCTGAATGCGGCCTTTTGGGCGAATACAATCGCGGGCAGCGTGATGGCGTTATTCATGGCGGCCCTGGCCCCAGTGGTTGCCTGGTTCTACCGGGAGCCGCGGCTCACGCTGCTGACGGCCGTGATTGCTTCGCGGTTTGTGCTCGACGCCCTGACCGGCGTCCAGGTCGCGCTGCTGACGCGGGCGATGCGTTTCCGGGCCTTGGCGGTGGTCCAGATCGGCAGCAGCGTGATCTCCGGATTGGTTGGGCTGGGCATGGCATTGTATGGCATGGGCGTCTGGAGTCTGGTGGCGCAGGGTCTGTGTAGCTCGGTGGTCCAGTTGGTGTTCTCCTGGAGGCTGACGGATTGGCGTCCCCGCTGGTCCTTCGAATGGAGGGCCTGCAAGGAGTTGTTCGGCTTCAGCGCTTCCGTCGTCGCATTTGATGTCCTGAATTACTGGGCCAGGACGCTGGATCGGCTGCTCATCGGGCGCCTGGTCGGCGCCAGTGCGCTGGGAATCTACTCGCGAGCCTACACATTGATGCTCCTGCCGTTGAGCCAGGTGTCGAGAGTCGTGGGAGGCGTGATGTTTCCGGCCATGTCAGTCATCCAGGACGATAAGACCAGAGTCAGGCGCGCCTATTTGAAGGCGATCGGCGTCATCGGTTTTATCACCTTCCCCACGATGGTGGGTTTGTTCGCTGTGGCGGACCACTTTGTTCTGGCGTTGCTTGGCAGCAAATGGTCCGAAACGATTCCCATTCTTGAGCTCTTCTGTTGGGTGGGGTTGATCCAGTCAATTCTGGCGACCGTTGGATGGATCTACACCTCCCAGGGGAAGACTCGTCTGTATCTCGGAATGGGTGTCATTGGAACGGTGGCCTGCGTCGTCGCGTTCTTCATAGGAATCAAGTGGGGGCTCATGGGCGTTGCCTGGTCGTACTCCCTAACGACGGTGCTTGTGCTGTACCCGTTTTTTGCCGTGCCCGGCCGCCTGATCGGTCTTTCGTTCACCGAGGCGATGAAGAGCTTGAGCGCCACGTTCCTCTGCTCAGTCGTGATGGGGGCGACCGTGTGGGGCGCCGGGCGGCTGTTGCCGGCCGACCTGGCTCACTGGCAGTTCCTGGCGGTGCAGGTCCCGCTCGGAGTCGCATCGTATTTCACGTTGGTCGCGGGGTTCAAGGTCAGTACCTGGCTGGAAGTGCGCAGCATGGTGGCCGAGTTGCTGGGAGGGCGTCTCGGGGTAGTGCTGCCCCTGCTTCGGCGACTGGGCCTTTTGAAGAGGAGCCCGGTTGCGGAGTAAATGGCCTGGTTCCTGACCGGATGCGGAAAGGATCGTTGGTGCTAGGCCGACTGTCACAATCGAAACCGATGCGACGGTGTTTAGGACGGCCGTATCTGACACTAAACAAGTGGATTTGGCGGCATCTGCCTGGCTTTGCGAGAAACCTGCGTCTGACGTGGATGTACGGCCGGCATCTGCAGAACATGGTTCGGCTGTCCGCGCCACGGCGAATGTCCCTGGGCACATTCTTCCTGCGGAACCGGGCCGAACTCGAATGCATGTGCCGTTTGTTGGCTCACAGGGAAAAGGGCTCCTCGTTCATCCTGGCGGTCTTGGCGTGCAGCAAGGGGGCGGAGGTGTATTCGATCTCGTTCGCGATCCGGTCCGCACGGCCCGACTTGGCGGTGACGATGCACGCCCTGGACATCTCAGAGGAAGTGCTGAACTTTGCTGCCGGTGGGCACTACTCCCTAAGGGGCCTTGGGGGCTTGAACTGGCCCAATCCGTCGCTCATCGCGGACCAGGGGGAGTTGGCGTGGAACACGTGGAGGGGGCAGGACACTTCCATCTTCGAGCGGATGACCGCCGCTGAGATGGAGGCGATGTTCGACCGTGAGGACGATCAGATGCGGGTGAAGTCGCGCTTCAGGGAGGGCATCCTCTGGCAGGTCGGCGACGCGGCCGCCCCGGAGCTCGTCAACCGGCTGGGGCCTCAGGATATGGTGGTGGCCAACCGGTTCCTGTGCCACATGAACCCCGCGGAAGCGGAGCAATGTCTGCGCAACATCGAACGACTCGTCAAGCCAGGCGGTTACCTCTTTGTGTCCGGGGTGGATCTCGACGTGCGGACCAAGGTTGCTTTCGAGCGAGGTTGGAGGCCGGTCACTGACCTGATCAGGGAAATCCACGAGGGCGATCCTTCGTTGACGCTGGTGTGGCCATGGAACTACTGCGGCCTGGAACCGTTCGATCCAAGGCGCAGTGATTGGCGCCTGCGCTATGCCTCGGTCTTCCAGGTCGGTGAGGCTGCCGGGCAACAGCGGCCGTGATGTGCGACGGTGGCTCCATGCGGATCGGTCTGCTCGACGCCATGGGCTACGGCAACCTGGGGGATGCGGCCATCCAGGACTCCGTGATTGTGAATATCCAGAGGCGGCTGCCGCGTGCCCGCGTGGTTGGGTTCTCGTTCGTTCCCGAGGACACGGTGAAAAGGCATGGCATTCACTGCTACCCGCTCACCCGGCACTCGCAGCAGGATGCGGCCACAACGCAGCCAACTGACCCTCGCCGGAAGGTCACGAGCGCGCTTACGTCGGTCCTGAGCAAGGTGCCCGTGCTGCGTGCGGTGGCGAGAGCAGTGAAAAACGCCGTGCGCGAGAGCCTGTTTCTGGCCCGCTCCTACGAGGTGCTGAAGAGTCTGGACCTGCTGATCATATCGGGCGGCGGCCAACTCTGCGACCTGTGGGGCGGGGCCTGGGCGCACCCGTACAACGTCTTCAAGTTCTCGGTGCTCGCCCGGCTCGCGGGTAGCAGGTTGTACTTCCTCAATGTCGGAGCCGAGCCCCTGGAGCATCGCTTGAGCAGGTTCTTCGCGAAGTCCGCCGTCCGCCTGGCTCATTACGTGTCGTTTCGTGACGCGTATTCGCAAACACTGGTGCGGCGCCTTGGGGTGAAGGCGGAGACTTCCGTGCATGCGGACTGCGCCTACGGCCTCGAGGGAACGCAGTATGTCCAGGACACCCCCTCGGCCTCGGCGAGACAGATCGTGGGGGTCAATCCGATGGGCTTCTGCGATCCACGCGTCTGGCCGCGCCAGGAGCAGTCCGTGTACGAGTCCTACTTGGAGAAGCTGACGAGCTTCTCACTGTGGCTGCTGCAGGAGGGCTACCACCTGACACTGTTCACGACCAGTCGCGGCGTTGACCAGTATGCAGTCGCCGACCTCAAGCGACGCGTGGTCGAGAGGCGCGCATCCTCCGATTCAAGTACCCGATCCTCGACCTGGCCCGGCGAGACCGTGAACGAAGTGCTTTGTGAGAGCGTGAACGAGCTGCTGGGGGTCATGTCGGGCTGCGACTTCGTTGTGACTTCGAAATACCATGGTGTGATCTTCTGTCAACTGCTGATGAAACCTGTGATTGCCCTGAGCTATCAGAAGAAGATCGAGGTTGCTATGCAACCTCTGGGAGAGGGACGTTTTTGTGCGAGCATCGAGCACTTTGAAGCAGATTGGTTGATCGACGCGTTCCGCTCCCTGGTGCGTGATTCCGAAACCATCAAGGCACAGGAGGCAGCGAGCGTGGCCGCATGCGCCGACACGCTGCGCAGACAGTTCGACGAGCTGTTTTCCCCACGTGAATAACACCAGCCAGAGACCCGACACCACCAAACCACCCCGTAAGGAGGCGGATTGGTGGGACGGATGGAACACCCGATGGCGAACGGGGGACATCGATGCGAAGACGAGGGAGGTACGAGCGGTAGTGCTGGCGACACTCTACGAATTAGGGCTCCCCGAACGGCAAAGAGTTCTAGAGGTGGGTTGCGGTACGGGGTGGCTGGCTGCAACGTTGCGCGGCGCATGGGATTATTGGGGGTTGGATATATCTCCTGCTGCTGTCGGGCTGGCCAGGGAGCGCGTTCCTGGCGGACGTTTCGAGGCGCGCGACTTTCTCGAGTGGGAGGAGCCGTCCGCAGCCTTCGACGTTGTGGTCCTGGTGGATACCATCGCCTACTTCAGGGATCAGGATGCTGCGGTTGCGAAGATTTCGAATACACTGCGACCTGGTGGATGGGCATTGCTCACGGCAGTCAACCCTTTCGTATATTCTCGTCTGAGTACGGTCGGTCCTCCGGGGGATGGCCAGATACGAAGGTGGCTCAACAAATCCCAACTACACGGGCTCCTGAGGAGGCATTCCCTAGGTCCCGTCAAATCGTGGACCATCCTTCCCGATGGGAACATGGGCATGCTGAGATTGGTGAATTCGCGAAGGGTCAATGGCTGGCTGGCTCGGTTCACGGGTGTGCGTGTTCTGCGCACTGCAAAAGAGGCATTCGGGCTCGGCCAGTACCGAGTGGTGGTGGCCCGCAAGGCAGGCCATCGAGCAGGGTGAGAGTATGGGCCCGCTCTCTTAGTCCAATGGGAAACCCTCCGACTCTGCTGGAGGACCCCCGAAGTGTGACAGCTCCGGGAGTCCTGAGAGGCTCCGGATTCGTGAGCCGCTCGAAGTTTACGAAAGGGGGCTCAAATGGCGCAGCGGCGGCGCGATCCGGGACCGTTGTGCGGCCAAGCGGATCAGGGCACCACCGGTGGCGAAAAAGGGGTAACAGGTTGTTGGTTGATGGACACCTAAATCAGGCTCTGGCGGCGCAGCCAGGGTTCGACGGCCCGGACGCATCCATCCCGTTCTACCGCGGCGGCGGCGGCGATGAGGGCGCGGGCAAAGACCTGCCGAGGCCTGGTTGATCCGGAGATCCGCCTTGTGACCTGCATTCTTGGAATCTCAGCGTTCTATCACGATTCGGCTGCCGCGCTGGTGGTCGATGGTGAGATTGTGGCGGCTGCCCAGGAGGAGCGGTTCACGCGGAAGAAGCACGACCCCTCCTTTCCGGTTCATGCGATCCAGTACTGCCTGGCGGAGGCCGGGCTCTCGCCCTCGCGCCTGGATTACGTGGGCTTCTACGACAAGCCGCTGCTCAAGTTCGAGCGTCTTCTGGAGACTTACCTTGCGTTCGCGCCGGCAGGTTTTCGATCTTTTTGCACGGCGCTGCCCCTTTGGGTAAACCAGAAGCTCCATCTTCCGCGGGAGATGCGGCGCGGACTTGGCGGCCAGTATTCCAAGGGATTCGTGTTCGCAAACCACCACGAATCGCACGCTGCCAGCGCTTTCTTCCCTTCACCCTTTGAAGAGGCGGCGATCCTCACCCTCGATGGCGTGGGCGAGTGGGAAACCGCCAGCTTTGGCTTCGGCAGAGGACACCATATCGAGCTCAGTCATTGCCTGCGGTTTCCCCACTCGCTCGGCCTGCTCTATTCCGCCTTCACCTACTTCTGTGGGTTCAAGGTGAATTCGGGGGAGTACAAGCTGATGGGGCTGGCGCCCTACGGAACCCCGCGCTTCCGGGACGTGATCCTGGAGCGTCTGCTGGATCTCAAAGAGGATGGCTCGTTCCGAATGGACTTGAGTTACTTCCGGTATTGCGAGGGGCTGCGGATGACCTCACCGAAGTTCGACGGCCTGTTCGAGGGGCCGCCCCGTCCGGCGGAGTCGCCGTTGACGCAGCGGGAGATGGATCTGGCGGCGTCGATCCAAAGTGTCACGGAAGAGATCATGCTTCGCGGGGCTCGCCATGTGCACGGGCAGACCGGCATGAAGAACCTCTGCCTCGCCGGCGGCGTTGCCTTGAACTGCGTCGGGAACGGCCGGATCCTTCGGGAGGGCCCGTTTGAGCGGATTTGGATCCAGCCGGCGGCCGGCGATGCTGGGGGTGCGCTGGGGGTGGCGCTGTTCATCTGGCACCAGTTGCTGGGCAACGGGCGCACGGCGAGCCCGGAGGATCGACAGAGTGGATCGCTGCTCGGCCCGCGATATGACAACCGGGACATCCAGGCATTTCTGGAGACCTGCGGGGCCACCTACCACCGCTACGCGGAGGAGAGCGTCCTCTGCGCGGCGGTGGCGGATCTGTTGGCGAAAGAAAAGGTGGTCGGGTGGCTGCAGGGTCGGATGGAGTTCGGCCCGCGTGCGCTGGGATCCCGAAGCATCCTGGGAGATGCACGCAGCGCGGAGATGCAGCGGGTGATGAATCTGAAGATCAAGTTCCGCGAGTCGTTCCGGCCGTTTGCTCCGGTGGTGCTGCGGGAGCGTGCCGCGGAGTACTTCGAGATGACCCGCGATGGGGACAGCCCGTATATGCTCCTCGTGGCGCCGGTGGCCCCGTCGCAGCGGGTGCCGGAGACCGGCGCACCGCGGCAGGGCTTGGACCTGCTCAAGACGATCCGTTCCAAAGTGCCGGCGGTGACCCATGTGGACGGGTCGGCGCGGGTGCAGACGGTCGACGCGATGCGGCATGGGCGGTTCTACCGGCTGATGAAGGCCTTTGAGGCCGCGACGGGGTGCCCGGTTCTGATCAACACCAGTTTCAACGTGCGGGGCGAGCCGATCGTTTGCACTCCGGAGCAGGCGTACCGGTGCTTTATGGCCACCAACATGGACGCCCTTGTTCTCGAGGACTTCGTGCTGCTGAAGGAAGAACAGGCCAACGCGAAAGCGCATCCGATCGACGAGTATCTGGCCCAATTCAGTCTCGATTGAAAGCCCGTTATGAAGCGTACGTCGCGGCAGAGGATTTCAGCATGCTGATTCGAATCGACCGCGACCCGTCGCGCAGCCAGTTGCTGGTCTTCAGTCTCTGCTGGTTGCTGTTCTTCGGTGGGCTGAGTCTTTGGGCCATTACCCGGGGCGCGACCGGCCTCGGCGTCGGCGTTCTCGGCGGCGGGTCGTTGCTCGCACCGCTCCTGCTGCTGGTGTTTCCACGGGCCGTGAGGTGGCTTTACGTGGGTCTGTCCTACGCGACGTGGCCCATCGGGTTTGTGGTCTCCTTCCTCGTCCTCTGCGTGCTCTACTTCGGCGTGATCACTCCGATGGGTTTGGCGATGCGCATGACCAGCTACGACCCGATGAACCGGAGGTGGGATCGGCAGCGGGGGACCTACTGGGACCGCAGGGAGCAAGCCGAAGGGCCCCGCCGATACCTGCGTCAGTTCTGAGGAAGACCGTGAGGTGGCGAATATGAAAGCAGATCCAAAACTCAAGAGCGATTCTCGCAGTCATCGGGAGGAGACGTTGGATGCGTGCCTCGATGAACCCAGACCCGGATTGGTGAGAGAGTTCGGCGATTTCCTGAGGCACAACAAGAAGTGGTGGCTGATCCCGATTCTCTTGCTTGTTTCCCTGCTCGGATTGTTGATCGTTCTGGCGGGGACGGGTGCGGCTCCCTTCATCTACACATTGTTCTGAGAGCGGCGAAACCGGGCCTTCGCGGTGGGGTCTCTCAGGCCCGCGGGCGTTGCGTGTATGGACATCTCAAGACATTCGAGGCGGGAAATGCCACTCGCCAAGAAGCTGGGGTTCAGTCTGGTGGCCTCGGCGGTGGCCGGAGTCGTCTTGCTCGGGGTCGGTGAACTCTATGTGCGCCTGACGAAGGAGCACTTGGACCTCCGGGTGCTGACCGGCCAGAAAGCAGGGGCCGACGAAATGGCTGAGTGGGCCAAAGTGGATGCGTTTTGCGCCTACCGTGGGCGGCCCGGCCGTTATCCGGTCGCTGACAACATCGTGAAGACGGTGAACAGCGACGGCTTCATCTCGACCCCGGAACTGGGTCATGCCAAAGAACCCGGCGAGGTCCGGATCGCGTTTTTAGGGGGATCCTCCACCGACGGCAGCGGTCACCTCCTGGGAGACCGGCAAACGTGGCCTTGGAAGGTGGTCGACATTCTCCGAAGCAAGTCTCCGGGCCGCAAGGTAACCTTCCTGAATTGTGCCGCGGCCGGTTACAGCTCCTTCGAGTCCTACGGTCGACTCTGGAGTCGAGTCCGGTTCTACAACCCTGATATCGTGGTGGTGTACCATGGCTGGAACGAGATGTACTACTTCAGCGACATCGCCCTGGCACACCGGTGGCGGGTGCTCTGGGACGGCGGATGGGGGTTCGACTTCGTGACCAACACAGTGGTCAAGCCGATGTGGTTCGATCCAGTCCTCCAATACTCCCAAACACTGATTCGGGTGCGTCGACGTTTGGGCCGCATCGACAGCGGAGAGCGCGGTCGAGCGGTGGCCGCAGGACTTCAGCAGGACTTCGATCAGCGCGCGCTGGAGGTGTGGCGCACGAACCTCCGTCTGCTGGCGCAGGTGAGCGAGATGATCCATGCCAAGCTGTTTGTTTGCAAGCAGGCCACGCTCGTCGTTCCCAATCTGCCCAAGGAACTCCGCGCGAAGTGTCATTATGAGTACCACGGTTTTGGCCACGACGCCCACGTCGCCGCGTTTTCCGGAATCTACCGGATTATCGACGAGGAGATTCCGGCTGAGCGGATCATCGACGTGACGCCGCTCTCCGGTCGGCCCGAACTCTTTTTCGACCACATACACCCCAAGGAGACGGGAACTTCGGCCATCGCGGAAATCGTGGCGGAGGCGTTGCTTAAGGTTCTCAATGAGGGTGGCGAGGGCGGGGCTTCTCAAGACCAGCCGCCTACCCGCTAGCGGCCGGCGAATTGGTCCAAGTCCGCTGCGATTGCGGTTGCCAGGTTCGTCGACGGGGAAGAGTGCTCAGCGCGGGCGAAAGCCCACTGGCAACCCAAATCAGCCATGCCATTTTTTTACTTCGTGCAAACTCGATTCTCTGCAGGGACGCTCGGATCCTGGAAAAGGGTCGTGGCGGGAGTCGTAGCGACCTTGGTGGCGGTGTCTGCAATCCGGGCGGCGAATCTGCCGCTGAAGATCGGACCCACGCAGCGATCTCTCGCTTGCCAGGGTAATGAGCCGTTTCTGGTGCACGCGGACGCGCCTTGGTCGCTGATCGTCGGGCTGACGAAGGAGGAGGCGGAGGTTTACCTCGAAGACCGCCGGGCCAAGGGCTTCAACGTGCTGATCGTCGAATTGATCGAGCACAAGTACGGGGGCGTTGACAACACCTATGGCGCACCGACCAACCGCTACGGCAACGCCCCGTTCCTGACCTCCGATGACTTGTCGACTCCCAATGAGGCTTATTTCCTCCATGCGGACTGGGTGATCGACCGGGCGGGGGCGAAGGGGATCGTCCTGTTCCTGACGCCCGCCTATCTGGGCTATAACCGGAACCAAAACGACGACGGGTGGTACGACGTGTTGCGGGCCAACGGGGATGCCAAGTGCCGTGGGTACGGGAACTGGCTCGGAGAAAGGTACCGGAACAAACCGAACCTGGTCTGGATGATGGGAGGCGACAGCAATCCGGACCAAGCCCGCACGATGGTGGACGCCATGGCGGCCGGGATCAAGGAAAGAGACACAAACCATCTGTTCACCGCCCATACGATCCGGGGCACCACGGCACGCGCACAGTACGGCAGTTCGCCATGGCTGGATGTTGACACCGTGTATCCGGTGGTCCAACCGGCGAACTTGATTATCGACGCGTGCGTGGCGGCCTACGGTGCCTCGCCTCCGATGCCGGTGATCATGATCGAGGCGTGGTACGAGAACGAACACGACATGACCCCGTTAGGCCTTCGCCGCCAGGCCTACTGGTCCAACTTGAGTGGCTGTGCCGGACAATCGTTTGGTAACTACCCTGTCTGGGGCTTCTATTCCGGCTGGACCGACGCGCTGAACAGCGACGGAGCACGAGACA
>Ga0315286_10004739_pt1 | contig 13047 bp, 12 predicted proteins | sample YL17G10_0_MG_FD_205038 | JGI IMG/M metagenome (GOLD analysis project Ga0315286, IMG submission 205038) | Sediment microbial communities from Yellowstone Lake, YNP, Wyoming, USA - YL17G10_0 | ecosystem: Environmental > Aquatic > Freshwater > Lake > Sediment | place: USA: Wyoming | collected... | reverse complement strand
CCGAGAGCGTGGGGTTGGAGTTCCGCCTGCTCCAGGTAGATGAGGAAGGGCAGATAGGCCTGGGCATATCATACCTCCAGCCCGAGCCGACGCACTACGGCGCATCGTATGATGAATGTTTTTCGAGGCTAGCCGGCATCGAGAGGGAGCTTGGTTCCGAATCTCCTGTCGGCAGGGCGATCCTGCAGATCATCTTCGACGCGGAGGCGGAGGCCCATGGCGTCCCGGCAAGGCAAGTGCACCTGCACGAGATCGGGAGGCCACAGGCGCTCCTCAACATGGCCGGGATAGGGTTCCTATCGACGAAACTGCAGGAGATGGGGGCAGATGGGTTCATCTGCTCGACCATTGCCACTGGCAGAGGGATCGTGGTAGTGAGTCATGGGGCGATGCGCATACCCGCGCCTGCAGCTTCCATCCTTCTTCGGGGGTTGAGCCATGTGCTAGGCGACTCTCCAGGAGAACGCGCCACACCTTCGGGCATAGCTGCGGTCAAGGCGCTGGCGAGCTCGCAGTCAGGCGAGGTACCCAAGAACTACTCGAGAAAGGCCATAGGGTTCGGGACCAAACGCTTCGCCGGCCGCCTGGGTAGGACCACGTTCATGTGGCTTTGAGCCGACCTTATAGAAAAGGGACAAGGGTTATCCACCGACAACCCATCCCTAAACATCGTTAATACGACATCATCGTCTGCCGGGACGACTTCAGGAGGTCCTTAACTTGGTCGACAAAGGCGATCCATTCCCCCAACCCGCCAAGACCATCGACTGCATCGGCCTATATTGTCCCGAGCCGGTGTTCAGAACCCGCGAGGAGATATCCTCGATTTCCCTTGGACAGGTCCTGGAGGTCCTGGCAGACGACCCGGCTTCGGAGTCAGACATCAGGAGTTGGGCGAAGCACGCAGGGCACGAACTGATATCGATCGAGAAGGTCGATGGCGGTTTCAGGTTCCTGATCAGAAGGAAGGCATAGTAGAGGTGAGAGGATTGGCGAAGAAGATACTGTACGTTCAGACCTCAGGCACGGACACGCCTGAGAGGTTGTATGCGCCGTTCATATTGGCGACGACTGCGAGAGCAATGGGCATAGATGCGACCGTCTACTTCCTCGGGAAGGGGGTCACGGCCGTCATGAAGGGCAACGCGGAGAAGATCAAGCTCGGGTCTTTCCCGACGGTGAAGCAGGTCATGGACCAGGCCGCGAAGGAAGGCGTCAAGATGCTAGTATGCGGCCAAAGCTGCCAGATGCTCGGTCTCAAGGGATCGCCCGAGGAGTTCGATGACCCGGCAAAGGTCGTCGGCGCAGCCACTCTGAACGACCTCGTGCTCGAATACGACGCGGTGCTAAGTTTTTAGGAAGCACCGACCATTAGTCTCCGTTTCCAGGAGGAGTGATGCGATGTCGCTACAGATGAGCGGAGCCAAGAAGAGAGTGTACATGGACTACTCAGCAGCCTCGCCAGTGGACGAGCGCGTGCTGCAGGATATGATGCCCTATTTCTCCGACAAGTTCGGGAACCCATCGTCGCTTCATAATGCCGGCAGGGAGCCCAAGAAGGCTCTTGAGGAGGCACGGACCAGGGTCGCCAGTCTGTTGAACGCCAAGCGCAAGGAGGAGATCATATTCACTTCTGGTGGCACCGAGGCGAGCAACATAGGGATCAAGGGCGTGGCCATGAGGATGAAGGGCGAGGGGAAGCACATCGTCACCTCCTCTGTCGAGCACATCTCCATCCTGAACATCATGAAGTACCTCGAGAAGAACGGCTTCGAGATCACTTACGTCAAGCCCACGAACGACGGCTTCGTCGAACTCGCGGAGTTCGAGAAGGCGATCAGAAAGGACACGATACTCGCTACCATCATGTTTGCCAACAACGAGATAGGCACGCTCCAGCCGATCGAGGAGATCGGAGAGATACTAGAGCAGAAGGACATCTTCTTCCATGTGGACGCGGTCGCAGCCGCTGGAAAAGTCCTGATCGACGTTCAGAAGCTGAAGATCGACCTCCTCAGCATTTCCTCAAACGACATATACGGTCCTAGGGGTGCGGGTGCGCTGTACGTTAAGGACGGCACGCGGATCGAGGCCGTGAACCAAGGCGGCGGACAGGAGCGGGGCCTTAGGTCCGGTTCAGAGGACATCCCGGCCATCCTCGGGTTCGGCAAAGCTGCCGAGATCGCGAAGGCCGAGATGGATGTCGAGTCCCAGCGACTCATCGGACTACGAGACAAGCTGATCAGAGGGGTCCTCGATGGAACCGGGGATTCCTTCCTGAACGGACATCCGACAAAACGCCTGCCGAACAATGCCAACTTCAGGTTCAGATACGTGGAAGGTGAATCGATGCTCCTTAACCTCGACATGGCAGGTATATCAGTCTCATCAAGCTCGCCATGCACATCGAAGAGCCTCCTCCCTTCGCACGTGCTGCTCGCGTGCGAGATCCCGACAGAGGAAGCGCAGAGCGCGGTTCAGTTCACTCTCGGACGTTCGAACACGTCCGAGGATATCGACTACGTGCTCGATGTCCTTCCGGGCATCATCAAGAAGCTCAGGGCGATGTCCCCGTTCAGCCCTGAGAATCTTGCAGAGATGAGGTCCACCGCCGGACACCGTGAACCAGAGGAGCATCACCACATCGAGGAGTGAAGTCCTCATCGCTTTTTCCCGAAGATTCGCGCCCGCACGCGTGATTCTGTGCGAATTGCCCCTCCATAAATAGCTTCCTCGCAGTTGTGCAATGCCAGTGAATAATGTACGAAAAGTTATATATATACTAGGCCATTAATGGGCTGGGATGGGATAGCCTATGAAAAATAGGATTGTAAGCATAGCGCTGGTGCTTAGCTTGCTCGCTGCGGTCTTCGTGGCCCTCCCTACGAAGGGTGCGATTGACTACACGGGCGGTGTGAGAACGATGGACATTACGGGCCAACCTAAGGATGCCTTCTTCGAAGGCGACGCCCTGTATGTGAACGTGACGCTGAAGAACAGGGGGACGCTCGTGGACGACGGGATCCGCGTTGAGCTTCAGTCGGCCAACGGATTGGTGACATACGACACGATCTATGATGACACCAACCGCCCAGTGACTGGATACTACAACAGCACGATCATACCGAGGGACTCGCTGAATGTGCCGGGTATCTCAGGCCCGATGGCGGTGTTCAACATTGTGGCCTACCACGATGCCACCGACACCGTTCTTGCGATTGTGCCCATAACGGTTAGGGAGCTGGCACTGAAAATGATGCCCGCGACCGGCCCGTACTACCCGGGCGAGGAAGTGACCATAACATGGACCACTACTGCCACGACCACCCTGTTCTACATGCACATCATCAATGAGACCGGGATCACTAAGGTCAACTGGAGCAGACAGTCCACTACAGTTGATGGGTGGTGGAGCACGGTCTGGAACATAGATGCCAACATGGCGGACGGGACCTACAGGCTGAGGGCTAGATCTGAGGCTTCACACTCGACTTTGAGCCCAACGATCGCTTTCCAGGTCCAGAAGTACTCCCTGAGTGTACAGCCGGACAGGGATCCGACCTGGCCATACCAACCACATTACCTGACCGGCGAGACGGCAAAGTTGAACTATCTCGTGTACGAGACTTCGACTTTCATGCCATATGCCGGCGTGTCAATCACATACAGCTCGGACTGGCTGAACTCTTCAGGCAACAAGACATGGTCGAACGGAACTCTCACAGGTGACAGTGGCGTTCAGGAGTTCTTGGTCCCCACGGACATAGCCCTGTACTCCGACATCAACATTACATACTGGGCGAACGAGAGCTCCAGGAGCGCCTCGCAGAAACTCGTCCTGTACATTGACCAGCTGTTCGCGACGTTGGCCGTCAATGCCGGTCCGTACAAGCCAGGAGACATGGTGTTGGCGACGGTAACTGTCAAGGTCGGACCCGACCTTGTCTCAGGAGCAAGTGTGAACGTCAAGGTCGAACGGAACGGAACCGAGATTACGTCATATGCGGCTCAGAATCTGACTACGGACCTTCAGGGAGAGGCGAAACACACGTTCGCGCTGGTCGACGCATCGGCGCAGGACGGCTACATAATGACCGCTGTCGTCACGAAGGCGGGCTACTCCGTTACGAAGAAGGCCTCGTTCTATGTGCAGTGGGGCGGCTCGTTGACGGTACAGTTCGACAAGCTATACTACTTCAGCGGAGACACGGCGAGCGTATCCTTCAAGGCGGTGTGGAACAACCTGATGATAGAGGACCCATCGATTGGCTACCAGGTGTACGCGGCTTCCGGTCTGCTGTCGACAGGCAACACAACTGGCCAAGACGTCACGGTGACGATTCCGGACGACTACTACGGCAGTCTGACCGTATCGGCCCGGGCCAACTATGATGGCAACTTGCTGAGCGGCTCGGATGTAGCGCAGGTGTACTTTGCCATGATAGTGCTCACCCCGGCGGTGACCACCTACAGCCCTGGCGACACGGTGACCTTCAACTATGAGGTCGTCGGTGGGCTGTCGAGCGCATCGATATCCTACAAGATCAGGGATTCTGCCCTCGTGAATGTTGCAGCAGGCGACCTATCGGGCATGAGCGGATCCTTCGAGTTCGTAGTGCCAGTGGAACACCCGTCAAGCAGCTACAGGGCGGATGTGACTCTCACAGACAGCGGTGGCAGATACGCTTCTGCGGATTCAACGGTGGGCATCATACACGACTTCGAACTGAAGATCTGGAGCGGCAAGTCTGGATACACATCTGGTGAATTCAAGCCGGGCCAGACGGTCAAGGTGCACTACAGCATAAGCTCGTATCAGCAAGAGGACCGCCCCGTCTACGTTATCGTCCTATCCGATGATTGGAGCAATGAGGACTCGCTGTATCAGGTGACGGCCTCTTCGGGCGTGATCAGTTACAAGCTCCCGGCGGACACTCCGAAAGGAGAACTCGAAATCACGGCAGCGCTTTGGGACGGCGTACTTGAAGACGATCTGTCTGATGACAGCACAAAAGTGGTAGTGAACGACCAGCTCTCTGGCTGGGACAGGAGCGTTGCGGGCATGAGCGCGAGTAACTTCATCATATTGGTGTTGATCATCATCATGATCCTGCTGCTCATCGTGATGCCATTCCTGAAGGCCAGGATGGAAGCACCGAAGGCCCCGAAGCCCGAACCAGTCCCGCCACCGCCAGAGATGCCGAAGACACCGTAGATGGCCACAAGCAGGACGGAAGCCTGAGCAAACCCCTTCCAACCATTTACTTTTTCATTGTTTTCCAACTGGGCAAAGCCTTATACACCTCGCATCCAATCGGCTGGCGATGGTCCAGGAGAAGGCGGCTGTCATCGGTCTGGGATATGTCGGGATACCCCTTTCCGCACTTCTTGCGAGCAAGGGGTATGATGTCGTGGGCGTCGATGTCCTCGAGGACAGGGTCACCCTCATAAACGCGGGCAAGCTGCCCTTGAAGGGGGACGAGCCCGGACTTGCGGAGATGCTGTCTAAGGTTGTCAAGAAGGGCAAGCTACGTGCGACAAACTCATACGGCCTGTGCAAGGACCGCACGGTCATCTTCATCTGCGTCGACACGCCCATCGATGCCGACAAGAGGCCCGACCGCTCGAATCTCAGCAACGCGATCGCGGGCATAGGGAAGAACATGCGGAAAGGCGCGATGGTCGTGGTCGAATCGACCCTGGCGCCCGGGACCATGCTGGGCCTGGTCGCGAAGATCCTGGAACGAGAGAGCGGGCTCAAGCTGGGCCGCGACTTCAAACTGGCCCACTGCCCGGAGAGGGTCATGCCAGGCAGGCTTCTGTACAACATCACCAACTACGACAGGGTCATCGGCGGGTCCGACAAGGAAAGCCTGCGGAGGGCAGTCGCGATCTACTCGAAGCTCACAAAGGGCAAGCTGCACACGACGGACCTCACAACGGCGGAGATAGTCAAGACCGCGGAGAACGCGTATAGGGACGTGCAGATAGCCTTCGCGAACGAAGTCGCTCTGATATCGGAGAAGCTCGGAGCCGATGCATTCGAGGTGAGGAGGCTCGTGAACACATGTCCCTTCAGGGACATGCACATCCCTGGGGCAGGTGTCGGCGGCCACTGCCTCCCGAAGGACCCTTGGCTGCTGGCACATGCCGGGAGAGCGGCCAACCCGTGCCTCATTCCCACGGCGAGGGCGGTCAACGATTCGATGCCATACCACGTTCTCGACCTCGCGTCTGAGGCCATCGAAGCAGCTGGTCGGAAGCTAGATGAATCCGTTGTCGCCGTCATGGGAGCGTCTTTCCTGCAGGATTCGGGAGACCCCAGGAACTCGCCGTCCATACCAGTCATCGAATCGCTCAAATGCGCGAGGGAGCTCCGGGTCCACGATCCATATCTCGATGAGATCGCCGGTGTCAGGATAACGAAGGATGCCAAGAAAGCCGTCACAGGGGCTGACCTCGCCGTATTCATGGTATCCCACAAAGCATATCAGAAGTTGTCTGCCCCGACGCTCAAGAAGTTGATGAGATCGGCCGTGGTGGTCGACGGCCGGAATCTGTTCTCGCCAGAGAAGATGCACAAGGCGGGCATCGTCTATCGCGGAATTGGCAAGAAAGTCATCTCATGAGCTCTGCAAGACCTTCTTGGAGCGATATCCTAGCCTTGAACCCGAGCACTCCCCGCACCTTCGCGTTGTTCGATAGGCTCTCCTTGATGTCGCCCACCCTTGGAGAGGTGAACTCCGGCTTCAGCGGGAGGCCAGATACTGCGATCGCCTTCTGCGCCAGGTCGAGGACGCTCGTCGACAGGCCGCTACCGCAGTTGAATAATTCGCCGTTCAGGTCCTTCTTCTCGAGAACGAGCTTGAGCAAGGAGGCCACATCGCGCGCGTGTATGAAGTCCCTTGTCTGTCTCCCGTCGCCTTCTATGATCGGAGCCTTCCCAGCCTTGAGGCGGGCGATGAACTTCGTTATCACGCCCGAGTATGGGCTCTGAGGATCTGCCCTCACGGAGTAGAAATTGAAGGGCCTGACCGAGACCTCCTCCATCGAGCTGGTCTTGGCATAGGCGAGCGTGTACTTCTCACCCGCCAGCTTGCTTGCGCCATAGTTGCTGATGGGCAGCGTCGGATGGTTCTCGTCTATGGGTATGTATTTTGGCGGTCCGAAGACGGCCGCCGAACTGACATAGACGAACCTCTTGACGCCGGCCGACACGCTCTCATGGAGCAGGTTCACGGTGCCGAGAACGTTCGTGCGGGCGTCCGAGAGCGGGTCCTCGAGAGACTTCTCGACGCTTACCTGGGCGGCGCAGTGGATCACTGCGTCAACTCCGCTGACCGCCTTCCGCACGTCCGCAGGTTCCGTTATGTCTCCCGCGATCGAGATCTCCTTGAGCGACTCGAATGGCTGTGGCCTTATGTCCATACCCACAACCCTGTGACTCGGCACAAGGAGCTCCGAGACGTAAGAACCGAGCTGTCCAGAACTGCCTGTCACCAAGACCTTCATGGACAAGCCAATCATGCAGAAAGGATATCTAACTTTCCGGGACGAGACGAACTAGCGCTCGATCTCGACCTTCTTCCCGGAGCTCATGGACTTCAAGGCCGCCTCTGCGATCTTCAAGGTTTCGATCGCCGTCTCCCCCGCGACCAAGGGCTCCTTCCCGTCTTCTGCGGCGGCAATGAAGTCTGCCAGTTCCCTCTTCAGGGGTTCCTCCTTCTTCAGAGCTATCCTGCGCAGGTCGAACTCGAGCGGCACATTGAACAGGTTGCCGCTGTCGAACTGCTTGAAGGTCGATGAGCACACGAGCGCCGCCTGGTCCATGTAGTCCGCCTCAACGAAGTTCTTGCTGCATGTGAGAGCGAGCTTCCGCACCTTCATCGGAGTCAGCCAGTTAACCTCGATGAAGCCCGTCGTCCCGCCTTCGAAATCGACCAGTATGTTCGCATGGTCCTCGTACCTGATGCCCTTGCCCTGGCCTCCCAGGGCGTAGACTGATTTCGCAGGCCTGCCCACTACGTGCTGGACGACATCGATGTCGTGGACTCCGAGGTCCATTATGACCCCTACATCGCGTATCCTGGACGGCATCGATGAGACGCGCCTCGTTGCAGCCGTGATCAGCTCGCCGAAAATTCCGGAATTGAGGCTCTGCTTCACAAAGGACACCACGGGGTTGTATCTCTCAGTGAAGCCTCCTGCAAGGACGACCTTGTTCTTCTTCGCGAGGTTCACCAGCTCCTTGAGTTTCTCAGAGCTGCCGGTCATCGGCTTCTCAAGTAGGACGTGCTTCCCCGCACGAATGGCCTCCTGGGCGATCTTCTCGTGCGTGCCTGTGGGGGTGACGATGATGACGGCATCCACCCCGCTCTTCAGCAGCTCTTGGTGGCCCAGAAAATGCTTGACGGAGTACTTCTCAGCCACCGCCTTCGAAACCTCAGGGACGAGGTCGGATACGCAGTCCAGGAGACCTTTCTCTGCAAGTATCCTCGCATGGTTCTGGCCCATGGAGCCGACGCCGATGACCCCTATTCGCATGCCAGTGCAATGTACCTTGCCGGTAATAATCCTTGGGAGAGAGGAGCGTGAAAGGCTTATTACTAAAGCACCCCATTCACGGGCGGTAGGAGAATGAAGAGGAAGCTGATGGACATTCTAGCGTGCCCTGTCTGCAAGACGCACCCGCTCGAGCTCACGGTCAAGCGGGAGGATGACAAGGAAGTCCTAGAGGGCTCGATCAGATGCCCTAAGTGCAAGGTGGACTATCCCATCGAGGACGGCATACCGAACATGCTGCCGCCCGAGAAGTGAGATTGTCAGGTCTTTCTGAGGGCGGACTGCGACTCGAGCACCCACTTCAGTAGTTCCATGCTCTGGCTGGCGTAGCCGTCGAGCTCTTTCTCGATGGCCTCCTTCTCAGAGTCTCTGCGGACCAAACCGTCCGGGATCTCGTACTCGAACGTATAGATTATCAGTACCTTGTCAGGCAGCTGGGAGAAGTCCCATGAGAGCTTCGATTTGATGCCACGCGTCGCCCTGAACAGGATCCGTTTGTCTTTGACGAACTCCACCAAGTCCAAGGTCGACACGATCTCAGTTTTCGATATCACCATGACGGTCTCGAGAGATGTCCCAGGACCATATGCAACCATGCTGACGGGTTTGATGTCCACGAACATAGGCATGAAATTCTTGAAGTTGCTCCAGTCTCCAACGTACTCGAAGGCTTCCTCGATGGTGCAAGTTACAGGCATGTTGCGCTTTGAGATGGGCATCGAGTATCGGGATATGTACCATTTGGATGGTATTTAGCCGTTCGTCTGAACACGTTTCAGACCAGGTCTCTTCTGCTCGTAGCACAAAAAGGTACGTCACCAGACGGCGACTGCAACAGATTGATATGTCAGGTGCGCCGTCCCAGTCGAGCCGGACAAAGTGGTGATGCGGAGTGGTGAGCCAGGTGAAGGTGCTCGTCGCGGACGAGATCTCAAAGAGCGGCGTGGAGATGCTGAAAGCGCAGGGATACAAGGTCGATGTCAGGACCGGGCTCAAAGAGGATGAGCTGGTCAAAATCATCAAGGACTACGACGTGCTGCTTGTCAGGAGCGCCACCAAGGCTACCCGCAAGGTCATCGAGGCGGCCAGGCTGAAGATCATTGGCAGGGCTGGAATCGGCGTGGACAACATCGATGTCGACGCTGCGACCGAGAGGGGCGTGCTCGTCATGAACGCGCCGTCAGGGAACGTCATATCCACGGCAGAGCTGACTGTCGGCCTGATATTCGCACTCGCTCGGAGAATCGCCCAAGCGGACGCCTCCATGAAGAAGGGCGAGTGGAAGAGAAAGGAAATGAAGGGTGTCCAGGTACAGGGAAAGACCCTAGGTATCATCGGCCTGGGCAGGGTCGGTCAGGAAGTCGCAAAGAAGGTCCAGCCCCTCGGCATGACTGTGATCGCCTACGACCCCCTCGTATCCCCTGAGGTCGGCGCGAAGCTGCATGTAAGACTGCTCACCCTCGACAGGCTGCTTCAGGATTCTGATTTCATCACGCTCCACACTCCTCTGACACCTCAGACGAAGGACATGATAGGGAAGAACGAGCTCGCCATGATGAAGAAGACCGCCATGCTGATCAACTGCGCCAGGGGCGGGGTCGTCAACGAGGATGCGCTCGCAGAAGCGCTGGCACAGAACAAGATCGCAGCCGCCGCGCTGGACGTCTACGCCAACGAGCCGCCGACTGGCTCGAAGCTGCTCACGCTACAGAACGTAGTGCTCACACCCCATCTGGGAGCGACGACTAACGAGGCCCAGGAGGAGGTGGGCTCGGAGATCGCGGAACAGGTCATAGCATACCTGGAGGACAGTATTCTGAAGAACGCGGTCAACCTGCCAGCGAGGTTAGATCCGGAGCTCGTGCCATACATGCCCCTTGCCGAGAAGCTGGGCACGTTCGCATCACAGCTCGGGAAGTGCAGCGCTGGGAGGATCGAGATCCTCTGCATGGGAAACCTGGCTAGGAAGGACATCAGGATCGTCTCGGCAAGCGTCATCACGGGCCTGCTGAAACCGCTTTCTGAGGAGTTCAATGTCAACTACATCAATGCGTTCGCCATGGCGAAGGCCCGCGGAATCGACATCGTCTCGTCCACGTCGGAGGAGGCTGGCAGGTTCGGCAACCTGATACGTGTCTCGCTCCAAACGAACGGCGACAAGGTCTCGACCGCAGGCACCCTGACCGCTGACAGAGGCGCCAGGATAGTGGAAGTGAATGGCAGCCCCGTTGACATCGTCCCCGAGGGATATTTCCTGCTGATCGAGCACATGGACAAACCCGGAATGATAGGCAAGGTAGGGTCCATACTCGGAGACAACGATGTCAACATAGCCAGCATGGAAGTCGCAAGGGCTCAAGCCAGGGGACCGGCCATGATGATCCTCGAGCTTGACGATGAGCTCAAGACTGAAGTCCTGAGGAAGGTCCGGCAGATAACGGATCTCAAGTCCGCCATCGCAATCAAGCTTTAAGGCGTCAGATTAATCGGGAATCAAGCGATTCGATCAGACGGAGTTGGGCATATCGCAACGATCCACATAGACATCCGGGACGCCACCGCAGATGACCTCACTTCAGTGGTCAACCTATGGGGAATGTTAGCGAGGCATCACGAGGACATCTCCAACGACTTCACATTGGCCTGGAACGGCAAGAGGAAATGGGCCAAATACGTCGTGGACAAGTTCGATGAGATCAGCACCAAGCTGATCGTTGCAGAGGAGGACGGCAAGGTGGTCGGGTTCATGCTCTGTCTTCTGTCCCCGAACACCCCTGTGTTCAAGGAGAGGAAGATCGGCGTGATATCCGACGTCTTCGTACTCGAGGAGAGGCGGAGGAAGGGCGTCGCGAAGAAGATGCTGGACGTCGCCGTCAAATGGTTCAAGAAGAACAAGGTCAGGTCCGTCCGGCTCGGTGTTGCCAATGACAATCTGGAGGCACGGGCGGTCTGGCGCCGGATGGGATTCGAGGCGTACATGATCTACAAGCGGTTGGACCTCGACAGGATGGAAAAGGAACCGCCCGTCAAAGCGAAGAGAAAGAAGATAGTCAAACAGAAGAAACTGGAGAAGAGAAGGGGTTTGTAGGGATTTCCGGGATCAGGCGAGTGCCTTCTTGATCCGCTCCATGCCTTCCTGTATGTTCTTCTTGTTCGTGGCATAGGAGATCCTCAGATGCTTCTCGCCAGCGGACCCGAAGGAGGAGCCTCCCGTGAGCGCCACCTCTGCTCGGTCCATCAGGAACAGTGCCAGCTCCTCAGAGTTCCTTGGGTCCTCGTACCTAGGGAACACATAGAACGCGCCCTTCGGAGCGGCGCAGCTGAACGAAGGTATCTCCTTCATGAGCTTCATGATGAGGTCCCTGCGCTCCCGGAACTCGTTCACCATCATCTTGACAGGCTCCTGGGAACCCGTCAGAGCAGCGAGCGCTCCGTATTGGGCGAACGAGACGGCGTGCGTTATGGAGTGCTGCTGGATCTTGTTGACGGCCTTGAAGATCGGCTTCGGGGCAATGAGCCATCCCATCCTCCAGCCGGTCATGGCGTAGGTCTTGGAGAAGCCGCTTATCGTTATCGTCCTGTCCATCATCCCGGGCTCGGCACCTATCGAGTAGTGTTTCATGTCGTCGAACACTATCTTCTCGTAGACTTCGTCAGAGAGCACCAGCAGATTGTGGTCCTTTGCGAGGTCCGCCAGACCCTTGATGTCGTCGCGGGTCTCGACCGCACCGCACGGGTTGGACGGCGAGTTGAACAGGATCATCTTCGTCTTCGGTGTGATGAGCTCGGCGACATGCTCAGGAATGACCCTGAACTGGTCCTCGTCCTTTGTAACCACGGGCACGGTCTTCCCGCCGGCCAGCTGGACGCAGGGGTCGTAAGTCACCCATGCAGGATTTGGCATGATGACCTCGTCCCCCTCGTTGATGGTCGCCAAGATGGTCTCGAAGATGGCCTGCTTCGTGGGAGTGATCAGGACATTGGACGAATCGCACGGGATGTTGTTCTCCGACTTTGCCCTCTGAGCTATGGCCTCTCTGAGCTCGGGCAGCCCAGGGGCGTCCAGATACCTCGTCTTCCCCTCGTCCAAGGCCTTCTTCGCAGCCTCTACGATGTGCTTCGGGGTGTCGAAGTCCGGCTCACCGACAGTGAAGGAGATGATATTCTTGCCCTCCTTCTTCTTCTGCCCGGCCAGCTCTTTCATCTTCATCGTGCCAGATTCTTGTACGCGCTTTATCCGATCCGCGATCATCCAAATCGCCCCACCTGTGAACGACACGAGCAATATAAAGCATTGGTGTCCAACTTTTGTCATGCGACGGTCTGCCAGGACTAATCGTCAACTACCGCCCATTGAGATGGGTGGCTTGTAACTGACCTCAACGGAGGTTCGATGCTCCGCGTCACTGGTCGCTACGATCGGCCCGTTGACGGTGGGCCTGCCAACCAAGGCGTTGCCGAGGCTGGCGATGTTCCTTGCCGCGT
>Ga0315286_10004738_pt1 | contig 13050 bp, 9 predicted proteins | sample YL17G10_0_MG_FD_205038 | JGI IMG/M metagenome (GOLD analysis project Ga0315286, IMG submission 205038) | Sediment microbial communities from Yellowstone Lake, YNP, Wyoming, USA - YL17G10_0 | ecosystem: Environmental > Aquatic > Freshwater > Lake > Sediment | place: USA: Wyoming | collected... | reverse complement strand
CTGGATGCTGGTCCTGCCCCCTTCCGAGCTCTGCGTTGCCTGCCACACGGAAAAGGCGCCCGAGGTCTCACCGCCGGCGGGAGCGCCCGCCCACCGAATCGGTCATACCTACGCCGGCTTCCAGCCCCCCGCCACGCTGTTGAAGGAGAAAGCCACATTCGGCCCCGGCGGCGAGCTCAGTTGCCTGTCGTGTCATCGTCTCCACGACGCATCGGGCGCCAAGCCGCTCCTGATCCGCAAGAACCAGGACAGCTCGCTTTGCCTCGAATGCCACGAGAAGCAGAAGGCCGTTCTCGGATCGCCCCACGACCTTCGCGTGAGCTCTCCCCAGACCGCAAACGCTCATAGTGAGAGAGCTTCCGCATCGGGGCCTTGCGGCGCGTGTCATCGTGTGCATGGATGGGCGCGCGATGTCCCGGAGACCAACCGGCCGCACAGCTCCGGCTGCATGGAATGCCACGGACCCGGCGGCCCGGGATCGCGTAATCGGCCCTACGCCGAGGCGCATCCTGTCGGAATCGCCGTGCCCGAGGGCAAGTCCATCACGCTGCCTCTGGATCAAGCCACAAAGGCCATCGGCTGCCTGACGTGCCACGACCCGCATATCCCGCGTCCGGCGGAGGAATCGATAGGACCAGGAAGTCCCATTGAGCCGGCGAAACCACAACTGGACACGGGTCGGACGCCACGTTCGTTCCTGCGGCAGGCAAACTCGCAGCTTTGTATTGCCTGCCACGACAAGATGGGCGATTCACTCCAGGGGCCCCACGATCCCGCACGCTTCACGCCTGCGCTGCAAGAAACGCTTGGCGTGACCCCTTCCGCGGGTTCATGCTCCGTCTGCCACGCGGCCCACAATGCCCGAGGTCCCCACCTCTGGGCTCGCACGCCGGCGAACTCCGCAAACGGTCCCCTCTCCGACCTCTGTGGCGCTTGTCACAACGGGGATTCCGTGAAGGGGCCGCAGGGAACGCACCATCCGCTGACGCCTGCTGCAAGTCACCGGCTCGAAGACGGCCGGACAGGTCCCGCCGGACCTGCTTCGGAAGTCTCCTGCATCAGTTGCCACGAGCCCCACGGCGGCGCACAGTCCGCAGCACAGCTTCGCCGTCCTTCGGACAGCCCCTGCCTCACCTGCCACGAGGACAAGCAGCAGATCAAAGGTTCCGTTCACGATCCTGGGGCCAGTGCATGGGGGAAGAACCTGGGCCTCGTCTCTCAGGATCTTTGCCTCGACTGTCATCCGATCCACGGCCCGAAGGAGCAAGGCGGCATCTGGCGATCCCTCGGAGGCGAACGGACTGCGGAGAACCTCTGCGAAGCGTGCCATCGCCCCGGAGGGCCCGGCCCCCCGGTGAAGACGCCACACGTGGGCAAGCCGGAGGCGGGCTCCGGCAAACAGATTCTGTGCACCACGTGCCATGACATCCACGAGAATGGACAGCACCCCAAGCTGCTTCGAGCCTCGAGGCAAGACTCGACCCAGTGCATCACGTGCCATTCGGGGTTCGGCCGGATACTTGAGACGCCTCACGACCTAAGGAAGTCGGCGCCTGCCGCACTCAATGTGCAGGGTGAGCCTGCGGCCGAATCCGGCCCCTGCGGGGTCTGCCATTTGGTGCACCCTGCTTCCGCCGGGGAAGGGACTTGGGCACGGCCTGTGCCGCCCGGCGGCAACAGCGGCAAGGGTCTGTGCACTTGCTGTCATAGTCAAGGCCAATGTGCCCAGACCCACGTCCCCCAATACACGGACCATCCTGAAGTGGCCATTCTCAACCGCCTTTCGCCTGGGCACCCTGACTACATGCCAACTTTCGACGACAGCGGCCGCCCGTCGCCCACGGGAGCTATCTCTTGTCCCACCTGCCACCAAATGCACGCGCCCCGCGCTGCCGCAGCAGGAGGCGGGCCATCTCCATCCCGTCCTATGCTGCTGAGGACGACACACCAGACGCTCTGCACCGATTGCCACGGAATTCAGACGCCCTGGCGTTTCCTCTACTATCATGAAGCAAATCGCAATCCTTACCGCGAACGCGCCACAGATGCGCCCGCCGTGGACGCCAGGAACGAAGGGGACTCACCACCCGGGTCGTGACCCATCAAGCTCTTTTCTCGATCTGCTCGATCAAATTGCGAAAGATCAAAAAATGGAAAGGAAGAAACACATACCAGTAGGGCTTGCCGAACAAACCCCTGGGTTGATAATAGGCGGTTACAGACAGTCGGTTTCCGCTCCCCTCCGGCTCAACATTGAACTGGAGCCATGCCTTGCCTGGAAGCTTCATTTCCGCTCGCAGGAGAAGCATGGCATCGTGCTTAAGACCCTCGACCCGCCAGAAGTCAATCACGTCACCCACTCGTAAGCTCGAGGAACTCCTCCTTCCCCGCGACGACCCGACGCCCAAAAGAAGCCGATCGATCGCCCCCCGGAGCCGCCACAGCCAGTTGCTGTAAAACCACCCTTCCTTGCCGCCCACCCGGCAGATCGAATGGAAGAGCGAGGGAGCGTCCTTCTCCGTCAGAAGCGAATACGAGCTCGTATAGCGAATCCGCCCTTCGACCTCGTGCAATTTCATCGCCAGCTCGTGAGCCGGGGGATAGGCGTCGGACCATCGGGTGTGGACCTTGTCCTGTTCTTCGCGCGACATCGCCCTCACGATCGCTTCCTTGTACGATAGAGGCTCGAACCGCAGGACCCGGTTGATCTCATCGCTTTGGCAGACAACCTCGTTGGTGGTTCCCTCCATCAGACATCGGGTGATGGGAGCGGGCACTGGCGTGAGAAGGCTGGTGACGTATGCAAAAAACGCGATGTTGCGGACGGGACAAGGAGCGAAGAGCCTCTTCTTGCCGAGCAGGTCGGCGAAGATCCCCAGCATCTCCTTGTAGGTCAGAACGTCCCGCCCGCCAATGTCGAAGGACTTCCCGCAAGTCTCCTGCGTTTCCAGCACACCTACGAGGTACTTGATGACATCGCGCACCGCGATCGGCTGGCACTTGGTCTGTGCCCAGCGCGGTACGAGGAAGATGGGGAGAGTCTTCACCAGATGCTCGAGAATCTCATAGGAGGCACTGCCGGAGCCGATGATAATGGCCGCCCTGAGAATGGTCGTGGGGACCGGTCCGCGCCCCAGTTCCTGGGCCACCTGCATCCTGCTCCTCAGATGAGGCGACAGGAGCATGCGAACGTCCCCGAGTGCTCCGAGATAGATGATTCTGGCGACCCCCTGCTCCTCGGCAGCCTTTCGGAAGTTCTCGGCGGCCTGAATCTCTTTGGCTTCGAATTCCTCCTGGCCCAGCAACAGGGAATGGATCAGATAGTAGGCGGCGTGAATCCCCTGTAACGCTCCTCGCAAGCTGTCTGCATCCAGAGCATCGGCCACCACGACCTCCGCACCGGGCCACCGCTCCGGGCCTTCCTCAGAGGCCGCTCGCACCATGACCCGCACCCGATAACCCCTGGCCAGCAGCTCAGGAACGAGCCGTCCCCCGATGTACCCGGTGGCGCCGGTCACCAGGATCCTGCCCATGTCGGGCTGTGGCTGGGACGGTAGATCGTGGCAGAAAAGGCTGCTGTCGACGGATAGCATGCGGAGTTCTCCTGTTCAACATAGTTAGCGGCGATCATCGCCTTTCGCCGGTATTTTGACATAATCACCACATGGCGCCTGCAATCCCACCGAAGGTGGGATGAACGCACCGATTCACGCATGGTTCAGGTCCTCTCTCCTGCTTGTGCATCGGTCAGAACCCGCGCGCATCTTTAGAGAACTACGGGTTATTGCCCGCTCCGTTCAGAATGCCAAAGACTCGATCGCGAATATCCCTGAATCTCCTGCGGTCTTTGCGCGTATCCACGGCAAGAACACAAATTGCCTGTTCGTGGACGGTCATTCGGACAAGATCAATTCCCTGGGGATGACATCCTGGGACTGGGGCTTGCTGCGCGATGCCGGCAGACCGTAGCGGACGGAGGACCTGTACACAACAGGCTTCCTCGCATTTTAGCCTTGTGCGAGCCGCCCCCAACACGGATACTTGCGGTTCGGCCAGTCGAACCGCGATCCGCGGTGAGATTGCGGCCGCTTCTTGGGAGGTGAAGGAAGAATAGAATGATGACGAGGAGATATCGCATTGCCGTCGTCCCCGGCGACGGCATCGGCTGGGAGATCGTCCCCGTCGGTGTACAGGTGCTCCAGGCCGCCGCCGGGCGACTCGGCTTCGAGCTTTCGACGGAGACGTTTCCCTATGGAGCCGCCTACTACAAGAAGACCGGCAAATTCCTTCCGGATGATGCTCTCGACACACTCAGGGGATTCGACGCGATCTACTTCGGGGCGGTGGGTTTGCCCGACGTGGATGACACGCTGCCCGCCAAGCTATTTACGTTCCACATCCGAAAGAGCTTCAACCAGTACGTGAACTACCGGCCGGCCCGCCTGCTGCCGGGGATCCAGAGCCCGTTGCGGAACAAGACCTCGGCGGATATCGACTTTGTCGTCATCCGGGAAAACACCGAGGGCGAGTTCGTTCAGGTGGGCGGTTCCGTTCAGCCTGACCTCGATTACGGCCTGGCGATGGATACGAGCGTGTTCACTCGCCGAGGCGTGGAACAGGTCGCACACTACTCCTTCAAACTCGCGCAGCGCCGCCGTCGGAAGGTGACGAGCATCACCAAATCAAACACGCTCATCCATTCCCTGGCGTTCTGGGACAGGGTGATCGAACAAGTGAGCCGGTCGTATCCGGACGTCACCTACGGGAAGATGTACGTGGACAACGCCTCGGCGAATTTCGTGCTCCGTCCCGAAATCTTCGACGTGGTGCTCACGACCAATTTCATCGGCGACATCCTGAGCGATCTCGGCGGGGCGATCATGGGCAGTCTTGGCCTCGGCCCCAGCGGCAACATCAACCCCGAGAAGCAATATCCTTCGATGTTCGAGCCGATCCACGGCTCGGCCCCGGACATCGCCGGCAAAGGGATCGCCAATCCGATTGGCACGATCTGGTCTGGGGCACTGATGCTGGAACACTTAGGCGAGAAGGAAGCCGCCGGTCTTGTCGTTCGAGCCATCGAAAAGACAGTGCAGGATGGCGTGCTGACGGTGGACTTGGGCGGGACCGCCAAGACGATTGATGTCGGCAACCACGTGGTGCAGAATGTGAGAGAGCTGTAGCGAACCATGCCGCGAATCATTGACTTGACGTTGCCTCTCGAAAATGGCGTGCGGGGCGTGTCCATCGAGTCCGCCAAGAGGCTCGAACAGGACGGGTGGAACGCAACCACACTGCACCTCTACTCCCACTGCGGGACTCACGTGGACGCGCCCATCCATTTCGGCGTCTCCGATCAGACCATCGACCAGATCCCTTTGGACCGATGCATGGGTCCCGCCTGGCTGGTGGACTTGACTGGAATCCAGCCCCGCGCCCCGATTGGCGTCGATGCCGTCGAGCACCTGGTGGACAGGATTCGAGAAGGCGACAGCCTGCTCCTGCGAACCGGTTGGAGCCGGCGCGCCGGCGACCCGTCGTACCGGGACGAATTACCGAGAGTCAGCCTGGAACTCGCCGCATGGTGCGTGGCGAAGAAGATACGGATGCTCGGCGTCGAGCCTCCGTCCGTCGCCGATGTCAACAACGCGGAAGAGTTGACCGCCGTGCACAAAGTCCTCCTCGAAGCGGGCGTCATTATCGTCGAGGGACTGGCGAATCTCGACGAGATTCACCGCGAGAAGGTGACCTTCATGGCCTTCCCACTGAAAGTCGCCGGCGGAGATGGTTCGCCCGTGCGGGCTTTTGCTCTTGAAGACTGATTGAACTGCTGCAAAATGGAGATTGGTTCGTGAGACAGGATTACTTTCATCGCGTCGCCGCTCTGACGCCGACCAAGATGTGGATCAACAACGTCACACCCCGGGAGGCGGACCTAGCGATTGCCGCCGGGGCGATGGGCTGCACGCAGAATCCATCCTACACCTGGAAGATGCTGAATCACGAGGAAGGAAAGGAGGGCGCCCTGGCCCTACTGGATGAGACGCTCAAGGAGAGCCGGGACGACAACAAGGTCGAATGCACCCTGCAGCGAAAGCTCGTCAAGAGGGTGGCCGAGGGGTTCATGACCGTCTACAACAGAACGAACGGCCGGCACGGATACGTCAGCATCCAGGGCGACCCGATCCACGAGGAAGACCACCAGGTAATCATCGACGAAGGACGCAAGAATCGCCAGATGGGCCCGAACATCATGATCAAGATCCCCGCGACCAAGGCAGGTCTGGAGGCCATGGGCGTCCTGATCGAAGAGAACACCCCTCTCAACGCGACGGAAGTGATGGGCCTGAGCCAGGTCATCGAAGTCTGCGAGATGTACCGCAAAATCACGGCCAGGACCGGGAACCGCCCGATCATGTACTACTCGCTCATCACGGGCATCTACGATGAATGGCTCCACAAGGAGGTGGCGGCACAGGGGATCGAGATCTCCCCGGACATTCTCTACCAGGCTGGCATGGTGATCGCGAAAAAGGTCTACCGCCTCGTGCACGACCGAGGCTATCCGCTCGGCTTCATCGGCGGCGGCGTCCGGGGACTTCAGCACTTCACCGAGATGGTCGGCGGCGATGTCTGCATCACCATGAACTGGGGCGGACAGGCCCAGACGCTGCTGGAACTGGATCAACCGGTGGTCGCCCGGCTGTTCAATCCGGTGCAGGACCATGTCCTCGATGAGCTGCTGGCCAAGGTGCCGGGCTTTCGGCAAGCCTATATGGAGGACGGCCTGGAGGTCGAGGAATACGAGGAGTTCGGACCGGTCCGATACTTCCGGGACATGTTCATCGGCGCCTGGCAGAATACCCTGAAGTTGATCGAGGAGCGTCGCGCGGCCCGTCGGTAGTGTCAACATGAACCACGAATCGATATCCGATAGAAGCGCAGAGCCCTTGATCCCCAGCCGGTATCTGCTGGTGGTCTTGACGTTTCTGCTGTCGCTGCTGCTGTACATCGACCGCGTGTGCATCTCGGCGGCCACGGATTCGATCCGCCCGGCCCTGGGACTGAGCGAGAAGCAGATGGGCTGGGTCCTGTCGGCCTTCGCACTGGGCTACGCCCTGTTCCAGACGCCGGGAGGTCTCCTGGCCGACCGATTCGGGCCGCGCGCGGTCCTGACGGCCGTCGTCGCGTTCTGGTCGCTCTTCACCGGCCTGACCGCCGCCGCATGGAGTTTCGCCTCCATGCTGGCGGTGCGATTCCTGTTCGGGGCGGGCGAGGCCGGGGCCTTCCCGACGATGGCCCGGGCCTTCTACTCCTGGATTCCCATGCCGGAGCGGGGCCGGGTGCAAGGCATCAACTTCTCCGGCTCCCGCCTGGGAGCGGCTTTCGCGCTACCCGCCGTCGCCTGGATGATCACCGCCTTCGGCTGGCGGGAGATTTTCGTCACATGGGCCGTCCTCGGCTTAGGCTGGTCCGTCCTCTGGTACCTGTGGTTCCGCAATGACCCGGCCGATCACCCGCGCATCAGCCCCGCAGAGCTCGACCACATCCGCAAGGCGCGCCAGCAGGCCAAGGACGATAAGAGCGATCAGCCGAAGCTCTCGGCAATGGTCCTGCTCAGGTCCCGCAACATGTGGCTCGCCATGGCGCAGTACTTCTGCAGCAACTTCACCTTCTTCTTCGCCCTGACGTGGCTGTTTCCGCACCTGAAGAAAACGTACCAGCTCTCGCCGGTGCAGGCGGGCCTTTTTGCCGCGGCCCCGCTGCTGTGCGGCGCGTTCGGCAACTGGTTCGCCGGCGTGATGGTCGACCGAATCTACAAACAGAACCGATGGGGCCTGTCCCGGCGAGCACCGGCGATGCTGGGCTTTGCCCTCTCTGCCGTCGGACTTGTCGCCAGTGTCTACATGGAGCGTCCCCTGACAGCGGTCATCTTCCTCTCTGTCGCTATCTTCGGAGCCGATATGACACTGGCCCCATCGTGGGCCGTGTGCATCGACATCGGCCGCAAGCATTCCGGCACCGTCTCCGGAACCATGAACATGGCCGGCAACATTGGCTCGTTCGTCACCAGCCTGGCGTTTCCCTATTTGCAAGCCTGGACCGGCTCGGTCGTCCCGTTCTTCTTCGTGGGAGCGGGCCTGAACCTTCTGGCCGTCTTGCTCTGGACGCTGGTGCGGCCGGACAAGGGATTGGAGGAGTACTGATGGCGCAGCTCAAAGGCGTTTGCGTCGGCGCGGGGTACTTCAGCCACTTCCAGTACGAAGCCTGGCAGCGAATCCCGGAAGTGACGATCACGGCCCTGTGCAACCGCGACCCGGCACGGGCCAAGGCGATCCTGGAGAAGTTCGGCATCCCGAGGCACTACACGGACTACCGCGAGATGCTGGAGAAGGAAAGGCCCGACTTCGTAGACATCATCACGCCGCCGTCAACGCACCTGGAAATGTGCAAGACGGCGGCGGACCTGGGCATCCATGTGATCTGCCAAAAGCCGCTCGCGCCGACGTTCGACGAAGCCAAACAGATCGTGGACTGCACGGCCCAAGCGGGCATTCGGTTTATGGTGCACGAGAATTGGCGTTTTCAGCCCTGGTATCGCGAGATCAAGCAACTCCTGGATTCGGGCGCTATTGGCGACAGGATCCACGTGATGAGTTTCCGCTCGCGAATGGGCGACGGCTGGGGGCCGAACGCTTACCTGAACCGCCAGCCGTACTTTCGGGACTATCCGCGACTGCTCGTCTATGAGAACGGCGTTCACTTCATCGACACCTATCGCTACCTGGCCGGCGAGATCAAGCGACTGTACGCCGTGCTTAAGAGACTCAACCCCGTCATCGCGGGCGAGGATTTCGGCGTCATCGTCTTCGAGTTCGAGTCCGGCGCCACGGGACTTTGGGACGCGAATCGCTACAACGAAAGCAACTGCCCGAACCCGCGCTACACGTTCGGCGAGTTCCTCGTCGATGCCAACCGCGGCTCGATCCGCCTGTACAACGACGGCCGGCTGACCGTCCAGCCCCTCGGAGAGCCGGAGAGAGAGCATGCATACCGCCACGAGAACCGCGCTTTCGCCGGCGACTGTTGCTACGCGACCCAGCGGCACTTCATCGACCGCATGATCGACGGCGGGGAATTCGAGACGAACGGGCCGAGCTATCTCCGCACGTTGGCCGTCCAGGATGCCGTCTACCTATCCGCGCAATGCGGGACACCTCAGGAAATCCCACGCTGCACGGATACGGCGCCGCCGTGAGTAGTCTCATCCAGCGACCCTATTCTCATTCCCTCGTCCTGCCTGTCGGCAAAACCGCTTGTGTTTTGGCGCACTTTCGCAGAGCCGGGGGTCTATTTCGTGATGTTCCACATCCTGATTTCCTGCCTCTTGAATTCAGGATCGTCCGGGTCCACCTTGATGTAGTTGACATGCCAATCGAGGAACAGGGCGTTGTAGCCTTGCCTGTGACGTTTCTGCGCGATGCGGCGACCCGCCCAGGTCGAGTACGGAACACTCGAGGCGCTCAGATGGTCCGGGATGAAGACGTCGGTTCGCCCCAGCCCGGAATCCGTTTCCTTGGCGACGATGTACTGCTCGGTGCAATCTTCGAAGTCAGCGAGGTAGATTCTTGCGCCCTGCTGCTTGATGTCCACCAGGCGCGTCAAACCCACGACGACGGTACTGCCGTCTTTCCAACCGTTCACTGCAAAACAGACGGTATGCCTCTTCTCGGGGTAGGCGGGGCAGCGATAGATCTTCACATTGCGGTAGTCCCCATTGACGACACTCTGGGCCAGGTACGGCATGAAGGCCTTGAACCAGCGCGTGGTCTCCTCATTCGTATGGCCGGACAGCAGCTTCAGATCGTCGGCCCGTGGAATCCGGTTGTCATGGTCCTGGGCGAACACGTTGGCGGCCACACCGACCTGCCGGAGATTACTGCCGCAACTGACGCCCCAGGCCTGTTTGCGCGCCTTGCTCAGAGCAGGCATCAGAATGCCCATTAGCAGAGCAATGATGGCAATGACAACCAGCAGTTCGATAAGCGTGAAACCTGTTGTCTTCCGTGCAGTCCTGCGCATCGCGATAGCTCCTTGTCGCCTCTCAATCCTTATTGGATCTGGAGTTTTGCAGAACTCCAATTGGATGTCATCCGTGGGCACGATATCCGGTCCCGAGGCCCATGTCCAGGCAATGGACATGGGCCTCGGAGACCCAGTTCGGAAACACGTTAGTCGGCCGCGTCCGCGATCACGATGGCGTCGAGCCGGGCCCCGTCTTCCCGGTAAGCGATCTCCAGCGTATAGCTGCCAGCCTTCAGTGTGAAGCGCACGGCGGGATCGGTGAGCGAATTGGTGCCATTGCTGACGTCATCCCAATGCCAGCCGACCCCAGTCGGGAAATTCCAGTTGCACCAGCCGTCGGCATCCGGGACCGTGTCCAAGGTGGCCCCTTTGATCCGGACCCAGAACGAGTTCCGCCCCGCCGGCAAATCGACCACACGGCCCCAAATCTTGTAGGTACCACCCTTGACCGTGAACGGATACGTAGCGATGCCCTCGGTATGGATGGCCGTGACACCGAGGTTCTGCGCGCTGATGTACTTGCCGCCGGAGGCGGTCGGATCGTCAGAAACCGCCATCGGCTTGGTGAGCATCCCGGATTCGGCCTCGATCCACAGTTGCTCCTTGGCCGCCGCAGGGGCTGTCCGATACAGCCGGATGTCGTCCACGTACAGGATGCCCTTGCCACTGCCTTCTGTCCCGATGGTCAGCTTCCCCACCCCCGTGAGTCTCATCTTCGCCGAGGCCAGGTCGATATTCCACTGGGTCCAGTATGGGGTCTTGATGGCGTTCGCATTGCCACCGTAAACCGCCTTGGTCTCGGTGACGTCAGCAATGCCACCGATGCCATTGATCTTCACATACACCTGTCCCGTCGCATTCGCCGGATCGCCATAGAAGTACAGAACCAGCGTTGTGATACCGTGCTTGGTCCAATCCTGCGGCGAATCGAATCTACGGGTGGCCTCGGACATCGTGAACCCACCGGCGTTGTTGAAAGACAAAGGCATGGACTGCTTGCCTCCGTGGATGATAGTCGTCTCGGCAAAGGGCGCCTTGTCGTATCCGACGGTCGATCCGCTCTTGCCGTCGGTCAGACCGTCGATCCAGGTGTCGTAGAGGCGATTGTCATCGTCGTTGTAGCTCTCGAAATCGTCGACCGCGATCCAGCTCGCCGTGGTGAAGGTCCAGACATCCCCTTCCCACGACTTGGGAGTCTGGGCGTCATTGACTTCGACCACCTTCCAGTAGTAGCTCTGACCCAGATCGACCGACGCCTCATAGCGAGGATCCACAACCTTCGTCATAGGAGCCGTACCGTTGATGACGGCCTGCTTGTCGGTGCTCACGTACACCAGGTGAGAAGACGCCTCACGACCGGCTCGCCAGCTCAATGTCACCTGTGGATTCACGCCGGTGGCACCGGAGGCCGGACTCGGGTCGCGGGCCAACACCGGCACAAAGAAGAACCGCACCTCGCTCAAGCTGTATTGGGCCAGCAGCCCGCCCCAGTTGCTCTTGATTGTGAGCTTGACGTACTTGGCCGCGATCCCCTTGAGATCCACCGTGGTGTTGTGGGCATAGCCTGCCACGCCGGAGGCACGAGCGAATTCGACGTCGGTCAACACGATCCACGCGGCGCCGTCGACCGAATACTCAACTGTAACGTCCCTGGCCCCCAACCCCAGGGTGCCCTCGACGACCTGGTTCGCATTCCACACCCACAGTTCCCGCAGCTTGCAGACCTTGTCGAACTGGTACTGAATCCAGGTCGGTTTCGGACCTGTGGGGTTGCTGAGCCACATGTGCTCCGGTGTCGTCGAGTGCAGGTCGTTGACCAAGCCCGAACCGTCGATGGTCTTCTCCGGCCCCGTATCGGCGCTCTGGGAACTGGAGGCGGTGGCGGTCACATTCTCGATCGGATAGGCCAGTGCCTCGGTCGCGAAACTCCAGACGTTGCCCTTATAGACCGTGGCCGCCTCGACTTCATCGATCCGCCAGTAGTAAGTCTGCCCCAGAGCCAGCGACCCCGGAGGATCGTACGTGTTGGCATCCTGGGCCTGGCTGACCAGCACGCCCATCGGATTGGTCCGGCTGGCATTGCCCACGCTGTTGGCATTGGTCCCGAAGTACACATCCTGGACCTTGACCCCGTCCGCCGGCTTCCAACTGAGAACCGCGTCCCGCAGCACTTCGGTCGCCTTGTCCGCCGGACTGGGGTTCTTGGCCAGAACCATCAGCGGCATCACGGCACAGTAGGTCATCGGGTCCATGCCGTTGCGCGTGGTCTGAATACCCTCGATCACACTGCTGTTGGTTAGCGGCTTGCCGCTGGCATCCAAGAGATCGGTGATCGCGAAGGCGAACCCGACGATGGGCTGGCCCTGCATGGCCTCCGCATCGACGGAGACCGCCGGGCGGTTATACTTCGTCTGACCCCACTTGGTGGCGGCCACGGTGACGGCCTGACCCACTACACCACCGGGCAGGATGGCCGCGATCGCGGGGGCGTCCTCACCGCCCGATTCGAAGATGAAGAAGTCGGGGTTGTCGCCGTTCGAGTCTTTCCAGGTGGGCGAGCCACCGAATCCGACCGTCTTGTAGATCGTCCCCGCGCTGGTGGAGTACCCCTCGCTGAGGTCCAGGTTGTCAAGCCTGGGCAGCAGCGTACCCGCCGGCACGATCGACGACGTCCCCACGCCGAGCCGGTCCGCGGTGACCGTGTAGCTGCCCACCGTGATACTCAGCAGGTTGTAAGGCGGGGTCCCCGTGGGGTGATCGCATGTTACGCTGGTGATAGGTACGATGGCAGCCGAGCACATGGGCACGACCACTGCCAGGGCCAATACCACTGACCATTTCAACCGAACGCACGTCTTCATCGCAGTACTCCTCATAGTGATACAAACCTCAGTTCGAAGGCCCGCACGGTCCACGGACCTCTCATAACTCTTCATCGTTGCAGGACATGCTTGCAACAGCCTC
>Ga0315286_10004737_pt1 | contig 13053 bp, 14 predicted proteins | sample YL17G10_0_MG_FD_205038 | JGI IMG/M metagenome (GOLD analysis project Ga0315286, IMG submission 205038) | Sediment microbial communities from Yellowstone Lake, YNP, Wyoming, USA - YL17G10_0 | ecosystem: Environmental > Aquatic > Freshwater > Lake > Sediment | place: USA: Wyoming | collected... | reverse complement strand
TGTCAAGGTGTTCTGGATTCCGAGAAAAAGGGGGACGTTCGTTCTTAAGCAACTTAACAGTATTGCTGGAAAGCAGCCACCTCCTCCGAATTGGCCGCCTTGTTTACCGCCGATGTCGTGACACCTAAGAACCGCGCAACCTCTCCTCCGCAATATCCCATCTTCCTTATTGCCAACTGGCAAAACAGCTTCCTCGCTTCGATTACCTCTCTCCTCCTGCTTCCTGACCGCAAATCATCTTCTCTAATCCCTTCTCCTCTCGCAATCCTTTTCCCCAGCAAGCCCAAATCAGGAATATTCTTCCGAAGGCTTAGGGTTTCTTTCTTCCTTGGCCAATCACGTGGTAAAGGGATCCAGGACCATCCAGTCCGTCTTGTCTCGGCATGGATATGCTTTGCCCACTCTCTGCAAGGTTGCCAAGTCTCTTCGGAACGAACGTCCCCTACTTCTTTCCTGATAAGTCCCTTAATTTTCAAAGCATAGCCTCCGCAACTCTATATCTATTTTATCATTTTGAGTTGTTTCGTGTAGTTCTACATATCTCTTCACTTTTCTCCTTAGGGGTGCAATTTCACATAACGTTCAAGGCCAGAAGAAGTGCGTTAGCATTTGGTTTTTAATCTTTTGGCCTGTGTTAGCGGCCGTTATTTGCGAGCAAATCCTTTTTGGATCCCGTAAATGCCGCTTCTTCTATATCTAACCTTTCCTGTATGATCCGTTTGAGCCAGCTGCTTAGATTCGCCTCACGATGCAAACGTGCAAAAAAGGCTGCTTGTGCTGCCAAGGCTGCTGGGATTAAGACAGAGGTCGACTTTGTTCTGCGCACCTTCACAGGTTTTTCCCAAGCAGTTTCATTATCCGCTTGAGAGATCACGATACGATCAATTTCTTCTTCACTCATAACTTTTCTTTTTGCTTTCATATGTCCCATCCTGTGATAATACGGGCAACATTGCCCGGCTTGAGTTGAAAAATTATTTTGAGCTCTCGCCCTCCCACTGTATTGCCAATAAGTTGATAACGGTCTTTGTAGGTCTTGTTCCTGAGAATCTCAAAATCAGAAAAAAAACATTCCACTGCTTCTTCAAAAGTCACTCGATGAGAGCCAAGCTTATCACGTTCAAAATCATACTCGAAGTCTTTTGGAATAAATCGATTCCAATTTACCATTTATTTATTATATCCTTTCTAATACTACAGCGACATATATACCCCATCCCCCTCCTAACCTCCCCCTTGAAAGGGGAGGGATTGGAAAACCTTCCATGAAAGTGAGAAAACCCCATAAAATCCCCTCCCCTTCAGGGGGAGGGTTAGGGTGGGGGTGGGGTTCTTGATGATCTGTCGCTGTAGTACTAATATTCTTCAATCTATCGCAAAGAATGAGCAGCTAACGTTATTGGTGCAAAAGAAGCCCTCCAGGTTTTGACGTCAGTCTTTTGCACCATGTTATGCGACGTTGCCAGCTCATTGTTTGAGGTTTCTCATTGGTATTTCATCAACTAAACCAAGGGCATATATACCACCTCCGGCTGCCAGCGGTTCACCTCTTATCCCCCCTCTCATACATTACCATCCCCTCTTTTACGAATTTGCGGGGAGGTAGAATCCGAAATGTATATGTTTCGATACAAAATATCATAACCAGAGAATATGTCAATTATTTTTTGAGATCATCCGGGTTCCATAACATAGAATAGAAGCAGCATTATAAAATCCCTCCTAACCTCCCTTTGCCAAAGGGAGGGACAAGCACTCCGCGTTTCACCCTCACCCCTGCCCTCTCCCGTCAAGGGAGAGGGAACTGAGGGAGCGGCGGGGTCTTTTTTCGGTCCACCCCCACCCTAGCCCTCCCCCCTCGGAGGGGGAGGGAAATCTTCTGGAGACGTTACTGAGAGGGATCAGACCAGAACGTTGGGAAGGAGAGTGAGGAAAAGAAAGGGTTGACAGGCAACAGCTCGTCATATTAATTTAGAGTCAAAACCGAGATCCCGGATCAGGTCCGGGATGACAACGTCTTTTTTGGAACTTTTGCCCTATGCTCTATGCCCTATGCAATTCTTTATTGGGAGGTAAAACCATGGACAAGAAAGTGATCATCTTCGGGAAAGAGGGCTGACCCTACACGACGGAGGCCAGGTCGGCCTACGGCGATCGGGCAAGATATGTAAACGTCCAGAAAGACCCCGCAGGGATGAAAGAGATGCTGAGATTCTCAAAAGGCTCCAGAGAAGTCCCTGTGATCGTTGAGGGAGAGAAGGTCAAGATTGGCTACGGGGGTTCCTGAGGGGTTTAGGTCACCGGTCGTTGACCGGTCCTAACTCTTTCCCAGGCCTTTTTGAAACCGAGATTCATGGGGCCGAAAATCTGGACGGAGCGGTGAATCTTAAACAGCCTTCGAAAAATCGACCTCCACGAGTAAAAAGAGGAGTTGAGCCGCTCAAAGCCGTCCTGGAGTTTCTCTGGCGTCATTCCCTTCGGGAGGAAGGTTACGTGCTCCATGTCGTAGAGATCCCATTGGTTTGTTAATATCCTCCCCTCCCTCTGAAGCCTTTCCCGAAGAGGAGTTCCAGGATATGGAGTTAGAATAGGGAAGAGAGCGCCATCGATTTTGGTCCGGTCACAGAAATCGAGGATTCTATCAAAAGTATCCGGAGTATCACCGTCATATCCCAGTATGAAAGAAGCAAGAATCCCGATACCGTGATCGTGGAATTTTTTGACGGCTTCCCTTGGCGAGATCCCCACGTTTGTCAGCTTTCCCATGATCGATAAATTTTCGTAAACCAAGGATTCAAATCCCACAAAAAGGGCCGTGCAGCCGCTTTGAGCTGCCAGTCTCAGTAACTCGTCGTCTTTGACGAAATTGAGCGGGGCGTGGCTTGCCCATTTAAATTTAAGAGGGGTCATCTCCTTATAAAGCGTCCCTGCGTAGGGCCGATTACCGATGAGATTGTCATCCACGAGAAAGAGAAAGGCACTCTCTTTTCTTAATGCCTCCAGCTCTTCAATAACACCGGAAATAGGCCTGGTCCGGTAGCTTTTTCCAAAGAAGGAGGAGACGGAACAGAACTCACAATGGAAGGGACATCCCCGGCTCGTCTGAATTGTATTGGTAAAGAGGTAGCCTTTACCCTTCGACAGATCCCTTCTCGGGAATTTGATCTCAGAGAGGGATACGGGTTGATCATCCCGATAGATTTTTTTCAGTTTCGACTCCTTAAAATCCCTGATCACCTCCTTCCAGATTCGATCTCCTTCCCCCAGAACGACCGTGTCAGCGTGATCACCCGCTTCCTCGGGGCAAAAGGTGGCATGAAAACCTCCAAGGACGACCTTCTTCCCTTTCCTACGGAAATCGCCGGCAATCTGATAAGCCCGCATGGCCTGGGGGGTCATCACTGTGATGCCGACCAGATCTGCTTCGACTTCAGGAGGAATGTTTTCCAGATTTTCATCGATAACGGATACTTCCACCTCCTCAGGAGTTGAGGAGGCAAGCGTGAGAACACTCAGGGGAGGAAATTTAAATTTTAACTGACCCCAGAGGTTTGAGGCCGGCCAGCCTGGGACAATAAGGAGAACCTTCATATGCGATCTTTCTCCAGATAGGACTTGAGGCGGAGGAGGGCCAGTTCCGTCAACTCATTGTGCTTCCTCTCTCCGCCCAGAAAAAGCCATCCCAGCTTATAAATCCATCGGCTGATCCGGTAAAGAAGGGTATGGGTGACCTCTGTCCCGGCCTCCTTCTCTTTCAATTCCCAGATCTCGACCCCGCCCTCAAAGATCCCATTCAGGAATTGATTGACGATCTTCCCCGGTTTCTCAAGACGGATCGTCTCTGTGTCCCATTCCGGCTGAATCCGAAATCGAAGCTTGAAATGAAATTTTGTTCCAACACGCGTCTCGCCCGGGGTCATCTTTTCAACGGAGATCTCCTCAAGGGGACACCACCGCGTTAACTGATCTGAATCGATCAGGGTGCGATAGATCTCCTCCGGCTCCCGGTAAATAAGAACCCGGTGCCGATTCACCCGGCCCCTATAGATCTTCCCTCCGATGGGATAAGAGGCCTCTCTGTTTCTGAACCTTGCCAGGAACATTGTCTTTCCAAAAGGGAAAAAAGTTAAACCACTGATCAGGGTATCGATGAATCACCTCCTCAAACCTCTTCGCGATCTCCTGGACACTCTGCCTCACAGCCTCTTTCCTGTCCGTATCCATTTTGATCGGGATCGGTTCGCCGATGACCCCCCAGTACTTCATCTTTCGTTCAAGAATGACAAAAACCGGTATGAGGGTTGCCCCCGTCTCCAGCGCCACCTGGACCGCCCCTGTGGGAAAGAGGGTCTGGCGGCCGAAGAAGTCAATTTCCACCCCCTGGCCTTCGTAGACCCGGTCAGCGACCATGGCAACGATCTCATTGCCTCTCAACCGCTTTGCGATCTCGAGGATGGCCATATTCGGCCTCTCCTTTAGATCGATTGAAATGGTATGAATCCCTGCCTTCCTCCGAAGATTTTCTTCGTACCGGGAGAGATATGGACTCTCTTCCCGAAGGGTGAGGATATTGATCGGATAACCCTTTGAGGCTAATACATAGCCTCCCAGTTCCCAATTGCCCAGGTGAGGGGTGATGCAAAGAACGCCCTTTCCCCGGGTTAAGGCCCTTACCAGGTTCTCCTCCCCGGTCTCCTTCTCAATCCACTTCTTTAAATTGGAAGAGCTCAATCGGTCCAGGGTCATATAGTCTAATAGTTTATGACAGTAGTTCTGGAAACATTGTTTGGCCAGGCGGGAAACCTCTTCTTCCGAATATCTGCTTCTCCCAATCACTCTGAGATTCTGTTTCACACTCTCCCTGGATCCCCTGAGAATAAAAAAAACGAGGTGGTTTCCGAGAGAGGCAAAGAACCGGTGCAGGGGCCTGGGAACCAGAGAGGAGAAGAGGTGAAACAGGGAGATGAACAAACTGACCTGTCCGGGGCTCATCTCAACGCCTCCTCTTTCTCTCGAGGAGGTCAACAAAGGCCTCCAGACGGGTCTCCATTCCTCCGCGTGCTGTTTGCTCATCGACGATCAGGGTCAGAATAGGGATATCCAGATCTTTTTGGACTTTTGATAGAATCGTCTGGGCCACCAGCTCGGGCATGCAGGTAAATGGGAAGATATGGATCACGCCATCCACTCCGTGCTCCGCGAAGAGGAGCGTCTTCCCCACGGACTCGATGCTCTCTCCGCCCGAATGGACCCGGAGGTAAGGCCGGGCATATCTCGTCGATATCTTCAACTGGTTTCTCCGAAAGGGGTTAAATCGGAAACGGTCATTGAGATAATCGCTCAGCCAGACCGACTTCAGGACCTCGATGCCTCTTCGCGCTAAACGCATATCCATCTCCTGGTTGGCCAATGGATCCAAAACAGTGAAGAGTTCTCCAACGATGGCTATCCGAATCGGATCGGTCCCCTTTTGCTTCTCCATCCTCCTGAACCATCGCGAGATAACAGGACCAGACTTAAAGAGAGAGAAAAAAGAAAGACTCTTTTCGATCAAGGCAATGGCCTTCTCAAAGATTCGATCGGTCTCTCCTGAGATCGCCTCATAAGGTTTATGACGAAAGTATTGTCTGGATACCCAATCCAGAAAGGACAATCGAAGGAGGATGAAAAGAAAGAGTTTATAGAGACCCAGCCTTGACCTGAGGCCCGCAATCCTCTGCATCAGATCGAGCATGTCTGTGAGGTCATCAGGATTCTGGGCGCTCCCCATGGTAAAGGTGTATCCCAGATCCTTCAGGATTTGCTCCTGAATCACATCAAAATAACCGAAGCGGCAGGGCCCCCATCCGCCGGGCATAAAGAGGGTGTCCGCCCCGAGTTGGAGGGCCTCGATCATGCTTCCGAGGGTGATCTTAAACGGAAGGCAGGCAAACTCAGGGGCGTGTTTCGTTCCCAAATCGAGGGTCTTTTGGGTCGGCTTCGGAGGCAAGATGACCTCCACCCCCGCATTCCGGAGGACAGGGCCATAGGCCTTGTGAAGCATCCCCAGATAGGGAACGGAGAGCCTCACCCCCGCTTCACCTCCCTGGCGATCATTTCCAGAAAGGCCTCGATCTTCGTTGAAAAACTCCCCATGGAAAGGTGCTCATCGAAGGTCAGGGAGAGAATAGGAATCCTCTCTTTAATCGTGTGCTGAATCATTTCGAAGTTGAACGAATCCTGGCCGCACCCAAAAGAGGCGAGATTGATGATTCCTTTGACGGAGCCCCCCTGGGCAAAACGGACCGCAGATCCCACCATCTCTTTTCCTAAAGACCAATAGATCCTCTTCCGGAGTCCTTCTACCCCTCTGTCAATCTCCTGATCACTCAGGACCTCGGTTGTAAGAGGTTGATATCCACTCCTTTCGATCTGGTCAAAGATAGGCCTTCTGAGAAAGGGTTCGTGGGTGTAATAGGGTCTGCCAATGATTCCCAGCCTCACCCTTCCATCGTCTCCCCGTCTCTCTCGAATATCTGAGGAGTGGCTAAAATCGAGGGCCTCTTCGAAGGAGAATCCCTCCCGAAGAAGCCCGCGAAAGCGGCCCTGCCTCTCCATGCCCAATGAATAGGCCTTTTTGATCTTTTCGCTGTCCCTGGAGAAGATCTTTCCCGTCTGGAGATAGAAACCCCGTTCTGACTCTATCCCCTGGGCTCTGCAATGGATGGAAAAATCGATCAGCGGAGGCAGCAGGTCGATGCTGGAGAGTACCATATCCGGCAGGCCGATCAGCTTTGGGCACATATAGGAGTCAGACTCGATGCTGATATAACGGGGAACGAAAAGAAAATCGGCCTCCTTCTTGAGTGATTCAGCGTGGCCGAAATAGATTTTGACAGGAAGGCAGAGGTCGCCGGGCAGAAGCTTCGATCCCTGCCTAACCGTTGCCTCTGTGGTAGGAGGGGAAACAATCACCTCCACATCTAATGCCTCAAAGAAGGTCTTCCAAAGCGGGAAATAACGGTAAAAAAGGAGCCCCCTCGGTATGCCCACCCGCGTCATCCATTCCTCCGATTTGCCTTCTTTCGCTCAACCGTTTCGAGAAAGGCCTCCACTCGGGTCAGGAAACCGCCAGAATGGGTGTGTTCATCAACCATCAGGCAGAGATAGAGCGTCCGTCCGTTCTCCTTCACCCCGTGTCTGACCAGAGGTTCAATCATCGAATCGACCCCGCATGAGAAACAGGTAAGATAAATGAGGCCATCCACCTCGTTTGAATCAAGGTAATAAAGGCTGGCCCCTAAAATCTCTCTTCCGGAGGCCCAGTAGATCTCCTTTCCAAATTCTCGAATCTTCGAATCCATCTCCGCCTTTGGGATCATCTCTTGAGTATAGAGGGTGGCATGGGCCTCTTCAAGAACTCTCAGGAGATCGAAGTTAAAATAGGGATCGTAGAGACAATAGGGGTGTCCAACGATGGCAATCTTTTTCACAAAACCATCTTTTATATAAGTGAGAGGCTTCTTTTGAACCCTTTCAAATAGCTCAGGGGTCCTCTCCCCTTCCGCCATCCTCTTACAAAATAGTTGGTAAGCCCTCTCCCCCTTTTGGTAAGCATGTTTAATCTCTCTTGAACTCTTCCCTAAATTCAATGCCATCTCAGAGAGGGAACGGAAAAGGCCCGTATTCCGATATCGCTCGTCGATGTAGGGATCCAATAGGGGCGGAAGACCTGGAATGGAGTACTGGAGCATCTCGGGAAGGCCTGCCGTCCTCGGACAGAAACAGGTCTTTGAATCAAGGCTGAGAAGGCGCGGGATAAAAAGAAAATCCACTTTGTCCCTGAGGCCAAGGGTGTGGGCAAAGGCCATCTTGATGGGGATGCAGTTATCGTCATCCGCATACTTGAACCCTTTCTCAATCAGGCCACGGCGGCCGACCTCTGACTCTCTAACGTCAAATCCCAGTTCCTTGAAAAATGTATCCCACAGGGGAAAGTATCGATAATAGTAAAGGGCTCGGGGGATTCCGATGGAGAGGGTCATCCGCTTCTCCTCCTCTCTCGTTGCTTCTGGAGGAGATCAACAAAGGCCCCCAAGCGTGTCGTGATCATCGTCTCAGAAAGGTTCTCATCCAGGGAGAAGGCAAGAACAGGGATGTCATGTTCCCGACTCACCCTCGTGAGGATGTTCTTAGCAACAGCCTCTAACATGCACCCTAAGGGAAGGAGCTGGATGGCCCCTTCAAATCCCTCTTTTTTGAAGAGAATCGGATAGCCAATGGAGGCGTTACACTCTCCTCCGATGTTATGCTTCAGGTAAGGCTTGGAGGCTTTGATGGCCTTCCGTTTCGATCTCGGGTCAAAAAAATCGAGGTGCAAGGCATGGGTGATCTGTCGGGTGATCCACATGGTCCGGGTGACTTCTATCCCCATCTCCCCGAGTCTCCGCTCCATATCCTGGTTCGCATGAGCATTGATCACCATATAACCTTCCCCTGTGATCAAGACCTTGAGGGGAATCCTGGAGGGATCCTTCTCAACGTGATCCAGCTTTTCCAGGCACTGCTCACGGCTTTCTCTCAGTTCTCTGAAATCGGATGCTCCATCAATCAATCTCAGGCATTCGACCAGAGCCCTGGTCGTCTCTCCCCTTCTGACCTCCAGGGGTCTGATCTTGTGTACCCTTTTTTCGATGGCCTCACAGAGCCTCACCTTTTTCCAACTGAGTCGCAAGGCTTGGAGGGTCTCCCAGACAGAGGCTCCCCACTCTTTCCTCTCCTGATCGAAGCGCAAGAAATAGTTGCTCCAAAGGCGAGTATTGTCCATGGCGATCCAAGTAAAGTTGAATCCGAGGTCCCTGAGGATCTGCTGCATCACCACATCATACATCCCGACCCGGCAGGGTCCCCGATCGCTGATCATGGCGATGGTATCGGCTCCCCTCTCCAGGGCTTCGATGAAGTTCCCAAGGATGAATTTAAATGGAAGGCAGGTGGATTCCGGGGAATATTTGACCCCCAGAGAGAGGGTTCGCTGGCTGGTTTTCGGTGGAAAGACAAATTCTGGTCCAACGGCTCTCGACATGGAGCCGAGAAAAATATCGATATACCCTAAATGGGGAACTGTAAGCTTCATGGGTCAAAGGGGACCTCCGGAATGACCAAACCTGAAATCTAAGATTGATTCGCCTGGGCCTCCCATTTGCCGCATCGGTCTCCCCAGTAAGAGACCGGTTTGTCTTCCATGATGAATTCGATCACTTCACAGTTATTTTCACAATCCTTGCAGGTGAAATTTCGGGTGCGGCACCTTACATCCACAATCCCGAAGCCTCTGAAATTGGATCGTCCCGATCCATCCGTCCTTTCTCTGGCCAAAAGAGCCGAGCCGATCGCTCCCATCACAGGGTAGAATTCAGGAACATGGATTTCTGTTCCCAGTTCTCTTTCAAGGGCCTGTTTGATCCCTAAGTTGGCAGCCACTCCTCCTTGAAAGAGGATGGGGGGCTGGATATCCTTCCCTTTGGCCACATTATTAAGATAGTTTCGCACCAATGCCTCACAAAGCCCCCCGACAATGTCAGGAATGGCACATCCCAACTGCTGTTTATTAACCATGTCCGATTCGGCAAAAACCGTGCATCTCCCCGCAATCCTGACCGGAGATTCAGATCGGAGGGCAAATTCTCCAAAGGCCTCTATGGGAATGCCGAGCCGCAGGGCCTGCTGATCAAGAAAGGAACCTGTCCCTGCAGCACAGACCGTATTCATCCCAAAGTCGATGACGAGCCCATCCCGCAGGATGATGATCTTTGAATCCTGTCCCCCAATCTCAATGACGGTTCTGACATCCGAAAAGAAATGGATTGCGGCCAGCGCGTGGGCCGTGATCTCATTTTTAACGACATCCGCTCCCACCAGAAGACCGGTCAACTGCCGGGCGCTTCCTGTTGTTCCTACTCCTCTAATTTCAAAACTCCTCGGAAGCGCGGCGGAGATCTCCTGCAATCCTTTCTGCACCGCCTGAATGGGCTGACCATGGGTAAGAAGGTACTGGGTGTGTAAAACTTTTCCGTTTAGATCAATGACCGCTAAATCGGTGCTCACCGAGCCGACATCGATTCCAAGAAACCCTTCCATCACTCTGCCGTTCTCCGATCGGTTTACTTTCCCCCGGCTCCCCTCTCTCCCTTTGCCTCGGACAATTCCGTCCAAACCGGATCGGCTATCCCTGCGTATTCTTCCGCATACCGGTCAATGGAACCGGAGAGATGGGTGAAGAAGGTCTCAGCCCCCGGATGGGTAAAAAAGACACCTGGAAAAGAGGACATCTCCCGAGCCACCTCTGGCCGATCAATCAGCATGCAGGGGGTCAGGAGGTTATCCCCGTAAGGTTGACGGGAACGGATTTCTCGGAACAAGGGAGAATTAAGGGCTTCAAGGAGTGACTTTCCTCTGATGTTGTCAGCAGCGAAATGGCAGAAGACGCAGGGTTCTACATCTCCCTTTGCGTTAATATGGAAGTACATCCTTCCTCCGGCCATGCAACCCTGAGTCAACCTGCCATCGTTCCAGAAATCGACAAAGAGGATCGGTTTGGTCTGCCGGAACCGAAGAAGGGATCGCCTTAATTGATCCCTTTGCCCGGGAGTCGGCATCCATTGAATATCCGGATTTCTACCCACAGGGAGGCCCATGAAGTACCAGATGAGGATGGCCCCCTTTTCGATCAAAAAATCGATGAAGGCATCGTCTGTAAGGATGTCGGAATTCTCTCTGGTCTGGGTGAGGGAGCAGGCGAAGAGAACCTTTGCCTCGCGAAGAAGCGCCATCCCTTTCATGGCCTTCTGAAAATGGCCCTCCCCCCGTCTCCGGTCTGTTTCCTCCTCACGCCCTTCTAAGCTGATCGCGGGAGAAACGTTTCCCAGGCGGGCAATCTTTTCGACCATTGCCTCATTCAAAAAACCGCCATGGGTGAAGACATGAAAGATCATCCGAGGATGGCCCTGATAAATCTCCAAGAGGTCTTTCCGGAGGAAAGGCTCTCCTCCGAGCACGACGACCAGATGGATTCCCATCTCTTCGGCTTCACTCAGAATGCGGTGAATCGTTTCTGTTTCCAGCTCTTCTTCTCTCGAATATTCCCCTGCATAACATCCGAAACAATTCAGGTTACACCGCATGGTGGGGCTGATGAGCAAGGCCTTGGGCGGGTACAACCCTGTTCTTAATTCGAAGACCTTTCTTTGGTTGGTCCCTTCCAGGAATTGGTCGACGAGGAAGTGAACGACCCTTTCACGCTGTTTCGGATTGCTTTCCCGGATGAGGCGCCGGGCAATCTCAAGAGAAGGATGGCCGCTTTCGAAGAGTTGGCGTATCCATCCAATCTTTTCACGGTAACTCGCCTTTTGCGGGATCTTTTCGGCGAGGCGCGTCAGGCGGATGAAATTCTCCTTTGAACCGTTGGAAATCAGAGAAAGGGCAAGGGTCGTAAACTTGATGAGAGAAATTCTCTTCAGGCGGGATGAATAATGCATCCTTCACCTCTCCTATATTCCCGAAAGATTACATTAAAAATGAATGAATTTCAACCCCACCCTTATTCCTCTTTCAGTGGATCCTGTTCTTCAGGAATTTTTCCTCCGGAGATATGCTCATAGGCCCACTTGGCCCTCGACCTGACCTTTGATTTCTTGTCCTGTTTCATGACCCGCTGGAGCTCCTCCAGGGATCTCTGATCCCCCAGGTAGCCTAATGCCCTTGCTACGAACGCCCTTACATACGGATCGTCATCTTTCAGAAGCTCCACCAAAATCGGGGTGGCTGACTTGTTTCCCGTACGCACCATAGGTTTATAATCGGATTGCCACTTTTTGCCATACTCCTTTTTCTTAGTCACCAGGTAGGACTTCAGGGAGGCAAAATTCTCAAGAACCCTGATCCTGAAATCAGACCTCTTGCCCGGGGGCAGGGCTTCGATCTCGCGCAAAACCTTGCCCGATTCATATTGAGTGATCATCCCTGCTCCATTTTCAATGAGATACGAGAGCCGATCGGGCGTCTCTTGCGACCCGCCTTTCCTCTCCTGAGCCAATCCTGCGCAGGGAAGTAAGAATAAGAGAGGGAAAATGAAGGAGAAACAAATCCGGAAAAGGACGCAGTTCGAGTTTATTTTGCCATTTTTTGGTTTTGGTTTCATACCATTTCCTCCTTCCACCTCAGATGTGATCTTACAAACGTAAAAACCGGGCGTTACTTCTTTGAAACGTTTGCAAGGATGAAGTCCCCAAGGAGGATTCCCATGTTCTTCGGAAGGTTGCGGTCGCTGCTACCGAGTGTTTGTGCCGCCCCATATGCATTGGGCGCACCAAACAACTCTTGCTCTGCGACCAGTGTTCCATTGTCGTTCATGAGTTTGGCGATAATTTTCATGTGTGATCGGCCCGAGTAGACACCGCCCCAGAAACGAGCCGAACTGCTCACGATCCGAAGGTCAGTCAGGGTCACATCAACAAACAAGGTCGGTTCACCGAAGGATTTATCAGTCCCTTTCTCTACCCGTCTAAAAAGGTTCTTCATGGTCAGATAGTCCATCGCGGCGCTCAGGCAGTCGGAGATCGCGGAGTCAGGGGATAGGACGGTGGGGGCAGCGGTAAAGCTTCGAAAGACAACATTCTCATAGACCAGACTCGATTTCAAATCCTGGTCCTCCACCTTTTTGACGGGAGTTTTGACGGCACATGCAACAAGTCCAAGAATACAAAAAATCACCAGTGGAAAAATGATCCGTTTCTTGTCTGCTCTCTTCATCATGGCTCCCTTCCTTTCTTTTTTATTTCATTAGAGTACTCTGCCGACACATCTTGATCGATTTAAGAAATCAAATAGTCAAATCATTTGATTGAATGTAGTTACTTTTCTAAAGACAGGCAGGCCTATCGGCTAAGATAGATCTGGCTTGAGAATTTTGTCAAGACATTTATTCTCACCAGCTCCCGCCCCCGCCCCCACCAAAGCCGCCCCCGGAACCCCCTCCTCCTCCAAAACCACCCCCATCGCCTCCGCCACCGCTGG
>Ga0315286_10004735_pt1 | contig 13054 bp, 10 predicted proteins | sample YL17G10_0_MG_FD_205038 | JGI IMG/M metagenome (GOLD analysis project Ga0315286, IMG submission 205038) | Sediment microbial communities from Yellowstone Lake, YNP, Wyoming, USA - YL17G10_0 | ecosystem: Environmental > Aquatic > Freshwater > Lake > Sediment | place: USA: Wyoming | collected... | reverse complement strand
CCGGCAGTTCAGCACCGGGCGTCCACCGCCTTCCACTTACCGCTCACCGGCTGCCAAAGCCCAGTTTATCGGCGATGGTCAATGGCAGAATACCCGAGAATCGGTAACCGCCCCCGGATTCCCCCCTGATAGTAATTTTCGAGCGCCGCCACGCGGCCTCCGTGCCGGCTACTGCCAGCGATTCAAGAGTTCACGGAGCCCGGAGAGCAACTTGTTCACCGAATCCAGGCTGGAGGGATCGCTGCCCTTCGTCGATTGCGCACGGATATGATTTCCGAGCTTCTCGATCTCACTCAGGACATACCCTGGATCCGTCTGCTCCTGGAAGATCTTGAAGAAGTTCAACCAATGTTCCGCGCTCACCCCGCAGAGCGTCTCCGATTTCGCTCCGGCCAGGTATTGATCCATGATCCCAGTTCTGGCAAACCGGCCGAAGTTGCTTCCGCCATCGGAAAATGGCTTGTCGGCAATGTTATCGCTCTTGGTGGGGTAAGGTCTTACGCCCTTGGGCTGAGTGATTCGCGGGTCGGACTTTGCCTCCCGGAGGTGTTGCCAGTGATAGTTGCGATACTCGGCGGCGTATCGGGCAATCTCGATGTATGGCGCGAATGCTCTCGGAGAGCCGGAAATGACGTTGCTCAAAGCCCACGGGACCACCACGATCATATCCTGGCTGGCGCAGGCTGCTGGCGTCACCACGAACCGGAAACTTGGCTCGCCCTCCTTTGCCAGTAAATACCAGCCCTTCAGCTCGATTCCCATCAGGACGGCCTCAGCATCTTGCTGGACGGTCCCGGGGGTTTTCATCAGCTTCACGTCCGGGAAAGTCTGCGATTGCCGCACAAAGCTGTAAAGCATGTACTGTTCGTCGGGATCCCAAATTGGGCGCATCTGGTTCAGGGTAGCGACAACCTGGTTCTCGATGGTCGCGCCCAACACCGAGTTCAACGTGAAAATGTCCGTGGCGGAGATGCCCTCGATGAAGGTGTCGGTCTTGAAGTGCGCCGGAAGGGCCTTGATTGCTTCCTTGACCCGCGAGTACAACTTGAAATGCTTCCAGCTGTCGGCCGGCGACTTGCGTTTCGGCTCAGAAGACATCGTAGTTCTCCAAACGCTTGACGGCAATCCGGAAGTATTCGGGGATGATCTCCGCGGCGAAACATCTTCTCCGCAGCTTGTGGCTTGCCACCGCCGCCGAGCACAAGCCGCCGAATGGCTCCCAAACCACATCGCCTTCGTCGGAGCTGGCCTTTATGCAAAGCTCCACAAGCCGTAGCGGCTTCTGGTTGGTGTGAACGCACTTGTTCTGGTTCTTGAGGCGCTCGATGCCGCGGACCGCCGGTTCGTCCCAAATATTCGTCACGCCATTGAAGCAGTAAAACTTGGCCCGCAGCCTGGCCCATGATTCGGCGCTGACCGGCTTCCTCCCGTCCAGGGAGAAGTACGGTCCACCAACCTTGTTGCCGTGCTTGTTCGCGTAGTGGACCATGCGTTCAAAGGCTTCGGGTGGCGGGTAGTACCACAGGTGATCCTTGGTGAAATACTTGCGGGTGGCGGCATTCTTTACCCCGCAGGCTTCGTTCGTCTTGTTCCAGGGCAACCCGGAACGCTCCCATTCATGGCGGAGCCATTGCTGCATGTCCAGCTGCTCCCCAGCCACTTCAAAGGTCGCTTTCTTAGTGTACTGGAGGCAGACCTCCGTGATGACCGGGAACTTCCGCAGAGTCTTGCTGTTGGAGTTGCCGGCTATGTGGGCGATGCCCTTGTTCCATACGTGGCAGTTCCGGTATTCCCAGCCGTTCTGCACAAGCAGCGGATGGACATTAGCCCAGCCAAGTTCCGTGTTCCAGAACCACAACGTCGTCATGGGCGTGGCATGGCGGGACCACTGCGCAATATGGGGCTCGTACCAGTTGGCCAGCAACTCGGGTTTCGGAGGGTCGCCGGGGAATCCGGCAAGCCCATATGGCCCATCCGAAATGATAACTACGGGCTTCGCCCATGCGGCGTAGAAGCCAAGCGCGTCCCCTGACCAGATGCCGACCCCATCCCTTTCATACTTGTCGGTGACATGCGAAACCGGGGCGTTGCGAGACAACCCGGGAATTGCTCGAATCAGAGGGGTACGTCTGCTTCTTGCGAGAGTGATCAACTGTCCGCCCTCCCGCTACCCCGCAGGTCCCGGCAAAGGCCGGGACTCTCCGAGAACCCACTTGCCTGCCGTCAACAGCCTAGCCTCTCTCGATTGCCTTGTCAAGGGTCTTGGTCACATTACATGGCGCCTAAGAGTGCGTCCGGCCACCTGGGTGCGGCGCGGGCTGCTCATCGGCACGCCCTCCGCCTCGGCCAGCGGCCGTGGCCGCCGACCACCGCCTGGCGCAGCCGCACGTAGGCCCCGCCGTTGTCCACCGGGACCTCCTGGCCGTCCTTGCCGCAGTAGCCGGGGCTCTCCAGCCGGAAGTCGTCGCTGACCGCGTCAATGTCCCGGAGGCTCTCCAGCACCGTGCCGCTGAAGGCCGCGTCGCGGACCAACTCGGCCAGCCGGCCGTTCTCGATCAGCCGCCCGCAGCCGGCCGAGACCGTGTAGTGCCCGCGCTCGGAAAGCACCTGGCCGCCGGAGCCGTGCTCCAGCAGCAGCCCGCGGTGCACCCCGCGGATCATCTCGGCGAGCCGGTCGGTTCCCGGCGCGAAGAAGGTGTTGCTCATGCGCACCAGCGGCGGGGCCCCGTAGCCCTCGGCCCGGCCGTGGCCGGTGGGCCGCGCCCGGCAGCGCGCGGCGGTCTCCAGCGAATGCAGGTAGCCGACCAGCACCCCGCGGGCGATGATCTCGGTGCGCCGCGCGAGGGTGCCCTCCGAGTCGAACTCGTAGCTGCCGAAGGCCCCCGGGATGGTCGGGTCGTCCACCACGGTGACCCGCGCGCCGGCCAGCCGGCGCCCGAGCTTGCCGTCCAGCAGGCTCGGGCCGGAGAGCACCAGGTCGGCCTCGGCGTTGTGGCCCAGGCACTCGTGGACCAGCACCCCGGCGGTGGCCGGGTCCAGGATCACCGGGAAGGAGCCGCTCGGCGCCGGCCGGGCGCGCAGCACCGCCAGGGCCCGCTCGGCAGCCAGCCGGGGAAGCTCCCCGGCGGCCATCTCGGCCAGCAGCTCGCCCGGGCCGGTCCGCCCGGAGCGCTCGGTCCAGCGCTGCAGGCCCCGGCCGCGCTCGGCGACCACCACCATCAGCGCGGCGGTGGAGCGCCGCGCGCCGCGGGCCTTGGCCAGGCCGTGGCTCGTGGCCAGCGTCATCCAGCCGGCGTTGCGGCCGAAGGAGGCCACCGTGTTGACCGCCCGGCCGGCGGCGTGCCGGCGGGCGGCGCGCTCCATGGCCAGCAGTTGCGCGGCCCAGGCGGCCAGCGCCCCGCCGGCGGTGTCCTCGACGGCCTCGGGCGGCTCGCCGGCGAAGGCCGGCCGGCGCTGCTGTCCGGGGGCCTCGGCCACCGCGGCCCGCCGACCGAGCTTCCGGCCGGCGCGGGCCATGGCCAGGGCCGCCTCCAGGGTGTCCAGCAACCGGCGGCGGCCGCCGCCGTCGGCGGAGGCGAAACCCCAGCGCTCCCCGACGATGACCCGGACGCAAGCGCCGCGGACCGTGCTGGCGCCCATGCGCTCGGCGCGGCCGTCCTGGACGGACAGGCCCACCGCGGCGGCGCGGGCGGTGCGGACCTCGGCGAAGCTGGCCCCCCGGCGGCGGGCCAAGTCCACGGCCCGGCGGCCCAGGTCCAGATCGCGCTGGACGGCTCGGTCGGCAGTCACGGAAGTGTGTGCCCCACAGGGGCGCGGAGCCGGAAGCGGAGCACGACGCCTTAGAGCGTCTTGGCCGCCAGGGCCATCAGGTCAACCATCCGGTGGGAGTAGGCCCACTCGTTGTCGTACCAGGAGACCACCTTGACCATGCGCTTCTGCATCACGGTGGTGAGCGCACTGTCGAAGATCGAGCTGGCGGTGGTGCCGATGATGTCCGAGCTGACCAACGGGTCGGTGGCGTACTCGAGGATGCCCTTCATGGGGCCGGCGGCGGCGGCCTTCATGGCCGCGTTGACCTGCTCGACGGTCACGTCCTGCTTGACCATGACGGTGAGGTCCACCACCGAGCCGTCCACCACCGGCACGCGCAGGGCGAAGCCGTGCAGCCGGCCCTTCAAGGCCGGGATGACCTCGCCGACCGCCTTGGCCGCGCCGGTGGTGGTCGGAATGATGTTGGTCGCCGCGGTGCGCGAGCGGCGCAGCTCCTTGGGGTGGGCCATGTCCAGCACCCGCTGGTCGTTGGTGTAGGCGTGGCAGGTGGTCATCAGCCCGTAGTCAATGCCGAAACTGTCGTTCAAGACCTTGGCCACCGGGGCCAGGCAGTTGGTGGTGCAGGAGGCGTTGGAGAAGACCTTGTGCTCGGGCTTGAGGTCGCCCTCGTTGACGCCCATCACGATGGTGGCGTCCACCGGGTCCTTGGCCGGGGCCGACAAGAGCACCTTCTTGGCGCCGGCCTTGAGGTGCAGCTCGCAGTCGGCCTTCTTGGTGAAGACCCCGGTGGACTCCACGGCGATGTCCACGCCCAGGGCGGCCCAGGGCAGCTCCTGGGGGTTCTTGGTGGCGGTGATGGGGATGGCCTTGCCGTCCACCACCAGGTTGCTGCCCTCGGCCGTCACCGTGCCCGGGTAGCGGCCGTGGGTGGAGTCGAACTTGAGGGTGTAGGCCATGCTCGCCGGGTCGAAGAGGTCGTTGATGCCGACCACCTCGAACTGGCCCTTGCGCTCCAGCAGCGCCCGGAAGACCAGCCGGCCGATCCTGCCGAAACCGTTGATGCCGACCTTGACGAGCTTGGCCATGACCGTCTCCCTCTTGCCGAAGCGTTCGGGGAACCGGCCGGAGACCTCACCCGGCCGGCTGACTTTCGTCGCGGGCGATTCTAGCCGGGGGCGCGCCGAGCGTCAAACGGATTTCAAGTGACGCGCCGGGGCGGTGCGCAGCTTGCAAACCCGCCCGGTTCCCCGAGAATGCCCCGCCAGGGAGGACCCCAGCCATGGACATTGACCTGGGCAACATCTTCCGCAAGCGCAACGCCGAGAGCCGCTCGATCACCGCCGAGAACTTCCGCGGCGGCAAGGGCCAGGGGGGCATGGCCACCGCGGCAACCTCGCTGCACCCGCGCTCCGCGCAGTGCGCCCGGGACCTGGGCCCGGGCTGGAAGCTCTCGCCCTGCCTGGACCTGCCCGCCGGCCAGTCCGCCGTGCTCATGGACAACGCCGGCCCCGGTGCCATCCGCCACGTCTGGTTCACCTTCGACAAGAAGTTCTACCGCGACCTGGTCCTGCGCATCTGGTGGGACGGCGAGCGCGAGCCCTCGGTGGAGGTCCCCGCCGGCGACTTCTTCTGCTGCGCCTGGAACGAGCGCCAGAACATCCTGGCCCAGCCGGTCAACGTCAATCCCAAGGGCGGGATGAACTGCTTCTTCCCCATGCCCTTCCGCAAGCACGCCCGGATCAGCGTGACCAACGAGTCGCCCGAGGAGCTCAAGGGCTTCTTCTACGCCATCAACTACACGCTCGAGCCGGTGGACGCGGAGGCGCTGGCCTTCCACGCCCAGTGGCGCCGGGCCAACCCGCTGAAGTATGGCACCGACTACACCCTGATTGACGGGGTCAAGGGCCAGGGCCAGTACGTGGGCACGTTCATGGCCTGGCAGCAGAACAACGCCGGCTGGTGGGGCGAGGGCGAGATCAAGATGTTCCTGGACGGCGACGGCAAGTTCCCGACCATCTGCGGCACGGGCACCGAGGACTACTTCGGCGGCGCCTGGTGCTTCGACGAGGGCAACTTCTCGGCGCCCTACTTCGGCTATGGGCGCGTCTCCGGCGAGCGCAGCAAGGCCGGCACGCGGCTGACCCTGTACCGCTTCCACGTGCCCGACCCGGTCTTTTTCAAGACGGATTTGCGGGTCACCATCCAGGCGCTGGGCTGGCGCTCGGAGGGCCGCTTCCTGCCGCTCCAGGACGACATCGCCGCGGTGGTCTACTGGTACCAGACCGAGCCGCACGCGCCCTTCCCGGCGCTGCCCGGCCGCGACCTGCGCGAGATCGTCTGAGCGCCCAGGACGCTCCGGCCGCAAAGCGGCGAACCGTCCGGCCAGGGACTTCGTTCAGGTATTCATGGTCAGGCTGATCGTCAGGCGGCGCAGGCCGCGGACGGAGCCGGAGGTCCGGCGCGACGAGGTCCGCGCCGACCGCATCGAGCGCCACGCGGCCATCATCCGCGACGCCGCCGCCGGGGTGCGCTCGCTGCTGGCCGAGTCCGGGCGCCCGCTGGTCCGCGCCCAGATGCGCCACACCCGGAAGGCGCGGCAGAAGATCATGCTGGCCGCGGTGGCGGTGCCGCTCCTCATTCTTGGCTTCTTCCTGGCCGTGGCCTACAGCGAGCGGGTCGAGGACTACGCCGCTCTTTCCTGGCCGCCCTTCGCAGGGCCTTTCAGCCTGGCCGGCCTGGTCGGGATGTTCCTGTGTCTCTGGCCGCTGGCTCTTTTCTTGGTGGCGGGCCTGCGCGCCGCCAGCTCGGTCCTCGCCGAGCGCGAGCAGCACACGGCGATTCAACTCGTGCTCACCCCCATCGCCATGCGCGAGGTCGCTGCGGCCAAGATCCTCCCGCACCTCCGGCCGTTCCTGTGGGGCGTGTTCGCCGCGCTGCCGCTTTACCTCGCGGCCGGCTCGTCGGAGGCGCTCTACATGGAGCGGCACGACTCGCCCTTCTCGCCGTTGGCGCTCTGGCCGCTGCGGGTGCTGGCCGCGGCCAACCTGGAGGGCTGGCGGCTGGACTTCACGCCCGCCGGCCTGGGCGTGGGCCTGGTCATGTGCCTGGGCGACCTGGCCATGGTCTGGGCGGCCGCCCACTGGGGCGCGGCCTTCGCGGTGCGCCACCGGAGCATCGCCGGGACGGCCCTGAGCCTGGCTTGGCGGCTGCTGGTCGCCGCCGCGGCCTGCCTGGGCTACTGGCTCCTGGCCCTGATCCCGTGGGCCATCTTCGCGTCGCTGGTCACCGATTCCTGCAGAGACACGCTTGGGTTCATCCCCGTCCTCAAAGGGATGCTGGAGTTCATCGCCGTCCTGGGCCAGTTGGCGGTGCTCGGCTTGCTCTGGTGGCTCTGGCCGGTGCGCGGCTCGGTGCGCGCGGCGCTCCGGGAGTTCTCCGGCTTCGACGGGCTGGTGGACGAGGAGTACCGCCCGCCCCGGCGCCTGAGCCTGACCGCCTGGCGCTGGTGGGAGGTCAACTGGCGCAGGTAGCGGGGCGCTTGAAAGCCGCCGGGCTCCCGGGTACGCTCTGTTTTCAGACGCCGGAGGGGCCCCGCCGATGGCCGCGCCGCGATTGCTGAAGACCAGCCTGTGTCTCCTCCTGCTGCTCCTGGCCGCCGGCCGGTTGCCGGCCGCCTGCGGCGAGAGCCAGCCCGCGCCGGAGCGCAGGTTCCGCTTCCTGGCGCTGGCCGACCCGCACTTCCGCGACCGGACCAAGTACCCCCAGGGCCTGGACGGCTTCAAGGCCTTCCTGGAACAGAGCAAGGCGCTCGGCGCGGACTTCGCCGTCATCCTCGGCGACGTCTGCGGGGAGGACCCGCCCGCGCTGGCCCAGGCCAGGAAGATCGCCGACCAGTCGGGCGTGAAGGTCCACTTCGTCCGCGGCAACCACGACAACGCCGAGCAGTTCAAAGCGGCCTTCGGCGACGCCTGCTACTCCTTCGACCACCAGGGCTGGCACTTCGCGAACTTCGACAGCATCTCCGGCCAGGCGGCGTGGCTGAAAGCAGACCTGGAAAGGGTTCCGGCGGGCACGCCGATCGTTTTCTGGCAGCACTACTCACCGAGCCACAATCCAGGCGTGCGCGCCCTGCTCGACAAGCACAACGCGGCCCTGGCCCTTAGCGGCGACCAGCACGGCCACCGCCATGGCATGAACGGAAAGCTCCGCGACGTGAACCTGCCCGTCTTCCGCCCGCCGGTCGACGGCGGCTTCGCGGTCGTGGACGTGCTGGCCGACGGCAGGATCGCTCTCGCCTGGCGGCCGCTCGGGTCCGCGAAGTCCCTGACCATCGTCCACCCGGCCGAGGGCGCCGAGGTCGCCGGGGGAGCGGGAACCGTCGTGGTCAACGCCTTTGACAGTTGCCGCGAGGTCGCCAAGGTCGAGTTTGACGACGGCTCGGGCTGGAAGCCGATGGCCAAGCCAACCGACTGGACCTGGACGGCCCCGGCGGAGCTCCGCGGCGGCAAGGTCCAGGTCCGGGCCACCGACTCGGCCGGCGAGGTCTGGACGGCGGCAAGCACCTATCGCGCCGGCGCTGCGGCGCCCGTCGTGAAGCCCGGCGCCGATTGGCCGGTCTGGGGCGGCACGCCCGACAACCGGCGCTCGACGTCCGACAAGGTCGCCCCGCCGTTGCGGGTCGCCTGGTGCGCGGCCGTCGGCGGCCGGGTCAACCCGCCGGTGGTGGCCGGCGGCAAGGTCTACGTCACCACCGCCTCCCAAGACTTCGAGGAGAACAGTGCGGTGATCTGCCTGGACGCCGCCACCGGCAAGGAGCTCTGGCGCGCGCGGGTCAACTGCTCGATCAACTGCGCGCCGGCGGTCACGTCCGGCGTGGTTGGGGTCTTTGACCAGTTCGGTCGCGCCTGCGGGTTCGACGCCCGGACCGGCGCTCCGCCGCTCTGGCGCGCCGAGGGCATCTCCGGAGCCTATTTTGGCCCGGTCGGCCCCGAGACGGGCATGATCAGCGCCGCCGCCGGCGTCTTCTACGCCGGGGACTCTCACCCGCTGGACGCCAAGACCGGCCAGCGGCCCTGGAAGAGCCCGGGCGGCAGGGCCATGTCCGCGTCGGCCGCCTCCGGCGGACGGGTGGTGGACGCCGGCTACAACCTGGTCAACTGCCTGAACGCCAAGGACGGCGCGGTGCTCTGGTCCAACAAGGGCGGCGCCTATCATGCCAACATGATCGTCGGCGACCTGGCCATCCTCTGCGGCAAGACCGTGGTCAACCTGGCCGACGGCCAGGCGGTGCGGGCCCTGCCCTTCTCGGGCGACGGCGTGGAGGGCGCGGCGAGCCCCGACGGCAGGTTCGTGGTGGGCAACTCCGGCCCGTGGCTGGTGGCCGCGGCGCTGGCCGATGGCAAGCCGCTCTGGCGGACCGACCTCGACAAGGTCGGCTTCGCCGGGCCGCTGACCGTGGCTGGGGAGCACGTTTGGGTTTGCGGGCGCGACGGCTCGCTGCGGGCCTATGCGCTCAAGGACGGCAAGGAGGCCTGGAGCCTCAAGCTCGGGCCGCCGCCGGCGGCCCCGGCGGCCAGCGGCAACGCGCTCTTCGTCTCCGCTGGTGGGTGCGTCTACGCGCTGGTGGGAAACTAGGGCCGGCGCGGCGGCTACTTCGCCCCCGCCTTGGCCAACTCGGCGACCTCCTTGGCGGAGAGCGCCCGGGCGTAAACGCGCAGGTCGTCGAACTGGCCCTCGAAGCCGTTCTCCCCGTTGTGGACCTGCGCGACGGTCAGGGGCACCCCTTGGAGGTTGAATGCCGCCTCGGTGCTCTCGACCTTCTGGCCGTCGAGGTAGCCGACCAGCTCCTTGCCGTCGAAGGTCGCGGCCACGTGCTTCCACTGGCCGACCGTCAGGGCGGGCTTGACCTGGTTGCCGCCCCAGACCCCGAACTGGGTCTCGCCGGCGTTGTTGATCAGCCAGTGGTGGCTGCCCTCGCCCTCGCTGCCCAAAAGCAGGATCCAGGAGCGGTTCTCGGGGAGCTTGGCCACCTTGACCCAGGCGGCGATGCTGTGCGCGGTGTTCCCGGCGGCCAGGCCGTTGACGGCGGCCAGGGTCACGCAGCTCTCCTTGCCCTCCGGGAAGGAGAGCGCGCCCTTGACCTTGCCCTCCACCCAGGCGGGCTCATTGGTGAGCGTCCCGTCGTTCTTCTTGCCGGAGGCGTCGGCGGCAGCGGTGCCCTTGCCGTCGTCGAACTTCCAGCAGAGGATGGCGTCATCGGCGGCCTTGGGCTCGGCGGGCTTCTCCGCGGCGGGCGGGGGCGGCTTGGGCGTCTCCGCCGGCGCCGGAGTAGTCGGGGCCGGGGTCGTCGGAGCCGGAGTCCCTTCCGGCGGCTTGGTTTCCCCCGGGGTAGCCGGCTTGGGCGCCGGGGTCGCGGGCGCCGCCGCCGGCGGCTGGCTGCCCGGTTGACCGGACTTGGGACCGGTCGGCTGGGGCTCGGTCTTCCCGCACCCGGCCAGCAATCCGCCCAGCAAAGCACTCAGGGACACAACCGCTACAGACTTGATCATGGTCCGAGTCCTCCAATGGACGGGCCAGGCCTCGGCCCGCACCTGCATCACCGGGTATTCTCGCCGGACCGGGCGGCCCGCGCAAGGGAAATCGGTTCATCTGCGGCCGGTCGCCCGGCCGTGATTGTCTCTGGCGCCGGCCGGCTATTTCATGTCCCTGAGCGGCTCGATGGCGGCGATCTCGTCCTTCGTCCAGCCGCACATGACCAGCTTCTCGCGGACGAAGTAGCGGTAGGTGTCGTAGCTCACGTCGGCCTGGACGCGGTGGTCCACGTGGGGGATGAAGCCGCCGTCGGCCACCACCGGCTCCAGCCGCTTGAGCTCGGCAATGACCGCCGCCCGGCCCTTCAGCAGCGCCATCTTGTTGAAGCCGCCGACCAGCAGGACCTCGTGGCCGTACTCCTTGCGCAGCTTGACCGGGTCGGTCCCGCCGCGGACCTCGATGGGGAACATGCAGTTCTGCCCGGCGGCCAGCCACAGGGGCACCAGCTTGGAGATGTCCCCGTCGCAGTCCGTCCAGATCACGTCCACGCCGTGAGACCGGAGCAGCTTCAGGACCGGGCGCAGGTGGGGCATCACGATGGCGTTGAACATCTCCGGCGAGCACAGCGGCCCGCTGTTGTAGCAGATGTCCTCCCAGCCGGCGGCGAAGTCCACCGAAACGTGGGGCAACGCGCGCTCCAGCACCGCCTTGGTGATCCCGGCCACGTGGGCGACCATCTCCTCGATCAGCCCGGGGTCGTCGTAGAACATCACCGCCAGGTTCTCGAAGCCGACCCAGTTGCGGACCCAGCCCAGGTACGAGCCAAAGCTGATGCCCACCGGCACGTCCGAGCGCAGCAGCCTGGCGCCGATGGCCGGGAGCCCCGTGCCGGCGGCGCCGGCCGGCTTCTTGCCGGATTCCTTGGGCTGCTCCGCGCCGGTCTTGGAGCGCTGGATGTCCTTGGCCGGGCCCTCCTCGGCGGCGGGCAGGCGCTTCTCGATCTCAAGGGGCAGGAACTCGTCGCGGAAGGCGCGCCAGGTGGAGCGGTCCTTGACCGGGAACTCCAGGTAATGCGGGATGGTCCCGCCGCCCTGGCTGATCACCTCCATGAGCACGCCCAGCTCGTCGCGGACCACCTTGGTGTTGCCGCGCTCCTCGACGGTCACGCGCTTCCGGCCGTTGGTGGTGCCCAGCTTGACCGCGGCGTAGGCTGGGTGCTCGCAGCCGAAGTATTCCTCGGCGGCCCAGTTGTCCGCGTACTTGGCGGGCAGGCCCTCCTGGTGGAAGCGCTGGAGGGTCTCGTCCCAGTAGCCGAACTCCCAGTGCGGGACGCGGTCCACGGTCTGGAAGTGCATGCAGCGCAGGAAGCGCTCGCGGCTGGTCATGGCCCCCGAGGGCTGGGCCCTGCCGCCGGACTTCCGGCCGGCGCCGGCCTGGATCAGGGCTTCAAATTCCTTTTCGAGCACGGCGCTTCTCCTTGCGGGCGGCGCCCGCGCTGGGGTACGGGCCACCAGTCTATGCCCGGCGCCCCCGCCCGCAAGCGCAGGGGCGCCCGGCAACCCCTTGACCCCCGGCCGGCGCGGCGCATAATGATCCCCGGTCACGCCGCGGGAAGGAGCCTGCCCAATGGCCGCGATCAAAGTCGAGAAGCCCACGCCGGAGACGCTCAAGAAGCTCGGCGTCGAGAAGTGGCCGGTCTGGAGCAAGGAGCAGAGCCGCTTCGACTGGCACTACGACGACCGGGAGGTCTGCTACCTGCTGGCCGGCAGGGTCCGGGTGACGCCGGCCGGCGGCCAGGCCGTCGAGTTCGGCGCCGGGGACCTGGTCACTCTGCCCCGGGGGATGGACTGCGTCTGGGAGGTGATCGAGCCGGTCCGCAAGCACTACCGGTTCGGCTGAAAGCGCCGGCCATGCCCGACCCCGCCGCCCCCACCCGGAGCCCGTCCGACCAGCCTGACGGAGCCGCCGCCAGCGGCGTGATCGTTGACCGCCTGACCGTCAAGTACGGCCCGACCGTGGCGGTGGACAACGTGGCCCTGGAGGTCCGCCGCGGGGAGCTCTTCTTCCTGCTGGGGCCCTCCGGCTGCGGCAAGACCTCGCTCTTGCGCGCGATCGGCGGGCTGGAGCCGGCCGCCGCCGGGGCCATCAGCATCGGCGGGCGGGACGTGACCGGCCTGCCCGCCTACCGGCGCGGCGCGCCGATGGTCTTCCAGGGCTACGCGCTCTGGCCGCACCTGACCGTTCTGGAGAACACCGCCTACGGCCTGGAGGCCCGCGGCGTCGGGGCCGCCGAGCGCCGCGGCAAGGCGCTGGCGGCCTTGAAAATGGTCGGGCTGGCCGAGCGCGCCGAGGCCCGGCCCGCGCAGCTTTCCGGCGGGCAGCAGCAGCGGGTGGCGCTGGCCCGGGCGCTGGCCTGCGACCCGGAAGTGGTGCTCTTGGACGAGCCCTTGAGCAACCTGGACGCCAAGCTCCGCCGGGAGATGCGCGCCGAGCTGGTCAGGCTCCACGCCGCGGCGCGCTTCACCGCCATCTACGTGACCCACGACCAGGAGGAGGCCCTGTCCATGGCCGAGCGGCTGGCGCTGATGAACGCCGGCCGGATCGTCGAGCTGGGCGCGCCGCGCGAGCTCTACGAGCGCCCGCGCACCCGCTTCGGCGCGGAGTTCCTCGGCGAGGTCAACTGGCTCCCGGCCGAGCTCGTCGGCGAGGCCCCCGGCGGCCAGGTGCGCGTCCGCACCGCGCTGGGCGAGAC
>Ga0315286_10004734_pt1 | contig 13054 bp, 14 predicted proteins | sample YL17G10_0_MG_FD_205038 | JGI IMG/M metagenome (GOLD analysis project Ga0315286, IMG submission 205038) | Sediment microbial communities from Yellowstone Lake, YNP, Wyoming, USA - YL17G10_0 | ecosystem: Environmental > Aquatic > Freshwater > Lake > Sediment | place: USA: Wyoming | collected... | reverse complement strand
TGCCCCACCACGGATCCAGCCTCGATAATGTCCCCTAGCTGCACCCTGAGCGACGACTCGCCAGTCGGAGCACCCGTCGTCCCCGATCCGCCGCAGCACATGTGGCCCAGGATGACCTGGTTGCCGTTGTTCTCCACCACCACGGTCCAGCCGAGCCAGTAGCTCCACCCGGCGTGGGTCACCATGCCTCCCATGGGCGCAAACGCATCCACGTGTTCCCCGTACGTGCCGTAGTCGACACCTGTGTGGTTGTACCCTCCGGACCGCTGGGCACCGTAGCGGCCACCAGCCGATAGATATCCACGCGCAACCGGCAATTGGCAGATGAAGCTCTCGGGACCCGCGTAGTACGTCGGCTCCCAATAGTACGACCCCGATTCGATGACCTGTCCGGAGTAGCCAGGAGGGAAATCGCTCTCGTAGTAGTGCCCGACGGCCTGCGGTGTCCCCTGGACCCAATTCCAGGCTGCTTGTCTCACAGGCGCCGGGAGCTGTTCCGCGACGGCCGCAGCGACAGAGTACGACAGGAGGTAGTACGCCAGCAAACACCCGCTCGGCAAACCAAACAGAACAACCGCACAACCAACACCTTTTCCCATACCAATGCGCTCCCCCAAACTCGCTCAAGGGACCCTGCCGGCCTCACGGCTGATGCATGCGGGATGGGGAAGGGGGGTGGGGGGATCAGAAGACCCCGAGTTCCCTGGGGGTCCGGATCCAGACCTTGAGAACGGCGTTGGAGAGCTGCAGCATGCCCTCGCCGTGTCCCAGTTGGGTGAGCATGTCCACAAAGTAGTCGGAGAGCTCGAACGGCCCCTGCATTCGCTTCGCCTCGAACGGGCTCACGCCCATCAGGAGTTTCGCGCCCACCACGGACAGGATCTGCCTGCCGTGCTCCTTCTCCAGGAACTCCCCGATCTGCTGCGAGGCCATCCACAGGGCCCCCCGCCGCTTGCGGAACCGCCTCGCCATGTTTTCGATCGCTGCTGCACCCCCTGGTGTCCGCAACAAGGCCCATACCTCATCCAGCATCACATGATTGGCCACCTCTGGCCGCCCCTGATTCCTCCTCAGCACCTCGCTCCACATCAAACCCATAACCTGCCACAGGTACACCTGCAGCTCCTGGTCATCCCAGGTTCCAGACTCGTTCGCATGCCGCATGCCGAACACCACCAGCCGCTCGTTGCGGACGTCGAACGTCGTCGGCGTGTTGAAGTACTCCCGATAAAGGCCCTCGGCGTACGGGTGCAACATCTCCGCCAGTGACGCCGCCTCCGGCCGCCGGCTGTTAGCCAGGATCCGCATGATGTCCTTGATCAGCGGGGCGTCATCCGGCTGCCAGTCCTTCGTCACCCGGCCCGTCCCAGGCACGATCAGGTTGCGGTCCTCCAGCGCCAGCCGATAGGCCTCCGCCAGTGAATTCCACTCGGGTCCCTTGGGGATCGGCCTTCCCCGAACCGCCTCGCAGAAGGCAACCAGGTGCTTCGTGCCATGCTCCAGCGGGTTGTCACTGTCGGGAGGGATGTCCAGGACATTGATCCGTTCTCCCGTGAGGCCGCCGATCTCGATGTACCGGCCGTCGTACTGGTCGCAGAAATCCTGCATCTCGCCTTCGATGTCCACGGCCATCACGTTGCTGCCGGACACCAGCGCCGAGAGCATCATCGTTCGCAGCCACACAGACTTGCCCGCGCCCGGGCGCCCCAGAGCCAGGAAAGTCGGCGTCCTCTCCTTGTGTTCCCCGAAGGGATCCACACGAATCGGCAGCTGCGTCGCCTGGTCGATGCCCAGGTAGATCCCGTCCTCATCCACGTACCGCCGCTGTGCCGGCCAGAAGAACGTCCCCAGACTCTGCGGCGTCATGTTACGAGGCTTCTGCTTCAGCACCATCTCGCCCGTTGGCAGGGTGCTCTGCCAGAGCGCACTCTGGGTATACCGGGCGGGGAAGGCGCTGATCCCCAGCGTCGTCAGCAGGCTCTCGAGGTCCCGCACTCGCTGCTGCAGGGTGTCATCATCAGGAGCCGTGCGCATTGCAAGGAAGCGGATGAAGACGGGCGTCTGCCCCACAGTCTCCATTGCCAACCGCTGGGACTGGACTGCGGCAACCTCCTGCTGGTTGGTGAAGCTCGGCAGCACGCCCTTGCTGGCCTTGACCATCTCGGTCGCCGACAGCTGCACTTCACGCTCCCGCAGCTGTCCCGCCACCATCGAGGGCTCGGCGAACTCCATGTAGACGCTGCCCGTCCAACCCCCTGGCAGGTTCGCCAGCCTGTGCACCATCGCCGGCTGGTGCGGCCGGAAATCCTGGATGACATATCCAGCTGTCCGAACGCCGTCGATCTCGATCGAGGTCTCTTTCTCGAGCACGGTGTTCGGCGCCAGCAGCGAGGCCAGTTCATCCGCCGATATCCCGGGGTGAAACGCTTCCACAGGAGGAGGAATTGTCCGCGTCGGGTGAAGACCCTGTGCCATGGCGATCGCCATGTCCGCCGCGCGGTCCATGGGCATTCCACTGGAGGCCGGGTGAAGGCCGCGCCACACCACCTGGCACATCTCTCCTGGGGAGAGCTGCCTCAGGGGGACTCCCGCCTCGCTGAACGCAGCCAGCACGATGCCCAGCCTTCTCGACAGGGCTTCGCGGGCGGCACGGATCTGGTCCTCGAACTGACCCTCCTTATGGCCATCCCGTCGCAAACCCAGCAACCCGCCTCGGGACAGCTGCAGCGGGCTCTTCCAGTACAGCGTGTACAGCGTCCGCCAGGTGACTGGACGGTACTCGTCGAACCACAGCGCCATGAACGAGGTCAGGCTCTGGGCCGCATCGGAAAGCCGCCCCGCTTGAGCCGCTTCCCGTTCGCTGATCCCCTCGCGGCTCACCTCCCTATGCCAGTGGCGCGCCCGCTCGAGGAAGTACCCCAGGTCTGGTGAAGGATCTCGAGGCTCGAGCTGCACCGTCAACTGGAGGTTTGTTCCTGCAGGCAGTCTCTCCAATGCTGTCTGGTACCGACGCACCCAATAGGCCAGATCCTGCCCGCTTGCCCCCATGTCGATCGTCGGCATTTCCAGCATCACCAGGAAGGTCCCTTCCCGGGTGATCAGCATGTCTTCCGTCAGACCCACGATCGGGACCAGCGACAGCGTCTCGCCCTGCGGCGCGCCCGGCGCTCCCTCACGGCGGGTTCGGTCCTGTCTGCCCCTCTGGCCTCTTCGAAGAAACACGTCGGTCCTCAGCGCCTCGACCATCCCCTGCGAATCCCCCCTGAAGCTTAGATCATCTACCGTGTCAGCCCGTACCTCAACAGCAGCTCGTTCAGCCCGCCCCCCCAGATCCACACCAACAGCACCAGCAGGAACGAAATGCTCAGAACCCCGAACAATCCCCCCCAGTTCAGGGGCAGGGGCTTCACCCGCACGATGCCCTTCGCCGCCTGCTTCTCAAAGACCTTCTCGATATCCGCCGCACGGTACGTTGGCTCTTCGACGGGCTTTCTCACCTCCCGCGCATCACTCGTCCCCCTCTGGAGGAACCGAGGGCGGGTGTAGAACCGCAAGATGTCGATGAGGTGCTCCTCGAACGTCTTGCCGGTGGTCGGCGCCCGTCCCAGGGCAAGGAGCGCCGCCAAGCCCACGACGACCGCGGCCAGACCGACCTTCACGATCAGCGATAGTCCGGAAACGATGACCAGCAGCGCCAGGATCAGGCCACCCCCCAGGATCACCAGCTCCCGCGTTCCGACGCCGATGACGGTCTTCGGCTTCTCAATCGTAGGTGGCACAGCTCCTGTCATCGCAGGTCTTCTCCCGCAATCCCTGTTCGGTGCAGCGGCTTTTCCGGCGGCGTCCTGGCAGAGGCCGCAGTCCGCTGTGCGCAGCCCCGCACCCCGGACACGCTCAGTCTACAGATGTCCCTTCTTGCCTCGCAAGCGCCTTGCCTCGCCATCCGCGCGTGTGCCTGCGGCCCAGTGCAGGCAGACATCACACTGTTCATCTATCCTCAGATCGACCGCCTTTCCCATGCTGCCCTCACCCAAGAACCTCCCCGTCTCAAAGGCCGATCGCTTTCCCCAGGTCTGATGCCATCTCTCGGTCTGGAAGCCGCTCATACGAGCTTCGTATCCACTCTTGGATGCCCGGGGCGTTGTTCGCCGATGATACGATCTCGCCGACGGTCTCACCAAGCTGGACTCTTATGTGGTGGACAGTCCGTGTCAGCTGTTCGATCATCTCAGCGCTCGGCACCTGTCCTCGCGCTCCAGAAGGCCCCAAGTTCGTGGCGATATTCACGGCCCCCATCCAATCCGCCCCGTGGTAACGTTCCGGAAGGAACTTACTGGTCATGATCGGCATGTGGTAGCCCGACCGATTGCCCAGGCCGTAGGCCCCGATGGTCGACCGTGCGAACCCCGTGGCGGCCCCCTGCAGACTCTGCCCACGGTAGTTCAGATCCCGAAGCACTGTGCCGGCATCCAACCCCAGTCTCGGCAACGCAGCATACGAGTTCTCTGCAAGCTGTACGCCCTTTCCGAAGCGGGCCCCGATATCCTCCAGCGGCACTCCCGTCTGGGCCAGCGCCGAGTTGCCCCCTTCGGTCCGATATCCCTCCAAGATCTCGGCGCGGGCATCGCCTACCGCCCTCCCCGTGTCCAGGGAGGCTTCCTTCCAGCCACCTGCTCCTCCAATACCCTCGCCTACACCCTGACGAACCTGCTTGTAGGCTTCGTTCGCCACCCCGACATTCATCCCGGCTGCGAAGCCCCTCCCGCCAGGCAAGCCGCTCGCGCCCACAGCCTGCCCAATCGCGGTTGTCAGCCGAGCCGGCCCCATCGCTTGACCGGGGGTGCCAGCCACTCCGCTCAGACCGCTGGCAGCCGCGCTACCGCCTGCTTCCACAACGCCCGATGCCGCTGCGCTTCCTCCACCCACCAGCCCGCCGATCGCAGGCGCAGCCGCTGCCCCTACAGCAATTGCCGCCAGGTTCACCACGGCCATCGTGCTCTTCATCGCTTTCTCGCCGATCTCGATGACCGCACCGTACACCGTCTTGCCGATGATGGTGTTCAGTCCGATCAGAACGGAGAGGATTCCAAGCGCGACCAGGAATCCGAGGATCCGGTCAGCTGTTGCCCCACCTCCCAGGCCTGCCTGGTGTGCCCTGAGCCCGACCATCGCACCCACCCCAAGGAGGAGTGCATTGGCAGGCCCCAGCAACAGCGCAATCGTCGTTATCTTGGTCCACAGCGCGGCCAGCCATCGCATCGGGCCCACGCCCCCCATGATCAACATGATGGGCGCAAACCCAACCGCCAGGACCAGAATCACCTCCCGCGCCAGCAGCGCCAACCCCATGCTCGCCACCAGGCCGATCGCCAGGAATGCCCCAAAGAAGGAAAGGAAGAGCTGCCCGATTCCGGGCGTTACCACATACATCCCCGCCAAGACCAGGGACCCCAGGATGTGATCCCCCAGGTCGAAACTGCCTGCCACCGACCCAAGCAATCCTTCAGCGATAGCCACCGTTCCTGCCGTTGAGAGTTCAATTGCCTTGGAGAGCAGGAAGTAGCTCGACACGGCGGCCCCGACTGAGATCACCCAGTTCAACAGAGCCTCCCGTGCACCCGCATACCCTATGACCGAGGTCGTCCCCTCCTTCAGCGCTGATCCAACGGAGATCATCAGGCTGAGTGGCATCAGGATACCGGCTATGACAATCGTTACCCGCCACACATCGCGCCGAACATCCTGGAACAGCCCCTCCTGCTGCATCACCATTTGCCACAGCCGGTTGGCCGCTCCCTGCATCTCACGCACCAGGCCGAAGCTCATCTCGTCGATGAGACGGATGACGGCCGCCTTCACCGCCTCGCCCAGCGTCTCGTACGGGAACAGGATTCTCCAGATCGTGTGCCTCTCAACCACGGTCACGGTCCCCGAATCGCCGCCTTCGTCCTCGCCCCCGTCGTCTCCGCTGTCCGGCACATCCGTCGGGTGCGGCGTTATCTGCAGCATCGCCACCGGGTCGCCCCCTCCTACTTCTCCTCTTGAGGCCATGGCTGGGGTGGGGGGCTCAGCCCGCGCCGACACCTCAACTGCCAGGAGGGTCACCCCCAGCACCCCCACCATCAGCGCAAGTAGCCGCGCGATCCGCCGCTTCTCATTCACGCAACCGTCTCCGAACCAGCCCCGCCGCCTATCCGCCGAACGGATTGTGGATCTCGACCGCGGTCCCGCCCCCGAAGAGCTTGGCCGTTACACTGTCGATGACCATGTTGGCCAGCGGCAGAGTCATCAGACCGATCACGAAGATCACTATACCCCCCGCCAGATTCATCAGCTCCAGCGAGACACGCCCTGTGGCACCGAATGCTTGGGCCGTCTGCGCTCCCAAGCCCGACTTCACCGACCCAACGGCGAACACGATGAACATCAGCGCGTAGCAAACCTTGATCGCCAGCTTTCCCAGGTCGGTGAAGATCCCCACCAGGTTTCCAGCCGCCTGCTCCGGCGGCGGATCATCGTCCGCATACGCCACGGACTGCGGTGCCAGCACACCCAGCACGAGCGCAAACACCACCAGCCCGAGAGCCAACCGTGCCGCCCACAGCTCAACCGAGTCGAGCAGACCCACGATCTTTCCGCCTGCGGCGACTTTGCCGTACCTCCAACCATCCTCGAGAAACATCCCCTTCACCCCTTTCCACGCACATCCACTCGCTGCTCGCACCAACGCCGTGTCCACTGCCGGGGTCCCTGTGTTGGCAGGCTATCCGGCCCCTGCTCCAAGGATCCCGGTCAGAACCTTGGTGACTACCAAGTAGATCCCCGCGCAGGCCAAGGCTGCGAAGGCGTGTACCACGTACTTCAGCTGGCCCGGCAACTCCTTCTCCCGAAGCCACTGCTCGATCCGGCCCGCACCCAGGGCGCCATATGCCATCAGCAGCGCCACCGAAGTCAGGGTTCCCACCACACCCGCCCGGGTCTCCAGAACCGATGTCCCCGTCCCCAGCCTCCGTGCAAGGGCGCTTCCGGCCAGGTCGACAACCGGCACGCTCACCAGACCCAGAGCGAGCGAGACCGCGGCCCCAGCCACGACCACAAGCTTGCGGGACCTTCCGTCACGAGTCACGCGGGCCGACGCGAAGGCATCACGGGCGTCAAGGGCGACGCTGGCACCCATGATCGGCCACAAGAGCACATACAGTGCCTTCAGGGCGACCTCCCAGCCGCCGGCGTCCACTCCCGCCCATCCTCCTCGTTGCTGCGGCGGGACCGCTACACCTTCGTAGGCCATGAGAGCGACCCCCAGGATCACGGCCGCCGCAACCACCAGGCTTCCTATCTCGCCCCACCCGACTCCGCCCATACCCCCCGAACGAACCCATCCCCATTTCTCGGTAGCTTCAACCTTCTTCTCCATGCCATCCTCCCTTGTTCTCGAAAACCTTCCCACGAGACAACACAGGGACCCCGACACTACCTTACCTGAGCGAAGATCAGCCCCAGGACACCTTTCCCTATCCCGATCGCCGCTGCAGTCAGGGCAAGACCCATCAGGATGGTCAGCAGATTGCCAACCGCTCTTGCCACGCTGATCGGCAGGCCGATCAGCTGCGCCACCTGGAGCCCCAGCCCGGCGTACACGGCCCCAACCGTGAGCATCACCATCCCGATGCCCATGATGACGTACACCACCAGGTTCGCCAGCTGAGACCAGAGACCATAGATCCCGCCTTCTGTGGTCAGGACATCTGGCGAGGAGAACGCTGATCCGTAGAAGTGCCGGACCACAGCCCCCGTGAGAGGGCCGACGGAAGCAGCGATGCACAGCAGCATGACCATCCCCAGGCCCTGCTGCATCGCTCGAGCGCGTCCGATTGTGTCGCCTGTTACGGTGGAAACCTGTGCCTGAACGAGGTTAGCGACGAGCCCGACGAAGAAGTATGCCCCCCCGAGCGCCGCCAATACCCCCACAAGATCCCCGACGATCCCCTGTAACCTGTCCATGTCCAAACCAACCCAGATACCGTATGGTCGAACTACCATTCACTGTTGACACCCACGGCCGCCCGGGCGTGGGAGATCGCCCTGGCGCTGAACCCGCTGATGCCCAGGTACCCCCCAAAGATGGTCGATCCGGTGCCGTCCACAATGACGGTCACCTCTCTTCCATTCACGATGAAGCCTGTGATCCCGTAACGCATCCAGGCGTCCTCGCCGATCTGGTTCTGCATCAGGGCAAGGGCTTCATCTGCCCTCTGGCGTGCCCAGTTCTCGTTGATGACAAGGCGCTCGTCCTGCGAGGCTTGCCTGATGTCCAGAGCCCCGGCTGCGGCAATCGCCGCCGAATCGGCAGCGATCCGCACCTGGTTCTTGAGGTAGAGCAGCCGGCCGACGTCGGTGACAATGAACAGACAGATGATAAAGATCGGGAACAAGATGACGAACGCCAGGACGGACTGTCCCCGCTGTGCCTTCCTCGATCTCAAGAACCCAGTCGCGCTTCCCGGCATTCTCGTGCTCTTTCCTCAGTCTCACTGATCCGCCGACATCAGCGGCGAGTAGAAGAAGAACGCTGTTCCTCTTGGCAAACGAGTTCCCGGCGACGGTATCCCCGTTGCTTGATAGATCTCCAGATACTCTTCCCAACTCAAGCCCCGGGGCGATATCGATACCGTCAACCCTGTCCCGCTGAGTCTCGAATGGCCGTACGCCTCCGCCAGGTAGGTGTTCTGGACGTCCTCCGCCCACAGCTGTTTCATCCCGATGCTTTCCTGGAGGGTGGCATCGCTTGCCTCCACGTTCGCCACTCGTCCAACGTTCAACCCGATCTGCGTCAGCGGTGCAAATACCGCGTAGGAGTACGCCGCGTTCTGCGCAGCCAGTTTCCCGTAGGTCCACCACCCGGCGAAGAGCACCAGGGAGATCATTAGGAACAGCATCGGAACCAGGATCAGGAACTCCAGAGTACCTTGGCCCCTCTCGCTCCTGCTGGCCTTCTTTTCCACGCTTCCCATCACTTTACTCCCCGAAGAATTCCCACACCGGGTAGAACGTCGTTCCCTGGACCTGCACATTCCAGTTCAGACCAAACGGCGCCCAAGGGACACTGACTGTTCCGTGCACTGTAAACCGCTTCCCCGGTGGGTAAACTCCGCTTTCCGCGAAGTCCGCGACCTCGACGCTGAATCTTGTGTTGTCGGACAGGCTATTGCCCGTCGAGGAAACGAACGAGCTACCCCATCCAGACTGTATGGATTCGCGCGACGCGCCTTCCAGCGATAGCGCCGATGACAGGTGGTGACCGTGCCACACTGCAGCGATGGCCAGAGCGAGCAGAAAGAGACTGAACAGGAGGGGGAACACGATCAGGAACTCAAGGGTCGCCTGCCCCTTCTCGCTCCTCTGGAGCCACCTTCGCATTCTCATCCCATCCGCCTCCGCGATCGGGCCCATCCCCGTGCACCAAGGGGCGGGGGGCGAACATGCTCCCAGCTCGTCCGCTAACCCCCCGCGTGCAAGGTACTCCTACCAGGTAATCGACTCGGCGCCCGAGATCGCCTTCTGGCGCACGATGGCCATCACCGCCACAGCAATCAAGACGACCAGGGCTGCAATCGCCACCCACTCCAGGGTGTCCTGACCGTCCTGTTCCCCGAGAATGCCCTGAAACAGTTGTTCTTTCATGACCGTCCTCCTGGCCTTCCTCTCTTCTGCGCTTCAAGCCTTGTCCGGGCTGCTTTCTGCTTTCAATCTAGCATAAAGGGCGTCAATCTGTCCGGGACATAGGGGTCCCTTGCCGCCTCTCTCCCTATGTACTCGCTCCCTATCGACCTCCACCGGGCTCGCCCGCCGCTGGCCTCTCAGTAAGTGTCCAGAACGCCAAATCCCCCCGCTCCGTCCCGGCCACGTACTCCAACCAGAGCTGGCTCCGGTCGATGTTCAGCCCCGCCACAATGAAGTACAGCCAGCCGTCCGCCGGGCAACCATAGCCTGGGTATTGGAACTCACCAAACCAGAAGAACCCGCTATCCGCTCCCGTTTCCCCGAGTCCTGGATAGGAAAGCCTGAAGTTCTCTGCTCCGTATGCCCAGTCGCTTGTGCTCACGTCTGGGCAGTTGAAGGACCCGGGCCCCAACCAGCTTCCCACTGACGGATCCGTTTCAATGCGGACCATCACAAGGGATGCGCCCGCCGGGATCACCAGGACCGGGCGATTGTCCTGTCCCCGTATCCCCGGCGGAGACCCCGTTGGAGCATCCACTGCCCTGTCCCCCTCAGGGCTGTATGCCCGTGGCACGGTGCTTCCTGCCACGATCCGCACTTCCTGGGGCGTGACGACCACATTCCCAATCCTTGCGCTCTCACCCACGAATATCATGGTGGGCCATTCTGAGATATCGCCGGCGACACTACGGTTCAACACCTCCGTGTAGCGCCCAACCCTGGCTAGACTGCCTACATCCACCCGAGGGTAGGCCAGGGCGATCCTCAGTTGCACGCCAAGGCTCGGTCCAGCGACATCTTCGCTATCCCCCGCCTGCGTTTCCGCGACCGATTCCACCTCTCCCTGGATGCCACCATTCCCATCTCCGCCTGAGTCGAGCTCCGCGGCGCTCCTCTGCACTTGCTGCGCAAGCGTGCATCCCAGCATGCCCGCCAGGCCAAGAACCCCAATCACAACTAACTCTCTAACGCTCCCCCTCTTCATTGGAGCCTCCAGGCTGGGCCTGTGGGTGTTCCCAATCCTCTGATCAGGAACACATTCCCAAGCTGCCAACTGATCGGAACCTCCACAAGAAGGACAACCTTGTCCGCTCCGCTCCTTGCTTCCGATAGCCACCCGCCGCCAATGGAGGGGTACTGGCCCCCTTCCTGGTAGACGGCTCTTCTCGCTACACTCCCTTGTTCGTCAACTGTGCCGTCCGCACCCACGTGTTGCACTCTGAAGTCGCCTTGACTCCCCGCGGCTTCAACCTCGATGACCAACCACTTGAACTCCCCCGATATGCCCCCACCTCGTGGCCTTGAGAGGTAGACATCCAGGTCTTCGCCCCACAGCGCATCGCCTGTCATGAAACGCGCGCCAAGGACACGCAGGCCATTCGCAATCTCTCCCAGAGGTATGATCGGCAGCTCGCCATCCGGCAGTCCCACCGCTCCATGCTGCGGAACGTACGCAAAGCACTCCCTCGCTGCACAGGCGGCCTCGGTATTGCCGCGAGTCATCTCAAGGTCTTGTGCCTCCATCCGCCACATCCGAAGTGGCCCTGAATCGATCGAAGCCCTCACATCCCCGAGATACGCCCACAATGTAAGCGGACTAGTAGCTACCTCCTCAGCGCTTCCCGGTCCAATCCCGGGGACATCGATCCAGCTACCCTCAGCCCGCACTTCAACCGTTTCTGGGCTCAGGCACGCCAGAGTCCTCGGATCACTGCAAAGGGTAACCTCTATCCCATTCCTCAAGGCCAGTTGGTCCCATGCCGCCAGTAGCTCCTCCATCCCATTGAAGTACATCTGCACGCTCACTCGGCTGTGCACATTCCCCAATTGCCCGGAATCCACGGCACTGGGGTATAGGTACCTCAACGCCTGTGCCATTGAGGCCCACACATCGCCCCGGTACACGACTTGCTCGTCGAGGTGCGCTGGTTCTCCGGTCTCGCCTGCCCTTGGCCCCTCGTTCCACCCCACGACCTCTGCGTCCTGCAAGAGCCGCCATCCACCCATTGGCAGTTCATCCAGGTGCGCCCAGTAGGGGCTTCCCTGTCCGAGTGGACCTGAGCTCCGGAACAGATTACCTGCACTTACAACTCTCATGTCCTCTATCGCATTATCCGGCGCCAGGCACAGGATCCAGCCCTCCCGAACCTCTCCGCCCTCAACCTCCCAGTCGCCATAATCATCCGGTGTCGGCGCCCGGTCCCGCACCTCATACGAAGGCATAGGTGGCAGGAACGAGTCGGGACCAATCCGCTCCCGGGTATCCGGGGCGTTGAAGGCCCCTGCTCGATCTCCGATCGTCATGGGCTCGAGGCACGGTAAGACAAGCCCCGTCTGCTCCGAATCGGCGACCCCTATGGTTCTCCAAGGAGCAGCCGACCAGTCATTGACCTCTTGCAGCCTCAACTCCTGCACATAGAAAGGGTCTCTATTCGCGGAACCTGGGTCTTCATTGATCCGGCCTTCTACCCGTACATACACTGCGACCGCTGAGTGCCCACCCTCCGCAAACCTCTCCCGGAGTCGCTGCGCCAGAGGGTGGACGACCACTTCTCCTCTTTCGGTCAATGCATACAGAAATCGATCTACCGGCACATCTCGGGGATCTCGCAGCACTGCCAGGACCTCAATGCTTGTATCCCCTCCTCGCTCTACTGGCGTTGCAACCCCCTCGGACAACCACGCCGGCACGCTGTCGATCGGAATAGCCGCAACATCCGTCGGCCCCATCGCAGGTCCTTCGCCCTGCGCGAACACAAGACCGCTGCCCCCCAGCGGTCCAACCGAAGCTGCCACCAGGCACGCCGCAAGCAGCACCCGGCGCCAGCCTATCTGTCGCATACCGACTCCTCCGTCCCCATCAAACCGACCGAGGCCATGTCCCTTTCAACCTTGCATCACAATCCCCGCCAGGAACGCCAGCAGGCTGTACACCATCGACCCGGCGATTGTCGCCCCGACCAGCTTGGGCCTCTCCTGGTGCCTCGTCCAGGGCGACTCGTTCCACACGATGAGGAAGCTCCGCGTGCTCAAATACAGGATCACCGCGAGTCCTGCGCTCGCAATCAGTCCTTCTGTGGCACCTATCCTCCCGGAGCCAATCAGCCCCATCACCACGAGCGGTCACACGAGCGCCGCCAGCAGGAGGATACCGACTACCGTGCCAATCTCGCGCAGGTACACTCTGTTCCGCCCTCGCTAGACTGTACTGTTCCGTAATAGTGTAGACAGTGATCGAGGGTCATGTGACGTATCCTTCCCGTTGGTCCAAGTCCCCTTATGGGGAGACGGGGAGGTGCGCCCATGACCCTCGACGACAGTGTACACGCGT
>Ga0315286_10004732_pt1 | contig 13057 bp, 14 predicted proteins | sample YL17G10_0_MG_FD_205038 | JGI IMG/M metagenome (GOLD analysis project Ga0315286, IMG submission 205038) | Sediment microbial communities from Yellowstone Lake, YNP, Wyoming, USA - YL17G10_0 | ecosystem: Environmental > Aquatic > Freshwater > Lake > Sediment | place: USA: Wyoming | collected... | reverse complement strand
TCCCTCGCGAATCGCTCGACGTCACCGACGTAATCAACTCCTTTATTGAACCTGCCTGAAAACTTCGGCGCAATCGTCACAACCGGTATCTCTTCCTGTGCCGTAGCCGCTAAAACAAAAAATAATTCCACCGGCGACTGAGGCGTATCCGTCTCATCCATCGACATCTCGACAACGAAATTCCCCAGGCCCTTTTTGGGTACTATGTGCCTGTATAATCGGCTTGCCTCTTTCACCGCCCACAGGTATTTATTCGCTATTGCCCGCACCTGACCTTCACCGACAGCCAGGCTCCCCTCAATCCCCGGCACCGATAACCCGTCGATATATTTCATGCACCCTTCGATAAAGTTATCTACATCTTCTTTCTCTGCCGACTGGCCTATATAATCCGCAACATCAAGCGTGAAAAAATCACTCGCCTTTATAAATAAATCCACGTTTTTCAGGTTGATATGGTCTGCGTCAACGAAATACGCACCTTCCCAAAGCATTGTTTTCGTTGCCTCATCCGCCTCCGCGCGAACCGCCGCGGGCTTCGTCCCGATTATCGTATGCTCACGATGTGACTTATTCCAGACGGGAGTTATCTCAACGCCGACCTTGCCCGCCTCGACCATCGCCGCCAGCTGCGCCTTGCCCTGTTTGCCGAACCTGTCTCCAATCCCGAATGAATATTTGCCCAAATTCATAAATACCTCGGAAGTTTCTTTTCCACCCATTTCTTCGCCAGCCGCACATACACAGGCAGCCCGTCCTTGCCAATCGTTATAGGCGCCTCGCCCTTAATCAATGGCCCGATATACTTCCTGCACGCCTCAGTAATATGATTACCATTTTCGTTTATGAATTCCTTCGGCACCTTCTTTTCCCCGTTTGCCACGTCCTTCAATTCTGCCAGTCCCGTCGTGCATTTGTATTTGGCGCCCTTTTCCCGCACCAGTGTTATCATTTTCCCGTTCACGCCCGATAGCGCCGCCTTGACCGCCGCCTTGCCGCACATATACGCCTCGTTGATATCCGTCAATGAAGCGAAATGCATGGCGGCGCGTTGATTGGTTCCTAATCTGTTGCACCGTGCCTTTATGCCGACCTCTTTTTCAATAACGGCCTTGAGCATTTCCGCCACGCCGCCCAACTGAACGTGCCCGAAACTGTCTTTGGCGAACGCACCGGTATCCGCCGTCACATACTTGCCGTTCTCATCCTTGAGTCCTTCGCCGACGGCGATGAACACCCTGCTCAGCCGCTTGTACACCTCCCGCACGTCGCTGATGAACTTCTCCCACGTGAACGCCGCCTCCGGCATATAAACCAGGTGAGGGGCGTCCTGTGGTTCTCTGGCTGCCAGGCCCGCAGCCGCGGCAATCCACCCCGCGTTCCTGCCCATCACCTCCAGAATTGTGCAGGTATCGTGTGTGTATAACGCGTCGGTGTCCCTGCCCGCCTCCATCGCGCAGGTCGCGACGTATTTCGCCACACTTCCGAAACCCGGACAGTGGTCCGTGAAGGCAAGGTCGTTATCGATGGTCTTTGGTATGCCGATGCACACAAGCTCGTAGCCCCTCTGTGCGGCCAATTTGTTCACCTTGTCGGCCGTATCCATTGAGTCGTTGCCGCCCGCATAGAAAAAATACCGTATCTGGTGCGCCTTGAAGACGTCCAGCACATGGTCGAAATCCGCCTGCGCCTGGTCAAGTGATTTGAGCTTGTGCCTGCACGACCCCATTGCCGCCGAAGGCGTCCGCTTCAACGCATTAATCACGGATGCCTTCTCCGCCGAGACGTCGAACAACTCTTCTTTCAGAACGCCCAATATGCCGTTATTCGCCGCCAATACCCTGCCTATCTTCTTCGAGCGTTTCGCCTCCTGAATCACGCCGCACACACTCGAATTGATTACAGACGTTGGCCCGCCCGACTGTGCCACTATCGCGTTCGCCACCACCTTTGCCATACCAGGCATTCTCCCAAAACAACTGAATCGCTGTTTTAAAACCAGCCCTTCCCATATATGCCGCAAACAGGCGAAAATCAAGGAAAAACACGTTGGCTTCGACGCGGGCAAATAAGAAAGGCCTCGTCCCTTAGGGACGAGGCCTTTCTTTGGCGTCAATTGTTGGTGCTTATTTTGGAACTACGTTTGTCGCACAGGGGCCTTTTTTGCCCTGGCCAACTTCGTACTCAACCTTCTGCCCTTCGCTCAAACTCGAGTACCCGGATGACTTGATTTCCGAGTGGTGAACGAACAGGTCCGGGCCGCCGTCGTCGGCTACGATAAACCCGAAACCCTTTTGATCATTGAACCATTTTACTGTACCTGTACTCACAAAAATTCTCCTTGGCCTGTAACCTGGCCATCAATCCTATGTGCCTTTCACAATTTTTTGGGAGGATATCCTTGAAAGACGAAAAGATATGCCCTACAAGACATTAATTATACCACAAATTTACCCGTCCGCCACAAAAATAATAAAAAATTATTCAAAATTCCAATAAAACCGCCCATAACCTTGAATCTGGTCTTATATTGCCCTGTAATTCGACTCAAAACTCAACACCGGGAACTTAAAGCGTCTAACATAACGAAGGTCATTGCGAGCGAAGCGAAGCAATCTCGACCGTTCGATACATATAGATTGCCGTGTCGTCCCGATAAATCGGGACTCCTCGCAATGACAAAGAATAGGTTTTTCCGCGAAAAGGCAATTTTATTAGATGCTCTTAAAACTGTTTTTATCCTACTTTGCCGTCGCCGTCGATATCGGCTCCCTGCATTTCCTCGAGTTTTTTTACCAGGGAACGTATAGTATTTTGAGTTGCTGTCAGCCGGTCTTCGAGGAACTGGACCCTGTCCTCAATCGTGTCGGCTTTTCGTTTCTGCCCGTACATCAGGCCCGTCTGCACAATTTCCCAAAGTATTCCCATTTTTCTCCTCGATTCATTTCTAACCACAGATTCCACAGATAGCACAGAAAATAAAAATCAGTGGAATATATTGTTTCAAATAACTTTTTATTTTGAGAAGTAATTTGCTTTTACCCAGTTGAAGTTGAGTATGAAGTGGACGGCGATAAGGGTGAGCAGTATTGCGCCGCCGCCCTTGTGAAAAATCTCGAACGCCCTGGGCGGCAGCTCATCGAGAAGCAGTGCCGTGACGGCCTGGTTGACGGCCAGCACGACTAAAATCGGGTTCAAAATCTTAAGTAAGGCATTGTTCTTCATAATCACTTTCTCCCAACCAAGGACTCAACACTAAGAACTAACAACCGACATACCCAGCGAGGTTTCCCTGAGGAAATTAAGCCATTTCAACCAGGCCTTTTTGTATGCCTCGCTGGAAACGAAGAAGCCATCGTTCCAATATAGGCATTTTAATTTGATTGGCCGATTACTACAAGCTACAATTGGTTTATGTTTAAGCGAAAGAAAACCAGAACGGTTGACGCGGGTGGCGTGAAAATTGGTTCATCGGCGCCGGTTGTTATCCAATCGATGACCAAGGTGCCGACCACCGACGTGGGCCGGTGCGTCCGGCAGATAAATCAACTCGCGGAAGCTGGCTGCAAACTCGTCCGGGTGGCGGTGCCGACGCGGGCGGACACGGTCGCATTTGCCAAAATTGTTCAAAAAGTAAAAATTCCGCTGATTGCCGATATTCACTTCAGCCCGGACAGGGCGATTCAGGCAATTGAGGCGGGGGCGGCGAAAATCCGGCTCAATCCCGGCAATATAAAAAATCGTGGTGACATACTGCGGATTATCGACGCGGCAAAGATGCACAAGGTCGCAATCCGCATCGGGGTAAACGAAGCGAGTATTCGAGACCTGAGAAAGCCGGATGTCGTTTCGGGCAAACGGGTAGCGTTAATGCTGAAGGAGTTGAAAGGATACGTCCGGCTTTTTGAAGGGCGGGGTTTTTCACAAATCGTCCTCAGCGCCAAAAGCAGCGACACAATCCGCACCATCGAAATCAACAGGCGGATAGCCGAGGCGTTTGATTATCCAATACATCTCGGCCTGACGCACGCCGGTTTGCCGGAAGACGCCTGTGTGCCATCTGCTGTTACTTTGGGCACACTTCTCGCGGAAGGCATCGGCGACACCATACGCGTTAGCGCGGCAGGCGACCCTGTTATCGAAACCGGAATCGCAAAACAAATTCTCGTTTCGCTGGGGCTTTACCCTGCACCCAAATTACAACTGATAGTTTGTCCGACCTGCGCCCGGACTGAGATTGATATAGCCCGACTTGCCCGCAAGGTAAAACAGGCGATTATCGCAATTGATAAGCCCTTCGACTTGGTTCGACTTCGCTCACCACAGGTTGCTCAGGGCAGGCCGGTGCGAATAGCGGTAATGGGCTGTATTGTCAACGGGCCGGGGGAGGCGGCAGACGCGGACTTGGCCGTATGTGCCGCGAAAAACAAGGCGTTCATTTACCGCAAAGGGAAGAAAATCGTGACCGTCGCAGAAAACCAGATTATACCGATGCTGTTGCGACTCCTGAACAACCTATGACCATCTCACCAACACTCCCAAAAACAGCGATAAGCCGTTTCTGGCTGGTCGTGATACTGGCAATCGCCTTTGGCTATATCGAGGCGGCGGTGGTCGTTTATCTGCGGCAAATTTTTCATCCCGCCGGCTTTGCCTTTCCCCTCACGTCATTTCCTCTTATCGCCGAGTCCAATCGTATTCTCTTAGTCGAGGTTGCCAGAGAGGCCGCGACAATTGTCCTGATATTCGCCGTATCTTTTCTCGCCGGGCAAAATCGCCGGCAGCGGCTTGCATACTTTATGATAATCTTTGCCGTCTGGGACATATTCTATTACGTCTGGCTAAAGGTCATATTGGATTGGCCGGCTTCGATTATGGATTGGGACGTCCTCTTTCTGATACCCTGTCCTTGGGCAGGCCCCGCCCTGGCGCCTGTGCTTGTGTCGCTGACGATGCTTGTTTTTGCAACGCTGATTTTTTACCGCGATTGCGTCGGCAAACCAGTCAGGGTATCGCTTTGGGGCTGGCTCGGCTTTTTGCTCTCCAGCTTTATCATAGTCGTATCATTTTGCATCGCCGGGCAATATATGCAATCGTCCGACTACGCCGAGCACTTCTCGTGGCCGCTCTTTTTCGCCGGTCTGGTCCTCGCGATTATAATCTTCGCAAAAGGACTGCTTAAGAAAAACAACCTGCTGTAAGTGATGACCGCAGAAGTTGATATATGATTTGCAGCAGTTCTATATTACCAATAGACCTTTTTTGTCGTGGACAGAAATAAGGGCTGTAGTGCCGGAATTAAAGTTGAGGTAATCGGCTTCGATTCCGTCGCTAAATACAACACCATTCTCAGGCGTTTGTGAGACAATAGTCATAGGTTCTTTCTTAGTTATCTTTCCAAAGACCAATTTTGCTGACGACACTTTGCTTGGGAATGGCTCTCTGACTGTGAAATAAAGGAAATCAGAATCCCAGGAAATCCTCGGCTGGGAAACTTTCCTCGAATATTTGTCTGTAATATACCCCGCGATACCTGTGGCGCCCGCCAAGATGCTCTTCAACCAGCCGGTAGAACCAAGGCCGGTGGAGATAATTATTCCGCTTGACGACTGCTGTTCAGTTTTTGTGCCGACTGTCAGAAGATACCGAGCTGAAGTATGCGATTTGACACCAATAAAAAAGTCGTTGACCGCAAGTAATGTCTGGCCATCATTTAGATGGGTTTTTGCCATAGTTATTTCTTTAAAGGCCCTTTTTCCACGGAACACTTCATGAATTACTTTCGGCAGGTCAGTGACGTTAAACGGCAGAAGAACGCCGTCGTAACGAGCGGGGTCAGGATTGACCGCCACAACAGGCCGGCCATCGAGATATTTGAGGGTGTTGGCCACGAGCCCATCCTGGCCGAGAACTACGACCATATCATCTTTTCCGAAGACGAAATTCGGGAGAAAAGACCTCTGTAAAACCTGTACCCGTCCCAATTCGCCAAGATGGGCTTCGGTCTGCCGGATTGCAGACTTATAGGTTTGGTCTTCTTGCTGATAATCCGAGAAATCAGCACCGAGATGCTCGACGTAGAACTTTGCCTGGGCCAATGTATTGAACCTGGAAACCAGCTCGTCCAGCCGGGTAAGGCGTATTATCAATATTATTTTTCTGTCGGTTAGACGACCCATAGTTACTTAGGGGCTTTTGCCAAAAGCTGCTGCAGCAACTCCGGGGAGATATTCAACTGACCGATTTTGTCTGCTTTGGCCGCCAATTCTTGGAATGCCTGCGATATCAATTCAGCCGGTTCCATCCCGATACTGGCAAGGGCTTGTATCACTTTGGGGTCAACACCAGAAACAGTTTTCATTACAGCCGAGACGCCGTAAACCTTGGCGTCGACTTCGACCCTGGTATTCTCTGCAGTAAGCAATACGAGTTGTTTTCGCTTTTGCTCGAGAGTAATTTTTTCAGCCATTTTCTCCTCGTTGAGCAATCGCGTTTTTTCCTGAACAGCCCTTTCGGCATCCATTTGGGTTTCACGGATCTGGCGTTTTTTGTTTTCCACGGCGATTTCCGTGTTAAGCTCGTTTTCCTTGATTGCCCGTTCCTGCTCCACAGCAGCATTTCGCCTTGCATAAATTGCCTCATCAGACTCTCGCAGCAGCCGTTCTCTGACCTCGGCTTCAAGGGCGCGTGCGGTTTCAGGATTCGGTTTTATTGCAAGTATCGACAGTCCAAGTATCTCGAGACCGAGAGCCAAAAGGCCCTCCGAAGAAACAATGCGCGTTAACACCTTCTCTACAAGCATATCAGACGATTGAAGCGATTTACGCAAAGGTAGGGTTTGAAGTTCCGCTCTCATAAGCACCTGAACCCGATTCACTACTCTTTGAGGGAGTTTGATCGGATCTTCCGACGCATATCGAGCGCCCTTTACATCCAAAGCGAAATTAAGCATTTGCGACAACTTTTTCGGGTCCGACACACGATAGGTAACCTGCCCCTGTATTGTTATCTGCTGGAAATCAGCCGTAACTTCTGCAAACATAAACGGCATATCAATACTTTCTACAGGTACAGCCACGAGAGATGCCATTGGTGCAAAATAAAAAAATGACATCCCAGTTCCCTCTCGCACGATCTTTCCTTGTCTATATTGCAGCAAATAGGTAGTGGGTTGAGACTTTATGAATCTAAATCCAAACATTGTACTCTCCTTTACCCTATCATAACCCGTACACGAACAATAAAGAACTACGACCTTATATATTTATAAGACGAGTGCAATGTCGTTTCTTTCCTTAATCAATTTCGCACGGCACTGCCGCCCTGATGTAAAATATCGAATCTATTGTCCGGTATATCCTTCGAATTTGCCGAAGATCATTTTTCCGGCGGACGTCTGAAGCGAGCTTGTTACCGCAATGATAATATCTTTGCCGATTTTGCCGCGGGCCTCCTCGACAACCACCATCGTGCCGTCGTCGAGATATCCAATACCCTGCTGAGGTTCTTCGCCCGGCTTTATGATGCGAACCTTCATATTTTCTCCCGGCAGGGCAATGGTCTTGAGCGAGTTGGCCAGGTCGTTTATATTCAGGACGTCTACCTCTCGCACGGCCGCAACCTTGCTGAGGTTATAATCCGTTGTTACGAGGCGTCCGCCGCAGTTTTTGGTGAAGGGAATCAGCTTCTGGTCAACGCCCTTTACGCCTTCGATGTCCGGCACAACGGTGTCGTCGATGGTTATATCAATCGTGGGATTCGTCTGCATCTCCTTGAGTATATCCAGACCTCGTCTGCCGCGGTTACGTTTTAATTTGTCCGCCGAATCGGAAATCAACTGTATCTCGTTCAAAACGAATCTTGGGACAATCAGCGGCGAGTCGAACAGTTTGCTCTTATACAGGTCGGCGATTCGTCCGTCGATAATCGCCGATGTATCCAGCACGAAGGGTCTTGCTCCTTTAGTCTGCTTTGTAAACTCGACGTATGGAATCACGAAGCGCACATCGTCTTTTGTGCGTATGACAATAGTGATAATGATAAAGCATATACATATTCCGAGCATCCATTTTATGGCCGTGGTTGCCGTCGGGCTAAGCCCTATCCGATAGATATCGATAACCATATCGAGCACCTGGGTCAGCGCCCAACTGACCACTATCCCGACGAGCAACCCGAAGAAAACGCCCGCCAGGGCTGCCAAAGATTTCTTGGGTGTCAGGAAATCCACGAAGAATGCCGCTACCACCAGTCCGAGGCCGCTCCAGAGTATGGCGTGGAAATTGGCCCGGCCCTGCTCGATCGAAATCTCCGGCACCGTCAGATTTACCAGAAGAACAGCAATAATTATAACGATAAAAAACGCCCTCATAATCCATAGTAACATACCTGCGACCTCCAAATTTTATAATGTATTTTTATATTAGAATTTACCTGCCAACAATTGTGTCTGCCCTTTGCTTTTGAATTTTGCCGTTTATCGTGTATCTGCTAATCGCCCAGCGCCTTTTGCGCCCGGTCTGCGTCTTTGGCGTTGACCACCACAAACAAGTGGTACCGATTGTCGCAGACCATTGCTGCGCCGGTAATTCCACGGATGTCCTTTTCGGCAAGACGTTTTAATACGTTTGCCGCCGCACCCACGCGGTCTTCGCCGCCGATAATGAAGCCGGTTGCCTCAGTTATTTTTATCCCGGCTTCACGGGCAAAATCCTCAAAACTTTTCGGGTCCTTTGCGCTTACATAGACACGGCCGTGATTGTCGCTGCAGGAGAACGCCGAGAAGCACAGGTAATCCACGCCTGACATGCTGCTTTGCGCCATAAATTTCTGTAAACTGCCGGGTTTGTCCTCGATATCGACGCAGTGGACGGCGACTCGCTTAACGCCCATTTCCGTACCCTTTCATTCCGAAATTGTTTCGCCTGGACGGCATCATCCTAATCATCGTCTATGTATTGTCAACACCAAAAATTTTTACCTGCCGCTGAACCTTAACCACATTGCATCCATATCATCCGGAATTATCCAATTTACTCCCTGGTTTTCATAACAACCTTTGTGCCGAACGAAAGCTCACTCTTGAGGTCTTCAGGTGAGAGGTCCCTTGCTGCTCGAATGGCCTCTGAAGGCCCTTTGATGGTGAACGCTATGTTGTTGTTCTTTGTTTCCCAGTCAGCGACGTATTCGCCCATGGAAGTAAAGCCATCCAGAGTTGTTTTGCTTATGACTGCGCGGTTACCCAGCGGCAGATAAGTTGGGAAAGCGGGGACGCCTATGCGGCCATCGCGGGGATTAAACCAGTATCCTTCCCGTCGACCGGATTCAACATCCGTAAGGACAAGCAAATAATCACCCGGTTTGAGTGAGTACACCCTGGCTGAAATCAGCGGTTTGCCTGGGACATTAACGTCGTAAGGTGACATACTTGCCAGGGTAGGGTTGTGGCCCCAGATATACAGGAAGAGCCAGGATACGAGGAAGGAAAGAACGAAACCCGTGGTCAGTATGATTATTTTTCCCAGTTTCATTTTTATGCAGTGATGTTTCTTCTAAAATCAAATTTTACCTGCCGAGGACTGTTTCGGCAATCATTTTAGCGGCGTTTTTTCTGGCGACCAGTTTGCAGGCGTTTTTCATTTGTTGCCGTTTTTTTTCATCTTTCAGCAACGGCTCAAGCTCTTCCCAGAGCCATTCCCGCCTGTCTTTGTCTTCGCCGATGTCATCCACGATAACCGCCGCGCCCGCTTCGACGAGCTTGCCGGCGTTGAGGTACTGGTGCATATCCTTATGATACGGGTAGGGCATGCAGATGCTGGGCACACCCGCCAAAGCATATTCGGCGACGCTGACGGCGCCGCTTCTGCCTATGACGATGTCTGCTGCGGCGAGCAGGTCCGCCATATCGTCATAGTAATCGACGACTTTGTTTCTTATGAGGGCGTTTTTGTAACCTGCTTTGACCTGGTCGAAGTTTGCCCTGCCCGTTAAATGAACTATCTGCCAGTCGTTCGCGTAATCCGATAATTTGTTCAGCAGTGAGCATAAGGTCTTGTTTATGTTTTGCGAGCCGGTTGATGCGCCTGTTATGAGCAGAATTTTCTTTTTGCCGTCGAGGCCAAGCGTTTCTTTTGCTTTTTGCGGATTGGGGTTATTGAAACTGTTTCGCAGGGGACAGCCGGCGACGGTTACTTTTGTTTTTTGCCTGCCGAAGTATTCGGTGGTTTCCTCGAACTGCACAAAAATCCGTTGTGCCCATCGCCCGATTAGCTTGTTGGCCTTGCCGGGGATAATGTCCACGTTGAGCAGGAAGAGGGGTATTTTTGATTTGTAGGCCGCCCGGCAAACGGGCGCGGCGACGAATCCGCCGACGCCGACGACAATTGGATTATCGCATTTGGCCATCGCGTCGGCTGCGATTTTATAACTCGACAGGAACGAGCCGCAGAACCTGATAAGCCGGTCGGGCCTGATTGAGAACCCGAGGGCGGGCAGGGCGGTGTATTCAAAGCTGGTTTTAGACAGGACGTGCTTGTCGATATCCCGGTTGCTGACGAAGAAATGAATTTTCGCAGTTGGGTCAAGTTCAGTAATTTTCTCCGCAACCGCAATCGCAGGGTAAATATGTCCGCCCGTTCCTCCGCCGGCAAAAAAGACACTTTTACCTGCCATCATCTCACCTCTGTGGCTCTCGTCTCGCCGCACCGCGATGCGATATTCAACAGCACGCCTATTGCCGCGGCGGACAGGAGCATACTTGTTCCGCCTGCGCTCACGAAAGGCAGGGGCAGGCCTTTCGTCGGCAGGACAACCGTGACGACGCCGATATTCAAAGCCGCCTGCACTCCGACCGCCAGTACGATACTCGTCGCCAGAAGTCGGCCAAACGGTTCTTTGCAGCGATTTATTACCATAACCCCAAGCACTATAAACAGGATGAATAGCGCAATAACCGTTAATGTTCCGACCAGGCCCATTTCTTCGCCGATAATCGAGAAGATAAAGTCGGTTGTATCTTCAGGAAGATGGCCGTACTTGCAAACGCCCATTCCCAGCCCCTTGCCGAACAATCCGCCTGAGCCGATGGCGATGAGCGACTGGCTTGCCTGATAGTTCGATGAGCCGGTCCACTGGTCGGGGTGCAGGAAAGATGTGATTCGTATTATGCGGGTGGGTGAGGCAAGGATTGCGGCGACAAAACCTATCGCGGCCACTGGCAGGGGGGCAACTAAGTATCGCCAGTTTGCTCCGCCTATGAGCAATATGAAAAAGGCGAGCAGGGCAATTAAGGCCGCCGAACCGAAGTCCTCGATAATGATAAGTCCCACCACCAGGCCGAGGACGATGCAAACCGGCAAAAACCCCTTTTTGAAGGATTTGAGCCGGTCGCCGTATTTCACGCAGAAGGCCGACAGCGAGAAAATGACCGCCCATTTTGCCAGTTCCGAGGGCTGAAAGCTGATTGTTGCGGGGCCAAGCGGAATCCGGAGCCAGCGTCTTGCCTGGTTGATTTGCGAGCCGATGTGGGGTATGAGAACCAGCACCAGCAAAATCACGCTTATGCCGAACAGGTAGGTGATGGGCGAACGCCAGAGGCCCTTGTCAAAACCGAGCCGACGATAATCGATTCTGGATACCACCAGCATCACCGCGACAGCTAAGGGGAAAAACAATGCCTTTCGCAGGTTGGCCGATTCGTAAAACCGTGACAGATTGACGCCTTTGGCGACCTCAACCCCCGCCGAAAAGACAAATACCGTGCCGATTGCCATAAGGGTAATGACAACCGCGCCGATACGCCAGCCAAGCCCTTCTTTATCGTCCATTTCAACCAATGTCGTCGCCATTTCAGCCATAATTGCTTTCCAGCGTTTAGCGGATAGCGTATGGCGTTTAGTGAATCCGCCTGTGGGGGCAAGTTTCTATCCGCTACCCGCTACCGCTATACGCTATCTATTTATTGTCGGCTTGCCTGCCCGAATTGCAGTAAAAAATCGCTTCTGCCTTGAATACCCGGCTTTTTACCGGAATTTCCCTTGACATTTTCCCTAAGACCGTGTACTCTATAATAACCCTGTGAAGAAGGGGTAAACTGTAGCTCAATGATTGTATGTAGAGTTTTTCTAACAGGATACAGCAATAACAGGAGAAACAGTTATGAGAGGAAAAAGCACACTTTTTTCAGCAGTGGTCGTCCCTTTTATTACGCTGATTTTGTGGAAAGGTAAACAGCAGCACTGTTTTTATAAAAGCCATTTTCGAGAAGAGAAAAAAATTAAAGGCAATTTATTCTGGTTGCTTCTGTTGATACTAAGCTCGTCTGCTTTTGCTGTAGTCAATGATTATCGATTCAGTGGAACTATCGATAGTATCACGGGTGGTAGTGGCAGTGTTTTAAACGTAAATACTTTTTCGGGTCATTTTGTTTATGATTCTGGTTCGGGATGGTACTCCGGCGGAGATGGAGTTGCGAACTATTATTTCGTTAGTTTCTCGGCAATATTGAGCGGGCCAGGGATAACAATGAACTATCCTGAATCAACCTTTACCAGAAAAGATGTACAAATAAGAAATCGAGCGTCGGAGTATTCTGACTGGATTTCCTTTTTTGCAGACAATTGGACTCCAACTCCGGGATCACAAACTAAAATCTTTAGAATTGACCTCAGTGATTATGATAAAACGGTCTTTCCTGGCTCTCCTCTGTTTCCTCCTTTACCGACATCGTTAAATCTGTCTGATTTCGAATCCAGAGCGTTTATGGTAAAAGACCATCAGTATCAATTCAACGGAACTGTCACAAATATGACTTTAGTTCCCGAACCCGCCACGGTTTTATTGTTCGGCCTGGGCATAACATTGCTGCGAAGAAAGAAATAGCAATCAAGGGCATCCGCCTTTATTTCCCAAACGTATCAATATAAGAACCTCTAATGGCTTGAACCCGCATTTTTAATTTTTGTTGGGGAGGCGATAAGGGTATAATCCTTTGTTTGCTTGAAGATTTACCGCAGAGGCCGCAAAGCTCGCAGAGATTTATTTTGGTTTTCTCTGTGTC
>Ga0315286_10004731_pt1 | contig 13058 bp, 15 predicted proteins | sample YL17G10_0_MG_FD_205038 | JGI IMG/M metagenome (GOLD analysis project Ga0315286, IMG submission 205038) | Sediment microbial communities from Yellowstone Lake, YNP, Wyoming, USA - YL17G10_0 | ecosystem: Environmental > Aquatic > Freshwater > Lake > Sediment | place: USA: Wyoming | collected... | reverse complement strand
GCTGGCAAATGGTCCGGATGATTGCACAAGGTATTTCCTACCTTGATATAGCTAAGACACTCGGGGTATCAACAACAACCGTAAATCGATGCGCAAAATGGTTACATAATGGTATGGGCGGATATAAAATTGCCCTTGACAGACAAAAATAATCATGTTAGTATGCTAATACGTACTATGAGATATATAACTTCTCAAACAGGTAACTTTCTTCAAACCGAGACATCGGTTTCTTCCTCTCGTTCCCTTCATCATACCCGCTAACTCATGCGGGCAGATGTGCTGAGAATATTTCTTTCTAATTCCTAACTTTTCTTCTCATTACTTCCACCCGCAGGGGTGATTTTTTGTGTGGTCAACAAAGCGTTATCACACAAACGTATTCATTCATTTTTTAAAGGAGTAAGTTATGAATAATGAAATGTGTAAACCGTATGTAGTTTCAGCCGACGCACAAGGACTACTCACACAGTGGTCAAGGAAAACCGGATATACGTTGCCTGAAGCCGATTATTTTCAGGGGATGCTAAAGGATCTCGAAAGCACGTTGCAGGAGTATTTTTCTGATGTTAATATCGTTCCTGAAGAATATCTGCGCGCGGGGCTTCGGCAATTAGCAAGCGAAAATAATCAACCCACAATATCGCTTGATCGCGTGTATGTTGATAAAAACGACAAAAACATTGTCGGTTTTCTTGATACAACACGTTCGGTAAATGAAAAACTGGAAAATACCGGTTTGGTCAGTCGAAATGAGATTGATATAGACAATCAGATCAAACAGTTATCAAAACAAAATAAAGGTAGGGAGATTACTCTGCTTGATGACGTGATATTTGGAGGAAACACAATGTTGGAGATAGTTAATAAGTTTAGAGAACAGAACATAAGGATTTCTCGGGTGATAGCAGGAATTGCTATCCAGGAAGGAATAGATCTGCTAAACAAAGAACAAGTTCAGGTTATTCCCCTATTTACCTACGGTCAGGTGATTGACGAAATATGTGAACGGGATTTTGTCGCAGGAACACCCGATTCAGGAAGAACAATTGTCATAAATGGAAAGCGCTACGGAGCTCCATATATATTACCTTTTGGTAAACCTATTGAATGGGCATCGATTCCGGAAGACAAGGCAAAAGATTTTTCACTCTTTAGTCTCACGCAGTCAATAAATCTGTGGAAACGGATAGAACGAGAATCATCTGCTAATGTTTCGACAATAGCGTTAGCTAAACCTGTATATGGATTATCTGAAGAAACTTCGATTACGAAGGCACTCGAGCAAGCGAGAGAACAATTAAAAAATGGAGGTTCAGTATGAAAAAAATATACCAAATTGGAGTTATGGGATCTTGTTCGGACCTTACGTATTCAAAACAAATCGAGCGCGTGGCTGAAGAAGTGGGATATTGGATTGCAAAAAACAATGCAATTGTCATGTTTGGCGCTGAAAAAGATTTTGACTCTTTATCAACCGCAGCATGTAGAGGAGCAAAAAAAGCGGGCGGTTTGACCGTCGGAGTAACATATGGAAAAGGACGAAAAATTTTCGAAAAGAATGCAGATGTCGTCATTGCGTGCGGTATGGAACGGGGCGGAGGAAGAGAATTAGCACTTGTATTAAGCTGTGACGCAATTATTACTATTAATGGTGGCTCAGGAACATTAACGGAAATCGCTATCGCCTATCAGGCGAATATTCCGATTATTGTTCTATCAAATACCGGTGGCTGGAGTAAAAAACTCGCAGGTAAATATTTAGACGCAAGGAAAAGGGTAAAAATTGAATCTGCACAAACTGCTAAAGAGGCAGTAATACAGGCTATCAATACAATAAAACTATATGAAAACAAATGACATAACATTATTCTCATCTTTTGCGAAGGACAGACTTTATGATCAAAACAATACGTTTCTTGGTGAACAATTGGGTGGACCTGCCTACTATATCGTAAAAGCATTACGGGAAGAAAATATACGAACAATAGTTCCACAATCTCTATGGTTTACTGTAGATATCATGGTGACTAAGAACGGAGAGTTCGGAAAAATCCGTTTTGCTCCCAAATCTATTGATATACCATGGTCGTCTATCACCAGTCCAATGGTATACATATCTACAATATTAAATGAATTTCTTCTCAATTCAATAAATCTTTATAAAGGAAAAGTGTTTCTTGATATCCAAGGGTATGTGCGCGATGGAAATACATATGGAGCAAAAAAAATCCTAGGATATTCACTTAAAGCGTTACAGAATATATATTGCATGAAGGGCACAAAGGAAGAATTTTCTTATATTCCAAAAAATATTCTTCAGATGCAAAAAAAGAAAATTCTTCTAATCACGAATGGCTCAAAAGGTTCTGTCATATATGTAAATAGTAGGATTTATAGAATAACGACCTCAACGATACTTAAACCAATTGACACAATAGGAGCCGGTGATACATTATTTGCTCTCTTTATTGCTGGCATGAGTAAAAATTGGTCTCCTCAAAAAGCTCTCTCATACGCAACCGATAAAACTGTGCATTTTTTACAAAATAAATGTTTCAAAAACAACTAATTCGATAGAGCAATTGAACAAATAGGTATAAACCTGATACGATAAGAAAGGAATATATGAATAACCAAATACAAAATTTAAAAGGCTTTCGGGATTTTTTGCCCCAAGAGGCAAGAAAGCGAAATTGGTTAAAAAATAAACTCATCGAGTATATCGAGTCCTGGGGATATCAACCGTTGGAAACCCCTACTCTTGAACCGCTCGAGCTTTTTGCTGGGGAAATCGGCGAAGATGAAAAACTCTTTTTCTCATTTACTGATCAAGGCGGAAGAAAAGTAGCGCTCCGCTACGATCAAACAGTTCCAACCTGTCGGGTTATTGGGCAATATGCGGATAAACTCGTATTTCCATTCAGAAGGTACCAAATCCAGTCCGCATTTAGGGCAGAAAAACCCCAAAAGGGACGGTACCGCGAATTTACCCAATTTGACATTGATATATTCGGCATCGCATCCCCTCTTGCTGATGCAGAAATCATTGCATCAAATATCGACATCTATCAAAAACTAGGATTTAAAAATGTCGTGATTCTCGTAAATAACCGGGATCTCATGAAAGGACTGCCGTATGAGGCGCTGGTTGCTATTGATAAGCTAAAGAAGATTGGTGAAGAGGGCGTAATTGCTGACATGGTAAAAAAAGGAATTGATAATAAAAAAGCAGTTGAATACCTGACGTTTGTAAAAAATCTCAAACCCGATGCAACAATCAACACCATATTTTCCTATCTCAAAAGTTACGGGTTTTCAGAGGGCAGTTATCAATTTGCTCCGACCCTCGCCCGTTCATTTTCCTATTCTCAGGGACCAATTTGGGAAATTGTCATTCCTGAATATTCAATTGGTTCGGTGGGCGGTGGTGAACGCTATGACGGGATGATGAAACGAATTACCGGAAAAGATATCCCAGCAACGGGTATTGCATTTGGATTTGACCGAACGCTGGAAGCATTGGAGGCGTGTCAACTCATCCCTTTAACGATAACAAAAACAAATATCCTGGTCACTGTCTTTTCATCAGATCTCTTTGACCAGCAGGTAAATACAAGTAGAAAATTACGGGAAAGCGGACTTGTAGTGGAACTCTATCCGGATACAACCGTAAAACTGGAAAAACAACTAAAATATGCAGATAGAAACGGATTTACGTACACGGTTATCCAAGGCCCTGATGAACTATCAAAAGGTGTCGTCCAATTAAAAAATATGAAAAATAGAACAAGTGAAACACTGACGATTGAAGAAGTAATAGAGATCCTGAAACAAGTTCAGGATGACAAACCATGACGCCTGTCCAACGCGGGGTACTAGCGCTAATTATCGCCAATATCATTTGGGGATTTGCCTCCCCTATTTTTAAATGGAGCCTCACCAACATCACTCCATTTACATTAGCATTTTTGCGTTTTTTTATCGCAACGATTATTTTTGGAATTTTACTTCGTAAACATCTCGCATTTCCTATTACAGATAAAAAAGACCTCAAACTTCTTATTACCTACGCTCTCACCGGTATTACCGGAAATATCACATTCTTTTTTCTTGGACTCCAACTCACTCTTGCCATGAATGTTCCCGTCATAGCATCCTCTCAACCAATCATGGTATTTCTGTTTGCATACTTTTTTCTCAAAGAGAAGTTCAAATTCAATAAGGCGCTTGGTATGGTCATCGGAACAGTTGGCATTCTTGCTATTGTCCTAGAACCCATCTATTTCAATGGACTTGACGGCAACGTATTTGGAAACTTCCTCATCGTTATTGCAACAATCAGCGGTGTTGTCGGCATGCTGACAGGTCGAACGATATTCCAAAAATATAACCCACTCGTGCTTACATTTTGGGCCTTTGTCATCAGCGCCATATCATTTTTGCCTCCGGCAATTGTTGAAAATATCCAGAATCCAACAATATTTACGTCTTTAGACATCCGTGGTATTGTCGGCATAATTTTTGGCTCTGTGTTCTCCAGTGCAATTGCCTACGGATTATTCTCCTATGGCCTATCAAAAATCCAAGCATCCGAAGCATCGCTATTTATCTATATTGATCCAATCGCAGGAACCATCCTTTCCTACTTCATGCTCCATGAGCCTATCACGATCCCCTTTCTCATCGGCGCATTTTTCATATTTATGGGTATTTTTATAGCAGAACGCCGTATCCACTACCATCCCATTCACAAACTGCGAAAAATAGTGTAAAATAGACTTCTTATGAAGGCTTCCATTCATCCAACATGGTATGAAGACGCAAAAGTTTCGTGTGCCTGCGGCAACACGTTTACGGTGGGTGCTGCAAAGCCGGAAATCAAAATCGATATCTGTTCAAAGTGCCACCCATTTTTTACCGGTGAAATGCGGTTTGTTGATACCATGGGACGGGTGGAACGCTTCCAGCAAAAACAAAAAGCAGCTGCCACGACATCAGCCGTGCTTGCCGACAAAAAAAAGAAAAAGAAAGAGCATGAAGAACAGCTCCGAAATCCAAAATCACTCCGAGAAATGCTTTTGGGAGCAAAGTAGATCCGTCATGCTATGAACCCCAATATTGTCACTCTAGAATTCAGGCCGGGTCCGGGCGGAGATGAAGCCCGTATCTGGTCTATGGATCTCATGCGTATGTACACGAGGTACGCGAATATCCTTGGATGGAAAGTAGAACAGGTTACTGATAACGCAATCAGAATTAGCGGCGTTGGTTCGTTTACCCGACTCCAATATGAAGCAGGCACCCATCGCGTACAACGCGTGCCCTCCACAGAACGCCAAGGAAGAATCCATACGTCTACAGCAACCGTTGCAGCGCTCCCTGAAATTCCGGAAGCTGATATTGCAATTCATCCTGAAGACATCACCTGGGAATTTTACCGGGCTGGAGGAAAAGGCGGACAGAACGTAAATAAAGTGAGCTCAGCTGTACGACTTCGCCACATACCAACGGGTCTTGTCGCCACCTGTCAATCAGAACGGGATCAGTTTCAAAACAGACAAGTTGCTCTTTCCCTCCTTAGAGCTAAACTCTGGGAAAAACGGGAAATAGAACAATCACAAGCTCTTTCCCAACAACGCTCTATCATCGGTCGCGGGATGCGGGCTGAAAAAATCAGAACATATAATTTTCCCCAAGACCGCGTCACGGATCACCGCATCAACAAATCATTCCACAATCTTGACGGAATCATGGACGGAAAACTACAAAAAATATCAGAGGCGGTACAGGAATTACTGAAGTAAGAGTTCAATTGCTTTTTCCAGTTGCGCATCCTGCGTTGCCTCAAATGTATCCATTTTCACTTCAATGTCAGGCGTAATGCCTTTTTTGTTAATCCAATCGCCATTTGGTAAGAGCCACTTCCCTGTTGTAATATGGATCCCTGCTCCGCCTTTTAATTCCTGTGGAGATTGGACTGATCCTTTGCCGAATGATGTTTCCCCGACAATGGTCGCCCGTTTATAAGCTTTCAGCGCTCCTGCTACAATTTCCGCTGCTGACGCGCTGCCCTTATTAATAAGAACCACTATGGGAATGGTTGTTAGCTGTCCTTTTCGATTGACTGTGAGTATTTCCTCTGTTCCGTCACTGTTGGTTTGGGTAACCACTATACCGTTTTTAATAAACTCGCTTGCGATAAACACCGCTCCGTCAAGATATCCGCCGGGGTTATTACGCAAATCAAATACCAACCCGTCTATACCGGTACGCTCAGCCTCAACAATCGTTGCAACTGCCTTCAGCCACTCTTCATTCGTCCGATCGCCAAACCGGGAAAGATAGATATAGGCGATGCGCTTGTTTGTCCTTAAAATCCGAGACACTCCAGGCACTCCTGCTATCTCTGTAATATCTTTTGGCAGTTTAATCCAACTATCAACAGAAGGAACGACAATATCATCACGGGTAATAGTGATATCAACTGGTTTATCCGCTTTTTCATGAAGTATTGATAATGTCACCGGTGTCCCTTTCGCTCCCCGTATTTTGGATACTGCCTGTGTCTTTGTCCAGCCAACCGTATCCTCCGAGTCAACTTTTAATATCCAGTCCATGGGTTTCAGTCCCATCTTTTCAGCGGGACTTCCTTTGAGCGGCGTCTGGATAATAATTTTTCCGTCTTTCAACCCCAGTTGCGCTCCTATTCCTTGAAAAGAACCTCCTATGTCTTCTTTAAATGATTCGTTTTCTTTTGGTGGTAAAAACACCGTATAGGGATCGTCAAGTGCGTTCACCATACCGGAGATTGCTCCCCACACGAGCTTTTGCGTATCAATAGTGGCCCGGTCAATATAGAATGTATGAATCCGTTCCCACACATCCCAAAATAATGAAAAATCAACAAGAACGGAAGTCGGAGCTTCTATGCCAACGACGGTTGTTGGTTGTTCAATGATTGTTGTTGTGTGTTTTTCGCCTAGCCGATATCCGATACCGCCGATAAGAACAACTGCTCCAATAACGAGGATGATGTTGCGGATTTTAGTAAATGGCAGGGTACCCATGAATTTTTATGCTCGTACGATAAATGGCATCAATCCGATAAACCGGGCATGTTTTACTTCTGTTGTCACGATGCGTTGATGTTTGCTGCAGAGTCCCGTACGGGCTTTGGATAAAATCTTTCCCCGTTCACTTGTATATTTATCCAGTGACGATCCGTCTTTGTAATCCGGAATTGTTTTTGCTGCACAAAATGGACAATTTTTGGCAACAGGTCTAAATTTGAATATTTTTCTTTGAAATCCCATAGATCTTTTTAAAATGGAATATCATCCGGATTAATTTGTTCATTTGTTGTTTCAGCAGGAGCTTTGGGTGTTTCAACAGAAGTTTCTGTTGCCTCAGCCAAAGGCTGATCAGGCTTTGCCTGAGGCGCTTCCGGTGAAGCCACTGGTTCTCCCACAATAGGTCGTTTGGAATCTAATATGATCATATCCTCAATAACGACTTCTGTTGTAGAACGCTGCGATCCGTCTTGGCCTTGCCATTGATTGGTCCGTAGTCTTCCTTCTACATAAATTTTTCTTCCTTTAGCGAGTAATTGACTGCATAGTTCAGCAAGTTTGTTCCAAGCTACCACGCGGTGAAACTCTGTTTCCTCTTTTTTCTCGCCGGCTTCTGTCGTCCAACTTCTATTGGTCGCAAGGCCAATAGTACATACTGCTGCGCCTGTTGGGGTATACCGGAGTTCCGGATCTCGTGTTAAGTTACCAATCAGTTGTACTTTGTTTAAACTTCGTGAAGACATATTATCCCTCCCTTTCCAACAGTAAAAATCGGATTACATCTGTGCCTAATTTCGCTTCTTTTTGAACATCCCCTGTTTTTATTGAATCACCTTCAATGTGAATAAGCAGATATATACCCTCTTCTTGTTTTCTGATGGGATAGGCAAGATGTTTTTTCCCTAGAACTGTTATATCTTTAATCTTTGCACCTTTAACCAATTTCTCAATGAGGCTATCACGTTTCTTTGTGTCATCCATGGGAAAATCCGGTCGGACAACAAGCATAAGTTCATACGTGCGTATCATAGTGGGAATAATATCATAAAATGAGGCACGAAACAATAGGCTACGCACCAATCTTAAACTCTACCACGTCTCCATCCTGCATAATAGACTCTCTTCCTTCCTGTCGCACTTTCCCCTGCTCTTTTGCTCCTCGCCAACCTTGCGCGGAAATAAATTCAAGAAATGATACACAATCTGCTTTGATAAATTTCTTTTCAAAATCCGTATGAATCACTCCTGCTGCTTGTGGTGCTTTCATGCCGCGGACAATCGTCCATGCCCGAGCCTCTTTGACTCCCGTTGTAAGAAAGGAAATAAGCCCCAACATCTCATACGCTTTTTGAATTAAACGATCAAGTCCTGAAGCTGACTGACCAAGAGCTACTAAATAATCTTTCTGTTCACTAGTAGTCAAACTGACCAGCTCTGTTTCTGTTTTTGCACTAATTGCAAGCGCATTACCGAGCTGTGTGACAACATCATTTGGTTGTGATAATTGAACTTCAGATACATTCAAAACATACAACACGGGCTTCATAGAAAGTAAATGCAAATCCCGGACTAGCTCCTTTTCTTCCTCACACACAATCACATCGTGCGCATTTTTTCCGTTATTTAATGCTTCTTTTAAACTCACAATCAATTCCCATTTCTTCTCTTGATCCCGTTCAACTTTTCCTCTCGGCTCTAACTGTTTTTCCAGTGTCTGCATGTCAGCAAGTATTAATTCTGTCTCAATGATATCGCGGTCCCTCATCGGATTAATCTCTCCTGCAACATTGACTACCGATGGATCTTCAAAATACCGGACAACATGACAAATGATGTCCGTCTCACGAATGTGTGACAAAAATTTGTTTCCCAATCCCTCGCCCTGCGAGGCTCCTTTAACAAGTCCAGCAATATCCACGAACTCAACAACAGCCGGAATAAGAGGCGGCAGCTTCTCCATTTTTTCTTCGACCTGTGTAACCTCTGCAATTTTCAAAAGTCTGGTATCCGGTACGGGAACAACACCGATATTGGGCTCTATCGTACAAAATGGATACGGCGCAACATCAGCAACCTGTTTTTTCAAAAGGGCGTTAAACAAGGTTGACTTCCCTGCATTTGGTAGACCGACAATCGCAATTCGAAGATTCATACAGCAAATTGTAACATAAATTCTTTGAGACTACTGCTTACGTAAGAACAATAGATTGATCGTCAAACATGGCTGACGCGTAATATTATTGTCATAATTATTCTATTTTACTTGAGGTCTTTGTGAAATAGTACTTTTCCCATCGCAAGCTTCATTGGTCTTCCGTGCATTGCTTTGAGAATAATCGTATTTAGTTTTTCCCGATATTCCTTTGTATCCGCCTGTTTAAAAACTGATATAAGTTCCGGCTTTGTTTTTTGAAGATAATCATATAAGCGCTGCTTTACTACTCCCACCAAATGAATATGTTCAAACCATACTGTTTTAACTCCAGCATGCTCTAGCGCATCAAGAACTTCTGTAATCTGCTGTTCATTCGTAAGCACTGTTGGAAGGATTGGACCGACAAATGCATACGTTGAAATCCTTTCATCATGAAGTATTTTCAATGCCTTTATTCGTTTTGTCACCGGTGGAGCATTTCCTTCAAAAAATCTCGATACCGCATCATCAAGAGTCGTTACAGTACACCCGACACTCACGTTTTTCAATCGTTTCAATACATCAATGTCTCTGGTTACAAGTGGGGATTTAGTTTGTACATTAATAACACCCGCGTATCCAAAATCTACTAGCACCTCTAAACACTGTCGGGTGATTTTGTACTTCGCTTCCATTCCTACATACGGGTCTGTCACAGAACTAAAAAACACAGAACCTAAATCTTTTGTGTTCAATTTCTTTTCTAACGCCTCTAATTCTTTTTTTAGAAGTTCTGCTGCATTTATCTTCACATCTAGATACGTCCCCCACTCCTCATCTGGATGTTTCCACCTCGCAATTTGTGCAGCATAACAATACGAGCAACCAAATAAACAGCCATTGTAGGGATTAATAACCCAATCAGACGCAGGAAGTCCTGATTTGGTAAAGATTGATTTAGCTTGTAACTCACGAATAACTGGACGCATAACTATAGTATACTAAATATATGAACGTACTTTTTGTTGTCTGGGAACTTGATGCTTTTTTCAAACTCGGTGGCTTGGGTGATGTTGCCCGCTCCTTTTCTGGAGCAATGAAAAACCTCGGGGTTGATATCAGAATTATTCTCCCCTATTATTCCGTCATAAAAATGGAAAACAACGTTAAAACGCTCAAAGGGAAATTTTCTCTTTTGTATGCAGGAAAAAAAGAACACGTGGAAATTTGGGAAACAGTCCATCCGCATACGCATGTCCCGGTGTATTTAGTAAAAAACACAAAGTATCTCAATATTGTAACCAAAATTGATACGTGGGGATTTTTTAATAAAGCAGTGGTCACGATGCTTAAGCAAGATACCCTCCAATGGCACCCGGACATACTCCACCTAAATGACCACCATTGTGGACTTATTCCATTACTTCTCAAACAAGCGCATCTTCCAATTAAAACAATGATCACCATCCATAACCTCTTCCACCAAGGACACGCCTCGTTTGCTGTTATAAGGGATGCTGGACTTGACCCAACTGCTTGTACACCTGTCTCGTGGGAAATTCCCTCCAAACAAATTAATTTTCTCTTAGAAGGAATAATTCATTCTGATATCATAACGACCGTATCGCCGTCGTATGCAAAAGAGATCATGACTGAAGAATTCGGATGCGGATTAAACGAGTATCTTAAAGGTCTTGAAGGACGGGTTGTTGGAATCTTAAATGGTATCGATGTAGAAAAAAAATTGAGCGAAGCGAAATCCCGCCAAGCGGGACCTCGTGCAAGCTGGAAAGAAGAAAAAGTAAAAAACAAACGATACCTGCAAAAACAACTTGGGCTCAAAGTATCAAACGATATCCCGCTATTTTGCTTTATCGGACGACTTGATGCAAAACAAAAAGGCCTCGAAATACTTCATACAATGTTGCGTCGAATCAACCAGGAAAAAATTGAACTCGTTATACTCGGAACCGGAGATAAACCTTGGGAAGAACGCCTTCAATGGCTTGCCACCTTTTACCCAAAGCATATTTCCTGCAATTTCATGTTTAATGAAGCGATTGCTCATCAAATCTATGCCGCATCGGATTTTATTCTCATCCCATCACGCTTTGAACCATGTGGACTCATCCAAATGATTGCCATGCTGTTTGGTACCATTCCTATTGCATATAAAACAGGAGGATTGAAAGATTCCATTCAAGATGGAGTAACAGGATTTTTGTTTGACAAATACAACTCTCTTGCTCTTGAACGGGCAGTAACAAGAGCAATAACGTTGCGACGGGATCACAAAAACGAATTTGAACAAATGACCAAAAACGCTATGTTGAAAGATTTTTCCTGGAAAAAAAGTGCACTAAAATACCTGTCTTTATACAAACAGCTTCTATTAGAGAATACTATCATCAGAACCGGATCATCGAAATCATAACAGAACAGTTTTTTCTAACAGTGCTTTTTTCATCTCTCCAACCAAATACAACGATCCGGTAACAAGTAGTGCTGTAGAATCATCCTGAGAAGAAGCTGCTTGCTCGAAAGCACGTATCGGATTCCGTTCAATAACGACCTCTTTTGTACCACTTTGAGCTTTCAGTATAGTTGCCAACTCTTCTGGATCTTTGCAAAGCATATTTCCCATATCCGTTTCTTTAGTAAATTGCGTGACAATAATACGATCTGCTACTCCCAAAACAGAAGGAAGAATCGCATCTGCATCTTTATCTTTTTTCAATGCTAGTATCACGATAAGCTTGCTGTACGAAAAACACGTTGGAAATGCAGTCATGAGCGCACGCATTTTATCCTCATTATGTGCTCCGTCAAGTACCACAAGAGGCTTGGTTCGTACAACTTCCATTCTTCCGCCAAACTCAACATGCCGAAGTGCTCGCTGAACATGATCGGTTGTACTAGTAAAACCTTTCTTGTTCAACTCGTACGCTGCCATGATCGCACAAACGGCATTCTGAACCTGATGTTTTCCTAACAGTCCAACAGTGACATCAATGCCTATCCACTCTTTATATGACATAGCAAAAGATGTATTGAGTGCAGATTGTTTTATGTCGACAATTTTCGCATTTGTTCCAAGAAACATGACTGATGTTCCCGTCTCACTACACTTCTTTTGAATAATAGATCGGACCGATTCCTGTGTTGCCCCAGATACCACAACACACCCCGATTTAATGATTTCTTTTTTATCATCAATAATTTTTTCAACCGTACACCCGAGAATCTGCGTATGATCAAGTCCAACATTGGTTATCACTGCTACCAATGTTCGCGTTACAACATTGGTTCCGTCATATCTCCCGCCAAGTCCTACTTCAATCACCGCTATATTTATTTTGTGACGAACAAACGCAAGAAACGTCATCGTGACCAGAATTTCAAAATATGTTGGTGTTCCAAATGGACTTATCTTCATGGATTCCACATGGGGCATCACAGCATTCACTAATTCGACAAATTCTTCTTCTGAAATTTCCTTGTTATTTATCTGTATCCGTTCGCATGGTGTAACAAGATGGGGAGAAATATAAAGCCCAACCATATATCCTGCTTCTTTTAAAATTAAAGAAGTCAAAAAAGACGTAGAACTTTTTCCGGATGTACCGGTAATATGAACACAAGGAAAAAGATTCTGTGGATCACCTAACAGATGGAGAAGGTATCGCTGCCGGTCCAGTCCAAATTGACCGGCAAATTTTACCCCGTTTTCTTTTGGAATATATGACATGACATACGCATTTGCCTCTTCAAACGTCTTCACCATTGATTAACGATAAAATAGATTTAATTTTTGTTGCTTTAATCCGTCTAAATGTTTTTTTAGTAATGAA
>Ga0315286_10004726_pt1 | contig 13066 bp, 14 predicted proteins | sample YL17G10_0_MG_FD_205038 | JGI IMG/M metagenome (GOLD analysis project Ga0315286, IMG submission 205038) | Sediment microbial communities from Yellowstone Lake, YNP, Wyoming, USA - YL17G10_0 | ecosystem: Environmental > Aquatic > Freshwater > Lake > Sediment | place: USA: Wyoming | collected... | reverse complement strand
AGCGAGTAACCACCCTTCACTGAAGGGGTACCGTACTCCGTATTTTCTTATTGACCTAACTGGATCTTTTTGCTACTTTAGGTTCGTCGTAATCCTACCCGGATTAGAGTAAACCCTACAACCAAACCCTAACCTTCTGGAGGGTCATATGAGAAGGGGTTTTCGGAAGGTACCCATATTATGGCTCCAAAGAGATTCTATTTCTCCTTGGAGCTTTTTCATTTTGAAACATGGGCGTTTGAACTCGTAAAAAGTGAATTCCGAGAATGAACCTTCTTGGAAATTTTAGAGAAAGGGAGGATCAAATTATGAGCGGGAGCATTTATAAGATCATCGAAATCGTTGGGACGAGTAAGACTTCCTGGGAGGATGCTGCCAAAACTGCTGTGGAAACCGCCGCCAAGACTTTGGAGGATCTGCGGGTTGCAGAGGTTATCAAATTGGATTTAACCATCGATGAAAACAAAGTTACCGTCTACCGAACCAGGCTTTCGATCTCCTTCAAGTACCACGGCGACAAGTAACTCCAACTATCCGGTTCGTGCCGTTGGAATTGGATTCATTCCCCTGCTCCCCATTTGGCGTGGGGGGTGGGGGATTTTTAAAAATGATTTCCCAGAATGGGCGTTCTCGGAGTTTTTAATTTCTTATAGCCCAGGTATAGGTTGGCATAATGAAAAGGCACGGCCAGAAATGGTCCTGCCTTTCTTATTGCATTTCTTATTCTGCTGTTTTCCCTGAGTTTTCGGGGCCTTAAAAAGCTATGATCTACAAACCAGTTATTGAATAATTGGGTGGGATTGGGTAGGCTTTGTTACTGGCATGCTGAACTCATATTTAAGCTCGCCATTTTGAATTTTGAAGGTTAGGCCCCTCGCTTTTTTTATAGAAGGCTTTTCGAGAATGAGCGTTTTCGAAAATTTATAAATCCCCGCCAGAAAAAAGGAGGATTAAATGCAATCAGAGAACAAAGTCGTAGCCTTTTTCCTTGAGGAACTACAGGCCGCCCATCAAACTTTAGAAGGAACCATCATCGGGGTGACTCAGGAGCAGGCCCACTGGCATCCTCCCGGAATTGCTCACCCCGTGGGCGCCACATACGCCCATGTGATTCTTTCGGAAGATGCCACCATAAACGGGATGTTCAAGGGGCAGGCGCCCCTTTTTGCCAGCGGGTGGGCTGGCAAGACCGGCGTTAGTGAGCTTCCGCCGATGCTGGATCCCCAAAAACCGGGGTTTCCGGACTGGAGGGAATGGGGACGGCGGGTTCGCGTGGATATGGAAAAACTTAGACCGTATGCGAAAGCCGTTTACGCCGTCTCGGAGGCATACCTCCTTTCTCTCGGGGACGGCGATATGAATCGCCCGGTCGATCTTTCCGTTTTAGGCCTTGGGCAATCCAGTTTGCGGTATGTTCTGATCAATGGAATTTTGGGAAATGCCCTTACCCACTGCGGAGAAATTTCCTGTCTGAAGGGCTTGCAGTCGGTGCGCGGATATCCTTTTTAATCCAGCTGACGTTTGAAGGAGGTTCCCATTTGTTAAAGCACGGGAATTGAAAGCTATCTGTCTTGGAGGCGCGTTCCAAGGGCCCTTTTACGGCAGCCGCAAGATCCGGGGTGAGCTCCGGGACCGGGGTTATCAGGTGGGTCGGGGCCATGTGCGCACGCTCATGCAGAAGATGGACATCCATGCCTTATATCAGAAGCCCCGGCTTTCTGAGCCGCATCCCGGGCACAAAGTATATCCCTATTTGCTGCGGGGGTTGGAAATTACCCGGGCCAACCACGTGTGGGTGACGGATATCTGTTACCTGCCCATGGTGAGGGGATTTTGTTATCTTGTGGCCATTATGGACTGGGCGAGCCGTCGGGTGCTGGCTTGGTGGTTATCCAACACGCTGGACCTTTCCTTTTGCACGGACGCCCTGGAAGAAGCCCTGCAGAACTATGGGACTCCTGAGATCTTCAATATCGAACCAGGGCAGCCAGTTTACTTCGGAGGCCTTTACCGGCATTTTATCTGCTCGTGGGATCCGGATCAGCATGGACGGCAAAGGCCGCTTGATGGACAAGGTTTTTATCGAAAGGCTGTGGAAGAGCGTCAAGTATGAAGAGGTTTATCTCAAGGCGTATGCCGGATGCCCAAGCCCAGCGACAAGATTTCGAAACGAGACAATGCTCCACACAAACCTTTAATGTGGTTCATAATAGCCCAGAAGTTGCTATTTTGAGCGTTGATCAAAAGAGTATCATCCAGAGCACTCACGAGAGCAAACTTTTCGATAATTGGACCTTGCATTTAGTCGGTATCCACAAGATGGTGGATGGCAAATGGAGCTGGAATGGGCTTTCCAAAGAAATGGGGCCAGACGGCGAATTCATCATCTGGGAGTATTATGGAGACTCCGCAAGTGGAACAACTGCGAAGCCGATTTACGGGACTGGAAAATGGAAGGGTGTAAAGGGCGAACGAAAGAGTCAAATAATCACGGCTGGAAAACCAATTGTCCCAGCCACCGCTCAATTTTGCCAAAAGCAGGTAGGGTGGATTGAATTGCCGAAATAGGCAAGAAAAGGCTGGACCTAAAAGCAGGGTCAGAAATGGCCCTGCTTTTTATGAAACTTGGGGTATTGCTATCTGCTATGTTGGTGGAAAATTTGAAGGCCAAAGAAGTTGCGAGATGCAAACCATTTATGCAATAACGCAAGGAAATTAGGTAGTTACGGGTATGGCACGATCTCCGCTACTGGAAGTAGACCAAAAATTGGCCTTGACAGGGTCGCAATATTTGTCTAAATTTCAGCCATCGTAATCTCACCGTTTTTGATTCATTAACAACTTGCCTTGCACTTCTGGAGGATTTATGTACCTGGTTTTCCAGAACGATCTCATGTGAAGGCTCCAAGGGGATCCAGATCTTCCCTTTGGAGCCTTTTTCTCTTCCGTTCTTGAATGGCAAATTTAAGAAAACAGCATTTATCTTGCGAAAGGAGGAGGATTTATGAGAACAAGAAAATTACTTTTCCCATTGAGCTTTTTCGTCATTATTATTTTGGCTTGGGGATTCGATACGCCGGTGTTAGCAGAGACTACTCTCAAGTGTAAGTCCCAATCGGCCCATGATGGTACCCCCGTGCAACAAATTGGGGATATTTATTATGGCTATCATATAAGGAATGGGTCGGTCACCTGTGATAATGGAGAAACTGCAACGTATTGGAATTGCGGCAATTATATTTTGACAATCGAAAAAGGTGGCTTTTCTCAAGGAATTACAGTCTTGACTTTTAAGGATTCGTCCAAAATTCTTGTTAAACACAATCAACCCTCAAGACCAGATCCGGAAAGAAGGGTTCAATGGCTTTGGGATTATACAGCTGAAATTACCAAAGGAAGTGGTCGATTTGAAGGGATCCAAGGACGAATTTCAATATCTGGAAAGCAGCTCATAGATCAACAAAAAACGGCAATTCAGGAAATGACCATCAAATACACTTTACCCCCAAAATGATCTTTAGTATGAGAGCGGGAAAAAGCCCAGGTCGAATGGCTTGGGCTTTTGATTAGTGGGGATAACACCTTTTCGTTAACTGCTATATTGGTGGAAAATTTGAAACCCAAAAAAGTTGTGAGATACAAACCATTTGTGCAATAAGGCAAGGAAATTAGGCAGTTACGGGTATGGCACGATTCTGAAAGAAAAGGAGCCAACCATGAATAAAGTGTCCGAGGAGATCCTTGCGAAAATTATAGGAAATAACCGCCCTGACGTCTCGCAACACCAGGCACCTCGGACAATTCAATTATGAGCTCCCAAGGAAAAAAGGAAGAGAAGATTTCTACCTGCCTATTTTCCCCTTGATTCTCTCGAATTCTTCTTCTGCTTCCCGAATCAAGATCCGGATTATGGTGTTCATCGGCAGAATTTCATCGATCAACCCAACGCTTTGTCCTGCCATCAACGAGCCATATTCTATGTCTCCTTCCAAAACTGCTCGGCGCAAACCACCCATCCAAAAGCTTTCCACTTGAAATTGGGCTTTTTCCCTGGTAACCCTGCCGGCGTTCAACTCCTTGATCAAATCCAACTGAAGCTGGCCAAACTCTTCAGTCCCTTTATTCTTGATAGCCCTGACGGCAACGACTGGAAGGCGAGAATCGTATTGGGGTGTCGCCACTGCCTGTCGGGCCCTCGCCCGCAGAAGGGCAGTCTTGAAATGTTCGTGCGCGGTGCATTCCTGGCTCATGGCAAACCGCGTTCCCAGTTGGCAACCCGCCGCCCCCATCAGGAGCAAATGCGCTATCATTCTTCCGGTGGCGATTCCGCCGGCTACAAAAATGGGCACCTGATCAAAGTGGAAAAGGACCTGCTGCAGCAAAACAATCAAAGACACATGCCCGATATGCCCCCCGGCCTCGCTCCCTTCCAACACCAGGGCGTCGATGCCGAAGCGAATCTGCTGAGCGGCGATAGAATCGGTGGAAGCAAAAGACATGGTCTTTTTACCCGCACTTTTCATTCCCTGAATATCCGCTTTTCTCGGAAAACTACCGGCAAAGATGACAAAACCGATCCGCTTGGATTTGAGGATTTCATACTGGACCTTGTAATTCGGGGCAATCGTTACCAGGTTTACCCCAAAGGGTTTTCCCAGGTTTTGGATACAACGATCCAATTCATTTTCAAAAACGTCCGGGGGAAGATTCCCGCCTGCAAAAACGGGAAAGGCGCCGTTCTCGCTCACGGATTTCACCAGTTCATAATTACTTATCCAGGTCATCCCCCCCGAAATAATTGGATAGGGGACACCGAGAAACTTCGCTCCCCGTCTGGAGAACTTTTCGAACCACATGGATTATTTTCCCTCACTCTCCTGCAGAATTCCGGGTGGCGAAGAGACCTGAATGTGAACGGCTTTAATGTAAAAAAACCTGAGGGTCTGGGCTCTGGTCACAAACTTGTCCTGGTTTAACCTCAAAGCAATTGCCGTTTATGATCCCCGTAGTGAGCACCCAATATTTTCGCGAATTTATACCTTTCGTGACCCAAATTAATTTGACATTTTGCTTTCAATCTTTTGGCTTTTAAGAACCTTATTCCCCTTTTGCAGATACTTCTTAACCATATCCAAAATCTCATTTTCATTTTCAGGAATCTTCAAGTCGGCATCTTGACTCAGGCGATGTAGCAGAATCACCGGATCAAGTATTTCCCCGCAGATAATGCAATGCCAGCCAAAGAAAACATTATTCACATCGTAAAATTTCTCTACGATCATTCGTCCACCACATCTCTGGCACCGGATTTCTTTCTTATTTAAACTATTGGATTCTTTTGCATTAATCATTTGGCACCCCCCGTCTTTTTGAATCTACATCGATTAAGAAATACCCAAATTCAAGGAATCGTTTCCGTTTTCATTGTACCTTCCCCCTGCCTGCCAAGGGGATTCACCACTTGTTCGCGAAAGAGACAAAGACTTTGCATTTTTTGCAGAAACCCATTTTTTGACCCCAATTTAAACGAGACTTCCCCTGGCAAATGGTGCCATTGATAAACCAGCAAAGATTGCCAACCTGGAATTCCCAGGCAGGACAAGACATCCGATTCTTTGAGGAACAACCTCGGATATTCCAACAGGGACGGGAATTCTTCGAAGTCTGCACTTTGGCAGCCATTAAAAAGAGCACCTGCCGCTCGATATGAACCGGAACCTTGCGCCATCCCTGTTCAAAGCTTTGTATTGCTTTGAGAGAGATTCCCAAGAGTTCTGCCATCTGTTTCTGGGTTTTCCCAAGCTTTTGGCGCAAAGAGCCGAACTCATTGTGGTCCAAGGGAATTCCTCCATTAGGAGCAGGAGAATAAAATATTTATTTAAATACCACAATGTAGTATATTCAGTCAAGAATAAAATTCACCTTCGACCGACGAAATGGGAGGGCACTTGGACCATGGCCGAAATCGATCGACACAAGTCAATAGAGAGAGAATTTCCCCCTTGACAATATATGCCACGTTGAGGTACGGTGCATCCATCCTGATAGATTTGGAAATGTTTAATAACCAACCTAACCTTTAGCCTTTTGGGGATATGATGAAAATCAAGAGGGCTGCACGAAAAACACTTCATAATAAGGGACTGAAAAGACCAAGAGTTGGACAAATTATTACTGAGAGCATATTATAGTTTACATTTTCCACCATTTTATTATTACGAAACGCCTTTCCGGCAAAAAGATGCGTAAACTATTTCATGCTCTCCTTCATAAGTAGGTTTTTTTCCTGCAACTGTACAAAATTCCCTGCAAACGTATATTCGCCCCAATCACAAATTGTAATATTCCCTTTAAAATCAATGCGATATATGAGAAACGAAGGTGGCATGGCTAATGCTAATTTTCTGAAATTCACAAAATGAGAAAGGAGGGATAAAAGCGTTGGATGTCGTAAAGCTTGAACCCCATCGCTTCATACCCCCAAATATGCCCATATATTTTAGCCACGGGTAGGTTGTCGCCGCTATCCATCTGGCACTTTTAAAGGCCTTAAATTTATTGATATGAATATTATCCTCGGTAAAATCGTGCGGAATTCCGGGTTGTTCGGATTGGCACGTTTCATTTGAATAATTCCGAGTGCAACATGCGCACTTTATAAATCTGAAACCATCGCAAAATAACATTCATTATTTTGAAAACATCGACCATGTTTGGTATATATTATTGAATTGCACGTTATTTCTCTGGCGATGGAATGGGGCCTTGCGGATCCATTCGATCTGGTGCCTTACCGAAAAACGATTTCTTGAATTTTCTTCATTAAGAACGGTATATTATTTAACCCATGAACAAAATCACTAATGTATCGCGCCTATCCAATCGGCTTCGTCTTTTCGTTCTATTGGCATTCATCTTATATTTCTATGGATGTGCGGTAACGAAACAAGTTGAGGTGAAATCCTCGCCCTTGCCCTTACCGAGCTATCCGGAAGAAAAGATCGAACGAAATGACTTTTCGATTGCCAAAGGAGATGACCTCATCGGCCGGTTGGCGTTCATCAGGCTGGAAAAGGGGGATACGCTGCCGGATATTGCCAGACACTTCAGTTTGGGGATCGATGCAATCAGTGCGGCAAATCCCGGGGTGGATGTATGGGTGCCCGTGACCGGAGAACGAATCCTGTTGCCTTTGAGCTTTATCCTTCCGGACGCCCCAAGAAAAGGCATTGTGATCAACTTGGCCGCTATGAGGCTCTTTCATTTTAAAGGAGATAGTAAGGCGCTGGCGGTGTCGACCTACCCGATCGGCGTCGGTACCGTAGAGCGGCCCTCACCCATAGGTCAAATGTACGTGGCGCGCAAAGCAACCCGCCCAACCTGGCATGTGCCCGCCTCAATTGCCGAGGACCATCGCAAAAAAGGAGATCCTCTGCCCGCTAAAGTTTTGCCGGGACCTCAAAATCCCTTGGGAGAATACGCGCTATATTTAAGTAAGGCGACTTATTTGATCCATGGTACGAATAAACCGGCCAGCATCGGTCTTCGGGCAACAAATGGCTGCATAAGACTCTATCCGGAAGACGTGAAGAAACTCTATGAGAATACTCCGATTAAAACACCGGTATGCATCGTTAACCAGCCGTATCTCCTCGGTCAATGGAATGGAGTCGTTTACCTGGAGGTTCATGCGCCCCCAGAAGACTTGGACGCCGTTGAGTTTGATAAGATTTATGCAAAATTGAGAAATATGGAAAAGGACTCGGGGCGCGCGCTTGACTGGAGCAAAGTCAAGAAAGCACTGGCCGAGGCCCGAGGGATTCCCGTTCTCGTATTCGAGATCCGTCCAGGAAGTGAAAGAGAGGCGGCGAGAACCATAGAAATCAAGCACCCGGAAAAATTGAACGGCCGACCGGAAATACCGGAACTGCAAATGGAGGCATGGAATGTTTTGGCCGCCGAGGTGCGCGACGAGATTGAGGCTCTGAGGATTGCCGCCATTATCAACCACCAGGGTCCGCAAATCCCGGCAAGGGTGGTATCAACGAGCGATCGCTACCGTGTGATCGCCGGCTCCTTCAAAGATATGAGCGAGGCCAAAGAGGCGGCCAAACGCTTGAAAATCGATTTGGAAATAGACGGTATATTGATGAAACCCGTCAAAAAGAGATAACCGATCCCGCCTTTTCTTACGCGTTCAAGCTGAATTGCCGTCCTCCGGCACCGGAGCCGACCCTGCATTGCGAAACAAAAAATGGCCGTACTCTAACTCCAAACGAGGTACACTTTTTGCGAAGTTTCAATAACCACTGAATTTTGACGGGCACTGTTAAAATTAAGGTATACTGAATAGAAAGGAGGTGATTCGACGATGAAGAAGAGTCTTTTGGTGGTCTCCATGATGCTTCTTCTTGCTATTGCTGTGGGGGGCTGTGCAACCAAAGGCGACTTGCAGAAGGTTCAGGCGCAGGAAATGCAGATTGGTGCGAAAGCCGATCAGGCAGCGCAGGATGCGCAGGCTGCCAAGGCGGCGGCTGATGCGGCCACGGTAAAGGCAGAAGCTGCTGCAGCCCGCGCCGAAGATGCCGTGAAGATGGCGGAGGAAAGGGCGAAGGTCGCAGAGGAAAGGGCGAAGGTCGCGGAGGAAAAGGCAAAGGCCGCAGACGAAAAAGCGAAGAAAGCTGACGAGGCTTTCCGGAAATCAATGAAGAAGTAAGTCAATTTTATGGGAAATCATTAACTTTGCCTTAGTGCTCCGGAAAGGAAGCGGCGGGTTTTGAGAGCCTGCCGCTTCCTTATACTTTCAGCGTTCAGGTCTTTTGGACCCTTCAAGTTTTAAATCTTCAAACATATTATTAATGAAGACGAAGGCGCATATGGGTAAAAAGCAAAGCATGAACAGTAAGCATCTTTATTTTTGCATTGTCGGTATCATCCTAACACCCATTCTCATATGCGGATGCAGTCACCTTGATAAGGGATATCAGGCCCAGGAAACCTTTAAAGAAGCGAATGATTTTTTCAGCCAGGGAAACTACAAGGCCGCTCTGAATAATTATGAGCAGATTCTTGAAAAATATCCCAAGGCGAGAGACAGGGTTCTTTTCGAGATGGGGATTATTTATGCGCATCCTCGGAATGAGGAAAGAGATTATCAGAAATCTCTGGAATATTTTCAGAACCTCATAAAGGATTACCCGGAGAGTGGGTACAGGAAGGACAGTGAGATGATGATCTTTCAGATCCATAATGTCATTCTCAAGGATCAGACGATTGCCGCGCAGCAGGCACAGATTGAGACTCTCCGGAAAACACAGATTGAGGCCCTCCAGCAAAAGGATCAGACGATTGCCGCGCAGCAGGCACAGATTGAGACTCTCCAGCAAGAGGGGAAAGGCAAGGAGAATGAGATTATTGCCCTGCAAAAAAAGAGTGAAGAGCTCGAACAAAAGGTTTTTGCACTCCAAAAGGGACCGGTAGATAAGATTCTGATAGAAAAGAAAAAACGACGACTGACATTGATCTCAAAGGGGGAGGTGCTCAAGACCTACAAAATCGCCTTGGGGGGGGACCCGATCGGTCCCAAAGAAAGGCAAGGCGATAACAAAACCCCGGAGGGAACCTACATTATCGATTCAAGAAACAGGGACAGCCGTTACCACCTATCTCTTCATATTTCCTACCCAAACGAGAAAGACAAGAAGCGGGCAAAAGAACTGAGCGTTTCTCCGGGCGGAGACATCATGATCCACGGCATTAAGAATGGTTTCTCGTGGGTTGGTGGTTCACACTCAGAGGTTGACTGGACGAAAGGGTGTATCGCCGTTACAGACGAAGAAATAGAGGAAATTGAAAAGTTGGCGCCCAATGGCACGGTTGTTGAGATCAGGCCATAGGAGGCCGCATAACGGATCGTTCCACTGAACTGGCGAACTTTTTATCTTGCTGCATTTCCACCCATAATTTTTAGAATATCATCTTTGTAAGTCTATTTAGTCGTAGGTGTACCCTTCGGTTGAGATCTGCTATCTATCTTCTATTTTACTTTCTTAAAACACTTTTTTGATATCTTGCATATATATTGCATACAGGAAAAATGCGTGGGGAAAGATGAAAAGAGATCATGCTAATGCAATGCCTTAATATCGGCTATTGGCGGCATTTGGTCTTTTGAGCTTCGAGGAACCTCTGAAAAGGCGAACCTTTTGCTTTAAAAGATCATCAGCGCTGTTGCAAAAACCAAGGGATTCTTATCCAGGATGAGTTCCGGGCTGGCGGGTCATTAATTTTTCGCTCCTCTGAAAGCCGAATTTTTCATATAAAGCATGTCCCTGAGTTGTCTGCAGAACGAACTGGGTCCCGGCGATTTCGGGATGGTTCAGGATGTAATCCACGAACCACCTTCCTAAGCCCTTTCCCCGGTAATGATCATTTATAACCAAATCGGACAGCCAGGAGAAGACCGTTAAGTCCGTCACGACCCGGGCAAAGCCGATCTGTTTCCCATCGCAAAGAAGAGAAAAACAGAAGGAATTTGGTATCAATTTTTCGACCGCTTGCCGGGGGCGCTTTTGCCCCCAATAGGTTTTGGCCAGCAACTCGGCTACTGCGCCAGTCTGGACTTTGCTCCGTTCGTCGGTAATGGTAAACTCATCGCGATGCCATTCCATCTGACTTTGCTCCGATCCTTTATCATGTAATTCCGAACTACCATTCCTCGCCGGATAGGATGGTCCAATCTTTACACGATTTATTTCATTTTCCAAGAGTTCATTCTTGATGACTTGATGAATTCGTAAAAAGTCGCACTTCCATAGAATTCGTCATTCCGGCGAAAGCCGGAATCCAGTTATTTCAAGATGTTCTGGACCCCGGCTTTCGCCGGGGTGACGCTCGAAGAGACTTTTTACGAGACCATCGTTCTTGATTGGATTCGATCCCTGATAATCAAAAATCCCCCCTCGCCCCTCTTTTGTAAAGGGGGGTTGGGAGGATTTTTATGGCGCTGCGCTGAAAGCCGTCATCTTAAGGTGTGTTCTAATACTCACGCTCACCCTGACACTTTTTCTCTAATACCTATACCGAACCCGATATTTGACCTTGGCCTCTTTGTTCTGCGGCACCGGCACCTCGAATCGAATTCGGTTGGCCTGCAGTTTTTCGTAGGAATGGGATTGGGACAGCATCTCCCAGTCCCCCGGAATCACCTCCTCAACCAGCACCTTGATATCCTCGTTCTTGTGGTTCCGCAGGCTCACCTCAAACCCGACCTCGTAAAGATTGGATCCCAAACTCCGATAGTCCGTCTGCACCCGTTCGCCGACCACGTCGAAGGCTTCGCCGATTTTGAGTTTTAACTTCTCGTCTTTGGGAGTATGGTCGATTTGATCTTCCCCGATGAACTGCAGGCTTCCCTCCCGGTCCTGTTTATAGACCCGGACGGTTCCCTTGGGCAGAGGCATCCCTAAGCGATTTTTCTGGGCGTTCTCGAATTCCAGAAACACCCCCACCTTCTGTTTGCCCGACTTCTGATCGTACCGGTAGTAGTAATACTGCGGGTTCCCGGAAAAGATGAATAGCTTTTTTACGGGAACCTGGTCGGCCTGGAGAAGGGTCATCTGCTTGGTCTGGTTGTCCTTCAACGTGGTTCTTCGATCCAGCGTGTAAAGATGATACTCAAAAAAAGACTCCTCTTTGAATTGCGGCGCCGCTTCCTGCGCGGCCATCTTGCTTGCCGCCCGCGGGGCGATTTTATCTTCCCGAACCCGGTGAATGTCGCCGGCCACCAATTTCAACTGGGCATTCTGATACGTTGCTCCGCTGCGGTTATCGATCGTTACCCATCCGGTCAGATCCGTTTGGTTGTCGGCGGCATTGAGGACGGCCACATAATCCGCCTTCCAGTTGATTCCGCCGGTCAAATAGGTGGCTTCCACCCTCTGCTTAGCCGGGAGCTTATTGTCCAGAAGCCAGACCAGGGTCGGCTGGGGGATGAGGTTTTCCGGGATCCGGGGAAGGACGATCCGCCCGGGATGGCCGATGTGAATCTTGTCTCCAACCTGAAAAATGTTCCCCCCCTGGGTAGAGAGGAGGGTCGCTTCCACGATTTCTTCCTTTTTCGTCTCGGGATTCGTCGTGGCCAGCCGAATTTTCTGGCCGACAAATTTTTCCAGCAGCTTCTGCGGGCTGAGAAGGTCGTACTCGTAGTTCTGCTCCAAAACCATGAGGCTCGCCGCGTCGATCAAAGACTTGATATGAACGGTGGTGGGGTCGATCTTCCCGGCCACATCCATGAACTTCAATTCCTGGACTCCCTTATTCAGATCGATGGCCCGCAGATCCTTGACTAAGCCGACATTGGAATTATAAATGGTGAGGGCCACATTCTGCTGGTCTTTGAGGGTGCTGGACAAGGGTTGCGCATAAGCCCCTGGAGCGGCGCTCAGAATAAATACAAGGGCGAGGGAGAACCCCGTTTTCCTAAAATCCCTAATCATTTTTCGAACCTCCTTTGCGAAAAATAAATGTCCCCGTAATAAGCCGTGGCCGACTCGCCGGTATTATCCGTGTCGGTCATGATGGCCACGCCGGAGATCATGGGTGGATCTTCGCCAAAAGCCTTTCTGTAATCTTCAAAAATATTCCTTTCTTCGCTAACCCATTGATTGATCTTTTCCGGGCCGCTTTCCACGACGATCATCAGGACGCGGCTGGCGTAGGGATTGGGGACGGCGGTTCCCTTGGGGGCCGTGCTCTCCCAGATGTAGTTGATCGCCCGCAGGGGTGGGTATTGTCCGTATAAGATCCGGTACGTGTTGTATTTCGTCTTTTCAAAAAAATTGAGCTTTTTCGGGTCATACTCAAAAGTAATGTAAATTCTCGCCGGGTAATCGTCTCCTTCTCTTGTTTTGACATTCCCCTTCTTCAAAATGTTCCCGCCTTTCCAGCGCCATTGCAGAATGGGGAATTCCTTTGGATCGATTTTCATTTCCCGGACCAGACCGGAAGCCGAAGCCTCGGAAACCGCTTTGACCACGACCGTATCCCCGTCCTTTACCAAACTGTA
>Ga0315286_10004725_pt1 | contig 13066 bp, 8 predicted proteins | sample YL17G10_0_MG_FD_205038 | JGI IMG/M metagenome (GOLD analysis project Ga0315286, IMG submission 205038) | Sediment microbial communities from Yellowstone Lake, YNP, Wyoming, USA - YL17G10_0 | ecosystem: Environmental > Aquatic > Freshwater > Lake > Sediment | place: USA: Wyoming | collected... | reverse complement strand
TCCTTCGAGATATTCGTCACATGTCCAGGACCAGCGTCCATCTCGAACTGCTGCATTCCCGCAGGCCATGTGAATGACATCGTCTCGTTTTCGCTGAGGTTCCAAGCGCACGGCGTCACGTCGTACGAGACATTCGTGTTGAACAGTGCACTCCCTGGGTTCTTGTTGATGTACGTGTATGGTTTTCCAGTATCAGGATTGAGCGTCTTTGCGTACCGGTCGAACTCCGAGGTTCTGTGTTCGGCGCTGCTTAGTTGGTAGTCCTGGTGAAGTGGCTTCCAGAGCCAGACGGGGTTGCCATCGCTCCTGCTCATGAACGCGTAGACGCCATACTCGACATCTGTCTTGATGAATATGTTGGATGTCTGAGGCCCGATGGTCGCATTCATCCAGAAGCCTTCCATCCAGACCTCTGTGGGCACGAAGGTGTCTCGCAACCATCTGGTCATGAGCGCTTCCATTCCCCACGAGTCAGCATAGACGGTCAGGACGATCTTGTCGCCGACCTTCTGACCATTCAGACCGAATCCAATCATCTGAGCTGGAGTGCTGTACATGTTGTTGACGTCGAACACTCCGTTTGCCTGGTCCTCAATAAGCCACGTCTGCCAAGCAGCCCTGAGCGTGAGGCCTTTAGTCGCCCAATAGGTGTCGAAGCTGTCGAAATCCCCAGCCGTCATTCCTGTGACGGCCATCGCAGCATCCTTGTCCAGCGTGGTGACTCCCGTGAGATTGATGAACCATCCGTCATTGTACGCGGTGGCGGCCGAGCCGTAGGTCGCGTCGACCAAGGCTGGATCCAAGTACTGCATGTGCCAATTCAATACAGCGTGTCCACCCGTGGTCGAGCCGAACATGGGCAGGAACTCCGGGTGACTCATGTTGATATTAGGCATGTTCACTGCAGTGATGTTCAATCTCATATTGCCGTAAAGGTACAGGTTCTCGTGCGCCGCGTCCCCATAATACTTATAGATATACGGGTACGTGTTGGACCATACCGCTTCGTAATCCACACCAGGGTAGTACTGAGTCCGTCGTGGATACCATGGCCCGAAAGGCACATTGAACGCGTCGTACCATCTGTAGTCCACCGTGCGTGTCGACAGGAATTCTGTGATTATAGCGGTCCCGGACCCGGTCCTCTCGGTCGTCTTGTACGTTGTGGTGGCATTGAGCGTGACATTTCCAGCGACGGCTTTCGCCGTGAATCTCACTGTAGTGTCGTTGAGTCGTGTGACCGTGTAGTCACTCGGCGTCAAGCCACTCGTGATCCAGTTGAACGATAATCCGGTAATATTCTGACCAATAGTGGATACTCCCTTTGCGGTGAATTCCTGAGACGAGTTGAATCTCATCGACTTCTCCGAGGGGGAAACGGATACGCGGTCAAGTCCTGCGGGTAGGATCTGGAGTGGAGCTGTCGCAAGGGCTGTCTTCCCTTTGTAGTCCACTGAACACTTCAGGGTCCCGTTCTGCTGGACGCTTGAGGCTGCAAGGTTGACTTTGGATTTCGTGAAGAAGTCGAACGTCCCCATGATATTGGGTTCGACCGACCACCTGAGTTTGACGTCTTTGTCAGCCAAGGTAGTGTCCCCGGACTTGCAGATCACTTGGAGCTCCACCGAGGTTCCGGCATCTACGCGAGCAGGAGATGGAGCTATCGTCGCCGTCAGGGCGGGTTCAGTCTCTACCCCGAGCACCAGGAAATACAGTGCAGTGCTCACGAGCAAAATTGCGACTATCACCGCCGCAATCATCATCCATAGCTTCTTTCCCGATTTTCCTGAAGTTGCGGAAGTCGTCTCTGGTTTCTCAGTCTCACTAACGGTTGCAGTTGAATTGGTCTCCTCGGACATACTATCCCCCAAGTGGTAATGGCTCAACAAACAAACAATCGCGATAAAGTAAATCTAGCTATATATATCCGCGCACTATCGAATGTCTGGACAGCATCTCTCGCGAAGAATGTCCCAATCGTCGAGCAAGCCGGATTCTCCCACTTCCACTGAACCCGTGACATCGAGCATCGAAACCATCGAGAAACGCGGACCGCGGTATCGATACTCCATCAGAATCGTCGAATTCCAACATACACATGTTCGTTTCGCATCATCGCAAAAAGAGAGGGGTTACTCAAGGCGGCATGAACAACAAACCGATATGTGTATGACTACTGACGAGTTGATATTCCGAGAGCGATTTCATAAAATCTTCGATTCGCGGAACAGTTTGTCGCACGAAATCCTAACGCCGTGATGGAGGTAGCAAAATTCTTATAGGGAGGGCGTAATTCCGTGACTGGTCCTGCCAGTGTTTGCAGCTAATGGGGTATCCAGAAGCGCAAACAGGCTTTCGAGACCACGGGAGATTGGCGAAAACAATCACCCACGGGGCTTGAGTAAGGCGCAGGAACCAATCGCCAGGTGTGGGGGAACGTGAATTGGAGAAGAAAGATCTAGGCTTTCTCTCGATGTGTGCAATCGTGTTATGTGTGACTGTTTTAGCGGTCCCTATCGCGGGGATCATGGGCATCACGGAAGACGCTCAGGCGGCTCCGAAGGAGTCCGTCCTGCGACTAGGGTTCCTGCAGAAGATTGACAGCTTGAACCCATACATGGGGTTGAATGATGCCGCCTATGTGTTCTATGGACTGGTCTACGACACCCTCGGTGTCATAGACAACAAGATGCAGCCCTCTAATGATCTCGCATTGGGGGCATGGGCAGTTCCGCTGACTGACCCAGAGATGGTCGCCCATCCGAATTATCCGTTTGGCTCGGTTTGGCAGTACAACCTTACTCACAACGCCACTTTCACTAACGGCGAGCCGTTCACCGCAGATGACGTTGTGTTCAACATAAACCTGAACGCGGGCAACTACTCATCGATGTGGTCCTACCAGCCCTACTCGTACTTCATGAAAGACGCCGTCAAAATCAATGACTATACTGTGAGGATACACTTCAGGGACAAGATCACGAACAATCCGGCGCCGGCCGCATTTGCCTACCTGATCTCCATCCCGATGCTGCCGAAGCACAAGCTGCAGTTAAAGACGGCTATGGAAATCGGTTTCAAGTGGGACGGGTTGTTCGAAGATGAGGCGATCCCGATCGTCGCGACTGGACCGTTCATGGCCACCTCGAGGATCAAGGCGGAGTACCTCGCAGGTACCCAGCTGACGTTGGTAAAGAATCCGAACTACCACTGGGCCAAGGACAGGGCGCTGCTGCCGGGCGAGGCTCCGGACCGATGGGAGGTCAAGTTCGACAAGCTTGTGTTCTACTTCTACGACGACGCCGCAGCGATGTCATACGCGATCAAAAACAACGATATTGACGTCGCCTCGTTCCCGCCACAGGAGTTCGATGCGCTGAAGACGGCCGCGCCCGCCAACATCGCGTTCTACACCGGGCCTAAGATAACTCAGTACTGGACCGAGATCGGCTTCTGCATGAACGAAGCAGGACCCAACCCGTCAAGGCTCGACCACAACATCAGGCAGGCCCTCGCCATGGCGACGAACAAGTCTTACATCGTGGAGAACTACTACCTGGGCCTGGCCGACGTTGGCACGACGGCGATCCCATCTGTGAACACGTATTGGCATTACGAGCCGAGCGCCACTGAGAAGGCGCAGTTCAAGTTCGACATCGCGGCAGCAAACGACCTTCTCGATCGAAGTGGATATCCGAGACCAGCGGGTGACCCCAACGGACTCAGGACCGTCTCGGCATCAAGCGCCGCTGCTTTGAACGATTGGGCTCCTGAGACAACGCCACTGTCCTACGAGATGCTGATAAGGAGAGAGTACCCAGAGGAGAGAGCCATAGGTATGTACCTGAAAGATGTCTGGAGAAGCGTCGGCGTGAACCTCGACCTGAGCATCGTAGATGAGGCAACGATGACCCAGCGGGTCTACGCTTACACATACGACACCATGATCTGGTACTGGAGCGCGGACATCGACCCCAACTACCAGTTGTTCTCTATTTCGAAGAAGGCTTGGAACGGGTGGAGTGACACGAAGTGGGCGAACCAGTCCTTTGAAGACAACTACACTCTGAGCGTCACTACCATGAACAAGACCCTGCGGAAGGAGTACGTCGACAACGCCCAGAGGGTCCACTACCTGGACGCGCCCTACATCATCCTTGCATACGTCTACCAGACCTATGCTTGGAGGACTGACACCTTCACAGGCTGGGGTGACTGGGCGGCCGACCCAGGCCGGAGCATAGACAACTTCTGGATGGGCAACCCGATCTACTTCGACTTGATACCGACCGGCTTCGGTAATGACGGATCGAACATCCTGATGATTGCTGCGGGTATCGGTGCAGCTGCCGCGATCGTGGCGGTCGTTGTCCTCTTCAGGTTCAAGGGGAAGAAGAAGGAGGGCAAGATAAGCGAGAGCCCGCTCGGCGAATGAGCGGTCAAACCCTTGGCCCGGGAACGGGCCAATAGATTCCTTTCAGACCGTGCGGAAGCGGGCAGGCGCCAGCGTATGGTTTGGAGAACGGGAGAGGGAACATAGACAACGCATCTGACCTAGCGCCAAGGACGAGGATCAGGGGGCATATGCATGGATATGAGGTCGTTCGTAATCCGGAAGATAGTCTATCTGATCATAACCCTGTTCGCGATCATCGCATTCAACTTCTTCCTTTTCCGTATAATGCCCGGGGACCCGGCGAGGGTCATCGTTCCCAGAGGAGGGGGTCCCGAGCTAATCGCTGCCATCAGGGAGAGCTTCCACCTAAATGATCCCCTCTACATGCAGTTCTGGTATTATATCCAGGATACGCTGACGCTCAACTTCGGCCTAAGCTCGGCTCTCTGGAAGCAGCAGCCTATCACCGCTGCGCTCGCAAACCCGATCTTCAACACGGTCCTTTTGGTCGGCATCGGGACCACCTTGGCAATCTATCTCGGCGTCGCGCTAGGCAGGGCCGCGGCATGGAGAAGGGGCAAACCAGTAGACACCGTGGGGATGGCGTTCGCACTTGTGTTCTACTCGATGCCCACTTTTCTTTTCGCACTGGTGATGCTAATGATATTTGCAGGGGAGCTCAAGTGGTTTCCCATCGGAGGTCCATATGGTTTTCTCCCGGGGGATCACGTTCGCCATGATTACGCCACGCTGCCATTGCTGGAAAAGATCATAAGCAGGGGTTATCACCTGGTCCTACCCGTGACCGCATTCACCATGGAAGTGATGGCCGAGTACGCGCTCATCATGAGGAATTCGCTGACGGATGTGCTTACGGAAGATTACATAGTAACCGCGAGGGCGAAAGGGATATCCAATGAGAACATACTGAAGAACCACGCGATGAGGAACGCGATGCTTCCAGTCGTGACCGTCGCGGCGATCAGCGTCGGGTGGGTGCTCGGCGGGGACATCATGGTCGAGATTGTGTTCTCATACGACGGTATGGGGATGGTCACATGGGAGGCCGTGAACGCGCGCGACTTCCCCGTGCTCCAAGCCCTGTTCCTGTTGATGGCGGTGGCGGTCCTGTTCGCCAATCTCATCGCGGATATGATCTATATGTATCTTGACCCCCGGGTCACGGTTTGAGGGTGATGGGATGAGCAACAGTTCTGGGAAAAACAAAGGTTCGAAGAATCTGCGGACGGCGCTGGTCGCGACGACCCTGATTCTGTTCGCCACCCTCATGATGATGGGGGCAATGATGCCTGCGCCCTCCGCAGCTACATGGCCGCCTCCGACGCCTCTCCCCGATTACCCGACGGCTTGCGCGGCAAACGATTCGATCGTGATGAAGGGGAACTTCAAGAATATCACGGGCGGCTGGGCGCTGAATGGATCGTCGTCGAAGTCCGAGCTCGAGAGAGACCTGAACTACAACTGGACATTCTTCGACAAAGTCAATGTTACCATCATGGACAAATTCGGAGACGACTACGTCTGGGAGAACGAGGGCATCTTCCTCGTGACCCTCAACGTAACGGACGCCGCGGGAAGGAGCTCGTTGGACCACATCACCGTGAAAGTGATTCCGAAAGCACATGCGGGTGCAAGCAGGGAGATCAAGGAGTGGTTGAACACCCTCGTCCCACTGAACGCCTCAGCGTGCGAGTCTAGTGGCAACATAACCAACTACACCTGGACCATCTTCAACTACGATAATCGCGACTGGACATTGTACGGAAATGTCACGTCGTTCAACTTCTCGAGGCCCGGCACGTACCGGGTGATGCTGACCATCACTGACGACCTCGGCTACTCGTCCTCTGACAACATGACGATCCACGTCCTCAGGACGCCCACGTACTATGAGAAGCACTGGGTCTTCCTCTTCATCGATATCCCGATGATACTGATTGCATCGACATGGTGCGGTTTGAAGTACCGGAGGGACAAGGCGCTGGTCACTCCCACAGACGTCGAGAAGGCCAAGCTTCAGATCAAGAACCTGAGGAAGACCTGGAAGATATTCCGAGCGAACAGACTGGGCTTCGCCGGTTTCATCGTCCTGATCGGATTCGTGTTGATGGCCGTCTTCGCCCCGCTCCTCGCGACAGTCCCACAGCCCACTGTGCTCGAACACCGCGAAGCCAACCATCTCTACGAAACCCCGCGGCTGCAGAACCCGTTGCCGCCCTCGCTCAAGCCATCGTACTACACGGGATTGACGCATCCGCTCGGCACTGACGTCATCGGACAAGACGTGTACAGTCTGACGTTGTACGGGTCCAGAGCATCTCTGGAGGTCGGGCTTATCGCCACCTTCATCTCTGTCCTCATCGGCGCCACCCTAGGTCTCATGGCGGGCTATTTCGGGAGGATCACCGACGAGGTCCTCATGAGGGTCACGGACTTCTTCCTCGTTCTGCCATGGTTCCCGCTCATGATCGTCATGATGGCGATCCTCGGTCAGAAGTTCATCTGGGTGGTCATCGTCATAGGGCTCACGAGCTGGCCTTCGACAGCGAGGATCGTCCGGTCCCAGGTCCTCACTATCAAGGAACGACAGTTCATCGTTAGGGCGAAGGCCGTGGGCGCGAGCGACGTGCACATAATCCAGAAGCACATCATGCCGAACGTCCTTCCCCTGATATTCGCCAACACGGTCCTGCTAATCGCCATCGCGATCTTCTCCGAGGCGTTCCTCGACTTCTTCGGGTTGGGCGACACCAGCGTGATCAGCTGGGGGGCAATGCTCGAATCCGCCTACGAATCGGCCGCGTTCTCTCAAGGAGCATGGTGGTGGATCGGCGCCCCAGGAGCCGCGATAGTCATCATGGTGCTCTCGTTCTCGCTCGTCGGATACGCCATCGACGATGTCCTGAACCCAAAGCTAAGGAGACGCTGAGCCGCGAGAGACCTTTCTCTTTTTCCCGATGGCCATTTCCTATCATTCATTTGGAAAAAGGAATCAGCGGAAAGGGTTTGCAGCTCTTGGTATGGCCGGAGGAACGAACTCACTTCTTCGGTTCGGCCGCAAGCTGGGCCTGCCTCTTCCTGTACCACGCTAGGTAGCCCATGCCGAACTTGTCCTCGCCCCAAAAGAGCTTGGAGGACTTGAGCGCGGCCTGCATATCGGAGTCGTTCGGGTTCCCGATGAAGCAGGTCATGCCCTGGCCCGCGCACATCAACATGAACGATGCGTTCAGAAGAGGCCTGTCTGGCAGCCCGAATGAGACGTTGCTCAGCCCGCAGGTAGTGTTCACCTCGAGCTCCTCCGTGCACATCCGGATGGTGTCTAGTGTCGCCTTCGCGCCCGACTCGCCCGTGCTGCATGCCAGGGCGACGCAGTCGATGATTATGTTCTTCCGGTCGAGTCCGGCCTTCTCGGCCCTGTCGATGATCCTTCTCGCGATCTCGATCCTCTTCTCGGAGGTAGCTGGTATGCCCGAATCGTCTATGCACAGGCCGACCACCGCCGCCCCGTACTCCGCAGCGAGCGGGATCACGACATCCATCCTCTTCGCCTCACCGGTCGTGGAATTTATCCCCGGTCTGCCCTTGACGTTCTTCAGGGCGACCGCGAGCACCTCTGGATCGGAGGTATCTATCCAAAGCGGGACCTCGACTGCGCCTTGTACGATCCGGAGCGCTTCGAGCATGGCGTGCTTCTCGTCGATGCCCGGGACTCCAACGTTGATGTCCAGCACATCGGCGCCGTTCGCCACCTGCTTCTTGGCCTCTCCTTCGAGTATCTCGAACTCTCCCGCCTTGAGCTTCGCGATGAGCTCCTTCCTGTTGGTCGGGTTGATTCTCTCTCCCACGATGACTGGTGTCCTCGTGGCGCCGATCTTGACTGTTTTCGATGTTCCTCTGAGCTCTATTACTGGTACCGCCATTTTTCTGGCCTCCTCAAAGGGGTGAACGCCTCTTCCCTGAAAAAGTTTCCGACAATGGAGGGAGGAGGCACGGGGAGGGACAATTCGTGTGGGAATGATGGAAGACGACATTTTTATTCCATAGCATAATATGTAACCTGGAGCCGGCCGTGTGGGCACGCAGCGACACAAGGGCCCAAGAGCGAAAACTTAATTAGGGAAGCGCTTATGCCGGTTCAGTCGGTAGAAAGCGACTGTCCATACGACAGGTGAGCTTTCCAGTCCGAAGGATCCGAGGGGTCGAAAACCCTGAGGAAAGTATTGGGGGTAAACCAATGCCGGAAGATATGGTAAAGCAGCTGAAGAATGCTGTGATAAACTACGAGATGGAAACCATCGCTGACCTCGCAAAGAGCGCACTGAAGGCCGGCGTTGACCCGCTCGTCGCCATCGAGAAAGGATTGGCGGAAGGAATCAAGACTGTTGGTGAAAGGTTCGGCAGGGGAGAGATCTACCTACCCGAGCTAGTCATGGGCGCAGAAGCGATGAAGACCGCTTTGGCCGTGCTCGAGCCAGCTGTCCCGAAGGGGCAGCACAGGGCGAGCGCCGGCAAGGTAGTCATCGGGACTGTCCAGGACGACATACACGAGATCGGCAAGAACCTCGTGTCCACCATGTTGACTGCGAACGGCTTCGAGGTCGTGGATCTGGGCGTGAATGTCCCATCCGCTGACTTCCTGAAGAAGGCCGACGAGATCAAGCCGCACATGATGGCGATGTCCGCACTCATGACGACGACCATGCCGAGGATGGCAGAGGTCATCACCCCACTGAAGAAGAAGAACAAGGCCATCAGGGTCCTCGTAGGCGGGGCGCCGGTTACAGACACGTATGCAAAGGAGATCGGAGCCGACGGCTACAGTGGCGACGCATCTGGCGCAGTTGATGTGGCAAAGAAACTGGTCAGGTGAGCCCGAATGGCATTTGGCATTTCGCGGGGCGTCCGCTTCCAGATCCTAGGTGAAGATGATCTCGACAAGATACACTGGGGAACTCTGCACATCCTTGAGAAGGTAGGTGTCGAGGTCAACAGCGTCGAGTGCAGGAAGCTCTTGAAGGACAATGGTTGCGAGACTGACGAGAAGACGAGGATCTGCAAGATCCCATCGCATCTAGTGGAAGAGGCCTTGGACAAGAAGAAAGCCTCGATAACACTGGCTGGGAGGAATCCCAAGTTCGATGCGAGACTCGACATGAACCACAGCTACATGACCGCCAACGGGAACGGCGCGGTGGCAGTGGATTTCGAAACCGGGAAGAGAAGGCCCTCAACGAAGGAGGACCTCGTCAAGTCCTCGAGGATCATCGACTACCTGCAGAACGTGCACATCCACTGGCCAATGGTCAGCTCGACTGATCAGCCGGCCTCTGTCGTGCACCTGCACGACCTCGATGCTTCACTGAACAACACCGAGAAGCATGTCATGTACGAGACGGGCGTGACACTCTCGGATGCGAAGTACCTGACAGAGATGGGGTACATAGCGGCGGGCGGCGAGAAGGAGTACAGGCGAAGGCCGATAACATCCTGCCTCCAGTGCACCTACGCGCCACTGCAGCACGATGCCGGCGTCATGGACGCCAGCTTGTACTTCGCCAAGGCGGGCGTTCCACTCGTGTTCTTTGGCATGCCACAACCTGGCGCGACGGGCCCAGCCACGCTGGTCGGATCGCTCGTTGTGGGCAATGCAGAGGTACTGAGCGCGCTCACCATGACCCAGCTGCACGCACCAGGGTCGGCCGTAATATACGGCATGGGCAACGCGCCCCTCGACATGAGGACCACGATAAGGGCTGGCGGCAGCCCGGAGCACGCGATCTCGTCGGCCATGGCCACAGAGCTCGCGCATTACTACGGCATGCCATCCTGCGTTGGAGTCTCTGCGACGGCGAAGCAGCCGGGAGACCAGGCGGTGTTGGAATACTACACTGGCTGTACCGGTCCACTGCTTGCTGGAGCTGACCTCATGTGCGGCGTCGGACTGCTCGAAGATTCGAGCTGCCTGTATCTGGAGCAGATCGTGATAGACGATGAGATCATCGGTGCTATCGCGAGGCTGATCAGGGGACAATGGGCGGATGATGAGACGCTAGCGCTCGACGTGATCGAGAAGGTCGGGCCAGGCAAAGACTACCTTGCCCAGAGGCACACGATGAACCATCTAAAGACGGAGATATTCATGCCGAACCTGATCGACAGGCGCTCATACGATGCCTGGTCGCAAGCTGGCTCCAAGACACTGGTCGACGCTGCGAGGGACAAGACCAGATGGATCCTGGCGAACCACAAGGTGCCCGCGCTCGACGGCGAGGTCGAGAGGAAGCTGCAGGGCGTCATCGAGAAGGCGAAGAAGCCCATGTGGGGCGGGGAGTCCAAGACCCATTAGAAACCTCTTGTTGGCCGGACGCGGGGATGCGCCCGGCCGCTCTAATCATTTTCTCCTATCTATGAGTTCACGCTCAACACCATCATCAACTCAGGGGGCAAGGAATGGCTAACTCAATACCCGTCCGCTGCAGGCTGGATGTGCTCGCGAATGAAGGCGTCGAGAAGATACGATACGCAGCCCTGGAGATCCTCGAACTCACGGGCGTAGCGGTCCGGAGCGAAAAAGGACGGAGACTGCTTCGTGACGCTGGATGCGCGGTGGATGAAAAAAGCGCAGTCGTGAAGTTCCCCCCTAACCTCGTGGAGGAGATGGCCCGGAAGAACGACCGTGCGGTGGTCTTCTACGGCAGGACGAGGAAGCACGACGCGAGGTTGGATTTTGAGCATGTTCATGTATGCAGCGACGGAAACGGCACCGAAGCGATGGACTTCGAGGAGAGGAAGAGGGTCCCCTCGAGGAAATCCGATGTCGCAAGGAGCGCGTTCGTTGCGGATGCCCTCAAGGGCCACGGGATAAACTGGCCGAACGTGACATCGCAGGACGTCCCGCAGGGAACGAGGCACATACACGACCTCCAGGCCACTTTGGAGAACACCGAGAAGCACATCACGCTTGCCACTGACACCACCGCATGGGAGGTCCAGGACGTGGTGGAGCTGGCCTCGGCAGCGGTAGGCGGAAAGGAGGAACTCAGGAAGAGGCCAATCATCAGCTCGATCCACACGAGCTTCACGCCGCTGCAGATCGAGGGTGAGGGGCTCGACGCGGGGTTCGTGGCTGCGGATGCAGGCCTCCCGATATGCTTCTATGTCATGCCTGGCCCAGGATCCACGGGGCCTGCAACCCTCGCGGGTTCTGTCGCCTTGGCCGTCGCCGAGGCACTCGCGGGGAACACGCTCTTTCAGCTCAACAGTCCGGGCACGGCATTCGTATTCTCGTGCGGAATCGCACCGATGGACATGAAGACCTCCACTCGGGCAGGCGGCTCTCCCGAGCACGGACTCACGTCGGCTGCTTTCTCCCAGATGGCGCACTACTTCGGATTCCCATCGCTCGTGGGCGGCTTCGTGACCACGTCCAAGGAGCCTGACGAGCAGGCAGCCTACGAGAAATTCTCGAGCGCCGTCACGCCCATCTTGGCGGGTGCGGACATGATCGCGGGCATAGGTCTGTTGGAGGACTGCAGGACCATCTGGCTCGAGCAGCTCGTGATCGACAGCGAGATGTCACGGATCATCGGAAGGATGGCGCAGGGCATCGAGGTCAACGACGACACGCTGGCGCTTGATGTCATCCACAAGGTCGGCATCGGGAAGGACTTCCTCGGGCAGCGGCACACGATGGAGCACTTCAGGACGGAGCACTTCATCCCCATCGTGACGGACAGATCATCCTACGACACCTGGAAGGCGAAAGGCTCAAAGACGATGCTCGATCGCGCGGGCGACGAAGTGAGAAGGATCTTCAGGGAGCACACTGTGGAGCCCGTCAGGAGCGAAGTGGCAGAGACCGCGGCCAAACTCGTCAAGAAGCGCAGCTAACTACAACCAGGCCGGCTCATTCCTTGACGGTGGTGAAGCACGCACAGGTGAGCGTTCTGGAGACGCCCTTGACGTCCCTGAGCCTGTCGATCACCAGCTTGCCGATGTCTTCCATGCTCGAGCCTCGGACCTTCAGGAGCATGTCATACTCCCCTGAGATCATGTGGACCTCGAATATCCCCGGGAGGTCCGCTATCTCATCTGCCGTATCTCTCTGCGAGACGCCCTTCTCTGGTTCGAACTGGACGAGGATGAAGGCCGTCACGCCGAGGCCCAGTTGAGAGTAGTCTGGCAGAGCCGTGTACTTCCTGATGACATGCTTCTTCTCCATCTTCGCGATCCGATCATGGACCGTGGCTCTCGGGATGTCGATAGAGCGAGCGATCGCTTTGGTGGTCTTTCTAGAGTCCTTCATGAGCTCATCGAGTATCGCAGAATCCTTTTCATCCAACATTGTTCGACATATTGACGGAATATATATTTGAATATTGACCCAAAACCGGAAAACAGCCGGAAACATCAGCGGAATGGTGATATACCAATGTACCCTGTCCGTCTTTTGCGTCAAGCATACTGGGGCACAATCCATGAAGGAAGCGGTCTTGCACATCAAATCGGAAAAGCGGAAGCACATCCTCAGGGTGCAGAGTTCGGCCCTGTTGGCGATTCACCAATACATGCACAGGCACGGCGTGGTCCAATCGATGCCGATCATCCTGTCTCCTGAAACCGATCCTTTGAACCACCCGCATTTCGACG
>Ga0315286_10004723_pt1 | contig 13069 bp, 6 predicted proteins | sample YL17G10_0_MG_FD_205038 | JGI IMG/M metagenome (GOLD analysis project Ga0315286, IMG submission 205038) | Sediment microbial communities from Yellowstone Lake, YNP, Wyoming, USA - YL17G10_0 | ecosystem: Environmental > Aquatic > Freshwater > Lake > Sediment | place: USA: Wyoming | collected... | reverse complement strand
AGCCTGATATCCGCAACCAAGATGACCCTGGGGATTTGTTCCGGCATTCGGCGTGACGTTTATAAACGTGATGGCGTTGCCTTTATAATTTTCCTTGAATTTTTTATCATAGTCGTCTATCTGATCGCCGGCCTTAGGATCCGGCTGCAGGTTATAGAAAGTTTCCGTATAACTCCAGTCCGCCACACGTCCGGTAGCATCCACCAGACGAAGCCCCGAGACATCCTTGTCATTCCCCCCATCGCTCGTATCCGCGTCTTCGCATTGTCTTGCCGCTTCGCTACCGAACGGAGACGGAGCGTTTGACGCCAATTCCGCGCCATTAAAGTCTCCACCCGGGCGGCAGGTCGAATCCCACGATCCTTCAGACGTGAAATTGTCGTCGAAGGCCAGCATACACATGTTACCGGCAAAATAATTGGCGGACTTATTGTCCTTCGCTTTACAGCCATGGGGTAAGAGCAAGCATGTATCTTGCACGCTTGCGTGCTGAAAGTCCGCCGACGAAAGGGTCATCGCAGTGACCAGCTTCGCTTCGGAAAGACAATAGTACTGGCCCGAATTCTCCGGCGGAAAATACCCGGACGTGGGAATAAAATGGTACGGATCCTTGTCACCGAACAGGATCGGCGACGGATTCCACGTGAGGCACGGATGCTGGGTCAGATCAGTGCCGACATTACGCGAAAGATCGCGCTCCAGACACGAACCGAATCTGCCGCGCACAATCTCCACTTTGCTGAACGCCTGGCAGGTGCCGCCCAATTCCGGTGGTCCGCACGTTTCACTCACATTCGATCCGGCCGCGGCCCGGACGGCCGTATTCCCGTTGCTTGCGCCTGCCGCCTGCCCCTGCACCGGCAATTTGAAAATCGTATCCGGCATGCACGACTGGCCATCGCGCGGCCCGCCCATGCAGATGCCCGGCGGAACGGATGCCGAATACGTATTGTAGAATTTCTTGGTGATCGAGTAATCCGCGCGTTTGTAGGCGCAGGAGCAGTCTTCGCCGTATTCGCACGTGTTCGCGGCCGCATACCCCTGAATTTTTACCTTCGCTTTCGGCGGATTTTTCCCAAGATCCCACTGCGTCACGAACGAAGCCGGGAACGGCGAATCGGTCTCGGGCTGTGACCGGCATTCAGGCGCCGGATACGCCACGACCAGGGACGGATCCTTGGTCGGATCGCCGGCAAACGCCTTGGTCAGATCCTTGAAATTGTAGGCCGCCTCGTTTCCATGCACCGGCAGATAGCAATAGACCGGCGAACCGTTTGAGAGAGCGCTTTCCAATTCGTCCTGCAGGAAATACCCCACGATATCCGAACCGTCGGCCTTGCGGTAACGGCACAACCGGAGAGGCGAATAGGTTTTGTTCTTGTCCACCGGCGATGTCGGGGCGGGCAGCACCACCGCCTCGTTGGAATTGACGACGCCTCCGGTGATCACGGGCTTTAAGACAAAGTTATAGCCTGAATACGCGTTCGTTAACTCCGTAGTCATCGTGACCACTTGTTCCGCCCGAGCCTTTCCGACGATCGGAATACGCACGGCCGCGGCCAACCGGTAATCCAGCGCGTATTTGTAGCCGTTGTTCGGAACATTCAGCGCACCCTCGGCTCCGACCCGTACATTGACCAGGTCCGCGGCCTGGAATGCGTCCGGAACCGCGTAGCCGGAATAATCTTTTTCACCCAAACCGATCTTGCGGCCCGCATACTGGCTGATGTCGAAGTAGGCCCCGCGCGTCATCGTCGGTTCGGTGCTCGTCGTCGCGCGGTTGACGTAATGCGCGCAAAAGATGTCGCCGGACGCCCCGCTGGCCTTGTCGCACATCGCGAGCGCCGTGCACAAATCCCGATACTTGTTCGTGGCCGTATCGAACACGGTCTCCGCGCTCTTGCATCCAAGCCATTGCGCGCAGTCGCGGTCCACATTCACCTTCACGATCAGGTTCACATCATTGCACGTGCTGGTGGCGGCCGCATTCGCGCAGGCGGTCTTGCAGAACGGATCCGGAACCGGCACGTCGCAATTGACCGCCCCAACCGGTTTGAATGCGTTCGCGCGGTACTTGTCGTAGCTCGCCTTCGTGCTGTACAGCCGCTGGGTCGAATTCATGTCCGCGAGCAAAATGCAGCCGCGGCCGAGATCCACCTGGCCCGCGCAGGACCCCGTGTCCAGGTTCTCGTTATTAATAAAGTAATATGGCTTACCGCTCTGGTGCGTCGGGTCCGACGTGTCGTTGACGTCGCGGAATTCCGTGCATTCGCCCGCCGTGTCCGCGCACAATCCGCCCCAGCCCTGGTATTTCACGTCCCCGTTGCGCACCAAACCGAAGGTCTTGCCGGCCTCGAGAAGCGACGGATAACACGGCACGTCGTTCCCCTTTTGGAACCACCCGTCATAACTCCCGGTCGGCAGATTCGGCACCGTGCTCGATGCGACGTTCACGCCCAGACGGTATTCGCAGATATGGGTCTGCGGATCGCGGAAATATTCTTTTGATTTCGGTCCGTCGTATTCGTCGCAATAGAGCTCGGACGGCTTGCACAAAGCGGTCGGATATTTGGTGAGGTCGTCCTTAAAATAGACGTCGGTAAACGGTTTGCCCGCGGTGGACGTGGCGAGATCCATGCGGTCCGGCATGAGGTTCGGCTTGCCGAACGCGCGGCAGCTGGCGTTCTCCGCCTGGCAATGCATGGCCTTGTCGTCCACGAGATAAAGATAGCGGTCTGCCGGGCGCGTGGTCGTCGAGACGCCGAATCCCGGGATCACCGGCGTATCCTTTTGGACGAATGTCTGCGCAAAGGCGTTGTCCGAATTCCGCGTATCGACAAAAGCCGTGCACATGACCGCGGTCGGCCGGCACAGGCGCGAGAACTGCTTCACATCCACCTCGCGCTGGTTGCGGTCCTTGTACGCGCGGCACCCGAGCATGGCTTGCGGCTGGTACGCGCCGCCTGCCGACTGGTCGCACTCCTGCGGGACGATCCAGGAATTCTTGCGCACATTCACCACGTCCTGCACGCGCGTGATCGCGACTTCATCCAAAAATAACACGGCATTGGCATTGGACGCGGCCAAAGTCCAGACGATTTTGGTTGACGAGGCGCCGACCGCGGCGTCAAAGGGTCCGACTAAGAAACGCTGCCAATCCCCGCTGACTTTGACGGTTCCGAACACGACAGGCGATCCGCCGGTTGGCGGACCGGCGCTGACCGTGAGCGTCGCGCCCGGATTGGTCGCGGACTTGACCCAGAAGCTGGCCTGGAACAAATCGCTTGCCGTGGATGAAACCGACGCGCCGGTCTGCACTTTTCCGTTTGCAAGAACGACTTTTAACGACGAATCGCCGACCACGAGCGCTTCGGGCGAGACGACGCCCGGACTGAAAGACCCGGTTCCTTTTTGGAAATTTTCGCCCAGCACCGGCGCGACGTTTCCGGCGCCGTCACCCGTATAGGTCCGGCAGCCCGCGGACGTCACAGGACAGCTGCGGCTCTCCGGGACATACACGTGGTAGATGCATTCGCCCGTGGACGGATTAAAGTCGCCGCCGGTCTTTTGGCAATCGTCCACGTTTGATTTGTTGAAACGGTAGGAAAAACAATTGTCCGTCGAGAGGATGGTCTGCGAATAATAACGGTAGAACGTCTTTCCATCCGCGTCGTAAAATTGCCGACAATCCGGATCGGCCGCGGACTGCCACGTATCCTTGTTACAGGTCGTCGGATCCTTGATCGCTCCTCCGTCCGGCCCGCGCTTCAGCACGATCGCCGGCCCGTTGTCATTTCCTTTGACAAGACTCCAGGTGCGGAGCTGGTATCCGGTCGTGTCCGATCCTTCCCAGGTAAAATACGTCTGCGAATCCGCTCCGGGCTTTTGGCAGGCGCGGGTGTAACTAAAGTACGCCGTCTGCTCGCCGCCGGCCGTTCCGGCCTCGACGCTGGTGAATTCTTCGCAGCCGACATCCTGTTTTTTGCACTGGTCGGCCTTGGTTGGAATAAAATACGCCACGCCGTCGTCTTTCGGATCGTCGTACCGCGTGTCCGCCTCGTGGATCAAATCGAACGACGACGCGGCTTTGCGGTACTCGGCATACCCGACGCAATTCGCGGGACACAAATCGTTTTTGCTGATGATCGCCGGGATTTCGGATCCGCCTTTCAGGTCCGTATATCCCTGACAGCCCGCCTCGGATTGGAGACAAACTTTGGCAAAGGAGCCGCAAGCCGCCACGTCCGTATCCTTTCCGCGGCACTGCAATTCGTCCGGCGCGACCTTAAGGGAGGTCGCGGGCAAAGTCGGATTGACGCCATCAAGATAATCCGTCGAATATTCCCCTTCTTCCAGTTGCACGGCATCGACGAGCACGTTTGATCCGCTGAACGTGATCCGTGTCATCTGCGTGCTGGAAAACGCGAGGAACGTACATTCGAACCGTTGCCAGTCCCCGGTCAGGGCCGTATCCGCTTTCAATTGAACCTCCGGATGCGGGTTCGTGGGAGTCCCGACACAGCCGGTGCTCCGGAAATCCTTACCCATCTCCGCCACGGAAATGCGAGTGGTCCCGTCTAAATCCTTGTATTGGAACAGGTCGGCCGTGAGGGAAGCGGTCCCGGCCGCAATCGCCCGCGCGGAAAGCGAAACCGTATACATCCGCGACGGAGAAACGGCCGCCGCCTGCCGGTAGATCTTCGACGAATTCGCCGGAAGATCAGCGGACGACGCGCCGTCCGAGGCATTCGTCCCGAGGGTCACAACCGGCGGCGAAAATGGAATGTCCTTGGCGCCGCTTCCGGACACCCAGTCGCTGACAACCGGCGTTTGCGTGCCTTCCATGCGCTCGAAGGACGGATTGGCGACCAGGTTCAGTGCGGATTGGCCCGCCGTGACTTGCAGCATCTTGGTGCAGCCGTCGTTGGACGAATCGCATGGCTCGAGAGTTTTATCAAAATACATGCGCGGACCGGTGGAAGTCGAACCGACCCAACCCGTCCCGTCCGGCGTCCGCTCCGTCGCGTACCACAAACAGCCGACGTTGTCCGCCGTGCAATTGCCGTAATCAAGCGCATTGCGCAAATAGGAAATAGCGTCTCCCGCGCGGCTCGTGTAATTGCGGCAGCTCGCCTCGCGCTCCAGACATTCGTCGGCCGTAAAACGGTAGACCGTCTTGTCCGCGACGCAATAACCGAAACCGCCGGTGCATTCTCCTTTATTATCACGCTGGACGCACGTCTGGATGTCGCGACATTCGTCGCGGCGCTGGTCCAGGTCCTTGGAAAGCAGCGTGTCGCCATACCCCGGGAGCACGCACTGCTGGGGGATCGAGGTGATGACCCAGTTTTCATCCACCAGATGGCACCAGGGATGCTCGTGGTCGCGCTGGCCGCTGACATTGCAATCCATGTAATGCTCGCGCAATTCCCGGAGCGTCACGCAATTCGCGTCATTGGAAGAGGCGCACCGGTCCTTGTTCTCCTCCGAGTTGGCCGCGAATTCCAAACCGACCGGCAGCACCCGCGCCAGACGCAACTTTGCCAGGTTAGCCGCGCAATACGCCTTGAGCCGGCACTCGGTATCCTGGTTTTGCTTGGTATGGTTCGTGTCGTTCGGGATCAGCTTCCAGTCCAGGTGGAGCAGCTCCTTGTCAATCGCCTCGCCGATCGTGATGGCGCCTTTATCGCCCTGGTTGACGATCGCCGTGACAAGAGGCTGGTCGATCGTGCAGTTCCAGGTGCCGCGCTGATCCGGACACGCCGCGAGCTCGGTCATGACGTCGTACGACGCTTCCTTGATCGGCGTGGGTTTGCGTAATTCAATATTGGCTTTGCGCGCATCCGTCACGCCGGACGTGACGACCGTGTCCGGCCCCTTTAACGCCCCGGCGCTTTGCTCGCCCCAACTGAACGCATCCAATCCCTCGCTCATGATGCGTTTGAGAAACTTCGACGTGAGCGTATTGAGAAAAACCGACGCAGTATACTGGACCAATTGGATCGGACCGGATTTGAACGCGTTACTCAGCATGGCGCCAGTCATGGCGAGCTGGCCGGCCTTCGGGTCGCTGACCGACGCCTGGTTGGTCGCTTCCTTAACCGTTTGTGCCGGCGTTTTGACGTTTCCGGAGATCAGGCTGGTGACCGATTTGAATCCGCCGCCCTCCTCGCGCTGCTTCGTGGCCGAATCCAATTTTTTCGCGATCGACAGCGAGCCGATTCCCTGGATTTTTGCCGTGGTGCCGAGGTCGCTCGAGGCGGTATTGAGGGTAAAACCGATGTTGCTGTAAATCTCGCTGTTCGACATCGACTGGTACAGGTTCGAATAATTTTTTTGGATGTCCTGAAAGTTGCATTTCGGCGTGGGACGCGAAAACTTGCTTTGCATGCCCGGAAAAAAATCTCCGAGCGAGACCTGGATATTGAGCAGCGTCCTCGGATCTTTGGGCTTGCACAAATCAAAACCCAGTTTCTGGAAAAAATTCGGCCCGCCTCCCGAACCCGGTTCGCTCGACAGGGAACCGATAAACTCGCCGGCCGCATCCGACCCCACATCTTCCAGATACGAACCAAAGCCTTTCTTGAAAAATTGCGCGGATTCTCCCTTGCCCCCGGACGCGATGTAATTGGCCGCGTCATAGGCGATCTTGCCAAGAAACTGCTGCAAGGCGTTAAAAAAAGCAACAACCAGCGTGCGGGTGATGGTCGAAAGGATATTGCTGTACACGTTCTGGGAAACCTGTCCCACATTGCCCGTAACGGCCGCCGGGGTTCCGGCTCCGACTCCGGCCGCCGGATTGGTTTCCGGGACTTCCGCCAACGCAACGGGCGCGAGCGTCCCCATCATGATTCCGCACGCCACCACGACCGCGAGGCATGCGGCGAGGAATCGGCGGACCGGCTGGCGTAAATCCATAATTTAATCTTGAGTCAGGTCAAGCGGCGCGTTTTCCGGCGTCGTGACCGGAAGCCCCTGCCGCGCCTGCTGGATGCGCAGGGCTTCCTGATAGGCGGCGCTGTAAATCGCTTTCATGTCCGCATCCGGAACCGATTTCAGATCCGCTTCGGTGATGATATGGTTCGAAATCAGATACGTGCGGATCTGCGCCGGCGTCATGGATTCCGGCGTCGGCGGCGACGTCAAAAACGATTCCACGCCCGCCACGCTGGACGCATTTGTTCCCAATGCCGCATTCTGCAGTCCCTGTGGAATGAGCGGCGTATTCAGCAGATCCTGAAATCCGCTCGACGTCGCGGTCACCGGCATCAAGTCCGCCGCCGCGGTGCACGCCTCTCCCTTCGGACAATTCGGATCGGTCCCGCGCGCAATCTCGATCAGGTCCGGAATCCCATCCGAATCCGTGTCTGGCAAATAAGGCGACGTGTGATACACGTAGAGTTCATCGTAATCCGAAAGTCCGTCATGGTCCGTATCCGTTGTTTTCAATTTTTCCATTTGCGCCACATCGTCGGTTTGCGCATCCAGCGTTTTCTGCGCCGCGATGGCCAGGGTTTTCGGAACCATGAACGGAGCGGTCAGCTGTCCCCGTACGTGAACGACCGCGAGGACCACCGTCAACAATCCGCACACGCCTAAAATCAACGCAGAAATTTTCTGCTCATGCGCAAGACCGCGCCACCAGTCCCCTATTTTTGGGCGCGAACTTTCCTCGTCCATAAGACGTCTCGAAGTATATCAAGTCGGCGCTCTTTATGGGAGGTGTACATGTGGACGAAGATTTCGTATCATAGGCGAAAGATATGAACGAAGATGCCCAATGGCTTTCCCTCCCGGACGAGGGACAACTTTCTGTTGACGTATTCCGCGACGGACCGACCCTAGTGGTCCGCTCTCCGCTCGCCGGCGTCAATCTCGAGGACATCGACCTCGCGATCCACGGCGATCTGCTGACCATCCGCGGCAAGCGCGAAGGCCAGCGGGAAGCGAACGACGACGACTGGTACTATCGCGAATGTTATTGGGGCGCGTTCAGCCGCTCCATCGTCTTGCCCGTAGACGTTTACCCCGAGCAGGCCGAGGCCATAGTCCGGAACGGGGTCCTGGAAATCCGCATCCCGATCCGCGAGGCGCAATATCGTATTAAAATAAAATGACGGTATGTTGAATCCACTCTCTCTGACGGTCATTGAACTCAAGGATGGAACCGTCCGTGCAAAAACCGCGGATGGGAAAATAATAGAATTGCCGAAAGACGCTCTCTACGGAAGCCCGAAAGCCGGGCAAACCATACGACTGATCGGTGTCGCCGCGGGAAGCGAGGACCTCGGCCAAACCGCATTCGCCCAACGCCTGTTGAATGAGTTGCTGGCCCTCCCCCATGTTTGAAACCCCTTCTCTCCCGCTCCTTCCGGCGCCGCGGAAAAAAACGAACGTGCTTTGGTTCGTTCTTTTTTTGGTTCTCGGGATCGCCGCCTTAGTCGGCGCGGCCGCGGCCGGCCTTGCCGTCGGATACGGACAAGCCTACAAACAACGGATTCTTCCGGGCGTCTCCGTCCTCGGCGTTCCTCTGGACGGCCTGACGCAGGAACAGGCGCAACGCACCCTGGAACAGGAAATCAACCATGCGCTCGCCGCCGGCTTTCAGTTCAAATTCAATGACCGGACCGTCATGCTGCCCGCGACGCTCCCCGTGTCCAATAACAAAGAAAATAAATTGGCTTCGGTGATCCGCTACCAGGTTCCTGAAACGGCCGAACGCGCCTTTGCCATCGGACATACGAATTCCTGGTGGAAAGACGGCTTGACGCAGCTGCGGCTGCGCCTGGATCGGATCCGGCTGGATGTGCCGTTTACAATCGACCGTGAACTGGTTGAAAACGCGCTCCAGGAAAAAACCGAACCGTTTCTCGTGACCGTGCAAAACGCGCAACTCACTGTCCGCGTCGAAAGGCCGGGCGAAGAACCGGCTATCACCGTAGAGCCCGAACGGGTCGGCACGTCCGTAAACCTCAAGCCCGCCATAACCAGTCTCGAGAATGAAGCGCGGACACTGAACTTTCAGCCGATCACTTTGCAGATCATCGACATCCAGCCGGAATGGACGACGCGCGACATCGAACCGTTGGCAAACCAAGTTGCGCCCTTGCTCGCGCACGCGCCGTTCACGCTCACGACCGACGAAAAAAAATGGACCGTGGACAAACCGCTTCTTGCAAGCTGGCTCAACGCAACGACCTCCGCGCATGGACTGACCGTGGCGATCGACCCGGCGCGCTTAGCCGGCAGTCTGGAGCCGCTCCTGGCCGACAATCTCTCCGAACCGACCAATGGCGAATTGGTCATGGAAAATGACAAAGTCAAATCCTTTATTGCGCCCGTGGACGGGGTTGCTATGGATGCCTCCGCCCTGGTCGCCGCCATCGAAAGCGGATGGGCGAACGGTTCGACCACCATGCCAATTCCCCTGGTCCGTAAACCGGCCGTGATCGAAGGAGAAGACGCCGTTCGTCTGGGAATCCGCGAAGTGATCGGAGTCGGAAAATCCAATTTTTCCGGTTCACCCGTCAACCGGCGGAAAAACATCGCGTTGGGCGCAAAGATGGTGAACGGTTCGCTGGTGGGACCGGACGAAGAATATTCTCTCCTGAAAATTCTCGGAGAAATCGACGATAAACACGGCTGGCTACCCGAATTGGTGATCAAAGGAAACAAAACGACGCCCGAATTCGGAGGCGGACTCTGTCAGATCGGCACCACCACCTTTCGCGCGGCCCTCGCGACAGGTCTCCCGATCCTCCAGCGTCAGAATCACAGTTATCGCGTCCGTTATTACGAACCCGCGGGAACGGATGCCACGATCTATGTCCCGGCGCCGGATCTCAAATTTAAAAACGACACGGGCAACTGGATCCTCATCTCGACGCGGATTAAAGGTGATGATATCGCGTTCACGGTTTGGGGAACGGGTGACGGCCGGGCGGTCGAACAAACGAAACCGAAAGTTTATAATATTGTTCCTCCTCCGGAGAAAAAAATAATAGAATCACTCGATCTTCCGGTCGGCACGACCAAGTGCACGGAAGTCGCCCATGCCGGAGCGGACGCCTTATTCGATTACACGGTGACGTATCCGTCCGGCGAGATTAAAAAAGTCACGTTTACCAGTCATTACAAACCCTGGGGCGCTGTCTGTCTCCTGGGGGTGACCCAGTTATCGGAACCCGCACAACCTAGCGAAAAAGTAGATGAAACCGGCGTGAATAATCCCAACTGATTGCCAAATAGTTTCCGCTGCCGTAAGCTAAGAAAACCCGCTTTAAAACCCTTGACAAAGCGGTCAAGGACTGATACAGTACCCATTCGAACGAGCAGACCTTTAGCAATCCGCGTCCACGACAAGCATGGAACCTTTCCACAGGGTGTCGCAGGTCTTCGGACTCGCTCTCCCCTCTAGAGAGGTTTCTTGGATGCGGATTGCTTGAGTTCTGGTCCACGAACCCCCGAGGAGCTCGGGGTTTCTTTGTAAGACAAGACGTGTACCCACCACTCAAAGGAGTGGAACATGATCAAGGCGAAACCGGTCAAAAGTCATGACGCTCTCGTGCGTCTCATCCTCTACCAGCCGCCGGTCGAAAAAATCGGCGCCATCCTCGGGAGGTTCTCTGGTTGCATGATCGGCACTGTCCAACTCACTCAGCTCTTCAAAGCCGTGGCGGCAAAGAACGCGGTGGAAGGGCTGTGCGAGATACCGACGGATCTTCCGTCGTTCCTTCGCATCACCGTCAAGCCGAACGGCACGCCGACGTCGCGTCTGATCAGCCTCGAAATCCCGATCAACCCGGACACGATCCTTTACCTCTACCAAGACCAAGGCGTCGTGACCGCCGAGTTCTGCTTCCTCAACGGCGGCGCCGACCCGGCCACGATCCGCGGCATCTATGCAGCGCTGGATCTGAAGCCGGACGAAATCGCCAGCTGACTGCTCGCGCACAACCTCCTTCCCCCGCTCCAACTCACCGGAGCGGTTTTCTTTTTGATAAAATATTTTTTTACACAAACGCCTTTGCGTTGAGCGCCTCCCCGATCCGTCCAATCGCGACGATAAACGCGGCTTGGCGCTGGGTGACATGATAACGGTCCGCCGCCTGGATCGTCTCGTCCGCCGCAGCCTGCATCAGCGGTTCCAATTTTGCGAAAACCTCGGCCTCGCTCCAGTGCGCGCTCTCCTTGTTCTGCACCCATTCATAATAAGATGTTGCCACGCCACCGCCGTTTGCGAGCACGTCCGGAACCACCGGAATATTCCGTTCGGCAAACACCGCGTCCGCTTCCGGCGTCGTCGGCCCGTTCGCCACTTCCAAAATCAATTTTACCTGCACGCGTTTCGCGATCTCCCCGGTCAGCTGATTTTCCAACGCCGCCGGCACCAGCACATCACACACCGAAGTCAGCAACGCTTCCTGGCTGATCGTCTGCGATCCCGGGAATCCTTCAACTTTTCCATGCGCATTCTTATATTTGATGGCTTCCAGAATATCCAGTCCCTGCTCCGAAAAAATCCCGCTCTGCGAATCCGAAACCGCGACCACAGGATAGCCGGCCTGGTGGAACAAACGCGCAATATGCTGTCCCGCGTTTCCAAATCCCTGGACCGCGACGCGCAAACCTGGCGCCAAACCGAATTTCTTCGCATACGACTGAAAAACATAGAACGCGCCTTGTCCGGTCGCCGCTCCGCGTCCTTCGGACCCGCCATGGTCCAGCGTCTTGCCGGTCACGACCGCCAAATCCGGATGGCCCACGGTCTTCGCGTATTCATCCGCGATAATATCCATGAGCAAAGGGTTCGTATTCACGTCCGGCGCCGGAATGTCCTTATCCGATCCGATCACGTCCGCGATGGACCGCGTGTATGCGCGCGTCAGCCGTTCGAGCTCGCCGGCGGATAGTAATTTAGGATTAACCGCGACTCCGCCCTTGCCGCCCCCATATGGAATGTTAACCACCGCGCACTTGATACTCATCCAAAACGAAAGCGCTTTGACCTCGTCCATATCCACCTGTTCATGATAGCGAATGCCGCCTTTATACGGCCCGCGCGCATTGTTCCACTGGACGCGGAACCCGCGGAAAAACCGCCAGGAACCATTATCCATCTTCACCGGAAACTCCACATCCACGATCCGCTGCGGATGATGGAGAAATTCCACGACCGACGGATCCAGCGGCGCAAGTTTGGCCGCCGCATCCAGTTGCTGCATCGCATTCGTAAAGACAGACATGTGTTTAGCTTCTTAGGCGTTAGCTTTTTAGCTTGTTAGATATTCTCCAAGTACTTCTCCGCGTCGATCGCCGCCATGCATCCTGTGCCCGCGGACGTGACCGCCTGGCGGTAGCGCGGATCCTGCAAGTCGCCGCACGCAAACAGACCTTCCGCGCTTGTCTTCGACGTTCCCGGCGTGGTCTTTACGTATTTTTTTTCGTCCAAGTCGACCAAGCCTGCCAGCAAAGACGAATTCGGTTCATGACCGATCGCGGCAAACACGCCTTCAGTTTCGACGTCTTTCATCTCGCCGTTCGTCGTGTCTTTCAACCGGACACCCGTGACATGACCCGCCTCCACTCCAATAATCTCCGCGACCTCCGCGTTCCAAATCACGTCGATCTTCGGATTCGCCAAAACGCGTTCTTGCATGATCTTTGATGCGCGGAACGCATCACGCCGGTGCACGATCGTCACATGCGACGCAAACCGCGTGAGGAATTGAGCTTCTTCCATGGCCGCGTCTCCCCCGCCGACAACGACCACTCTTTTATTTTTAAAGAAAAAGCCGTCGCACGTCGCGCACGCGGAAACCCCTTTGCCATAGAGCGCTTTTTCCGATGCCAATCCGAGCCGACGCGCCTGCGCGCCCATGGCCGCAATCACGGTCCGCGTCTGATACGTCTGGCCGTTCGCAAAAAGTTCAAATCCCCCGTCGATTTTTTTAACGGACTCGACAAACGCGGGAATGATCTCTGTCCCGAACCGAATCGCCTGCTGCCGCATCTTTTGCATCAAGTCGGCGCCCTGCACACCCTCTGGAAATCCCGGGAAATTCTCGAC
>Ga0315286_10004722_pt1 | contig 13069 bp, 12 predicted proteins | sample YL17G10_0_MG_FD_205038 | JGI IMG/M metagenome (GOLD analysis project Ga0315286, IMG submission 205038) | Sediment microbial communities from Yellowstone Lake, YNP, Wyoming, USA - YL17G10_0 | ecosystem: Environmental > Aquatic > Freshwater > Lake > Sediment | place: USA: Wyoming | collected... | reverse complement strand
GTCATTTATATAACTCATAGGCTGGAAGAGATAATGTCGATAACGGACCGCACGGTTGTCCTGCGGGACGGGAAAAAAGTCGGCGATGTCCTTACGGATGAAACGAGCAAACAGGATCTGGTGAATATGATCGTCGGAAAAGACTTTTCCGAATTGTATCCGAAAAAGGATATCGCCAAAGGAAATATCATATTCGAGGTCAAGAACCTTTCCTATCTGGACAAGCTCCATGACATATCCTTCTGCTTGAGAGCGGGAGAAATCGTCGCCTTCTTCGGCCTATTGGGATCGGGCATCCATTTGCTGTTCAACGTTATTTTCGGGGACCTTAAAAAAACCACCGGCGAAATCCTCATCGACGGCAGGATTACAAAGATCACTCATCCGTCCGCAGCGAAGAAAAACAACCTCGGGTTTGTACCCATCGACCGGAAGGAGGAAGGCGTTGCGCTGTCAATGGATGTCAAGACCAATATCATGGCCGCAAACATCGAGAATATCGGAAAAGGCATGCGGATCAATAAAAGAATGGAAACAAAACGTTCCGAGGAATGGGTCGAAAAGTTGAGCATCAAGACCCCGAGTGTAGACGCGGTGCTGAACAACCTTTCCGGTGGAAATCAGCAGAAAGTCGTCGTGGCCAAATGGCTGGAGCGGGAGTCCAGAATCCTGCTTATGGCCGAGCCGACCCGCGGAATCGATGTCGGCTCCAAGGCCGAAATCTACAAGATCGCCGAGGAGTTTTGTCAGAAGGGTTCCGGCGTTCTGATCGTTTCTTCAGAGCTTCCTGAAATCATGGCGATATCGGATCGGATCCTTGTGATGAAAGACGGGATGATAGTCGGGGAGTATCGCACGGAAGATACCAACCCCAGCGAATTGATGCATATTGTGACTTCCTAAAAATGCCTGGAATGAAAAAAAGAGCTATTCCCGATACTGCGATACTGCTGATCTTTCTTGTCGCGCTGACTGCGCTTTTTTCCACCACCGGCCGGAATTTCTTTACCTACGCGAATATCAGCACCATGCTGAACAACATGGTCGTCGCCGGCATTATCGCCATTGCCATCACTCCTTTGATCATAACCAGAGGTCTGGATATTTCTTTCGGAGCCAGCCTTTCTCTGAGCACGGTGATCATGGCCATGCTGTACGATAGAGGCACTCCCCAGTTGACCTGTCTGCTCATCGGGCTTCTCCTGCCGATTTTCGTGGCCCTCTTCAATGGGGTATTGGCCGAGTACCTGAACCTCATTCCGTTGATTTTGACCCTGGCGACGACTTCCATCTTGATTGCGGTGGGTCAGGTACTGACGAACGGACGAAGCATTCTGATGATTACCGATGAATTATTCAATTTTGCCACGAAGTCGCCGTTCATCATCCCCTACCCGGTCGTGATTCTGATTCTCATTTTGCTGGTCTACTGGTATTTTCTCAGTTTCACAAAAACCGGCAAACAAATCTACTTCATCGGCGCGAACCCCCGGGCCGCAAAATTATCCGGAATGCGAGTCAAGTTTATCAAGATCGCCCTGTACCTGGCCATGGGCCTGGTAACCGGCATCGCCGCGATCATCATGGTTTCCTTGTCCGGAATCGGGTACATATACCATGGGAACAACCTGACTCTCCCGGTGTTATCCGCGGTCTTCCTCGGCGGCATGTCCCTTGCGGGGGGCGAGGGAAGCATATGGAAAACAGTCATCGGCGTCACCATTATCACCGTCATCTTCACGGGCCTGTCCCTGATGAACATCCAGTTTTACTTCATACAGATTTTTCAGGGTTTGGCCCTGGTAATAATCGTCGCCTTTTATGAAATAAGAAAAAACAGACAAGTCGCGAAATGAGGAGCAGCAAGTGCGCCGCATAAGCGTCTTTGGCAGGGATTCCATTACGCCCTCATTAGCATTAGTATACGCCCTTATGGTCCTGGTTTTTTCGCTGATCAATCCAAGATTTTTCAGCCTGGGCAATTTCAAGGCAATAATGGCCTCCCTGGCTATCTCGGGCATCGTCGCGATAGGACTTACGCCGGTTATACTTACGAGGAATTTCGATATCTCCATCGGTTCTATTTTCGGACTCGGCATGGTAGTCGTGGCCAAGCTGTTCAATATTCCCGGAACCGCCATCCCCATCCCTGTAATCATACTGGCCGGGCTTTCAGTAGGCGTGGTTATCGGCGCAATCAACGGTTTCCTGATAACGAGAGTCGGGATCAATTCCATTATTGTAACCCTCGGCACACTGGCCATCTTCCGCGGGCTAACCTTCTACTGGTCGCTGAGTAATATAAGTATCCCGAAAGAGGCCTTTTTAAGACTTGGCAGATATTTCGTCTTCGATGTCGTGCCTCTTCCCTTTATCTATTTCATCGTCTTGCTTGTGATGGGGTACTTCCTGCTCAGATACACGCCGACAGGAAGGAATATGTACCTCGTCGGCGCCAATCCCACCGCGGCTCGCCTGGCGGGGATTAAGATAAGCAGGAGCCAATTCATTCCTTTTATTATTTCCGGCTTTATGGCGGCCCTTGGCGGCGTGATCAATGCCTCGCAGGTCGGGTTTGCCAACTCCACCTTCGGCACCGGCTATGAATTCAAAATACTTACCATCGTAGTTCTCGGGGGAATTTCCCTGAACGGCGGCAGGGGAACCCTGCCGGGTGTGTTTTTTGCCACGTTGATCATCGGCTCCATCTCCAATGGGCTCGCCTTGATCGACATACCGATAAACTGGCGCGATGCCTTTATCGGTATAATACTGATCGTCGCTATTTCGGTAGACTCGCTGCAGCATCAAATGAAGACCACCGGGGTTTTCAAATCATCCAAGCGGAATACAATCCTGCTCAAGGACAAAACCGTTTGATAAGCGCGTTTGTACGCCCTTCGAATGTTCAGCAGGAAACAGCATGATTCACCCGCGCCCTCGTCAACCGCTCAGCTCACGGTGAATCCTGATCAGCCATTCGACGATCTTGATGTGCTGGGGGCACTTGTCCTCGCATTCACCACATTGAATGCAAGCTCCCGCCTGTTCCTCCTTTGAGAGGACCCCCTTGTATATGTTTTTGTTCAGAGCAAAAAGCTGAAAAGCCACAGCCTCGTTGTACAGCGCAAGGTTTCGCGGGATATCGATCCCGTTGGGGCAGGGCATACAGTACTTGCATTGTGTGCAAGGGACGGGGAAGAAGCCGTTGTATGCTTCCTTGACGCGAGCAACGAGCTCGAGGTCGCTCGTTGTGAATGTGCCCACACCACTCCTGCAGGCACTTTCAATATTCCGGCTGACCTGTTCCATGGTGCTCATCCCGCTCAGAACCATCGATACCTCCGGTTTGTTCCAGAGCCACTGGAGGGCCCAATCCGCGGGTGTGCGTTTTGCCTCTGTGCCGGCGAAAAGGTTTGTGATCTTCTCGGGCGGATTCGCCAGATGTCCGCCGAGGAGCGGTTCCATGATGATCACCGAGACTCCCCTGTCGGCCGCGTAGCGGAGCCCCTTTGTGCCGGCCTGCGTATCCTCGTTCATGTAGTTGTACTGGATCTGGCACACCGACCACCCGTCGTAACCGTCGATGATCATCTTGAACGCTTCAAAATCGTCATGGAAGGAGAAGCCCAGATACCTTATGCGCCCGTCCGCTCGCGCTTTTTCCCCCCACTCCAGCATCCCGAGCTTTCTCAGCGCGTGCCAGGACTCTTTTTGTATGCTGTGAAAGAGATAAAAGTCCACATAATCCGTTTGGAGCCTCCCAAGCTGCTCACAGAAGAACCGCTCGAAGTCATCGGCCTTCTTTATGAGCCACAACGGCGACTTGGTGGCGAGCTTGACCCTCTCCCTGTATCCATCCTTGAGTGCCTTGCCCAGGAATTTTTCGCTGCTCCCGTCGTGGTAGGGATAGGCGGTGTCGACATAGTTCACTCCCTTGTCGACGGCGTACCGTATCATATCCCGAGCGAGATGCTCGTCGATGTCGGCGTCGCGACCCGTCGTCGGGAGGCGCATGCACCCAAACCCGAGGGCGGAGACTTCCATGCCGATATTGTGAAACGCGCGGTAGTTCATAGCAAGAATCCTTTTATTAAATAGTCGGCAAGCTTCGCCACATCGATACTTCATTTACCATTTTTTCCATACGATCTATCATCGACGACCCTTTGCGCGCGATGTTCAGAACATCATTTCTACCAGCAGTGATACCCACCGTCTATGAGAATGATAGTACCGGTCATGTACTTCGAAATGTCTGAGACGAGCACTACGACGAGACCGGCGAGCTGAGCGAACCTGCCGAATGCGCGTGTGAGGTGACCGCGATCTATCTCCAGTAGTGACCGCAGTAGATGCAGCTCGCCCTATGGACGCAAATCACTCCACCGCACTCCTTGCATTTCCATCGGTCCCGCTCCCGGGAAACGAAGCCCTCGAGTCCGAGCTCTCGTATGCCATGGAGGTTCCCGATCATGCTCATGCCGTATTTCATTCGGTAGCGTTTGTCCAGTTGGGAAAGTCGAGTGCAGGGGAACGTATCGCATTCGAAGCAAAACTTCTGCTCGCGTACCTCAGTCACGACACAGTTCCTGATTCGGCACACGACACAGTGCTTTGACTTCCTAGCGTCGTCGGCATTGCAGCCCATGCACCGGTTCTTCTCTCTGAGATGACCGATACAGATACCGCAGTTCATTCCGCAGCGGGCGATCAGCGCTGAATGAAACGACTCGGAGTATTCGGTCTTTTCCGACCTCCTCACGGTTGTACTCCGCCCCCAACTCCCGGTCTGCTCTCTTTATCCATATAGTACCTTCCTTACTCCATTAATGCAAGTTGATCGAAACCAACGCGCCGTTTTCGCTGTTTATCCATAGACAATATACTTCTGCTATCATCAGGAAGATGCATACATTACCATATAGAAGGCCCCGGAACTTCACATGTTCTTTGATCTTAACAAGACGCCCTGTCCCGGGTAGCATACTTAGAGCAAGGCTGACGTTTTTCTTCGAAAAAACAATCGGAAATACATAATGGAAAAATCAAGGGCTTTTCGCAGCGAGCCTTTCGTACATCATCCGACCTCGATCTATTAGTATTCCCATCAATAAATACCTGTCAGTCGGGATACGCCAAGGTGCAGGAGTTCTTTCTCAAGGGCGGGAGCTCCCGACGCGGGTGGAGCGGCCCGACTCGCCTGTCCGGCACGGAGGGGGCGATGCGAAGACCGGGGCAGGGAATGACGAAACCTGACCCGGGACCCTCTGTACATCAAGGGGGTGTAGATTCATGGCACAAAGAATCCTTCGTTTCAGCCTGTTTGTGCTCGTCCTTGCTCTGCTGTCGTGTCCGAAGCCCCTCAACAGGTCAATGCTGCTCAATACGAAGGACGATGTCCTTCCTTCGATAAAACGATTCTCTCTCCCGAGGACTACAGCTCATACGCGGCGACGATGCTCGTGATCGGCAGTGTGTACGACTTCGCGACGGAAGCTGGAGACCCCGGAAACATCAAGAAGCTCGAATACACGATCGTCCCGGCCACGATTCGAGGTGGGAAGATTCCACTGTCAGAAGATGGAAGCTTCTCTTTCTCCTTCCACACCTCCGGTTTTTCGGTGCCCATGGTCATACTTGTTCACACCATCACGGCGAGCCGCCGGCTCGAGGACCCCATGCTCGAGCACGATACGTGGTACTACTACCGCGTGAAGCCCATCGAACAGGAGAACATCGCGAGCGAAATCGCCACTGCCGTGCCAGGCAGATTCGCAATCGTGCGTGCGGGTGGGCGGCTGCGACACAAACGGCGCTGTGTACGGCGTGGCGATCGGGGGAAGCTGCGTATATATTGCGGACGGCCCCGAGGGGCTGCGGGTAATCAGGCTCAGCACCCAGCCGTGATCCCGCCCTCGCGGGCCCATCCCATCGCGGGGGCGTCGAACGGGTTCGGCCTTCAGGGGTTCAGATACGCCCTCCTCGTGATCTTTGCCTGCGGGCTGGCGGCACTAATCTTCAGCTTCTTTATAAAAGAAACGATAAAGACCCAGTAGACAAACTACACCATGGTATTTTCTTTCAAATTAATTGTATTAAATACTTCTTGACAAGTGTCATATTTAGTGTCATAATATTGTCATATTATAGGAGCTCGGCCATGTACAACATTGAAACATTGGCGAAAATGACCGGCCTGACTAGAAGGACCGTCCGGTATTACGTGCAGAGGGGCCTCCTCGACCAGCCCGAAGGGGGAGGCCGCGGTTCGTACTACACGGACAGGCACTTATCGACGATCGAGAAGATCAAGAAATGGTCGGAACAGGGCGTTCCCCTGATCCACATTAAGGCCATGCTGGAAGGGAAAGAGATCCCGGTTCACGTGGATGTCTCGACAGGAGTTCAGGTCGAGTCGTGCGAGCGGTGCACCATAGCAGACGGGATCGAGCTACACTTCAGACCGGGCAGGCTTTCCTTCGAGGACCTGCTCGAAATCAAAACCTGTATTGAAGACCTGTCAAGGAGGAAGGAACATGAGCACTAAACGAAAAACCGTGACAGTCAGAGAAGCGGCGCTCTACCTGAAAGGCACCGATGTCAAGGTGCCGTTGAAAGGGGTGCAGGTCGACGTGACGGTGAAAGACGTGGCTTCACACACCACGGTGACGCAGGTTTTCGAGAACAGGGAGCCCAACGCGATCGAAGCGGTGTACTGTTTCCCCATCGAAGAAGGGGCGGCGGTGAACGGTTTCGAGGTCGAAACAGGCGGGCGGTCCATAAAGGGGGTCATCGAAGAGAGGGAGAAGGCATTTGAAACCTACGATAGGGCGATAGAGACGGGCGACGCCTCATACCTCCTGGACTGGGAAACCAATGACATCCTGTACATCTCCGTCGGCAACATCATGCCGGGGCTGGAGGTAAAGGCAAGGGTCACCTACGTCGCCGAGCTTCCCGTATCGGACGGCGTCGTGCGTCTCCAGATTCCGACGACGGTGAGCCCGCGCTATGCGCCGCAGAACATCGACCCCGTCAAGGTCGACCGGATCTCACCCCCCTGCCAGATGGACGTTCCCTACCGGTTGGGTATCACGGTGCGGGTGCTTTCAAGTTTCGTCGCGGGGCTCTCTTCCCCGTCCCACATGATAAAGATGACCAGGGAGGGCGAGTTCACCGTCGTGTCTCTGGCGGAGGAAGTCGTCCGGCTCGACAGGGATTTCATCCTCGAAATAACCTTGGAGCGGCGGCGGGAACCGATCTGCATCCTCGCGTCGAACGGCGGTGGGGATAAGGCGGCCCTCCTCCGGTTCTTCCCGGAGTTGGACGACATCGCATCCGATGAAATATTAAATTCTGAAGTCATCTTCGTCCTCGACTGCTCGGGATCCATGCAGGGTTCTTCCATCGAGGAGGCGAAGAACGCGCTGGAGCTGTCCCTCCGGTCCCTTTCGGAAAACGACCTCTTCAACATCATCCGCTTCGGCAGCAGGTACGAATTATTCAGGGACAGCTCTGTAGCCTACAGCAGCGCAACGCTGAGCGAAGCATTGAAGTACGTGCATGGGATCAAGGCCGACCTCGGCGGAACGGAGCTGGGTCCCGCCATGTCCCACGTCTGTTCTCTGCCAAGGCGGGAAGGGTTTAACCGGGACGTGCTCCTTATCACGGACGGCCAAGTCGCAAACCCCGATGAGATCATCGGCATGATCGCCGGGGACCGTGACCGGATGCGGGTCTTCACCTTCGGGATAGGGTATGGGGCGAGCCACGACCTGGTCAGGGGCGCCGCCCGCGCGGGCCGCGGCGCGTACGAGATGATCCAGCCGGGGGAGAAGATTCAACCGAAAGTGCTGAGGCAATTCTCGAGGATGTGCCAACCCTCTCTGGACGACGTGTCGGTTACCTTCACCGGCATGGAGGCCGAGCTCCCCCGGATCCTCCCACCTCTCTTCGAAGGGGACAGCTGCACCCTCTTCGCCCGGGTGCTGGAAGCCGGACCGGACGCTGAGGTCACCTTCACGGGAACCTTCCTCGGGAGGACCCACTCATGGAAGGCTATGGTTGGAGAGGCGGTCTGGGACGACACGGTGCCGAGCCTCTGGGCCCTGTCGCGGATCAAGGAGCTGCAGGACCAAGACCCTACCGACCCGTTTACAGGCGGCTCCAATCAGTTCCATCGTCGATCCAAACGGATCGAGAAGGAGGTGACGGACCTCGGGCTCCGGTTCAGCCTCCTCACGAGCTACACTAGCTTCGTGGCCGTGGAAGAGCGGAAAGGGGATGAGAAGAGCCGCGGCCGGCCTGGGTTTAGGCGTATCCCGGTGCAGTTGACGAAGGATTGGCACGGCATTGGCCCTCAAATCGCGCAGGGCATTCTCCCACAATTCAGGGAGGCACGCGTGATGGGGGCCTATGCAGGCGATCCAGTTGAAGGATCCACTGGCTACGTCCCAAAGTGGTATACGTTGTCTGCGCCACAACAGATTCTGGCAAAGTCATCAAAAAAGCCGGATAAGATTGCACAAAAGCGCACGGGAAAAGTGCCGTGGTACCTCAAGCTCCTCGAGACCCAACAGGCTGAAGGGTTCTTCACCGGTGTGGGGGTTGTCGCAGAGCGTTTGAAGCTCACATTCGATGACCTTGGGAAACTTGCAGCTGCGCTAGACGTGGAGGACGCGGCCGCCCGCAGAAACATCCTCGTCACCCTGCTTGCCGTGCACCTGCTCTCGACGGATCCCGATGCCAAAGCCGTCGCCGGCAGAGCGATCAGGAAAGCGACGCGATGGCTCCAGAAACAGGTCGCTCAGTTTGTTTCCGGCGCGCCGCTCTTGCCGAGCGCCGATTTCAGCGTCGTGGTAACGGCGAACGGGAAACCCTTGAGGGAACACCTGAAGGAACGGTATATGATCACAATCTGATACTGTATTCGATCACTCGAGCTTTACATCGGGTGGGTACAGCTTGCCCGAACCGGGGCTGACGCGACGTACTTTATACAATGTCGATCGGGTACGTCCCATATCTCCTCGCGGTTTCGTACATCGTGACGATGTTCTCGATCGGCACTTCCGGCTGGATGTTGTGGACCTGGGCCAATACGTACCCTCCTCCGGGAGTCAGGTCCCGAATCCTCTTCTTCACCTCCTCTTCCACATCCTTCGTCGAACCTCGGGGTAAAACCCTCTGGGTGTCTATGCCGCCCCGCCACGGCACGTTGCGGTACGTTGCGGCAACGGCGCATTGCTCCGTCTCGGCGAGCCGGAAAAGGCACCGGAGCCGGGTTCAGAATCCCCGCGTCACTCCCACAGGCGGAAATGCGGGTATTCGTCGGTCATGAGGCCCACGTACGCGATGACCCGGTACACCCAACGCTGGACCCCCATGATCAGCTTGAAGATGTCCTGGTGGTACTTCCGGGTGAACAGCAGAACAATGGCCGCGATCGCCACGAGCACCAACAAGAGTCCGACGAAGGGGACGTTCCCATTCTTTGCGGTTCCGGCCGCCCAGCCTGTCAGCGCCCCCAGAATCGCGTAGTGGGGGATCGCGAGAAACCACTTTACCAGCACGAGCCCGTTGATCAGTTTCTTCGGGTAGTCGATCTCCAGGTCCGCCGGATAGTCGCAGCTCTTCAGCGTGAAAGGCGGGTACACGTCCGTCCCGAGCGCTCCGTAGCCGTAGAACGAGACGCGCCAACCCCAACGGAGCACCCCGACGTTGAAGTCGAAGAGGCCGCGGGGGTATCGCCCCGCGAACAGGATTGCGAAAAACACGATTACCGTCGCGACGACGAATGCGATCGCCAGGAAACAGAGAACGATCGCGTGCGGGATGATGAGAAGCCACTTGATCAGCCACAGAGCTCTCGATGGCGCTTCGGCGAGCTCTCCCTTCAGGTGGACCGGGTATGTGTCCTTCGTCTTGGCCATGGTTTCCTCCTCCTTTCATGCCAGGATGAATAAATAGTGAACCATTAAATCCGGCATTTGTCAAAAGGTATGTGACGAAACCCGCATGATCACGCCGCCGTTCACAACGGCCTTGCCCGGAGCAAAATGTCCGCTTATTGTTCTATCCATTATCAGTTGATCACGATGTGATGGAGGAATTCAATGGGAAAAGTGACTATAAAAACCGGTTTGCTCGTTTTTTGCATTGTCGCGACGTTTACCCTCGGTTCGATCACGGCCGTCTTCGCTCAAGAAGTTTTGATGGAGAAACAGATCTCCCTTGGGCTCGCGCGTGACGCCGCCATGGCGGCGATCGAACAGGCTAGAAAAGACGGATACAGAGTAACGGTCACGGTGGTGAACCGCACCGGGCAGGTCATCGCGCAGCTCCGCGACGACGGCGCCTCGCCCCACACCAACAACACGAGCTGGAGGAAGGCGTACACCGCCCTGATCTTCCGCGCGAGCACCGCGGAGATCGCCAATCGGATCGCGGCCAACCCGGGCGTCGCGAACCTCAAGGAGATCACCGACGTAACGACGCTGGGGGGAGGTCTGCCGATCCGCGCCGGAAACGAAGTGATCGGGGCGATCGGGGTGGGCGGGGCCCCCGGCGGCGACAAGGATGAGATATGCGCTCAGGCCGGGATCGACCGCATCTCGGCAAAGCTGAAGTGACGGGCGATGCTCCGGTTATCGGTTCTGTCATGCCGACTCTGGAGCTGGAACTTCAAATTGTCTTTATTCTTGACATAATGCCATGTAGAGGGTAGCCTGTTTCCAGTATTTTAAGCCGTCTTTTAAAACAACCGAGAGGTGAGATATGGCGGAAAAAAGAAGACAGCGGGCGACCTTCTTCGAGAACACGTCGGTGGGCGCGCTCAAGGAGCGCGTCTACTCCATGTCCGACGGTGAAATCGACGGCGCGCTCAGGGACTACGGCATCCCCTCGCCCGGCGAGATCGAAAAACCGGGCTCCTACATACAGAACACCGTCCGGAAGGAGCTGGTGGAAAACAGGAGAAGAAACGACGTCGTCATCGTCCCCGTCGGGTCCACCGAAAACCACGGGGAGCACACGGTGGGCGGCTTTGACACCCTCCTCGTCACCCGGATCGCGGAAGCGGTCCGCCGCCGGACGAAAAAGACGGGCTCTCCCGTCAACCTCGCCTGGCCCATCACCTACGGGGTCCACCCCCCCTGGCACCAGGGGATGTACGGCACGGTGATGGTGAGCGACGACGCCTTCGAGCAGACCATCATGCACGTCATGTACGGCCTCTGGAACGACGGGTTCAGGAAGCAGATATGGATCAACAACCACGCGCAGCAGAACGAGATGGAGAAGGCGATCAAGCGGTTCATGAACACCTACCAGCTGCCGGGGTTCTACGTCGCCGTCGAGTGGCACCGGGCGGTGCGGGAATTCTTCGAGACCAAGGAATACGGGGGCGCGTTCGAAACCCGCTTCGTCCATGCCGACGAGGCCGAGACATCCGTCGGCCTCCTCCTCTTCCCCGAAATGGTGGACATGAGGTACGCCGTGGACACCGGCCCAATGAAGACCTTCACCTACCTCCCCGACGGTCACTTCGACAAATCCGTCGAGGACCTCTACCGCCCCAACACCTACAAGTCCAGGGCGGGGGACATCCCCCTCGAGCTCGTCGCCACACCCGAAGCGGTCGTGGGGAAGGCGAGCCTCGGCGCGGCCGCGAAGGCCAAGCGCCCCGTCGTCGCCATTTGCGATTACCTGACGCTGTTCCAGGAGGAAATCCTCAAAACGTGGCCTCCCGGGACCGTGCCGGAGCCGGAAAAGACCACCTTCAGGACGAACAAGGAGATGGAGCCCTATATAAAAGAGCCAGGCAGCCCGGGGTGGAAATCGGTGTTCTCTCTCCCGAAAATCGGGCCGCACACGTAGGGCGAACTTATCGAGCGCGCAGCCGGCGCGCTTGCCGGCGCTCGACGCGATCACTCAAAGGAGGCGGCATGGACCCCAAGCTCACCCTTCACAGCATCACGATACGGCACTGCAGGGAGCTGGAGAGGAAGTTCGAGATCGCGGCCGAGTGCGGGTACGCGGGGCTGGACCTCGAGGAAACGGACGTGCTGCGGTACCTCGAGCAGGGGCACACTCAGGACGACCTTGCCGCCCTCCGCTCGCGGTTCGATCTCGTCGTCACCCACAACGGGTACCTGTCGGATTTCCAGTTCATCGACGGCCCTCCCGTGGTGTGCAAGTTCACGAGGGAAGAGACCGACGACCTGAACGATCTTCGAAGGGCGACCGACGATTTCTTCGCGCACTGCGGCGCGCTCAAATGCGAAAACGCCCTCGTGCTCTCCTCCATCGAAAGGAGCGGCACGGTCGAGCGGGCGGCGGAGGACCTCGGGAAGCTTGGGGACTGGGCCGCGCGATTCAAGATCAGGCTCGCCTACGAGTTCATGGGGTTCGCCAAGCAGATACGGGACATGCCGACGGCCTGGGAAATAGTGAGGAAGGTCGACCGCGAAAACGTCGGGCTGTGCATCGATACCTTCCACGTCTACAGGGGGAAGTCCCGCATCGACTCCATCAGGCAGGTGCAAAAAGAGAAGATCTTCTTCGTCCACCTCAACGACGCGAAACAGAGGCCGGTGGAGCAGCTTGGCGACTACGACCGGGTGTACCCCGGGGAAGGGGTCCTCCCCGTGAGGGAAGTGCTCCAGGCGCTCAAGGACATCGGCTACGACGGTTACTATTCCATTGAGATCTACAACGAGGACTACTGGAAGGTGGACCCCAAGGAAGTCGCGACGAAGGCGAAGGAGAAGGCTGAGGCTCTCTTCGCGCGGCTCGGCCATTAAAGCGAAACTTTGCAGGGCGATTCTTTTTTCCCCTCCACGAAGCGATCAGTCATGGGTACCACCTCAAATGAGTACTATAGGCGCAGCCCCGGTTTCAACATTTCCATCTGATGCAATTACTTTGACCCGAGTTTGACACGGATAGATGTCAATAAATGCTGTAAACTGTTGTAGTATACTGAATTATAGGGATTTTACAAAAAGGGGTCGTGTATCCAGGTTTTTCCAGCCTCTACTCTACCCTTAAAACCTCCGGAAGAGAC
>Ga0315286_10004721_pt1 | contig 13070 bp, 10 predicted proteins | sample YL17G10_0_MG_FD_205038 | JGI IMG/M metagenome (GOLD analysis project Ga0315286, IMG submission 205038) | Sediment microbial communities from Yellowstone Lake, YNP, Wyoming, USA - YL17G10_0 | ecosystem: Environmental > Aquatic > Freshwater > Lake > Sediment | place: USA: Wyoming | collected... | reverse complement strand
TCTGGTAGACGTGGAATCCCCGCGTGCGGCCCTGCACCGTCGGCGCCACCTCCGGGTACTGCACCACCACCGTCCGCGCAAAGTGGTACGGCAGCGTCACCCGCAAACCCGCCGCCACCGTCCGTACGGCCTGATATATATTCTTCAGATAATACAAAGGAAACCAACTTCTACGATAGCCGACGCAACCAACAGGCACACTACGCCGGATCATTATTCCCGAAGGGTTGCTCCGGCCTTCGGACCCTGCAGCAGATTCCGTACTGTCGCCAACAACGTGTCAGGCGAGACGGACTTGTCGAGAAACGCATCGACCGGCAGCCACGCCGGATCCCCCTTGAGGTCTCAGGACATTTCAAAACCATCTTGCCATGTCTCCATCATCACGTCAAGGACAATCAGGTCGGGCTGCTCCGTCCTGATCTTCTCCATCCCTTCCGGTCGACTGGCCGCCGTCAGTGCCTCATACCCCGCGTGTTCCAAAACCACCCTAAGCGAGCCACTCAGATCAACATCATCGTCAACAATCAGGATTCTTCGTTTCTCCATGCGTTCACCTCCATCGCTGTCACATCACTTCGACGAGTCGTCCGCGCGACGGCCGCACCGGCTCTCCGTTCATTCCACCCCGCCTACTCAAAATCCAACTCGATGCTGTGAACGCGACCATCCAACCGGCTCCTGAGCCGAAATCCGCTCCTGCGCAGCACGGCCAGCATCGGCCTGTTGTCGGCCAGCACCTCAGCGGTGAATCCGGCAATCCCCTGGCCCCGGGCAATCGTGGCCAGGTACTTCAGCAGAAAGGTCCCAATGCCCCGATTCTGCCAGTTGTCCCGCACCATGAAGGCGACCTCGAAGCGATTGGTTCCAGGGTCGAGATAGTACCGGCCGACCGCAATGATCTGGTCTCCGTACGCCTCCGGTATCGTCCCGACGATCGCCATCTCGTCACGGTAATCAACTCGCTCTTGAGCCTTTCCACCGCCCGTCCGTCCAGCCTTGCCAGTTTCAGGCCGGTCCGCTTGAACGCCGTTACATGAGCGGTACCCGCCCCAGCGAGGTTGCCGGTATGGGCACGAGCCGCCCACATGCCGGCCCGAGTGACGCCCGTCCGCAGAAGGACAAACGGCTTGGACGCCGTGACCGCGCGGGCGGCGTGAATGAATTCATCCTCGCACGTGATGCTCTCCAGGTATCCGATGACGACCCGCGTCTGTTCGTCGGCGGCGAATACTCTCAGGAAATCGGTCTCATTGAGGTCGGCTTTGTTGCCGATACTGACGACCTTGGCCAGACCGATGCCGCGAGCGTAAGCCCAATCGAGAACGGCCGTGCATAGGGCCCCCGATTGCGACAAGACCGAAATCCCGCCCGCGTTTGGCACGCACCGCGAGAACGTAGCATTCAACCGGTGATGCGTGTCGATCAGACATAGGCCGTTGGGACCGAGCAATCGGACCTTGGCCCGCGAGCATAGTCTCGCCATCTGGGCCTGCATCAGAGTTCCCTGCGACCCCGTCTCGCCAAAATCGGCAGTGAGCACGACGATAGCTTTCGTTCCTGTTTGGATGGAACTCATGACGGCGATGGATTTGGGATGGAATAGGGTGTCCAGCATACGACGTTTAGTTGTCAGTTCCCAGTTCTCAGTTCTCAATCAACTGTCAACTGGGAACTGCCAACTGTGCTCAGAACATTCCTCTGACTTTTCCCGTCTCGACATCCACGTCGATGTGCCGGAAGGCGGGGTCCGAGGCGGTGCCGGGCATCAGCTTGATATCGCCCGCAATGGGCACGATCATGCCCGCCCCCTTGTAGATGCGGAAGTCGCGGATCGGAAGCTCCCAATTCTTCGGTCGGCCCTTTAGGTTCGGATCGTGTGACAGGCTCAAATGCGTCTTGACCATGCAGACGCCGAAACCCTTCAGTTCTCCGCTTCGCGACTCCAGGGCCTGGGCCTTCTGGGCGGCCTGGGGACTGTAGGTCACGCCGCTCGCTCCGTAGATCTCCTTGGCGATGGTCTCGATCTGCTTCCGCAGGGGCCAACTCGGTTCATACAGGAACCGGAAGTTGTTCTTCTCCTCGCAGGCATGGACGACAGCCTCGGCCAGCTCCACGGCTCCTTCTCCCCCTCGGCGCCAGTGGTCGGAGACGGCGGCGAGCGCCCCGTTTTGCTCTGCGATCCGCCGGACCAGCTCGATTTCGGCCTTCGTGTCCGTGTAGAAGCTGTTGACACAGACGACGGGACGCACGCCGCTCTTTCGAACGGTGTTGATGTGCGCCACCAGGTTCTCGCAGCCTTTTTCCAGCAGTTCGAGGTTCTCGCGGGTATATTCTTCGCTCAGCGGCACGCCGGGCTTGACAGCCGGGCCGCCGCCGTGCATCTTCAGGGCCCGGATCGTGGCGACAACCACTACGGCACTGGGCCTCAGGCCCGAGAAACGGCACTTGAGATTCCAGAACTTCTCGAAGCCGATATCGGCGCCGAACCCGCTCTCCGTCACGTGATAATCCGCCAGTTTCGTCGCCAGCAAATCGGCCACGATGGAGCTCTGCCCGATGGCGATGTTGGCAAACGGGCCCGCGTGGACGAAGACCGGCTGCCCTTCGATGGTCTGGACGAGGCTCGGGTTGAGCGCCCCGACCATCCACGCGGTCATCGCGCCCGCCACGTCCAGGTCGGACGTCGTAACCTCGTGGCCCTGGCGATCGTAGGCAACCACCATCCTGCCGATGCGCTCGCGCAGGTCTTTCAGATCCCTGGCAACCGCCAGGATCGCCATCAGCTCGCTGGAGACCGAGATATCGAATCCCGATTCCATCTCGAAGCCGTCCATCTTGCTGCCCTTGCCGATGGTGATGTTGCGCAGGGCCTGGGCGCAGAAATCCATGACCCATTTCACCTCGATGCGTTGCGGGTCGATATCCAGCCGTCGCAGGCCGCTTTCGGCCAGCCGGGCATCATCGTAGTTTCTCTCGTGCTGCATCCGTGCGGTCAGGGCGACCATGGCAAGGTTGTGGGCGTTCGTGATGCAGTCGATGTCCCCGGTGAATCGAATCGAGAATGGCACCAGAGGTATGCACTGGGCGAGACCGCCGCCGGCGGCGGAGCCTTTGATGTTGAAGGTCGGTCCCCCACTCGGCTGCCGGATGGCGCCGGTAACGCGTTTCCCCAGTTTGCCCAGCCCCTCGATCAGTCCGATCACCGTTGTCGTCTTGCCTTCGCCCAGGGGCGTCGGGGTGATGGCGGTGACGTCGATGTATTTGGCCGTAGGATTCCCCTGCACGCGGCGGATGATCTTGGCGTAGTCCACCTTGGCCAACTGGGTTCCCATGGGGATCAATTCGTCCTCTTTCAGCCCCAGCTCCTGCGCCAACAGGGCGACAGGCTTCATGACTTCTTCGGCCGCCTCGGCAATCTGCCAGTCTTTCATCGTGAGCGGATTGAGCTCGGGGGTCGGGGGGCGGGGAAAGGTCCGTCTAGCGCCCCTCGCCCCTGGGGCCTGGGGCCTGTCCCCCTTGTCCCCGTGGAGTTTCGTTATCGACGTCCCACGCTCGCGGGAGGATCGCACGTGTTTGACAGGGCTGGAGCCCCCCAACGCGGGATTCTGCGTTTTGGGTCCCAGATTCTCCTCGTTTTTCGACGTTGCCGGGCCGTGTTTCATGGAATACTCACCTCTCTGGACACCCACAGGACATATTCATTTCGACGCACACATACAAACTTGGGAGCCGCGGAATCGGCCAAGGCTCCTCCTTGTCTTAGCTTATGAAAAACGCCGCCCTGAAACTATTGTGGAAACCACGTACAAACCGGCCTTTTCGCTCCCGGCCGCCTCCGTGAAGACGAGGCAAAGAGAACCCCCTCCGTCTCGCCCGAAAGGACGCTGCCCACGGCTTGGCCCGAATCCCCGTTGGCTCTCAGGAGATTCGCCGGTACGAGATCGGAAGTGGTGCAAACGCTTGGAATTAGGCTTTTGGATGTCAAAGGCGGTTCCTGATGTTGCGCGCATGACGCACACAGGTCACCGGCCGCTTCTCATCTGTGCAATTTGACTTGGGGGATTTGACGGCCCAAGCCGGGTCCGTGGGGAGTTGTTCCGGCGGAGAACCGGCTGTGGAAACTACGTACCCCGACGCGCAGCGCCGGAGGCGCAGCGGCCCTTCGGCCCGGGGCGGGCAAGGACCGGTGAAGGAACAGGCCGGGCAAATATCGCTGACGAAACAGGACGCGGTTGGCGTCCGGGAACTACTGAAGGAGCCCCCGAACGCTCAATACTGCGGTTTGACGACCCCTTCAATGGAATCGTCCAGCCTGCTATTCGACGGGTGCTAAAGGTGGCTGCAGAAGGGCCTGATCAGTCCGTCCAGCCCATGGCCGTGGACTTCTTGACGAGGTCCACCAGATTATCGACGCCGAGTTTGCGCATGACCCGGCTGCGGTGCACCTCAATCGTCCTTTCCGAACGTTCCAGAATATACGCAATCCGCTTGTTGCTGATGCCTTCCAGGATCAGGCACAGCACGATGCGTTCGGTCCTGGTGAGCGGTTTTCCCACGAGCGGGTCGTGCAGCTCGGCCCCCTTCAGGAGAGCCGACTCGACGACGCCCAGAAGCTTGGCCTCCTCCACCGGCTTCTCGATGAAATCAAAGGCCCCGGTCTTGACCGCCTGCACGGACATCGGGATACTCCCGTAGGCGGTCATCATGACGACGGGGATCCACGGGAAGGTCGCCCGGACTTCATGCAGGAGGTCCAACCCGCCTCGTCCGGGCATCCGGACGTCCGTAATCAGTAGATCGCACCCGTCCGCGAGATCGCGGTTCTGGGTCTTGAGTTCCTCCAGGCAGCCGGCCACATCGGAAAAACAGGTGCAGTCGTACTTCGCCCGCTTCAGGATGGCGCAAATGGCCGCCCGTATGCACTCGTCGTCGTCCACGACAAACACCCGCGCTACAGCACTGTCATTCATAGGCAATCCAGGGGCCAGGGGTCAGAGGTCGGGGGCCGGCCGGCTGCCCCCTGACACCCGACCCCCTAACCCTATGCGTAGACCTTCAGGAAGCTGTCCGAGTAGATCTGTTTGTTCATCAACATCTCGGCCGTGGCCACTCCGTTCATCAGTTCGTGGTCGCACACGTCCACGATGGCCGAATCCAAGCCGTGTGAAATTGCCATAATCAAGAACACGCGATTGATGAGATTTCTCTCCGTCGCCCCCTGTGACAGGTTCGACAAGCCAATGGTCATGTGGGGAGCCGGGTCGGAGAGGAACTTGATCTGGTCCATCGCCGCCAGGATATGGCCCGGCTGCACCTGGGCATTCGGCACCTTGACCGGCAGGATAATGGGGTCGATGAACAGCCGCTGCGTGTCAAAACCGAGTTCCATCGCCCGGGAGAGGATCTGGGCGGCGATCTCAACCCGCGTATTGATGTCCTGGGGGACGCCATTCTTATCCATCGTCAGGGCAATGATGTTCGCTTTCGGTCCCGCGGACCGGGCCATCGCGACGTACTTGTCGAAGATCGCTTCATCGCTCTTTTTGTTCAGGGGCGTGGAATTGAGAATGAGGCCGTTCTCGGCGTTGATGACTTTGAGCCCTGCGGCGATGACGGCCGGCTTCTGGGAATCGAGACTCAGCGGGGTCGAACAGGCTTCCTGGATGGTCTCGATGAGCCACTGGATGGCTCCCTCCTGGTCCGCCGCCGCCGTGCCGACGTTCACGTCGAGGTACGCCGCCCCCGCCTCGGTCTGCCGAACCGCAAGGTCTTGAATGACCTTCTTGTCCTTGCCGGCAATCGCCTCCTTGACGTCCTTGAACATCCCATTGATGCGTTCCCCGATCAAAATCATGATAAAACCCCTTGCCCATTTCCAGTTTCAAGTTTCAAGTTTCAAGAGCACTTCCAACTTCCGACTTCACACTTCTTACTTCCAGATTTGGTCGATAAAGCCTCTAACCGTCGCCACCGCTTTGGGATGCCTCATACGGATGACATCGACGCCCGCCTGGAGCAGGCAGATGGCGGTGGCCGCCTCCCACATGGGTCCCCGCTCCCCGAGGTCGCCCCAGCCCGGCGCCTCGGCCAGCTTTGCCTCCTTGCAGCGCCAGGACTCGTAGCCGACGTCGCAGATGGCGGGCATGGCCATCATCTTGTCGCCTCCCAGCGCCGCCAAGCGCTGGCGTTCCTGGATCGAGTAGGCGTACTCGATGCCATAGCCCAGGGCACCCGTCGATTGGAAGGTCACGACCCTTTCCAGCGGGAAGCCCATGTCGGATACCAGGATGTTCACCTGCTTGGCGATATTGATGTCCAGAGGCGCTTCGGTGATCAGGCAGTGATCGTCGGCCATGGCGATCGCCGTGAGGGACTTGTAGTTGTCCTCGGTGGCGGTGCCGATCAGGCATTTTTCGCCTTTCGCCGCTCCGCTGACCTTGGGCATGACCTCGTTGTCCTTCTCATCGTTGCCGCAGCCCCACAGCACCAGCGGGACGCCCACGGCCTTCAGTACGGTCTGCGTGACTTTGACCGCGTGCGCCGCGTCCTTGTTCGCCTTGTCGGGGTGAATCCCATCGAACTTGATGCAGATCAGGTCCGCCCCGAACTGCTCGACACACTGTTTGGCCCAGTCGCCGGGGCTGTCCACCACGGAGGCAAGGGGTTCGAGCAGGACATCGGGCCAGTCCTCCGGCCGCACGTCGAGCACGTCCATCGCAATCACCGGCCTTTGCCCGGCGTCCGACGCCGCACCGCCATAGACAACGTTGCGAGCCCCGCCCACCGTCACGGTGGATCGTCGTCCCCCACCGAGTGTGATGCGATTCACGGAACCGGTGAAACCTTCTACGACCTCAGGAACGGGCATTATCGATCCTCCAAAACCTGCTGATTCTCATGCTTTGACCTTTGTTTTTTGGTGCGGCGTGGCAACCAGACGCCCAACCATCGTCCGCACGGCTTGAAATGCCGGAGCCTCCTCAGAAAGGGTGAATACGTTGTCGCCGCGCCGGGACGCCTCCAGAACGGTCGCGTCCTCGGGCACATGGGCCAGAACCTCCAGCCCTTCCACGGCCGGGCAATCACCGTCTGCCTTGTTCCAAACAACCCCGATCTCCTTGACGGCAATCGGCAGTTTTTGGGCCAACTCCAAGATGCGTCGGGCGGTCAGCGATCCAACGGACGTCGGCTCGGACACGATGCACAGCCAATCCACGTGGTTGGTCGTCCGGCGGGACAAGTGCTCCATGCCGGCCTCGTTGTCGATGATCACGAACCGGTACTTGGAGCTCATCTCATCGAGGATACGCCGCAGCAGATTGTTGACCGCACAGTAGCAGGACGGCCCTTCGGGCCGGCCCATCGTCACGAGGTCGAATCGGCCGGACTCGATGATCGCCTGCTGGAAGCCGTATTCGACCGTGTGCACGCGGTCCATGCCTCCGGCGTTGGGCGATTTGGCGCGGGCCTGCTCGCGGATATCCGCGACAGTAACCCCGGGCGGCACGCCCAGCGCCAGGGCCAGGCAGGAGTTGGGGTCCGCATCGATGCACAGAATCGGGCCGCTATCGGAACGCTCGAGCAACGCCCTGACCATCATGGAGGCAATCGTCGTCTTGCCCGAACCGCCTTTGCCGCTTACGGCAATCGTTGTCGTCATAGTCGTGTATCCTGAGTCTGGGGTCTCAGTTCATGGGACCTGCAGACCCTGTCTTTCCAACTTCGGGTTCGCGCTCCTTGCCGTGGACGGAGGGAAAGAGCGCCAGGTCCGTGTGCGGCAGGAACCTGGCCCGGATGAATTCTTCCATGTAGCCGCTGTGACTCATCAAATCGAAATAGGTCATGCCGGCGGCGATCTCCTCCGCCCGCCGGAGGGCCTCCCGGCTCAACAGCGCCATCTTCGCCCCGGCGATCGATGTGTTGCCCACGAATCGAATCTTCTCGATGGGCACATCCGGCAGCATCCCGATCGTGACCGCATGCCGGACATTCAGAAAATTGCCGAAGCCGCCGGCCAGAAAAACCGTCTCCAAGTCCTCCAGTCCCGTCTGCGTGGCTTCCATAAGCACCCGGATGGCGGCGAAGACGCCAGCCTTGGACCGCAGCAGGTTGTCGATGTCCGCCTGCGTGATCACGATCTCCTGCCTGCCGTGGTCCGGCGGCACCAACTGATACTGCCGTCCGTCATCACCGTGCGTCAGGCCCAGGTCGTGGTCTTCCGTGAATCGTCCCGTCCGGTCGATCACGCCGGCGGTGTAGAGCTCCGCCAGCAAGTCCAGGAGACCCGAACCGCAGATGCCCGCCGGCGGCCTGTTTCCGATCGTCTGGTACTCGAAGCGGCCGGGGCCCCGATACGTGAATTTCTCAATCGCCCCGGCCCCGGCCCTCATGCCGTGGCGGACGCCGCTCCCTTCAAAAGCCGGACCGGCGGAACTCGACGCACACACGAGCCAGTCCCGATTGCCGAGAACGATCTCGCCGTTGGTGCCGATATCCGCCAGAAGGGAAATCCCCGGCTGGGCGAACATTCCCGTCGCCAGCACACCCCCCACGATGTCGCTGCCCACGTAGGCGGCCACTCCCGGCAGGCAGTAGAGCAGGCCCCGTGTGCTGATCTGGATCCCGATCTCGGCGGCTCGAATCGGCGGCACGAAGCTGGCGGACGCCACGTAGGGCTCGCGCCGAATGCGGCGGGCATCGAGATTGAGCAGGAAATGAATCATCACTGTGTTGCCGGCGCAGACGACCGTGGTGATCTCCTGCAGGTTGACCCTCTGTCTCATGGCCAGCGCCATGATGAGATTGTTGACGTCTTTCACGACGCGGTTCTGCATCTCGTCGAACGCGTCGTTCTCTTCCGCATAGATGATCCGCCGGATGTAGTCCTCGCCGAAGTTCAACTGGCTGTTGTACGTCGCTTCGGTGTCGAGGGTCGCGGCGGTGGTCAAGTCTACCAGGTGGGCCACCACGGTCGTGGTGCCTAAATCGACGGCTACAGCAAAATTCCTCTTGCTGTGATCGCCCACGTCCACCTCGATGACCTCGGTGGTGCCGCCACGGCACCCGACCGTAGCGGTGGCCCTGTACCCGGAACTAAGGAGAATACCAGACAACTTCTGAAGAATCCGATAGCCCGTCTGCATGATGGGCGCATCGATCTGCTTGCGAATGGCCATGTACAGACGCTCGTGGTCGGCCGTGTGGTCCCGGACGCTCGGCGGCGTCATTTCGAGGTACAGCTTCCGCGCGAGCGGATCGAACTCGAACGTCGCCAGGTGCCCGTTGCCGCTCATCTCGCTGAACCGGTGAGCGTCGCTGTCGATGAGGATGCGACCCGTTTCCAGCGTGTGGCCGCTCGGGACCGTCACGGTCATGTCGGACAGGACTTTGGCCTGACAGGCCAGGACCACGTTGTCTCGAATCTCATCGGCCGTGAGGAGGCCCGTCGGCTTGGCTTGAAACTGGCCTTCGTCAATGATGACCTTGCACTTGCCGCAGTAGCCGTCGCCCCCGCAGACGCTGCTCAAGTAGAGCCCGACCCTGTGGGCCGCCTCGAGCAGGTTGGTCCCACGCTCGACCTCGACCTTCAGGCCACTGGGCCCGAAATGGACCTTACATTTTTTCTTCTTGCCGTCTTCCATCGCAGGTGTGAACTACTTCCACACGTCCTGAAGGTATTTGGGCAGCATGGAACATTCCCGGGGGCCTACCATCACCTCCCAGTTCGTGGCCTCTTCGAGCTTGCCGCTCATGACGGCCACGTAGCCCGGGATGATCAGCTTGCGGTGCTTGACCAATTTGGCGACGTCATGTTTGAGCATGGCCTGGGCGACGACTTTCTCGTTGAGCTTGTCGCCGGAATAGGCCGTCAGCACGCTGGTGCCCTCGGTATCGACCACCAGGATGTAGCTGGGCACCCGGCTGGCCTCCACGTCGGACTCCAGGCTGTAGTACGTCAAGGAAAAATTGGTCGTGAACATCAGTGGGGAGTTCTCGTTCGGCTCGCCCACCGCGTAGACCTTCGGCTCCACCTGGACCGGCTTCTGCGGGTCGCTGTAGATATTCATCACCGCGGTCAGCAGGGGCAGAAGCACGCCGGGCTCCACCGTGTCGAGGACCACGATGCCCGAGTACTTGCACGCCAGACTGACGGCAATCGCACCCTGCCGGCTCGCGTCACCCTGGCCGACAAACGACAACGTGGGATAGCCGAGGGGTCGAAAGACCTTCTTGAGCGACAGGACCCGCATCCGTGAAAGACCATATAGTTGGTCGGCCAGAGTGAGCGCATCGAGGGTCAGCACGATGTTCTCGACGCCGGCGGCTTTGATTTTTTCGCTGAGATCGGCGAGTTCTTCAATGGACCCGGCCCGGGCCACAAGGGGACAGCCGGTGTCCTTGGCGACCTTGGCCATTGCCTCCGCCGTATTCATCCGGGCTCCCGCCAGCAATGGCATGGATTGTCCCACCCGCTTCGCGGCCGCCGCCATCGCTTGCGGCGAATCCGACACCAGGATCAGGGCCAGACCGGTGCCGTCCTTCACCGCCGAACAGACCTGGGCAAACGTGTCCGCCAACCCGCTTTCGTTCACCACCGCGACGGCCTTGATTCCGATGTGCGTGCCGACGCGCTCGAACTGAAGTGCCTTGACCGACTGGATCCGCTCCTGCAAGGCCTGGCCGGCGAGCTTGTCCGAAACGGTCGCCGCGATCACCGTGGGATTGTGGAATTTCTCATCGTGCCGGAAGAGCACGGTCTCCTGACCCGTCTGCACCTGGGCATCCCCGCTGCCAAAGACGATCTTTCGCATGGGGGGCGCGGCGGCGGCGGCGAGTTTCTGTTTCGCCTCCTCCGAGATCTCAGGGCAGTCGTCCAATTTGGCTCGCTTCTGCGCAAGCTGCATGGCAAACGCCAGGCACGTGGGCATGCCGCACTTTTTGCAGTTGCCCTTGGGCAACAGCTTGAAAATATCCAACCCTGTCAAAGCCATAAGGTCCTCACTTCACCGTTTCAAGTTTGAAGCATGTCATTGCGAGCGAAGCGAAGCAATCTCCCATCACGAGGGTTCGAGATTGCTTCGTCGCTGCGCTCCTCGCAATGACATTCTTCACACTTCTTGTTAGAACATCGGGTCCATTGTCGTGACCGGGTGCCCTGCATTGGTAATGAATTCCACGACTTGCTCTTCGGTCGTGGCGTTCGTCTCATCGGCGATCTTGGCCAGGAACTCCTCGCCGCCGAGTCCGAGTTCTTCCGCTCTCTGGACGAAGGCGTCGTGAATCTCCCGCTTGAGCACGGTGGGCATCCAGACGATCCGCTTGATTCCGCCTTCGGCGGCGACGAACTTCTTCGAACAGATGTAGTACTTGGAGTGGCCGATGAAGCCCGGCACCTGCTGACCGCCGCCGACCGTGCCGGCGAGCGTGGAGAACTTCATGCCGCTCGGCGTCATGTCAGGAAACTCCCGGTTGACGATCATGATGCCGCCGGTCATGGGCAAAATCGCCGCGATGCACTCGAAGCACCCGCACGAGGTCATCGGATCGACGATCATGCTGTACTGGCTCATGCGCTCGATCTTGCCGCCGCTGGAGGAGACCACGAAGGCATTGACCCTGTCCCACTGGCCGATCTTCGGCTCCAGGCAGGCGCCCTTGGGAATCGGCTGGTTCGGCCCCGTCGGCGTGATCTCGAAAGCCGCCCGGCAATCGAGCCAGCTATACGCTCCACACAGTCCGGGCCGCTCGGGCGAAACCACGCACACGTGACTCGGCGCGAAGCTCTGGCACAGCAGACACGAGTAAAACGTCTCCACGTCCTCATCCGTCATGCCGGCCAATCTTGCGTCGCGATCGGCGTAGACGGCTTGCGCCTGACGGCGCAACTGGACCACCTGCTCCTCGTTCGTATAGATCTTCACCTGCACTTTGTCCAAGATGCTGGAATACTCCTCATGATACTTGGCGTGCAGGAGCTTGCCGATGTGCTCCAGCTTGAAACCCGCGCCGGCGGCGCCTTTGCTGATCCGCATCCAGTTGATGTCGCGCTGGCCCATGTGCCAGATGCCCTGCGCCTCATTGAGGAAGGTGTGAACCTGCCGCTCCAGCACGGGCTCGAAGTCGGCCTGCATCTTTCGTCCCGCCACCTCGATCACGATTCCCAACGGCAACTGCCCGCCCGCCTCGACGGTATCGCTGTCCGGGCCGTGCAGCTCGACGCGCCCGTCCTCGACCTCATCGAGCTCGCGCATGTACAGCCACTCGAAGGCCGGGGTCCTCTGCCCGCCGAACTCGCAATGCATGTCCTCTTTGCGAATCCGCTCGCCCTCGAAGGCCGGGCTGACCGGCACCGGGATCGGGATCTTCGTCATCTTGACCTTGAGGCCGCGAACCTCGATCGCCTTCTCCACGATCTTGTCATGCGGAATCCGGGACACGACGTGCTCGTACGTGCAGATTCCGGTAGGCAGAATCTCCGGAATATCGCTATCGGCGATGACCGGGAAGCCGTAATTGATCGCTCCGGCGGCCGTGGCATACCACTCGTCCGTCACCTCGCCCAGAGCCATGACGAACGCAAAGATCCTGTTCTTATTGTAGAGCAGGTTGCGCCGGAAGTCGCCGGCCTGCACACCGCCGAAGCTCAGGGCCGCCCGGCTGGCGAAACCGAGCGAGTAGATCGCGGCCGTGATATCCCGGCCGAAAGGCACCAAACGCGTCTCCCAACCCAACTGCACGCCGCCTTCCGCAAGCTGCTCGGCAAAACTGGTGCCGTTGCTGTGGGCACACATGAAGACGTAGAGACTCCGCTCCTGCAGCTTGCGGGCGATCGTCACCGCCGTCTCGACGTCCGGGGCGGCACCGACGATGGCCGCAAAGCCCGGGGCCGTGCCATCGACGAACTGAATCCCGCGCTCCCGCAAGATAATATCATCCGCCGCACCGAGCCAAAGATCCTGCACCGGATGCGGCCCGATCAGGTACTTGCAGGCCTCGATGACCTCTTCGGCAAACAGGGTGGCCATGCCCGCATCGAGAGCCGGACCAAGGTAGGGAATCCAAAAGTC
>Ga0315286_10004720_pt1 | contig 13070 bp, 12 predicted proteins | sample YL17G10_0_MG_FD_205038 | JGI IMG/M metagenome (GOLD analysis project Ga0315286, IMG submission 205038) | Sediment microbial communities from Yellowstone Lake, YNP, Wyoming, USA - YL17G10_0 | ecosystem: Environmental > Aquatic > Freshwater > Lake > Sediment | place: USA: Wyoming | collected... | reverse complement strand
AACATCAAGAGAGCGAGCACGAACCCGAAGGTGTTGCGCGAGATAGGCAAGGCCATGGCGCCGTACGTCAACGATTGCAAGATCGCCGGGATGGCACTCGGAGCGGTCCCACTCGCGGTCGCGGTCGCCCTCGAGACCAACCAGCCCTTCGTGATGGTCCGCAAGGAGCCCAAAGACCACGGGACCAAGGAACTCATCGAAGGGGACGTGGCGCCTGGGGACAAGTTCGTCATCGTCGAGGATGTAGCGACGACGGGCGGATCGACCCTGCAGGTCGTCAGCGCTCTCAGAGGGAAGGGTGCGAACGTTTCGAAAGCGATCGTCGTCGTCGACAGACTGGAGGGCGCCAAGGAGATGCTCGTGGAGCACGGCATCGAGCTCGTCTCCCTGTTCACGGTCCAGGACCTGGCATGACCTGCGGCAATATCGATCTCGCCTGCACTGCGTGTCGCTTGTCCGGCAAGAGGCTCCACGTGGTTCCGGGGAACGGTCCCTGCAGATCGAGGATCATGTTTTTCGGAGAGGCCCCAGGGAGGGAGGAGGACGTCCGGGGCGAGCCGTTCGTCGGCCGGGCTGGCAGAATCTTGGACAAGGCCATCGAAAGTGCCGGAGCGGAGCGGTCCAAGGTCTACGTCGGGAACATCGTGAAATGCCGCCCACCGAACAACAGGAAACCGAGGTCAGACGAGATCGACACCTGCACCTCGCTGTACCTAGAGTCTGAGATATGCGCCGTCAAGCCCAGAGTGATTTGCGCCCTGGGGCAGACCGCCGCAAACTACTTCCTGCCCACGAACGATAAGATGTCGGACCGCGTCGGCCGGGAGATCGAGATGCTCTTCGACGGCCTCGAAGTGAGGTACTTCGTCGCGTACCATCCCGCTGCTTGCCTTTACCAAAGGAAGAACCTAGCATCGTTCGAGAGAAGCATCCGTGGGGGACTGAGAGCCGCTGGGATGACATAGTTGCGTTTGTGGCAAATGAAATCTTATTGTACTACCCAGCGCCAATATGGTTGCGATGGCTCCTCGCCAGTACTTTATCGTCATCACATTGCTACTCATACTCCTCCTATCACCCATAGGGGCTTCGAGCGGACAGCAGCATGCATCGATCCTCAAGAGTCCACCCCGATGGACTATCATGGTCTACATGGCCGGCAACTTTCTCCCCGACCTACCATGGCGCGACAACATAAACCAGATGGAGGCTGCGAACCAGGCTCCAGGGACGAAGGTCATCGTGCTCGTAGATCCTCTTGGATCTAATGGCTCCATGCTTCTTCAAATCGAGCACGACGACGGCACGCACGGCGACGCGATCATATCGCCGCGGGTGAATGATTCAGGGGCAGTCATACCTTCGAACGGTACGGTCAATATGGGGTCGCCTGACACCCTGCGTTCGTTCATCGAATTCTCAGCGTCCAATTTCAGCAGCGACTATCTGGTTCTCATCATGTGGGGTCACGCTGGAGGCTGGTTCGGACTTTGCCCAGACGGACAGGACATACTTACTCTACCGGAGTTTGGAGATGCCCTCGCGGGAGCCACTTCCGAAATCGGCCGGACATTGGACCTGATTGGGATCGACTCCTGCAGCGAGGCGTCAGTCGAGATGCTCTACGAAGTCCATCCGTACGCCGATTATCTCGTAGCCTCTGAGAAGAACATTCCGAATGAAGGGTTCCCGTATACCCCGATCCTGGACAGACTGTCATCAAACCCCGGGCAGAAACCTTTGGGGTTCGCATCGGGCCTCGTCCAAGATTATATCGATTGGTCAAGATACAATTCTAGCATCTCTGCCTCGATGGGGGTGTTCAACCTCACGAGGATGAGCGGCCTGAAGACCAATCTGGATCAGCTGGCCCGCATAGGGGCGAAGTATGACAGCCTCTTCCACCAGGCGCTGAACGACGCCTTCGCTTCGGCCCAAAACTACACCGAACCGTGGAATAACGATTTCGGGGACCTCCTAGGAAGGTTGCTCGAGAAGCCGCTCCCACCTGACATTCACAAGGCCGTGACGGACACCATTCTCTCTTACCTCGAGGTCCGATCGGATTTCAAGAAGCTCGACCTTGAGAACCCATTGGATGGCGAACACTTGGCTCGAGCGACCGGGGCGGCAATCTATGCTCCAACCACGGTGTTTCCTGACGAGACATATGTCAAGCTCAAGCTCGCAACTGGACCCTGGTACCTGTTCGCTAGGCTAGCGAGACATGCTGGACTCACGAACTTCAGCAGTCAGGTCCCAGTATTGGCCTATAATTACAATGAGAACGGGCAGCCGGTCTCCGTGACTTTGACCTGGCCCGGACAGTACGAATCGAGCGACGCGTCTGTGTTCAGGGAGGAGGCGGGTGGACTGTCCTACATTAACTCGATCACAAGCGTGGGCAACCACACGACCATCAGTGGGGAAGGATACCTCACAATCTCCGCAAATGCCATCAACGGGACGGTTGCGCAGGCGCATGCGACCATCAGGGTAACTCTTTTCGGACGGGCGGAGGTCAATGTTCAGGTCGTTGAGAATGGAAAGAAATCGATTCGAGATCTCGATATCAGGGTCACCACGAAGAACTCCACGATTGACAACGCAGCTGTATCCGGAGCACTCCGATTCAGCCTAAGCGTCCCTTCCCAGGTGGAGATAGGTGACACCGTGCATGTGCAGGTCGTCGATCATAAATCCGGGGTAGTGCTCGGGGACGCGCTGGCCGTCGTCAAAGCGAACATCACTGCGATCACGGTCGAGCTTCACCAGCCCCCGCAGAAGGAACTCCCATCATCGGTGACTCTGCTCACGGCGCTGCTGCCCGGATTCCTGATCCTGCTGTTCGACCTGCAACTCTATATCGGGGACAAGAAGAAGGGAAGGAAACCAGCCAGATGATACTCAGAACCTCTTCTTGAAAAGGTACTTCAGGTTCCCGAGGCCGTCCTTCCAACTGCTCAGCTTGACATCACCGACTCGCGGTCTGTAGTTGATTGGTATCTCGGCGGCCTTGGACTTCTTGAAAGCCTCGATCTTCAGCTCCTCCGACATGGACATCCCATCGCTTCGGATGTCGAGGTCCTTGAGGATGGACTTGTGGAACACCCACATGCCGCTCTGCGAGTCCTTGACCTTGACACTGAAAAGGATCCTGAAAGTCATCGACAGGACCCAGTTCCCGAACCTGTGCTTCAAGCTCATCGAGCCCCTTTCCATCATCTTCAGCCTGTTCGTCGTGATGAAGTCGAGACCTTTGTCATCGAGCATGTCTACAAGCTGCGGGATCATGGACGCAGGGTATGTGAGGTCCGCGTCGAGGGTCGCGATTATGTCCGCTTGAGCTCTCTCGAAGCCCGTCTTGTAGGCGCGCCCGTACCCTCGCCTGGGTTCGTCGATGACGACCGCCCCCTTCTCCGAGGCTATCTCCCGTGTTCTGTCCTTGGAGTTCGTATCGACGACCAGGATCTCGTAAGGCGTCTGACCGAGCGCCTGCTTGACCTCGTCGATCACAAGACCGATGCTCTTCTCCTCGTTCATAGTCGGTATGATTACCGACACTCTCGGAACAGGCAAGAGATCACCCATCTGGGAACAAGAACCTGAATCTCCTGGTCTTGCGTTCCGGAGCTTTGTACGGCGACCGTTCGTAGAACTTGCACATCAGATACCCCATGCCCGCGAAGAAGAGCCTTCCCACCGCCCAAAACGATTTCGTGTTCTCGAAAAGCTTCTGAGGCTTGTAGCTCGCCCAGAGCGGACCATGCTTCATCGTCAGCTGCTTCCTGCCCCAGCCATTCCAGAAGGCCTGTTTGAAGAACCCACGGAAGCTCTCTTTCATGCGGTGGTACACGAGGGCATCCTCGTTGTAGCCAAGCCTGTAACTCTTCGAGACAGCGCGATAATTGAGGTCGATGTCCTCGGCGGTGACGAACCACGGATCGAACCCGACAATATCATCCATGACCTCCTTCTTCCAAGCCATGTTACCGCTGGGGTATGAGATGTCCATCCCGCGGTGATACAGCTCGACCCTTTCGAGGTCCTCGAATGCGTGATAGCCGATGTTTATCGTCCTGCCAGCGGCGATGTCGAACTCCCGCAGGGTCTTTCTCAGCTCCTTCAACCAGAAAGGGTTTGCGATGCAGTCGCCCCCGATGGTGGCAATCGCATCCCCTTCGACGTGTAGCAATCCGAAATTGGTGCTCTCCCCCCTGCTTCCAGGGTGGTTGAAGAGCTTGATCTCCGGATGGCTCTGCATGTATCTCCTTATAATCGGAATAGTGTCGTCCCAGCTGCCCGCATCGACGATTGTGATCTCGAGCGGGCCTTCCTGCGTGACGAGGCTGTCGAGGAGGTCCCTTATGTGATGCTCCTCGTTGAGCAGGTTGAGGACGATGCTTATCTTCATGGTAGTAACCCCTTCAGAGAACATATACACCATATTATTGTTTCCCGAGGATTGTGGCCTGACTATTGCTCGGCCAGGCCATAACCGATGCCGAAGTATCTCGCGCCCGCCCTCTTGACCTTCTCTGGGTCGAGGCACCTCCGTCCATCCACCACTATCGGTCGCCTCATGAGCGAGAACTCCTTCTTGCCGAGCTTCTTGAACTCGGGCCAATCGGCCTGGATGATGCAACCGTCGGCATCCCTGAGGCACTCCGCGATCGATGGGGCGTATCGGATCGATGGCATCAACTTGATGAAGTTCGCCATGGCCATGGGATCGAAGGCTATGACCTGTGCCCTCTTGCCCAGGAGCTCTATGACGAGGGGCAGGGCCCTTGTCTCCCTGGTGTCGTCGACGCCTCCCTTGAAGGCCAGACCGAGCACCGCAACCCTCTTCCCCTCCAAGCTCCCCAGCGCTTTCTCCAGCAAGCGGACGCTCTCAGATGGCTGCTGGTTGTTGATTGCCACCAGAGCGGCCAGCAGCTTGGAGGAATACCCTTCCTGGCTCGCCTTGTCCTTCAGGGCTTTCACGTCCTTGGGCAAGCAGGAGCCACCGAAGCCCAGTCCGGGCTTCAGGAAGAGCGGGCCGATCCTCGGGTCCATCCCGACGGCCTCGAGTACGCTCTGCGAATCAATGCCGAACCTGAGGCACATGTTGGCAATCTCGTTCGAGTAGGAGATCTTCGTCGCGAGGAAGGTGTTTGAGGCATACTTTATCATCTCTGCCGACCGAAGATCGGTTTGGATCTTCTTGGACTTGATGGGTCTGTAAAGGTCCATTAGTTCTCTGGATGCACGCTTGTCGTCCGAACCGACCACTATCCTCGATGGCTCCATGCTGTCCTTGAGCGCGCTGCCCTCCTGCAGGAACTCCGGGTTCATGCACAGGCCGAAATCCTTCCCCGCCTTCTTCCCAGAGTATCTCTCAAGGATGGGCTTGACGACGGAGTCAGTGGTCGATGGCACCACCGTGCTCTTCATGACGACCATCTTGCGACGATTGCTCTTACCAAGTGCCTTCGCGATGATCTTGCACGCAGCCTTGACCGGCCCGATGTCTATCCTGCCGGACGTGAGCGAGGGGGTCTGAACGCAGATGAATATCACTTGTGCGTCCTCCACGGCATCCTGCACGTCTGTAGTCGCAACAAGCTGGTCGGAATCGACCAACCTGCGAAGCTCTCTCTCGAGCGGAGGCTCGTAGAACGGCAGGCTACCAGAGTTGACCGACTTGACCCTAATCTTGTCGATGTCCGCCACGACGACTTCGTGTCCGAGCTTGCCAAACATCACGCCGGTCGCGAGTCCGACATAGCCTGCCCCGATGATACAGATCTTCATCGGCTTGAGAACAATCGGCGCGGTAATAACCCTTGCTGTGGGTCGGGTCAGTAACGCTTATAGCGTGAGACCCTGTGCAGGCGCATTACACAAATGTCGCAAGGCTCTGATTCACCGGCAAAGGCATCGGACATGCCAATCCTCAGAAAGGCGAAGACTGTTCTCAGGATCAGCTACACTCTGCCCTTCGTGCTCGCGTCCCTCACCGGGGTCGCTTTCGGACTCACGAGAACCGACAATCTCGTCCTCGGCATCCTGATCGTTTCTGATGTCTTTGTCCTGTCCCTATTCGCCAATCTCTCGAACGATTATTTCGATCACAAGAGCGGAGCCGACAAGACCCGGTTCATGAACGACGACCCCGAGTTCCGGGAGGCTGCCTGGAAGATCATGGGGAACAAGGTCTACTGGGAGGGGAACTCCTTCGACATAGGCTACCTTTCCGAGAGGACCGGAAAGATCATCCTCGCGCTACTAGCCGCGGTAGCCGTCGGAATTGGCATGCCGATAATACTCCTCGGAGGATGGATAGTCATACCCCTGGGGCTCATTGCGCTTTTCCTGAGCTACTTCTACACGGCCCCTCCGCTGAACCTGGGCGCGCGGGGGTTGGGGGAGCTCGACGTCCTCGCGTCCTTCACCTGCATGTCGTTTTTCTCCTACTTCATCGTCAGCCCGGTGTTCGATGTGGAGATGCTGATGATATCCCTCGCAGTGGGAACATCGGTCTTCATGATGCGATTGGTGGACGAGATGACTGGCTACCAGGCGCATGTGGCGGCGAAGGAGAAGGACCTCTGCGTCCGCCTCGGTCTGGAAGGTGCCGTCAGATTGGAATCCTACGTCCTGGTCGTCTTCTATGTCGTCGTCGCTTCGCTCTCGCTCTTCAACTTGACCTACTTGATGCTCTTCCTGACGCTGGCCCCGGCATTCAAGATAGTCAAGTACCTTGGGGACAAGCAGGACAGGTTCAGGTTCATCAGACCCGTATTCGAGACCCTGAAGGTCGCCGTCGGGACCGAGGTCCTGATCATTCTGGCTTTGTCAGCGCAAACCGCTTTGACATACCTGTGATGGTCTCGACGTTGCCCCGGGTGATCAACCGGTACTCCCTCACGGCGTCGAACCCGCATTTCTTGCATGATTCGGTCCCTTTCATCGGGCAGCCTGTGAACTCCGAACCGTCCGGAAGGACGAACGCCGAGACCCAGTACGGGCACTTCGTGCTGTAGTCCTCCTCGAGGAGTTCCTTGAGGGCCCGATTCGTGTTCAAAACAGGATACCCTTCCTTCTTGAGCCTGACGGCGAGGTCCACGACAGTCCTCTTCTCGTCCAGTGTGAGCGCTAGATCGTACGGCGGGGGCGTTATGAAGTTCAACATGATGCCCTTGATCCGACGGTTCTTGGCGACTAGCTCCACGCAGGACCTGACATTGGCCAGATTCGGCTTCATCACGACCATATTGGCGAAGATGTTCGGATGGGTGGTCTTCTCCAGATTCGCCATCAGCATGTCGAAGACACCCGCGCCTCGAATCGAATCGTGGACATCTCGCGTCCCGTCCAGGCTGACCGACACGACATCGCTTTCCTCGAATATCACGTTGGTACCGTGAGTGGTGTAGCCGGTGACGAAGTATCCGATGGATTTCCCAGCCCGGATGAGGTCCCTCAGGTCCTTGTCGCCATCCCTCCACAGGGTCGGTTCCCCCCCTTCGAAGAACAGTATCCTTGCGCCTTTCTCGAAGTACTCTCTCATCTTGCTGACTGCGAAGTCGAAAGACATCGCATGAGGGCCTGGTAGGTCATCGATGTGCGCCGCGATGCTGCAGTGCTTGCACCTGAGGTCGCACTCATAGCCGATTATCATCGTGTTGACCAGGGGGTTCTTGATTCCGAACTTCGACTTCAAGAACCAACCGGCATAGTGACAATACTGACCGAAGGAGATGAGTTTTCCCACGGACCGTTCGATGGGGAAATCCCTACTTAAACGCTTGGTGTGACATCTGAGATTCTCAGCTCGCTCAGCAAAGGATTATAAGCCATCTGGCCGTTCTTTTCCTGGATGAAGGTAGTAATCCCTGCCGCCGGCCTCGGAATAAGATTCCTCCCGGCGACGAAGGCCCAGCCGAAGGAGATGCTCCCGGTCGTGGACAAGCCCGCGATCCAATATGTGGTCGAGGAAGCGGTCGCGTCGGGCATGACCGACATAATAATGATCACCGGCCGAGGCAAGAGGGCCATCGAGGACCACTTCGACAAGTCCTACGAGCTCGAGCACAAGCTCAGGGAATCCGGCAACTCGGAGGCCCTTGCGGAGGTCCAGAAGATAGCTTCGATGGCTGACATATTCTATATCCGACAGAAGGAACAACTCGGGTTGGGGCATGCCATTCTGTGCGCGAAGAAGCATGTCGGAAATGAACCATTTGCGGTGATGCTCGGTGACGACATAGTCGTCAACGAGAGACCCTGCATAGGGCAGCTTGTAGAGGCTTTCGAGCAGGTCAAATCATCCGTGGTCGGAGTCGAGCAAGTCCCGAAGTCACGAATCCAGAGGTATGGTGTCATCAAGGGGAAGCGATTCAGGGACGACTTGTACAAGGTCGAGGATCTCGTGGAGAAGCCTACTCCAGAGGAGGCCCCGTCGGACCTCGCGATCATCGGCAGGTACGTCTTCCAGCCTGAGATATTCTCGTTCTTGGAGAGAATTGGCCCGGGAAAGGGCGGAGAGTACCAGTTAACGGACGCCATGAGGCTGCTCTGTCGCAAGAACGGGCTTTATGGACTGAAATTCAAGGGCCGGAGATACGATATCGGGAGCAAGGCGGACTGGGTAAGGGCCACGATCGAACTCAGCATGGAAAGGAGCGACCTGGCACCGGAGCTCAGGGCGGCACTGGGATCCATCAGGAAGAGCATTTGAAGCGGTGTTTTCCGACCAGCCCGAGGTCCTTGTTCTCGTCGAAAGGCCGTGCTGCAGACTGCGTGTCGTGGAATCTCAGTTCAAGCGAGTTCTAGAACAAGTTGACGCTGGAAGCCTTGAAGGTCATCCAGATATCATCATCCAGAGTTATGCTGAGCTGCTTGAAGGACTCCCTGGTGATCGCCGCCGTGACCTCCACGCCGCATTCAGCCGTGACGTAGACGAGCGGCCCCTTCTCGACGACCGCCACCACCTTCCCGCGCAGCTGGTTCCTCGCGCTCGAGTCGAATGACTTGCGGGAAACGACAATGTCCTCCGGTCGCATCGTAACATGGACCTTTCCCTGCATCTCGAGCGCCGAGTATATCTGGCAGCCGTCCAAAGTCACGACGGATCCTCCTCTTTCTTTGTCCGCTTTGCCCTGATATACGTTCTTGATGCCAACGAATCCGGCCACGAATTCCGATTTGGGAGACGAGAAGACCACATCAGGAGAATCGAGCTGCACGATTCTGCCTTCATTCATGACCGCAATCCTGTCCGCCATCTCCGATGCCTCCAGTTGGTCGTGCGTAACATATACCACCGGGACCTCGTACAAGGACAGGATCCTGGACATCTCTCTCATCAACTTGTCCTTGGTGTTCGGGTCCACCGCGCTGAAGGGCTCGTCGAGCAGCAACATGTCGGGCCGGGTGACGAGAGTCCTCGCGATAGCTACCCTCTGCTGTTCGCCCCCGCTCAGGTTCCTGGTCCGCCTTTCAAGCAGGCCACCTATGTCCATCCTGTCCGCGATCTCTCGCACCTGTGCGCCCACGTCTCGCTCCTTGGTGCTCAATGCCCTGAGGCCATAGGCGATGTTGTCGAACACGTTGAGATGAGGAAACAGCAGGTAGTCCTGGTACACAAGACCCACGCCCCTTCTCTCGGGCGGCAGCCTCGTGATGTCCCTTCCCTGCGACTTCACGGTGCCCTTACTGGGCCGTCTGAGCCCCGCGATGAGCTCGAGCAGGACGGTCTTGCCAGCGCCCGTCGGACCGAGCACCACGAGGGTCTCGTTCGAGTCCACGCTGAAGCTTATGTCCGCCAGCTCGAACGTACCCGCCTTGAAAGCCAGAGAATCAACGGTGATCATCTAGGCTTCCTCCATCCTGCGCTTCCAGACACCGATCAACGCCCTGAAGGCGATGAAGATCCCGACCACGATTATTATGATCAGAGCCGTGAGGGGGAGGGACTCGCTGAGTCCAGAATGGAGCTCCCTCTCGTAGATGAGAGTCGAGATCGCTTTTGGGAAATAGGCGATGATGACGACGGCGCCGAACTCACTCACAGCCCTCGCCCATGACATTATGGCGCCAGTGAAAATGGACGATAAGCAGAGCGGCGCCGCCACAGTGAGAAAGGCACGTCCCCTTGATGCGCCGAGGGTGCGGGCCACGTTCTCGAGCCTCTCGTCCACCCTTTCAAACCCCTCCCTTGCGGAGTTCACCACGAGGGGGGCGCTAACGAACATCATCGCGATGACGATCCCGAGGAGGCTGTCCTCGACATGCAGTCCCAGTGCGCTCATCTGTCCTGAAAAGACCCCCGCCCTTCCGAAGACGACCAGCAGTGTGATCCCGGCTATCGTGTGAGGGATCACTATCGGGACGTCCATTATGCTCTGGACGACCCCTTTGCCCCTGAAGTTCACCCTTGCGAGGATGTAGGCCAACGGGATGCCGAACAGGCAGGACAACCCTGTCGAGATCAGTGCTGCGCCGAAGCTTACTGAGATGGCCGCCCTGACATCGCTCTGGCCCAAGGCCGCGAAGATGCTCGAGGGGCGCTCAATGGCGACCGTGGCCGCTATCGGCACCGCGATGAAGAGCAACAGGAGAGCGCCCAATACGCTGAACAGCAGCAATAGCGGCTCGGGGCTCCGCAGCTTCTTCACGCCCGCACAGCTCCTAGTCCACGTAGGACTGCAGGCCCTCAGGGACCTTGCTCTTCCAGTAACCAGCATATCCTGGGACTATCGGTTCTTGTCCTGCTGCCTTCATCGTGGCCTGGCCATCCTGACCAAGCAGCATCTGCACGAACTCGACTGCCAGAGTGGGGTTCCTGCAATTGGCAGGGATGGTGACTCCGTAGACTATCGGGCTGCCCTTGACCGTCACGATCTTACTCGCATCTGTACTGTCTGCGAACTGGATCACTCTCACCTTGCCGTAGAAGGAAGCGTAGGCAGTACTGTTCATGTTTATGTTCGTTGGAAGCTGCAAGATCCTCTCTCCAGAGGAGGCGTGCATGCTGGCGACGCTCTCGTAGATGAACAGATAGTCTATCGATCCCAACTCGAGCGCGCTAGTCAAATCGACCTCAGCGCTCCTTACCATGACCTTGCTCGTGTTCGTCACGGTCAGGTCGCTTGGGACCTTTATCGTATAAGTGCCGTTGGCAATGTCGTGAGTGACGCCTATCATGTTCGTGTTGTTCAGGACGAGGTCCTGGTATATCGTGCTGTCATTGTAGTAAAGTTCCGCGAACTTCATCACCATCTGAGCTCTGTAGCCGGCCGGATCATCGTTGGGGTTGGAGAACCCGAACTTCACATCCGGCATTCTCAGCACGTCGAACCAGTTGGTCGCGTTGATGATGTCGCGGTGAGCGCTGTGGTTAGTATACGCGATTATCATGCTATTCCTAGCAAACTGTATTGAGAAGTTCGCGCAACTCTTCGTCACATTGATCATGTTCCGAGGAATGAGCGTGGCGTCTGCGACGGCCAGGACATCGCAAGTCTGGTTGAGGTCGGTTATTCGCCGAATCATGTCGGCACTTCCGCCAGAAGTGACCTGAACGACGACGTTTGGATGCGCTTTCTCGAATTTGGCCTTCATATCCTGTCCGCCAGTCATGTCTGAGAATGGCTCCGACAGGCTCCCGGCAGTGAAGACCGTGAGGACGGTCTTCTTCGGCTGCATCATGACGAAGGCAGCGACAGACCCTGCGGCAACCAGAAGCACGACCACTCCAGCCAGTATCTTGATGTTTCGCGGATACATCAGATTTCTCTCCACTCGCTTTTTCCGATATGCTCTTTCGGGCATAACGGTTATTCAATATAAGCCTTCTCTGGTTCGAGCGACCGCCTGAATCCGTGCCATGGCGATGCTCAGTCGTGCCCCGGACATCCAAGACCATGCCACCTGGAAGGGCATGTCCTCGAGATCCTGGCGACAGGGACCAGCACCGGCCGGGCCTGTGCTCCGTCTGGGCAACACTTATTAGGAGAATTCGATATGCCTTACTGAGCATGACGAAAGGCATCCAGACCGATTGCATAGACCCGGTCCCCATGGTTGACTCGTTCGGGCGGCCCGTGAGCAGCCTGCGGCTCTCCGTCACGCAGCGATGCGACCTCGCTTGCGAACACTGTCACCACGAGGGGCAGACACACGCAGTCGATGAGATGACCCCGCTGGAGATCGAGAGGCTCATGAATGTGGCCTCTTCGCTGGGCGTCGGGAAGGTGAAGATCACCGGCGGAGAGCCTCTAATGCGGGACGACATCGTCGACATAATAGCGAGGATATCTCCGCTCGTCAAGGAGGTGTCCCTAACAACGAACGGATCGGACCTGGACATCAGATCCGCGGAGCTGAGAAGCGCGGGTCTGGCACGGGTGAATGTCAGCCTCCACACTCTGGATGCGAATCGGTACCATCGTCTTTGCGGAGTCGACCAGTCAGCTCGGGTCTTGAAAGGCATCACTGCCGCGGTGAAGGCCGGGCTGAACCCCGTCAAGGTCAATATGGTCGTCTTCAAAGGGGAGAATGACGGCGAGATCCGCGACATGATCGATTTCTGTTCAAGCGCCGGGGCAGCGCTGCAGCTTATCGAATACGAGACAGACCGGGAGAGCTCGAACGGGGGCAGCTTCGCTAAGAGGTTCTACTCGCTGGCGGAGACCGAGAAGATGCTCGCCAGCCAGTCCGTGCAGGTCACTGTCAACGAACTTCACAGACGCAAGAGATACAAGATCCCCGTCAAAGATGGCTTTGTGAGCGTGGAAGTAGTGAGACCCATGCACAACACTGAGTTCTGTTCTCACTGCACAAGGCTCAGGATGTCGAGCGACGGGCTGCTCAAGCCATGTCTTCTTGACCAGTCTGGGCACGTCGACGTGCTAGCGCCGTTGAGAAATGGCGCAAGCGACCATGAACTCCGCGAACTCTTCCTCGAAGCGGTCCAGAACAGGAAACCCTATTGGAGCTGAGGGAATGAGAAACATCAGGATCACTATCACTGATAAACCGATCTCAGTCGACGCTGCGTTAAAGTCGGCCTCCTCGAAGAG
>Ga0315286_10004718_pt1 | contig 13072 bp, 12 predicted proteins | sample YL17G10_0_MG_FD_205038 | JGI IMG/M metagenome (GOLD analysis project Ga0315286, IMG submission 205038) | Sediment microbial communities from Yellowstone Lake, YNP, Wyoming, USA - YL17G10_0 | ecosystem: Environmental > Aquatic > Freshwater > Lake > Sediment | place: USA: Wyoming | collected... | reverse complement strand
CCAGACCGTCCCGATCATCGCCCTGGCCCCGATGATCGTGTTCGCGCTCGGGCAGAACGTCATGTCCGTCGTCGTCATCTCGATGTATCTGACGTTCTTCCCGGTCACCATCGCGATGATCCGGGGGCTGCGCTCGTTCGACCCGCGGGCGCTCGAACTGATGCGATCGTATGCGGCCTCCGACCGCACCATCTACCGCAAGCTGCGCTTCCCGGCTTCGCTGCCGTATCTCTTCACCGCCCTCAAGATCGGCGCGACCGCCAGCATCGTCGGGGCGATCATCGGCGAAGACACCGGGTCCATCCAGGCCGGTCTGGGGCGCATCATCTCGACGTTCAACTCGTACTACATCACCGGGCCGGAGAAGCTCTGGGCGGCGATCCTGGCGGCTGCACTCCTCGGGATGGCCTTCTTCACCTGCGTCCGCGCGGTCGAGCATCTCGCCCTGCGTGGGCGTTCGCTGGAGGTCGCCGCATGACCGAGCAGGGTGCGGCAGTCGTCCAGCTCAGCGGCGTCGACAAGACATTCTTCCGCGGCGACCAGCCGGTCACGACCGCCTTGCAGGGCATCGATCTGTCCATCCGAGGGCGTGAGTTCGTATCGCTCATCGGGCCATCCGGATGCGGGAAGTCGACCCTGTTGCGCCTCATCGGGGATCTTGTCGGACCGACCAGCGGCAAGATCGTGGTCAACGGCAAGCCGGCCAGCCAGGCTCGCCGGGACCGGGATTACGGGATGGTCTTCCAGGCACCGGTCCTGTTCGACTGGCGGACGATCGCCGACAACGTCGGCCTGCCCCTCGAGGTCATGGGTTACGACGCCACCCGGCGGACCACGCGCACGAAGGAGATGCTCGATCTGGTCGAGTTGTCCGACTTCGGCCATCACCATCCGTGGCAGCTGTCCGGCGGGATGCAGCAGCGGGTCGCGATCGCGCGGGCGCTCGCGTTCGAGCCGTCCATCCTGCTCATGGACGAGCCGTTCGGCGCGCTCGACGAGATGACCCGCGAACGGATGAACCAGGAGGTCCAGCGGATCTGGCAACAGACCGGCACGACGATCGTGTTCGTGACGCACTCCATCCCGGAGGCGGTGTTCCTGTCATCGCGGGTCGTGGTCATGAGCGCTCGTCCCGGTCGGATCACCAAGGTCATCGATATCGACCTGCCGCGGCCGCGAAACGACGACACGCGCGAGACCGAGCGCTACTTCGAGCTCGTGACCGAGGTCCGCGAGGTGCTCCGCGGGCGCGGCGTTGCGCCAGGCGATCCCGACGCTGCTGCTGCCGACGGCGATTCGCTCGCCTCGCTCCGACGCACCCAGGCCGAGGGGGCCGTCGGATGAGCGTGTCGGCCGGCGTCGTGGGTCAGGCCGGTCCCGCGCGCCGGGGCCGCCGCATCTCGCGTCGGACGGCCGATCTCCTGCCGCCGATGCTCGTCTTCATCGGGGTCATCGTCTTCTGGGAGCTTTCCGTCACACTCCTCGATCTCCGGGATTTCCTGTTCCCGCGTCCGACCGCGATCGCCCGTGCGCTGGTCGACAACTGGAGCAGTGGGACGTACGCGATGTTCCCGTCCTGGCAGGCGACCATCCTCGAGGCGATCGGCGGCCTCTTCATCGGCACGTTCGCCGGGGTCGTGGTCGCCCTCGTCACCGCCCGCTGGATCAGCGCGCGCGACGCCCTCATGCCGCTGGCCATCGCCGCCGGTGCGGTCCCGATCGTCGCGTTCGCACCGCTGATGAACAACTGGTTCGGGACGCTCAGCCCGCTCTCGAAGATGATGATGGCCGCCGCTCTCGTGTTCTTCCCGGTCATGGTCAATGTGACGCGGGGGCTGGTCCAGGTCGATGCCTCCGCCCTCGAACTGATGCGCTCGTACGCCGCGAGCGAGTGGGTCGTCGTGCGCAAGGTCCGCATCCCGAATGCCTTGCCATTCTTCTTCACCGCCCTCAGGCTGGCGACGACGCTCAGCCTGATCGGAGCGATCGTCGGTGAGTATTTCGGCGGCTCATCGCTCGTCCTGGGGCGGATCATCGTCCAGGGTTCGAGCGCGTTGCGGTTCGATATCACGTGGGCAGCCGTCGTGACTGCCGCCGTGACGGGTATCGTGCTCTATCTCGCCGTTGTGGCGATCGAGCGGGTGGTCATGCCGTGGCACGCCTCGATGCGGAGTCACGACCCATAGGGAACCCGAACGACCGTGATCGGTCGTCGAGTGTTGGAGGAGGAGTCATGCACATGGGTGGAGTCCGGAGATATGTCGCGCTGGCCGCGACCGCCAGCTTCCTGTTCGCTGCCTGTTCGAGCAGCAGTTCATCCACCGCGCCGAGTGTTGCCGCCCCCGCGAGCGTCGCGCCGGCTGCCAGCGTGGCGGCGAGCGTCGCCGCGGCGATGGTCCCCGTCCGATTGCAGCTGCAGTGGTATCCGCAGGCGCAGTTCGCCGGCTACTTCGCTGCCAAGGAACAGGGCTACTTCAAGGCCGAGGGCCTCGACGTGAAGATCGTCGATGGCGGCGGGACCATCGCGCCGCAGGCCGTCGGCTCGCAGGCGGACGGCCCCGAGTTCTCGATCGCCTGGCAGCCGAAGGTCCTTCAGGCTCGGGAGGCGAAGTCGGACCTCGTCAACATCGCCCAGATCTTCCAGCGCTCGGGCACCCTGTCCGTGTCGTGGAAGGACTCGAACATCACCAAACCCGCGGAATTCAAGGGCAAGAAGGTCGGTGTCTGGGACTTCGGCAACGAGTTCGAGGTCACCGCCGGCGCCAAGAAGGCGGGCCTGGACCAGGGGACCGACTACACGAAGTACATCCAGGACTTCAACATGAGCCTGCTGCTGTCGCGCCAGATCGACGTCTCCGAGGCGATGATCTACAACGAGTACGCGCAGCTGCTCGAAAGCCTCAACCCGAAGACCGGTGAGCTCGTCAAGCCGTCCGAGCTGAACGTCATCAACTGGAACAACGAGGGCAGCGCCATGCTCCAGGACGCCCTGTTCGCTCGGGCCGGTTGGCTGGCCAAGCCCGGCAACGAGGACGTCGCCGTCCGTTTCCTGAAGGCCTCGTTCAAGGGCTGGATGTACTGTCGCGCCAACCCGGATGCCTGCATCCAGTACACCGTCAACGCTGGTTCGACGCTCGGCGCCGGGCATCAGCGCTGGATGATGAATGAGATCAACCCGCTCGTCTGGCCGTCGCCGAACGGGATCGGGATCATGGATCCAGCCAGTTGGCAGCAGACCGTCGACGTGGCGGTCAGCGCCGGGATCATCAAGGCCGCCCCGCCGGCCGACGCATACCGGACCGACCTGGCCAAGAAGGCGCTCGAAGGCATCACCGAAGATGCCAAGGGCCTCGACTTCAAGAAGGGCGTCGTCCCGACGACACCGGGCGGCTTCTAGGCCGTTTCGGGGTTCTTCGCTACGGCAGGGCCGGCCCGCGAGGGCCGGCCCCCTTCGATTCCGGGGCATCGCGGGTGGCGCACGGGCGGGGCGTCGCGGCCGCGCCGGCCGGAGGCGGCGCAGTCGTCGGCCCGTCCGGCCGAGTTGGCGTTCGTCCCCGGCGCAGGAACCAGATTCCTAACTCGAGGTCTCCGGGCACGCCAACGCTCCCGCAACGTGCGCCTGCTGCGGTCCTCGCGACCTCTTCTACGCTCAGTGCAGTCCCGACGTCACGGATCCGGCCGTGTCATCGCGGGCTAATCGCGGGTGAAGGCCTCGATGTAAGACTCCCATTCGTGGCGACCGGACCAGCGACGCGTCGACGGCCTACCGACTCGCATCGTGAGGGTCGACGCCTCTCCCATGCGATCGCGGCGATACTCGGCCAGGGGGTGCGATCAGGTCGCACGCGGCTGGGACTCACCCAGGACGAACTGGCGGATCTGGTCGGGGTCGGTCAGACGCGGATCAGCCAGATCGAACTCGAGCGAGGCGGCGGCGCCCCACTCGAGCTATGGGTCGCCCTGAGCGTGGCGCTCCGTCAGCCGCTCGCCGTCGCGTTCACGAGACCACTCGGTGAGGTGCGAAACCTCGTCGATGCGGGTCATCTCGCCATGCAGGAGTATCTCCTCGGCCTCGCCCGGGAGACTGGCCGGACGGCGACGTTCGAGTTGCCGACCCGACCGTCGGACCCGTCGCGTTCGATCGACGTCTGCGTGCGCGATGCCCGGAACCGCGTGCTGATCGTCGAGGAGGCGTGGAACACGTTCGGCGACCTCGGCGCTGCCATACGGGCGACGCACCGAAAAGTCGCCGAAGCCGCCGGTCTCGCCGCAACGATCGACAACGGACCTCCGTTCCGAGTCGCGACCGTCTGGGTCGTCCGGGCCAGTGCGACGAACCGTGCCCTCGGCGGGCGCTACCCGGAGATCCTCGGGAGCGCGTTTCCCGGTTCGTCGCGCGCCTGGGTCAGGGCACTGACCGCGGGCCTCGCGCCGCCCGGCGAGCCTGGCCTCGTGTGGTTCGATCCATCGCCACGCCGACTGCATGAGTGGCGCCGATCGAGTCAGTAAGCCGTCGTCACCGACGGCGGGAGCAGCCGGCTGGTGGCGCCCGTGCCCTCAAATCCCGAGCCTCAGGTACGCGACAGCGAATGCCACGATCAGGACGGTCGTGATCGGCGCGCCCGTGAGGATGACCCTCGACGAGCGCCACATGCCGGAGTTGATGGCCAGGTGTCGCTCGAACCAGGAGCAATCCCGACGAGCGCAACAACAGCGGGTGCCACACGTCAAGTGGGCAAGCTGACGACATCGTCGGTCGCGTATGGCAACCTGGTGGCGGATGTTCTTCCCGATTTCGGACTGGTTCGCGGCATTCGCCATCACGTTGTCGATCGAGCTGCCGATCGTGGCGTTGCTCGTCCGCCGCGGCGAGTCCGACCTCGTCAGACTCGGCATCCTCATCGTCTTCGCTAATCTCGCGACCCACCTCGCGGTCTGGTACGTGATCACCCAGCTGCTCCTCGTCGGGACGCTGGCGTACACCCTCGTCGCGGAGACCTGGGCGATCGTCGCGGAGGCCGTCTTCTACTGGGCCGCGATCCGCGGTATATCGGCGCGTCGGGCGATGGCCATCGCGTTTGCCGCCAACCTGAGCTCATTCGTCGCCGGACGGCTTGTCGGCTATCTCTGGCCGGACCTCATGGGATGATCGCGCGAGCCGTTCCGGAGTGAAACATGGAAGGACCTTTAGGGTGCGAACGCTGCGAGCCGCGGCGCTCATTTCCGTCCTCGGGCTGGTCGCCGGCTGCGGGAGCTCGCAGGCCACATCCGCGACGAGCGACGGGCGATCAACCAACGCGTCGCCATCGGCGGCCCCTTTGTCGACGCAGACGCGCTCTGCGCGCCCGGCGACCGAGCCGACCACCGCCCCCAGCTCTGTCGCCTCACACTGGGAAGCCGCCGGGGTGATGCCCACAGCCATGGCCGAGCAGCATGCCGTGCTGCTGGGTGATGGTCGCGTCCTCGCCGTCGGCAACGACGTCGGCACGGGTGCCCCCACAGCTGCATTGTGGGATCCATCGACCGGTTCGTGGCACACGACCGAGAGCCTCAAGAAGCGGCGGACCCAGTTCGCAGTCGTATCCCTTGCGGACGGTCTCGCACTTGTTGCCGGCGGCCTCAACGACACTGACCAGTCGTACTCGAGCACGTACATCTACGACCCCGGACGCGGCCATGAGACCTGGTCAAAATCCGGCTTGCTGGGTACGGCCCGGACGGCCCCGGCAGCCGCCGTCCTGCCCGATGGTCGCGTCCTCGTCGCCGGGGGCTACTACCACGTCAAACCGTCAGACGGTCGCAACTCGGATCCCAAGATCGTGCTCGCCGGCTACGATCCCGACCCCACGTCGTTCGGGCCGCGGCTTGCCGATGTGGACCCGCCTAACGTCGGCGCCGCTCTCGCCACCGCGGAGCTCTTCGACCCCGCCGCCGGCGGATGGTCAGCCACCGGAGCAATGACCTACGCACGCTCCGGCGCGGCCGCTGTCACGCTTGCCGATGGTCGTGTCCTGGTCGTCGGAAGCGGCTCCGCTTCGGTCGGCGTCGCGGTCGATGGTCACGCCCTCGACAGCGCCGAGATCTTCGACCCGAAGACCGGGCGATTCAGTCTCGCCGGTCGGCTGCCGAAGATCGACCGGAGGGCTCTCGAGAAGCAAGGTATCAAGGGTGCGAACGCGGTGCCTGACGAGGACCCGGACACGACCGATAGCGGCAGACTCATCGCCCTGAACGACGGCGGTGCCGTGCTCATCGGTCGGGCCGGCTGGTGGAAGCACGTCGGCGACATCACGCGGTCGTTCCGATTCGATCAGCGGACGAACCGTTGGAGCGAGATCGGCCAGACCTGGATCTTTGTCGGCGAGCCCGGCCCGGCGCGACTGGAGACGCCGGCTGTTCGCAACCTGGCTGGTGCGATGGTGGCTCGGCTGCCAGACGGTCGCGTCCTCGTCGCCGGCGGGTCGGCCGCGACCCCCAACGGCTCATCCCTCGGGTCCGGCGCCGCTACCGGGGCCTCGGCTGAGCTCTACGACCCGACCCTGGACACGTGGTCGCCCCTTCCGTCGATGCCGGACGTTCGTGCCGGTGGCGCCGCTGTCGTGCTCGAGGATGGATCCGTGCTGCTCGTCGGCGGACTCATCGAACAGTTGCAAGGGCGCGTCGTCCTGGCGTCCGCGATCCGCTTCGTACCCTCGCGGTGAGGCCCGGTCAGTCCGTCCGGCCCGTGCCGAACTGGCGGTCGCCGGCGTCGCCGAGACCCGGTTGGATGTAGCCCTTGTCGTTGAGCGAGCGGTCCAGCGCCGCGCAGTAGATGGCAACGTCCGGGTGCGCCGAGGACACCGCCGCCACGCCCTCCGGCGCGGCGATCAGGTTGACCAGCTTGATCCGGACCGCGCCCCACTTCTTGAGCACCTCGATGGCGGCCGTGGCCGAGCCGCCCGTGGCCAGCATCGGGTCCAGGATCAGGCACAGGTCCACGGTCGCGGAATCGGGCAGCTTGTTGTAGTACTCGACTGGTCGGAGCGTTCGCTCGTCGCGGAATAGACCGAGGTGCCAGACCTGCGCGGTCGGCATCAGCTCCAGCATCGCGTCCACCATGCCGAGCCCAGCGCGCAGGATCGGCACGAGCCCGATCCGCTCGCCCAACTGGTGGGCCGTCATCGCCTCCATCGGGGTCCGGATCTCGAGCGGTCGGACGCCGACGTCCGCCAGCGCCTCGTAGCCGATCAGCCATGACAGCTCGCGCACCACCTCGCGGAACTTCTTGGGCTCCGTGCGCTCGTCGCGCAGGATCGCGAGCTTGTGCAGGACGGCCGGGTGCTGTGAGACGTGGAGCGTCGGGGTGGGCATGCTCTCTTGTGGGGCCTCCGGGTATCGAAGTTGACCGCTCGGTACCCATCGTAGCAATCGACGGGGTATCCTCGCCCTCCCAGCGACCAAGGCTGCCCGCAAGACCCGGAGATCCATCGATCGTGCCCGCCCCTGCCGCCCCCGCCAGCCCGCGCTCGGGGCGCTCATCAACGCGCGCGGTTGCGCGCGGCCGGATGGTCCCGCCGATCCTCGCCCGCCAGGTACGCGATGGCATCGAGGAAAGCGTTCACCGCGGCGACATCGTGGAGACCGACGCCGCCGGGCGGATCATCAACCAGCTGGGCGATCCCGAACGCGTGGTGACACTCCGTTCGACAGTCAAGCCGTTCGGCCTGGTCGCGCTCATCGAGGCGGGTGGTATCGCGGCCTTCGACCTTGAGCCAGCAGAGATCGCGATCCTCGCCAGCTCACACTCGGGCGAGGACCTCCACGTCCGCACGCTGCAGGGCCTATACCGACGGTCCGGTATCAGTCAGGCGCTGCTCGCCTGCGGCTCCGAGGGGGCTCCACTCGATGCCCTGACGGCGGCGCGCCTGGCGCGTGACGGCGAGAAAGCCGGCCCGATCCGTCACATGTGCTCCGGGCAGCACACGGTCGCATTGCTCCTCTCGCGCCTTCGTGGCTGGGAACCGACCGACTACTGGAAACCGAACCACCCGTCGCAGATCGCGTATCGCGCGGCGGTCGCGCAAGCGTACGGTACAACGCCCGGGAAACTGCGTAGCGCCACAGATAGCTGCGGCATCGAAACCTTCGCGTTCCACCTGCGTGAGGTCGCCCGCGCCTACGCGATGCTGGCGGATCCATCCGCCGTCCCGGCCGCAGATGCCCGCTCCAAACTGGCGGCTTCGCTCACGACCGTCCGCGACGCCATGCTGGCCAACCCGGAGATGGTGGCCGGGCGCCACGACCGGCTCGACACTTCGCTCATGAAGGCCGCTCCAGGACGCCTCCTGAGCAAGGCCGGGATGGAGGCCCTGCGCGGCGTCGCCATCCTGCCCGGTACACGGAGCGGGACCAAGGAGGCCGGACCGACCGGGCTGGCCATCAAGATCGAGGACGGGGGCGGGTTCGACCGCGGGATCTGGGCGGCCACGGTCGAGGCGCTGCGCCAGGCCGGGGTCGTCGACGGCGGTGCCCTGCGCGAACTCGCCCGCTACCACCGGCCGACGATCCTTGATCCGCAGGGGCGCGTCGCGGCTGAGACGATCGCCGAATTCGAACTTGCACCGATGGGTGAGCTCATCGGCTGAGCGGCCCCGGCGGCAGGCCGGACCGGCAACCCGAGCGCACGGAACGCACGATGGCCCCTGACGCCGATCCACACCGCACCCTCGGGCTCGCTGTCGACGCCTCGATCGACGATGTCAGGCGAGCCTACCGACGGCTCGCCAAGGTCCATCACCCGGATGCGGCAGGTGAGAAAGCGCTGCCACGATTCCTGGCCATCCAGGCAGCCTACGAGCAGATCATCGGCGCATTCGACAAGCCGGCAGGCCGGCGTCGAACGCCGCCCCAGCCGCGCCGGCCGTGGCAGGCCGACCCGGATCGAAGCGGCGCGACCCGGCGGGCGTACGGGGGGCGGGCGCGGGGCACGCCGCCAGGCGGCACGGGCGGGCCAGGCGGGGAAGGCGCGTCCGCTGGACATGGAGGACCCGGAACGCCGGGCGGGTCCGGCGAGGCGGACCCTGCTGGTGCCGGATCTGCCGGGGCCGGCCGTCGTCGCCGGACTGAGCCCCGTGGCGCCAGCGGCGCCCGACCTGACGTTCCGCCGCCTGGAGCCGATGGCGGCCCGCCGAAGAAGGCGACCCTCGGGTCGACGTCCTACGATGGCGCGGACGCCGGTCCGTTCGAGCCCGACTGGGGTGGCGCCAGCTGGTATGGCACGACGAGCGGAACGTACTGGACGCTGAACCCCAAGGAGTACGCCGACCCGCGCAAACACGGGCCGGAGTACCAGGCACGTGCACGCCGAGCGACGCGCACTAAGGGATCCGGCGCGACCGATACCGAGGCCGCCGCTGCCCCTGCCGATCCGCCCGCAGGGCCGACCCACACGACGAGCTCGTGGTGGGAATCAACCGCCGGACCCGCCGGACCCGCCGACCCGACCGACCCTGCCGCTTCGGACCCCACGACCCGGGCGGGCGCATCGTCCGGGACCCGCCCGCGTCCGACCACTTCTCGTCCGGTCGCCCCGGCATCGGACAGGCCGCTGCCCGACCTCGAGCGCGCCGCGGCCGACATCGGGCGCGCCCTGACCGACGGGCAGGCCGGCGGTCTCCGCAGGCGGATCACGCGGGCGATCATCGGCTGGCTGCCGATGGCCGTCGCGGTCGGTTGGCTGGCGGGTGAGCTGACCGGCTGCGGCCGTTTCGCGGCCACCTGCGAGGGGACGGCAGACCCACTGATCCTCCTGATCCAGGGCGCCGTCCTCGTCGGCCTCCTGCTCGTGCCCTCGGTCGCGTCCGTCGCTGCCACCGGTTCGATCGTGCTGCTGCTGGCGGCCGTCGGCGCCGCACTCATCCTGTCGATATCGGAACGGGCCCCGGAGGGTGATGCGCGACCGTCGTCGCTGGGGGCGGTCCTGCTCGTCGCCTGGCTCATCGGCATCACCATCGCCATCGTCCGGCGGGTCCGCTCGCAACCGTTGCCGATGGGTCCCGTATCCTGAGACCATGCCCAGACGACACGACCAGCGCGACCTGTCCGCCGCCGCGCAGGAGTACTTGCTCGCCCTTCGCGTCCTCGTCGGGGCCGACGATACCGGGCGCGCAACGGCGGCCCAGATCGCGCGCCACCTCGGGGTGACCACGCAGGCCGCCAGTGAGATGTTCAGGCGGCTCGTGGCGGATGGCCTGGTTGCCCATGCCGAGGGCCGCGATCTGCATCTGACGCCGGCCGGTCGCGCCGCTGCGGACGGCATCTTCCGTCGCCACGCGCTGCTCGAGTGGTTGCTGACGTCCGTCGTCGGTCTCGGCTGGGCCGAATCGGACGACGAGGCGATGCGTCTGCAGGGCGCGATCTCCCCGCGCGTCGAGGCCCGACTCGACGAGATGCTCGGGCATCCCGAGACCTGTCCCCACGGCAACCCGATCGATGCCGAAACCGCCCGCCGCAGACCGGCCGGGATCCGCCTCAGCGCCATGGAGGCGGGGGCGCCCGCGACCATCTATCGGATCACGGAAGAGGCCGAGGAGGACGCCGGGCTGCTCTCCTATCTCGAGGCGCGGGCGCTCATACCCGGCGCCCATATCACGATCCTGGCCCGGAGCGAATCACTCGATTCGCTCACGCTCGACGGCCCGCGCGGTCGCGCGACCCTCGGGCTCCGGCCGGCGGCACTTGTCCGGGTCCTTCCGGGAGAGGCAGATCCGGCGCTCTTCCATCGCGTGCCCGTGGCGTCCGCCCGGTGACGTCCGCGCCACGCGTCCGGATCGCCCCGAGCCCCACCGGCCCCCTCCACATCGGGACGGCCCGGACCGCGCTGTTCAACTATCTGTACGCCAGGCACACCGGCGGAACGTTCATCCTCCGGCTGGAGGACACGGACCAGGCGCGCAGCTCGATCGGCTACGAGAAGGACATCCTGGACGGGCTCCACTGGCTCGGGCTTCGCTGGGACGAGGGTCCCGAGGTGGCCGGCGAAGGCGCGCGCGGACCATTCGCCCCATACCGTCAGATGCTCCGGTTGCCGTCGTATGCGGCCGCCGCGGACCGCCTCCTGGCGGCGGACCAGGCCTACCCGTGCTACTGCATGGCGGAGGAACTGGACGCAGATCGCAAGGCCCAGGAGGCGGCCAGGCTCCCGCCCCGCTACGTCGGGCGTTGTGCCGCACTGACGGCGGAACAGCGGGCCGCCCACGTGGCCGACGGCCGGCGTGGCGCCCTGCGCTTCCGGGTCGGGACGGGTGTCGTCGCGTTCGACGACATCGTCCGCGGCCACGTCGAGTTCGATGTCTCCAACCTGGGCGGGGACTTCGCGATCGTCCGGGGTGACGGCAACCCGCTCTACCACTTCACGGTCGTCGTGGACGATGCCGCGATGCGGATCAGTCATGTCATCCGCGGCGAGGACCACCTGTCGAACACGCCGAAGCACATCCTGCTCTTCCGCGCCCTGGGCTACCCGGTCCCGCAGTTCGCGCACCTGCCGCTCATCCTCAACCCGGATCGGACGAAGATGAGCAAGCGCAAGAGTCAGACCGCGCTATCGGACTACATCGAGCAGGGGTTCGTCCGTGAGGCGCTGGTCAACTACCTTGCCCTCCTCGGCTGGGCCACGGGCACCGAGGAGGAGGTCCTCTCGATCGATGAGATCGTCGAGCGCTTCGACCTGACCAGCGTCCACAAGGGCGGCGCCGTCTTCGATCGTGAGCGACTCGAGTGGCTGAACGGCCAATGGATCCGCCGCCTTGATCCGGGCGACCTCGTGGACCGCCTGCGCCCGTTCGTGGCGAACGAGCAGGCCGCCGGCCGCATCGACCGGATGCCCTCGGACGACGAGCTGGCGACGCTCCTGCCGATGATCACGGAGCGGCTCCCCACCCTGGGCGCGATCGGAGAGCTCGCCGGCTTCCTGTGGATCGACCAGCTCGAGGTGGATCCGGCAACCCTGGTGCCCAAGCGCTGGGACGCGGCCACGACGCGCGAGGGGCTGACCGCCGCTCGTCGGACGATCGGCGCGCTCGATGCGGTCGTCTTCGAGGCGGACGAGCTGGAGCCACCGCTCCGGTCACTTGCCGAGGCTCGCGGCTGGAAGGCCGGCGACCTGTTCATGGCCATCCGGGTGGCGGTGACGGGTCGGACGGCGACGCCACCGCTGTTCGATACGCTCGTTGCGCTCGGACGCGATCGGACGCTCGACCGTCTGGACCGAGCGATCGCGACACTGATTGACGACGCTGCAACGAAGCGTTAACACGGCCGACTATGCTGGAAGGGAATGGCACGGACGATCCTCGTCGTCGAAGACGAGCCAACCCTGCGCGAGACGCTGGCGGAGGCGCTCGAGACTGACGGATTCCGCGTCCTCACCGCAGCCGATGGTCGCGAGGCGCTGACCCGCTTCCGCGCGGACCGGCCTGACCTCGTCCTGCTGGATCTGATGCTCCCCGAGCTGTCCGGGGTCGAGGTCTGCCGTATCATGCGGGCGGAATCCGCGACGCCGATCATCATGCTCACGGCCAAGGACTCGGAGCTCGACAAGGTCGTCGGACTCGAACTAGGGGCCGACGACTACGTCACGAAGCCATTCAGCCTGCGCGAGCTGACGGCCCGCATCCGGACGCAGTTCCGGCGGGCGGATCAGGCGGCCACCGTGGACGCCCCCGCCGCGAGCGTGGAGCTCGGAAGTGTCCAGGTGGATCTTGCCGGGCACCGGCTGATGCGCGATGGGGTCGCGCTGCCGGTCAAGCCCCAGGCGTTCGAACTGCTCGCATTCCTGCTCCGCCACCCGGGCCAGGTCTTCACCCGGGACCAGCTGCTCGAGCGGGTGTGGGGCTACGACTACGCCGGTGAGACGCGCACGGTGGACGTCCATGTCCATTGGTTGCGGAGTCAGATCGAGGCCGACCCGCGCGATCCGGCGTTCATCCATACCGTCCGCGGCGTGGGATACGTCTTCCGCCGCCCCGCCTGATCAATTCGCCTTGTGGTACATCCGCTCCATCGCCTCGGCAGCGTCCTCGGCCGCGTCGAT